>Ga0208770_1000002_pt1 | contig 334643 bp, 310 predicted proteins | sample AntAceMetag02UK9_FD_184771 | JGI IMG/M metagenome (GOLD analysis project Ga0208770, IMG submission 184771) | Saline lake microbial communities from Ace Lake, Antarctica - Antarctic Ace Lake Metagenome 02UK9 (SPAdes) (version 2) | ecosystem: Environmental > Aquatic > Non-marine Saline and... | reverse complement strand
CGAAACCTTATAACGAAGAAAAAAAGGAAGAGGTCGTCAAATGTAGTCTAATGCCTATGAAAAAAGGTGCTTTTACACCACTGATTTGATAATTCATTTTATCAAATAAAGAAAGAGAAATGACCGATAATTTTTATTTTTTAAGATAATCTTGTCTCATTTTTCTTTTTAGTCGGTGTAATGGCATCTCGGTTTATAATACACCTTCGGCCTGGAAAAATGTGTGGTTAGGACGAAAAACTTCTATTCCTGAACTAACTTATAAAAAATCAGATGTTATTGAATATTTATTGTATGAATACAGTCTTCTTATAGGACTTGTAACAATTGGTAATGACGCACCAATTCCTGATATACCGAACTGTTATGTAAGAGAGCCTATTTCACGTGAAACCAAATATGCAGTAGACGACAGAGACAATCGAGAAGATGGCGAATGCAAGTCTTGTTATAATATTGTGGGTGAGAAGAACCTTGTATTTGGGCATATCAAACCTTACTGCATTTCTCGTAATAACGATTCGGATAATATTGTATTAATTTGTAATGCATGCAACAGCTCTTGTGCCACAAATAATCTAATAGAATGGCAAACCGAAAATTATCCGGATAAATACGGAATCGAAACATATATGAATGAATATATTTAACACCCTTATTTTGTAATTTACATAAAAAACATAGTTTTTTTATGTATGAAAACACTTACATCAATACCATTCAGTCTTATTCCAATTCCATATTACAGTAAAAATATATAATATACTAGTAATATATATTATTATGGATTATGTTGTTTGTATCCCCAGTTATAAGCGTGCTGAAACTTGTAATGAAAAAACATTACAAATGCTTCAAGATAATAAAATTCCCGTTGAAAATATATTCGTTTACGTCGCAAATAAAACAGAGTTTGATGAATATAAAAAGGTTCTCGACCCCAAATTATATAAACATCTCGTTATTGGTAAAAAAGGTTTAGTGCCTCAGAGACAGTTTATAATGAATCAATGGAAAGAAGGACAACCGATCGTTTTTTTCGATGACGATGTAGAATCAATTGACCTATCCCTATCCATGTTTAAAAACAAACCCCTTTCACAATTTTTTAAGCATGCATTTAATGAATGCAAAAAACAACAATCGTATATTTGGGGTGTATACCCCGTATTCAATCCATTTTTCAGAAAACCCAGAAAAGAGATGATCGGTCATTTGACTTATATTGTGGGTGCGTTTTACGGCATATTGAATCGTCCTAACCTCAATTCGATTAAACTTACTATTACCAAGGAAAACGGCCAGAAAGAGGATGTAGAGAGAACTTTAAAATACTTTATTGAGGATGGGATTGTTTTGCGATTCAATAAGGTTGGTTTTATTACCAAATATTATGGTAAATCTGGAGGACTAGGCACATTTGAAGCTCGTTTAAAACCTATGTTAGAAGCATCTGATAAACTCAAAAAGATGTATCCTGAATATGGCGACATTTCTACTAAGAAAACGGGAATGACTGAATTCAAACTAAAAAAAATTCCATCCAAATATGAGAACCAAGAGTCGAAAAACACGACTCGCAAAAAAAAAACTACTACGAAACAAAACAAAACCGCTACGAAACGAAACATCTAACTCATATATGTAACATTGCCAATGTGTAAATTCATTTTTTTTGAGGAGGTGGTCGAATATTGTTAAGATTCAATATCGATTATTAACAATACAATTTTTTTATTTCTATCAATTCCGCATTTTCATCACGTTCGATTCGTCCAATACATTCTTTCATTGTTTCTATCAATATATCCAATTTGTCATCAATATCAACTTTACTCACATTAGAATCCGGATTGAACCGAATAAATATCCATTTTCCACTATAAATCATATAGACATCATCGTAACGAATTTCTTCATCTGTTGTATCATATCCGCGATGACCAAACTCATCAGTTTCGATTGCTAAAATTGTATTACCTATCATTTTACGATGGTCTATACGACGACGATGGGTACAATCACAATTTCCTGTATACAGCGGGCGGTCATGTATAAATCCTTCAAAGTTTTCATTGATGAGATTTCGTACCATTATTTCTTTGGTATGAGCATATATATGTTGACTACGTTCATCGTCAGGAAAACTTTGTTTGAAACAAGTTGCACAATATCCATCGTATTTTGACGAACCACAACGGCTATCAACCCAATCTATACAATTAGGACATCGTTTTCCGCCTCCGTGTGCTATACATTTATCGGTTTTGCCTTGGGCACTTGCACTACAATCCGGTTCAACACATCTTTTACCGCCACCGTGTGCTACACATTTATCGGTTTTGCCTCGGGCACTTGCACTACAATCCGGTTCAGTACATCTGTTACCGCCACCGTGTGCTATACATTTATCGGTTTTGCCTCGGGCACTTGCACTACAATCCGGTTCAACACATCTTTTACCGCCTCCGTGTCTTTTACATTTATCGGTTTTGCCTTGGGCACTTGCACTACAATCCGGTTCAACACATCTGTTACCGCCACCGTGTGCTACACATTTATCGGTTTTGCCTTGGGCACTTGCACTACAATCCGGTTCAGTACATCTTTTACCGCCTCCGTGTCTTTTACATTTATCGGTTTTGCCAATGGCACTTGAACTACAATCTGGTTCAACACATCGTTTACCGCCTCCGTGTGCTACACATTTATCGGTTTTGCCGATGGCACTTGAACTACAATCAGGTTCAATACATGGATACTTTTTACGCTTTTTTATTTCAACACAATATTTTTGCGACATTATTAGTTCTGTATTTGTTACTGAATAAAAAACATATGATATAATCAATTTTATAAATAATAAGCAATGTATTTACTGATGTCTGGGTTATCAAACAGAGGGTGATATTCGTGTTTTTCTTGATGTTTATTAAGTGGAAGATACTGATTATTAACAAGAAACGTAACATAATCCTTCTTTCTTGGCCAGTCAAATAATTCGTGATACACTTTTTTATTTGTGGGTGATACGAAGAATTGTTTCTCTGATAAATTATGCTTTTCTAACATTGAACCAATATTGGTATGCTGAAACATAAAACGCATATTAGTAACATGACTAACATCCCACTCGTTTAGAGGTTGGTTGAATGATTCGGCACCACAAAACATACGACCCATATTTGTAACATTGCGAACATCCCAATTATTTATGGATTTGTTGAATGATCGGGCCATAAATAACATCCATTCCATATTAGTAACATTACCAACATTCCACTCGTTTAGAGGTTGATTGAATGATTTAGCGTGATTAAACATCCAGTCCATATTTGTAACATTACTAACATCCCACTCGTTTAATGGTTGATTGAATGATTCGGCACCACCAAACATACTATGCGTATTAGTAACATTACTAACATCCCAATTGTTTAGAGGTCGATTGAATGATTTAGCGTGATTAAACACGCGAGCCATATTTGTAACATTACTAACATCCCAATTGTTTAATGGTTGGTTGAATGATATGGCATTGCAAAACATACACTTCATATTAGTAACATTACTAACATCCCAATTGTTTAATGGTCGATTAAATGATCTGGCATCGCAAAACATACTCGTCATATTAGTAACATTACTAACATCCCAATTGTTTAATGGTCGATTAAATGATCTGGCATCGCAAAACATACTCGTCATATTAGTAACATTACTAACATCCCAATTGTTTAATGGTTGATTGAATGATTTGGCTTCATAAAACACGTCATGCATATCAGTAACACCGCTAACGTTCCAAGTATTAATATGTCCGTACTTTTCCTCTCCTTCTTTTTCATTTTTTATATATAGTTTTACCGCTGTTCGTATGGTTTCGTTATTAAACTCCATTGTAATTATATTGTTCTGTATTTGTTACTGAATAAAAAACATAGAATATAATCAATTTTTTACAAATAACAAGCAATGTATTTACTGATGTCTGTATTATCAAATAGAGGGTGATATTCGTGTTCTTCTTGATGTTTATTAAGTGGAAGATATTGGTTATTGACTAGAAACGTAACATAATCCTTCTTTCTTGGCCAGACAAATACTTCGTGATACACATTTTTATCGAAGTAATTTTTGGTGGTTAAATTGTGCTTTTTTAGCATTTCGCCAATTGTTGTACTATTAAACATACGCAATATATTAGTAAAATTACTAACGTTCCAATTATCTAATGGTTGATTGAATGATGAGAACTGAAGTGTTCACTTATATTTTTGTTTCGATAGATGTAATGAAAAAACATTACTGGTTCTATCATGTATATAAAGACATTTGATTCCCTTTGCGTTTATAACCACATTTTTCATAAAAAGTGATATTTTCATCGGTACAATCAAGTATAATTTTATAACAATCTATACATTCTTTTTCGGCAAATTGAATTAATATTTTTCCTAGACCCATTCCACGCATCTTTTCTTCAACAACAACATCTTCAATATGACCAACCTTTCCTAAATTATGTATTAGTTTTTCTTCTATAATAATAGTTATAGAGCCTAGAATAGTTCCTGATTGGTCACGTATTACTTTAATTTGATGATTGTTATTTAATCTCTCAATAAATGAAGAAAAATCATTAAATGATATGGTTTTCGGATCAATAGATGTTAATTGTGTTAATAATAACAAATATTTTTTATGATAATCTTCTTTTTCCAGATCATCAACATGGAAGTAAACACCTTTGTGAAGTATTTTCATCACGCGATATATGATATATAGTATACTATATATCATATATTTTTGAAATGAATATACCGTAAAAAATATAAAATAATGAAATACTATATTTTTTTGTTTTATTAACTAATTGCTATCATAAGATTCATCTTGTTCGAAATGAGATAATAAATAATCAATATCAATATCATTCATCGATTCATCGATGTCATTCCATACACCACTTATATTTTCATCCTCGTCATCAGAACCTTTCTTAGCATCTTCCGTATCATCTTCAGTAACATCTTCCGTAACATCTTCCGTATCATCTTCAGTAGCATCTTCTATATCATCTTCCGTAGCATCTTCCGTAGCATCTTCCGTATCATCTTCCGTATCATCTTCCGTATCATCTTCCTTATCCTCGTGATCATCATCATGTCCGATAATACCAACAATGGATGTATTATCATCATTATGTGTAGTAACATTTGTATTTATTATGTTATATGGAGTATTCGACCCGTTTGAAGAATATGATGATATCAAAGGAATGGACGTGTAATATTTATGAACGAGTTCTTTATTATTGAAATCAATATGATTTTTATTAATTGTTGTTTCTGTGGGAACAATTCGTCCAAAAACAAGTTCATTGGTAATATATCCAAAAGATGGATTATAATTTTTGAAAGCAATTAAATGCTTTCTCAACAATAAGTATGAATTATTACTTTCGGACAATCCCTTGATACCATTTTTCCATTTATAAAACAATTCTAAATATGGTTTCATGATACTAATTAATTCTTTCATAGGAAACTCCTTATGAATAATAAATCTCAGTAACATTTCGTCCCACATATCAGTAATATCATAATATAATTCAATTATATCGCTACAGTTCAATCTATTCTTTATAGCATAACTTCTTAAGATACATTCATATTTACTTTCAAATATGTTGATGTCCCAGTTATTCATAAAAAAACCATGAAACAATTCGGGAATATTTATTTGTCTTTGTTTCATAAAAAAATAAATGTTATATAAATGAGTTTTGGTTAAAACAATGTTATTGTACGGATTCTTTGTAATCAAAATATCCGGGAAAAAATTAGAAGCGTTTGTTAAGTCATTTGTTATTATTTTTTTTAAATCATGGATAGAAAATAAATATTTCTTATTTTCTTGTAAAATAGCTATAGTTGATGGATTATATTCGTTAAGTACATCTCCACATAAATCTGTTTCAATAACATTTTTACATAGTTTGTATTTACATATATGCGCAAAATTACTTAATGCTCTATAATGTCTTTGTGTTTTTGAAAATACATCTATAAATGACTCAATTATATTATCGTTATATAATTGGTAGTACAAAATAGTATCCTTACATACAATATTTCTGAAAAAAACGAGTTTTTTATGAGTGTTATTACAATATTTATGTATCCGTGATTGAAAATGATAAGATTCATGATTGTCTGTATTGTTGTTCTTGTTAATTTTCTTTTTTTTCTTACATTTTCGTAAATTGTGAATCCTTTTTATTTCTTTTCGCTTATGTATTCTATTCGAATCAGAATTAGATTTATTTTCAATAATACTATTATTTCGATTATAAACAATTTTTGTAATCAACTGAAATACAATATTTTGTAGATGTATTTTATCTTCTTTATCTTCATCATTATATTTATTTGGATGATAACAATATTCGTATAGGATAAAGCTGTTATTGTTCACTTTCACGTGTTCATTATGAGTAGACTCATATAATATATTTTGTAAAATATCACAAAATGTAATTGACATGTAACCAATAAATTATTATAAAGGTTGTTTATTTATACTATAATAAATAACGTATATATATATTTAAGTTGTTATGTATTATACAATAAAAAAAACTATATCTATACACGATACGACAGGTATATTTGTATTTGTTTGTTCCTATTTTCATATTAAAATCCAGGATTATAATCATTATCGTTTCCGAGATTTTTTACTTTAATCGTATTTACATTGTTTTGTATAATTAAATTACTTTCATCACATTTATCTTTCATATCACTACTACCTTCTACTGTATACATTTTTTCTATCAATTCATCTTCATCCATCATTTCCATATCTACAGTATCCTGTAACTTTTTCATCTCATCCATATTCAACACAGTTTGAAATAAACCTGTACCGAATAATCCTTCCTGGCCACACATTACATTAGCAGATATGCCACGCATCATATCTAGTTCACCATGTCTAGCCGCTCTTAAGAACATCTCAGGAGTTTCCTCAAAAGATGCTTTGGCAATGACACCAATATTATCATTATTAATACCATGACGGAATATAGATATTAATTTTTGTGTATAAGTCATGCGGTCACATAAGATAGACAAATGGTGGAAGTTGATATATGTTCCATCGAACTCAATAACTTCAATCAACTCATTATAAATTGCTTGTCTGGCAGCTTCAATACCAAATACATTGAATACTTCAATAATATCATTACTAAATGAACGGGTAGCATCAATATAATCTAATGCTAAGATATCAATCAAGTTTGTACCTATAGTATCTAATACCCATATTTCTTCTTTTACAAACTTGCCATTTTTCTCGATAACATTATCTTTAATGGTACGAAGAACAACCTTGTTGATGTTTTTGATACCACGTATGACAATATTCTCTAAAAGGTTTTCTTGAAAGTTTTTCAATAGATATATTTCGTCTGTCTGGTCTAATGGATTCGCATTGTCTTTACTATGATTTTTGGATTCTTTTACACGCTTCATACGAATACGGAATACTAATTTATCATCGTTATAATCGGAATAAATACATGATACATCATCGCCATGACTATTCTTAATAACAAAATGAATATCATCCATAGTGATATTCTTCTCCAACATGATTTCTTCGTTCATTTCCATACGTAGTATCCACTTAGAACGGTCGTTATTATCATCTAATACATTAATTGAATTACATTCATTAATCATATTTTCAAAAGCCTGATATTGTTCCATTGTAGTCTTATCTTGAGATATAACTGAGTTCATATCATCAGGGTCGAAGTAGATGTCCAGTGAGCTTACTACATCCTTTAATTTAGTATGTTCCAACATCGACATAATTGACAACGCCTTATCCTGATCTTGTTCGTCCTCACTCTTTAAGTGAACAGTCATCGATGGGTTCTTTGGTTCAGATGATAGCGATAAGATTTCTTCAATACGAGGAACACCTCGTGTTACGTTTGATTTCGAAGCCACTCCCGCAAAATGAAAGGTATTCAATGTCATTTGGGTAGTTGGTTCACCAATAGATTGAGCGGCAATCATTCCAACCATTTCACCTGGTGCGACAACTGCTTTCTTGTAGTTTAATATAATCGTTTCCAACAATATTACAAGAGCATCACGATTGAAACGTTTATTTACAATCAGTTCCTTGGGCGATAGGTTATAATAATACAATGTCTTGAATAATGGGTTGGGTGGGGCACATCTAATATTTTCCAATATACTAAATGCACTTTCAATCATTTCATATGCTTCCAGGATTGTAATATCAACAACAGAATTAGAATTAATATGCTGTTGTCCAATGACATTGTTAATCATATGTATAAAAGCAACAGGGGAATTAATGATATCATTGCCTTTATTTTTGAATACGTTTTTGATGATTAGACCGCGTTGTATAATCATATATTCTGTATATTCCTTACATTTCTCTTGTAAATCGTTGACCTGTTTTTTATGACGCTTTAAAGTATCTTTCTGGTATATTTCTGCCAATAATTTATTTTTACTATTATCATCAGGTAAATTAAAATGTGAATAAATCTCTTGAATACTCATATAGACTAATGGAAGAGATTGATTTTCCACTTTAATAGGGTCAATACCATCGTCACCATAAGTAAACTGAATAACTCGAGCCTTATTTGTTCTTACAGTCATATCATAATTAACCATCAAATCTTCAAGACCTTTAATTAATCTTCGTTGAATATATCCAGTAGTAGATGTCTTTACAGCAGTATCAATCAAACCAACACGACCACCCATAGCATGGAAGAATAACTCTTGAGGTGACAATCCATTGATATAGGAACTTTCGACAAAACCACGAGCACTAGGACTATCATCGTATTTTGTAAAATGTGGGAGTGTTCTGTGGTCGAAACCATAAGGAATACGTTTTCCATCCACATTTTGTTGCCCCAAACAAGAAATCATAAAGGAAATGTTGAGCTCACTCCCCTTGGAGCCAGCGTTTACCATGGTAACAAAACGATTATCTTTGTCTAGACTCTTTAGACCAATCTTACCCGATTCTGCTGTAGCCTGATTCAATATATTGTTGACTTGTGTCTCAAATTCTTCATTATTTGTTTTACCTGTTTTATTCTCGAATACTCCAATCTGTGTTTGGTCAATCAGTTCTTTCACATCATGCTTCTTTTTATCAATAATCTTGACAATTTCTTGGTTTGTTTTTTCGTTAGATAATAAGTCACTAATGCCAACACTAAATGAACTGGAACATAAATATTCAGTTACAATATTTTGAATATCATCAATAAAGCGAGCAGATTGCATATTTCCGTAATCATTACAGATTCTATGAATTAACCCTTTTGTGCCTCCACCCAAAACACTTTTTTCCATTTGACCACGAATATATTTCCCATTTACAATTTCTAGTACGTTATTAGATTTTGAAGGATCATCAGAATCATTAAAGAATCTAGTTTTATATTTCAATGAAAGAGGTGGAAGAATTTGTGATAATACATCAAAATTACTGATTTTTCCATTGTGTTTTAACAATTCATTTTCATTGATATGATTACACATCATAAGTAAGTTCATTGCGTGTCGAGGGGTAAATTGTATATTATCCCGCGAAATACGATAACATCCTAGTAAAGAATCTTGATATATACCAACAATTGCTGCATTATTAGCAGGACTAATAATTTGGTGAGGAACTGCTGCTAAATTAAATAATTCAGATTCAGATTCCATATCTTGTGGCATGTGTAAATTCATTTCATCACCATCAAAATCCGCATTATATGGCTTTGTATCCGCAACATTCATTCTAAATGTATCGCCTACATCCATCACCCGAGCAAGATGACACATCATACTCATTCTATGTAATGTAGGTTGTCTATTGAATAAGACTGGATCACCATTCATCATATGACGATGAACCACATCACCATTTTCTAAATGAATTGATTTTTTATCTACATATCTCAATGTGATAGAATCACCATTCTTCTTTTCTAATATTTTAGCACCAGGATGAATATCCGGTCCATTATCTACTAATCCTTTTAAGAAGTCACGGTTTCTATTATTTACAATGACGGGTTTGGTCAAGTTTTTTGCGATTTTCATAGGTATTCCCAATTCTCTAATTCCGATATTTGGATCGGCTGTAATTACAGACCGAGCACTAAAGTCCACACGCTTGGCCATTAGATTTCCTCTCATTCTCCCACCCTTACCATTTAATCGGTCCTTAATTGATTTTAAGGGACGTCCTGAACGTTGTGCTACGGGAGCTGCACCAGGTATTTTATTATCCACTTGTGTAGCAACATAATATTGTAGAACAGTTGCCCAGTCCTCGATAACATTAGCAGGAGCATTATTCTGTATTTTTTCTTGTAGAATCTTATTCTTTTTGATAATGTTTACTAAAATATGACTTAAATCATCTTCACTTCGTTGTTGCGCATCATGTTTTACTGATGGACGAACTGCTGGAGGAGGTACAGCCATTACTTGACAAATCATCCAATCAGGACGGGACCAAGTAGGATTAAATCCCATAAAACCAACATCTTCATCAGATATTCTTTTGAATATTTTTAAAACAATTTCAGGAGTTAATTTGATAGAGATGTCTTCTTTTGTATTGCTATCACTCCACTCAGCATAAATAGTAGCTAAACCCTCCTTTTTAATTTTTTTTGGCTGTAAACATCCACAACCATCAGTTGTATCTTCACCACAACGTTTGATTTTACTAGCTATTGAAAACACGTACTTCCAACGATTTTCGCTATCCATTTTCATAGCTTGGCTATATTTATCTTTAGCAATCAATAATTTACTACATTTAAAACACACGCATCGTAATATTTTTAATATGGTTGTTAAATATTGAATATAGAACACAGGTTTAGCTAATTCAATATGTCCAAAATAACCAGGGGTTTCGATGTAATCGAGTCCATCTGTTGGACAAATGAGTCCTGGTTCTAAAACACCCATTCTAGGATCAAATAAACCTCCAGTAACTGGTTTGTTATTCATATAAGTATCTCGGTTCGTTATTTCAGCAACAGAACCATTACGTATTTCCTCTGGCGATAAAATACTAAATTGAATCCCAACAATTTTAGACGGATTGCTCTTTTTCATAGTTCGTGACATTCTCTTATATTTATCTATATATATTTATGTTATTTAAAAATCAATTTATTTATTCATGATTCTATGTAATCTAAATAAAATGTCTGTACTTTATCTATAATGAAACTATTACAACAAAGTTTTCACTATTCGATCATCGTCCAGTTGTTAACTTTTGGATTAGGATTTATTGTATACTCATCAGGAGAAGTGTCTAATAAAGTATTAAATGACCTAGTAGTTATGGAATATGCCGTTCAATTAATAGAATTATTCTTTTATATTTGGTTTGCTTCATCCTTCAAACAGATGACAGATATGACACATTTTCGTTATTATGATTGGTTCATAACCACACCTACCATGCTTGTAACATTATGTATTACACTGGTTTATTTACGAAATGTTGAACATGATAATAAATACGGAAATCAACATTCTCTGTATTCTCTAGTAAATGAAAACAAACAAACATTATCATTGGTGGTGGTATTGAATGCTATTATGTTACTCTTTGGGTACTTATCTGAGATGAATATTATGAATACATATACATCAGTGATACTAGGGTTCATTCCTTTTTTATATTATTTTTATGTGATATATGAGGTATATGCCAAACATAGTACAACACACGGGTTATATTTATTTTGGATTATGTTTATTATCTGGTCATTATATGGCATTAGTGCGCTATTATCATACGACCTAAAGAATATTTGTTATAATATTTTAGACATATTTGCTAAAAACTTTTTCGGGTTCTATTTGATATATCTAACATTATCTTAAAAAAAAAAATTGATAATCATATAAAAATATATATATAAGATAATATTAACAATAAGCATTATGGGAAAAGACTCTAAAATGAACACAACTACAGTTTCTTCGTTCAAGAAAACCAAAAACAATAACAAAAACAATAAGCAAAAAAAAGAAGAGGATAGAAAGTTGCGTTCTGATGACACTTCTGACGATGATGATGATGAATATGAAGAGTGTGATGATGATGATGATGATGATGATGAAGAAGAAATGGACGCTGAAGAATATACCAAGCTATTGAGTTCTCTGTTTCCATCGAGTCATATGAGTAAAAAACTCAAGGATACACAAAAAATAAAACAACTTATCAAGGAAAATGAAAACAAGGTTGAAAAACCTAGTAAAAAAAAGAAGAGAATAGTTGATAAAAAAAATGAAGAGGAGGAGGAAGAGGATGATGAAGAGGATGATGAAGAAATCGTAATTAATTCTAAAAAAAATGGCAAAGGCAAAGGTAAATCAAACAATTACAATATAATCTTTACGATTGGTGGTCAAGAAAATAGTGAAGAAGATGATGATGAATGGGAGGAGGAAGATGAAGATGATAGTGAATGGGAAGATGAAGACGAAGAATCAGAAGATGAAGATGTGAGTGTATCAACAGATGAATCTAGCGATGAATCTAGCGATGATGATAATGATGAAGAAGAGGAAGCAGAGGAAGAAGAGGAAGAAGAGGAAGAAGAGGAGGAGGTGAATAAAGACAGTAAGAAAAAACGTCCGATTCGTTCAAGTGCGAAACGTTCGGATGAATTAATTAATACTGTAATTAGTACAACATCGAATGAAGACAAATCAGAAATGAATACAGATATTATTGAACTAAAACAAAAAAAAACAAATAAAAAAGATTCTACAATTGAGGAAGACCAAAGTGCTTTGGAAGAAATGAAGCAAATGTATGGAATCAATCAAAGTAAAATGTTTGAAAAGTGTATTAAGGAGTGTGAAGAGGGCATTGAAGAAAAAAAGAAGAAGAATGAAAAGAAAGTAACCAAACAGAAGGAGAAAAATGGACGCATTTTCAAAAAAATAGTTCGGGATAAAAATACGATGAATGGTTTTACCTTCTTCGAAAAAATGGAAAAAGAACAGCAAGTAAAAATTATTAAAGAAGTGCGAGAAGTAAACAAGATTACACGGGTTGAAAAACCCTATCGTATTGCTTTGTTGGAATCCAATATCCCAGCAATATTCAAAGCTACTGCTATGAAGAAAATCAATTCACTTCGATATATGGAGCCAGGTAGTGGCGAGTTTTACAAGATTAAAAACTGGGTTGATACGTTCATGCGTATTCCATTCAATGTTTATGAGAAGCTACCTATTCATATTACAGATGGTGTAGATAAATGCCACGAGTTTATGGAAAACTCTTTATCAATATTGAATAAATCGGTATATGGATTGAATGATGCGAAAATGCAGATAATGCAGATGCTTGGACAATTAGTTACGAACCCTAATGCGCTTGGAACTGCGATTGCCATCAAGGGTCCCATGGGAACCGGCAAGACCACATTAGTGAAAGAAGGTATTAGCAAAATCCTAAATCGACCCTTTGCGTTCATTGCTCTTGGCGGTGCTACAGATAGTAGTTTCTTAGAAGGTCATTCATATACATATGAGGGTAGTATATGGGGTAAAATAGTTCAAATCATTATTGATAGTAAATGTATGAATCCAGTTATTTACTTTGATGAGTTGGACAAAATTAGCGATACACCCAAAGGTGAAGAGATTGCTGGTATTCTAACTCATTTAACGGACACCAGCCAAAACAGTCAATTCCATGATAAATACTTTTCCGAGGTTGATTTTGATTTAAGTAAATGTCTGTTTATCTTCAGTTATAATGATGAAAGTAAGGTCAATCCTATCTTAAGAGATAGAATGTATCGTATTCAGACAAAAGGATATGATAAGAAGCAAAAAACGGTAATATCAAATGATTATCTGCTTCCAAAAATCCGAGAACAAGTATTATTCAAAGATGAGGATGTCATTGTTCCAGAGGAAACATTACACTATATCACAGAAACATATTGCGAAAAGGAAGATGGTGTTCGTAATTTGAAGCGATGTCTAGAAATCATTCATACCAAGTTGAACTTATATAGACTAATGAAACCCGAATCGAACTTATTCGAAGAAGACATGTCAATCAAGGTTGAGTTCCCTTTTACTGTAACTCCAGATATTGTAAGTAAGTTGATTAAGACTGATAAAAATGAGAATATCTCTTGGAACGCAATGTATGTATAAATATATGTTGCTAGTGAATCAGATAAAAAATAGTAGATAAAATAGTAGATAAAATAGTAGATAAAATATAATTAGATGATAATGTAATTATATTTTTTCTCTGGGTAATAAACCGCATGATAGAATCATAGAAGGTAGGTATACATTATACAAAATGGATATAAACATACTGGTATATAAATAATATCAAATAGAACTATAACATGACGAGTAGCATTAGTGATATTATTAAGAATCTAAATAAACTGAAAAAGAATGTCGATAAATGTAAACAAAAAATTAAATCAAACAACAACGACAAGGATATCTCGTTAATTGTATCCATGATGGATTCTTTTCAATCTGATATTGACCAGAAAATCAAAGCAGAATGTAAACACAAGTACAAGGATACAATCGTTACTGATATTGAAAATAAGAATAAAAGTATTCGTATTACTTATTGTTCCGATTGTTGTTCATTGTTTCCGTACTGTCGTTCTAATTTATAAATCACGATAAGGAACGTTATTACCTCCACGTTCTCTCAGATTTTTGTATTGGGGAACAGTCATACAAGCACAACCAGAACCAGTGGAGTACGCATTAGGACAACATTCGGGCTTGAACTGGGTGGAACCAAAAAAATCCAGTTGACCTTCAGGAAGTGGAACGGGTTGTGACGGGCGATCTAATATAGCTTTCACATTTGAGTTAGGTGTCTCACCTTGAACATATGTTAGATTCGGTGAAAACCATTTATTTGTGTTGGGAGCTTTCGCATTTGCTGATGCAGCATCTCCTAAACTGAATGTCATTTCTTTGCCTTTTAAGTTGGAAAAAGTTTCAATAATGTCTTTCCCCTTCTTAATATTTTGACTAGTGTCACCCACACATGAACATAATACATTACCCCATATTACAAAATATAATATAATCACTGCAATAATGACTTCTAAACGCATTTTCATACCAAAAAGGGATACTTCCATTCTATATATATATACAATGGTAAAAAATATTGATTTTAATCAAAAAAATATTCAATATTAGAACTATAATGTTGAAAACATAAATTATCTATAAAAAAATACTGTGGTTCAGTTATTAAATGATATAATTTATCATGTTTTTTATTTAGTGAACAATAGTGAAATCTATTATTATTCTTATTATTATTTATTTCCAAAAAAGAGTAGCATTGATTCAGTTCAGGACTATAACAAATTACATTTGGCGAACATTCTATTTTTGTTGACATACATGTATTGTCAAATGTACCATCATTATTTAACATATCAACTTGATATTCATTTTGTTCTTTTACTTTCGTTCCATCTATCTCAACGATACCTAATACTTTAATATTGTTTTGTAAAATATCACCTACACGAATATTTTCGATGGGTGTGATAGTAGCATCATCCATTTTTAATAAAGTACTGCCGACAAATCCGCCTTCTAAATATTCATATAAATTGTCTTGTGTAATGTGTCGTGATGGACTTCGCAATCTACATATATTAACAAGATTATTCAATAATTCGGTTGAAATTTGTTTGTTAAGTATTTCGTCCCAGTCACAATATACATGTCCATTATGAGTAATACTTTTAGTATTTGTATTCATACAATATAAATAAGGTTCTTGGTATGATTTTACATGAACCGCAAATGGATGTTTCTCTACGTAGATCCATTCATCCTTATACAGAACCATATGTCGCCCACTAACAAGAGTTCCATCTAAATTATATACATGATTTTTTCCTCGGTATAATTTCAATAAAGATGTACATACACTGTTGTTATCAAAAATATCCCCGGGTTGTATATCCATAATTTTTTTCATGTTTCCATTCTTCATAATAAATATAGTGTGAGCATCAAAACATACTGGAGGAGGACGTGTTGGAACCCCGGGAATAGGGGAACTAAGAATCCCAAAGTTTTCTTGCATAAACACAAGCATGATAGTCAAGGGAATCGATATACTTATGAAAACCGCTGTCATAGTAAGGGCAGCAGGCCATGTCCAAGGAAAAATCCACATCGCAATAATAATTGTTACTAACATTCCTAAAAAACCTACAATCAGTTGTGCAATAGACCCCAGGAAAGATTTCAAAATATAATATACTGATAAACTACTATATAAGGAAGTTACAAGTGTTCCGTGTATTTTACCTAGTGTATCTCGTATGGAAACAATTAATCCTTGAACAGGAATAATAAAGTTCAATAGTCTTTGATATACCCCTGCTCCAATTTTTGATAAACTTGTTCGTATGTTTGAAATGAGAACTCGGATATATTGAATAGCAACTGAAGCAGTTTTGAACACATCAGTCAAACCGGACAATAAGTATTCTAATGGTGCTGTAGCATATCCAGTAATATTCTTTAATATATCATTCAAACAAAACTGAAAGTTTTCTCCAGTAAACTCTACTGCGTTTTTATCATATGGTTTATTAATGAAACCAGCAAAAGGTATTACTGTCGGATAACATCGTTCATTTATCCAGTTTTCTTTGATTTTGCTAGCCTTTCTCATTACGCTTGTATAAGCATATACAAGTCCCAACACGATTAGTAATACAACGAATATAATGACCGAACCACTATATTGGTCAAAATATGTGAGTTTTGCATACATTTTATCTATCGTTTTGGTTGTATTTAATATTGGATTATTCATATATCTACTATAATATATGAATAATATTCATTTGTGAAAATACTTATTATATTATTATCTAGTATTCTATTGTATTCAATTGTATTCTATTGTATTCTATTGTATTCATATCTATTATTGAAATCTTTTTAAAATATCATCTTCCCAATCCCAAAAAATACATTCACCCAATGGTATTTTATGTGTGGTCGTAATTAAACAGCTAAACCATTTTGATTTCACTGTATTCGCCGGATTATGTCTAAATACTTGTTCCCATGGTTGGTCCACTATTTTGTTTTGTTCTTCTGCGTCTGAATGTTGTCTAACCTCTACATACTTACATCTTGTTTTATCATATATCATATGCGTTCCTGTTACATAAATATCCTCGTTTTTCACTCCTTTGTTCCGCAATACATAAAAATCTTCATCTAAAGAATTGTCTATTTTCATTACGGATTTCACTCTACCTCCATCTATCAAAATATCACCCACGTTTACATCTTTCATACAAACAACTTTCCTATTAAACAACTGTATTTTTGTCGATGGATGAAAACAATTGCCTATTGCCCTTGTCATTTGTCCTGGAGGACCATTCCACGCACTTTGCATAGTCATCATACTTCCTTCCATAACATACATTAACGAAACCATGATTCCGATTAATTTTCCCATTAGGTCCTTGATATTAATAATAATTTTCTGAAACTCGATAATAATATTTAAAAACACTCCGTAAATATCTTTTGCTATTTTTGCCATAAAAGTTCGTATATTTGACAACATAATACGAATAAACTGAATCGACCCAGTTATATCTCCAGCAAAACTTGTCAATGAACTAATCAAATATTCAATTGGAGCTAAAATATATCCCATAAAAGCAGTCTGTGAGTTTTGAACACAATGGGTGAAGTTCTCACCTACATTATCGGCAAAAGGCATAAACAACGGGTTACATCGATGCATAGGCCATTCCTTCTTTAATTTTATTAATGCACTAAAATAATATAAGACTAATATTTGTGCTAAAAATCCCAAGTTAATATATAGGAAATTAACCCAATCAGAACCTTTTGGCATTACTTATATTATTATGATATTTTATTAGTAATACTTTCCCTAATTAGTTGTATTATTTTTTACTTTTCTTGCTTTTTCTACTTTTCTTGTTTTTCTTGCTTTTCTTGCTTTTCTTGCTTTTCTTGCGTTTTCTACTTCCACCAGTATTCGGTGTTACCAGTTTAACTGCACCATCATATACACCATTTTGATTAGTTTGGTTAGTATTATGAACAAGATTTATATTAGTTGAATTAACATCTTGTCCACCAGTTAAATGACATTGAGTTATTGAAGGCAACTTAGAAACAGTCACACTGCCCCCGCGTTTTTTCTTAGAACCACCAGACGCAGTTTTGAGCAAACTAGCTTGGATATTATTGTTATTATTTTGTGTATTTTGTGCGCTCTGATATGGTGACCCCATACTAGACGTTACTTTCATAGACGGCATCTCACTAGAAAAAACCATTGTGACTTATATTATCATTATATAATAATTTATAATTTAATACAAATAGAGTTTAAAGCATAATATCTTTATTTATTATATGGACGATAAGTCAAGACTACAACTACAAAAAATGGTGGCGGCCAATAATGTGGAAGATCAAACGGACCTTATCCGTCAGTTAAAGCATAGCCATATTCTACAAAATGACATCAATAATTTATTGGTGCTTAAGAATAAATATAAGGGAGACCAGGATAAAACACATATGGAAGCAATGAACGATTGTGGATTTTTATTTACTTATTATACCGATATTTATAACAAAGTTCGCAAAGATGAAATCGACCTGAGCATTCTAAATAAGTTTCTGAATGTCCTACGTAGAATTGAGGATGGTGAAATAGACCAACACGATGGCGCTTTTTTAGTAGGAACCCTTTTGAAAGAGATGTATGTAGATAGTGCGTTGAAAAAAGCAGATAAATTAGAAGAACAAGGCAGGAATGACAAGGAGGTAGAAGAGCCTAAAAGAGAAGGTATTAATATTTCCTGGAGAAAGTTTAAAAACTTGTCTTAGGTAAATATTTTTTATTTTATTATAATCTATGATATAATAAAATATAAACGAAATAAGATGACTGGTAACATTATTGTTTTTAGTTTTTAGATAAAGATATATTTTCAAAATGATAATCTCCATCCGGTCCATTATTACAAAATAACGGAGTTACTAGACGGAATCCCATTTCTTCAATCACCGGAATTACCTCTGTATTTAATGGCGCCCCTTCATTATATTCAGTATGTTGCATCTCAATAATCAAATGCTTGGCATGTTTTATTATATCTTTTCCACCGAGTAAAATATTTTTTTCACAACCTTGAACGTCAATCTTAATTATATCTGGTAAAGGAAAATTATGTTTTGCTACAACATTCGCTAGGGTTTCCATTCTTCTCATTGTAAAATGACTGGGAGGAAAAACTATATCATTTTTTTCTCGATACATCGAATTTCCACCAGGTAATAAATGATTCTGATACCATGTAACTTCTTTATCCTGTTCATCTCCTAACAATCCAATATGATATTTATATTTATTGTTTTTATATAATGGTTCTACTTCACGAAACGCGTCAAATAATATATATTCAGCATCCGTCCATACAGTTTCAGCTATATGGGTCCAATGAATTACACAAGAACCTATGTCGTATATTATTTTCGGCTCGTCGATAAAATCATCCTTCATTTTTTTCAAATAATTTATATGATTAGGATGAACAGGGACCCTACAATGTAATTTATACAAATAATCATGAATAGTCATCTGATTTGTATTAATCAAATTATTCAGTCTTTTCATATACTCAACTTCTGTTTCTGTTTTTTCACTCCCTTTATCATTATTCATTATTATTTATATATTATACTTTTATATTTTGTATGATATAAACGTAAACGAATGGGTCATTTATTATTTTTGGATTATCACAATCATTATATCTTTATAATACTGGATAACTTGCTTGTAGAAGCACGCCACACTGTCCTTGTCCACTATTATATTCAGAACCACGACCAATATAAATATAACCATCATCACCCCAGGTTGTACCCCAAGAATTCTTGATACGATAATAATCATTGCCACTAGAATCAGAACCATATCCTACAACCAACACTCCATGGTCTAAATTGGTTCCACATGTTCCAGAAAAAACACCGGTTTTATACAACTGAAATGATTGCTGATCCGCCTCAATAGCAACCGAAACTGGTTGTTGAGCAATTGCTACCATCATATCATCATCAGACTTGTGAGGAACATCAACCCAACTAGAAACATCACTTTTATCAATCACTTCACATGTTGTCTCACAAGTTCCACCAGTCTTTGTTGTTCCAGACACATACGGATATGCTTCCTCAGAACATAAGCCTCCATTTTTCTTAATCCAAGAAAATGCATTATCCATTAATCCACCATTACAACCATGATCTTTGCCTCCGTTTCGAACAGTATCACAGTCTACCAGTTGTTGTTCAGAAAAAGAAGGTAGGGTTCCATAAGTGACAAAATAAGCACCTTCCAGAGCACCCGTTGTAGAAAAACTCCAACAAGAACCACATTGTCCTTGATTCTTTACAGGAGTAACCCCTCCCTTTGAAACCCAATCAACCGAAGAAGGTGTAGAGGAACGGGATAGTAGGGTAGTCTGACTTCTTAAACAATCCTTGACACAACCAATAGTCTCCATCTTTTGTTCAGTATCGTAATGCTTTACGCAATCACTGAGACATCTGACTTCAGCTACCTTGTTCTTGATTTTATCAAAACTCTCTTCAGGATGAAAGTCCTTAAAATTGGAAGAAAATGCCAAAAACTCTTTAAAATCATTTGAATCCATACCCGAGAAATGATTATGACCTAGAGTATAGGTTAGATTTTGAGAGTTGATAGTATCAATATACTTGTCGTTCATAACCCACTTAGTAAACATGGAATCCTCATGGTCAGTATTATCAACATGAACATTATAATGAGAAATCCAATCTTCAAAGCGATCACGAAGATTCGCACGAATGCTAGCATCTACGTTATAGATGGAACACGAAAAAGCAAAAATAGTAAAAATAACAGTATTCATAGTAAACATATTTGTTATATATATATATAATAATAATCTTCAAGTTGGTTTACATAATACTATAACTAACAAGTTAAAATAATATAACATTCTCATAATATTGTCTCTCTTTTGCTATGTAATGTGTATAATACTATAATTTAACTATATTACACCCGAATCCCTAAAATATTATACATTAATTAAAAATAATATAATTATAATTGCGCATATATATATATACCACCCTGTCAATCTAAATAAATATGGGTTATATTTTACTTATAGTAGAATCTCCCGCAAAATGTAAAAAAATCGAAGACTTCCTAGGTCCAGGATACAAGTGTATAGCGAGTTTCGGACATCTTCGCGAGCTGACTTCTCTCAATGATATTAATCTAAAAGGTGATTTTGGGGTAACGTATCATGAAGTGGATGATACAAAAAAACGCAAACATATACAAACCATGAGAAGTCAAATTAATCTGGCATCAGAAGTGTTATTAGCTACAGATGATGACCGGGAAGGAGAAGCCATAGCTTGGCATATTTGTATACTATTTGGTCTCTCTCTGACAATGACCAAGAGAATTATTTTTCATGAGGTTACAAAGCATGCAATAGTAGAGGCGGTAAATCGGCCTATAAGAATAAACCTAGATATGGTATATGCCCAACAAGCCCGCCAGATACTGGATTTAATAGTGGGCTTCAAAGTCTCTCCAAAATTATGGGAAAATATAGTGAAGCGTAATAAAAATAGTTTGAGCGCAGGTCGTTGTCAAAGTCCAGCATTACGTATTATATACGACAATCAGAAAGAGGTCGAGACAAATCCAGGAGAAAAGATATATAATACAACAGGTTATTTTACTAAGAAATGTATTCCTTTTGATTTGAACAAACAATATACTGATAGTGAAGAGATGTATCATTTTTTAGAAGAAACCGCAAGCTTCTCTCATGTTTTTACACGAGGGGAACAAAAACTGGCCTATAAACAACCACCTACACCATTGACAACATCGAGACTACAGCAAGTTGCCAGTAATGAAATACATTGTTCTCCGAAAGAAACCATGAGTATTTGTCAGAAGTTATATGAAGGTGGATACATTAGCTATATGCGCACAGATAGTAAAAAATACAGCAAAGAGTTTATAGAGGATGTAAAAAAACATATTCTTCAGACATATAACGGAGAGAAATATATTCATGACAAGGTAGATAATCTGGCGAATAATATAGAAACGACGAAAAAGGATAAAAAAGATAAAAAGGATAAAAAAGATAAAAAGGAAAACCTCGCACAAGAAGCACATGAGGCGATCCGTCCAACAAATATTTCTCTCACAACTCTTCCCAAAGAATTATCTCCGAGAGAACACAAAATGTATAAGATTATTAGAGAAACCACTTTGGAAAGCTGTATGTCTCCAGGTGAATATTGGACGTTTACAAGTTACCTTACCGGATTTGAAAACACCCAATACGCAAATAAATCTGAAAATGTACACTTCCTTGGATGGCAAGTAGTAAAAGATAATGCGAAAACAAGCGCCAAAAAAAAGGAAGAAGAGAGAAACACTGAGTTGTTTCATTATCTTTTCTCTCTAGAACAACATATAGAAGTTCCATTTGTTACTATTGTTTCGAATGTGTCATTGAAGAATAGTAAGCAACATTATACAGAAGCAAAATTGGTTCAAATGTTGGAGGAGCGCGGTATAGGCCGTCCTTCCACCTATTCCAGCTTGGTGGATAAAATACAAGAACGCGGGTATGTAAAGAAACAGGATGTAGATGGTAAAGAACACAAATGTATAGATTATGAATTGGCCGACGACTTCACAATTACTCAAAAAGAACATACCAAAGAGTTTGGTAGAGAGAACAACAAGTTAGTCATCCAGCCTCTAGGAACAATTGTTATCGAGTTTTTAATCTCTCATTTCAACGATATATTCAACTATGAATATACAAGTAACATGGAAGAACAATTAGATAAAATAAGTAAAGGCGAATATACGATTCAATCATTATGTAGAATATGTCTCGATGAGATAGATAGAATATGTAATACCCTCCCCGGAAACAAACTGGAAATAAAGATTGACGATTGTCATACGTATATTATTGGAAAATATGGTCCTGTAATCAAGTGCGTGGAACCAGACTCTAAAAAAAAGGGGAACGTATCATTCAAACCTGTAAGAACTGATATAGATACGAAAAAATTAGAGAGAAACGAATATACATTAGCAGAACTACTAGACCACTCACAAGAGGAAGAGATTCTTCATGGTGAAGGGATTGGAAAATATAAAGACAATGATATTAGCGTGAAAAAAGGAAAATATGGTTTGTTTGCTAGATGGGGGGAGAAAACAATTTCACTCAAAAGCTTTGGAAACCGTCCAATGAAAAACATCTCCCTTGCGGATGTGGTTAGTGTTATAGAAGACAATCAGAAGTCGGGAGGCAGTGGAGTGGTCCGTAATTTGGGACCACATGTAAGTATACGTAGTGGTAAATACGGTGATTATATTTTTTATAAAAAGCCACAGATGAAAAAACCTTCCTTTTTTAAATTAGGCGAGTTTGAAGAAGATTATAAAAGTTGCGACGATGATATTATTCTATCATGGATAAAAGAAAAATATAATGTAGAGTAAGGGTATCGGTATCGGTATCGGTATCGGTATCGGTATAATTTTATCACAATATAACATATTTTTGTATGTTATAATGTTTATCCAACATAATGATACTTGGTATTAAGCAATATTGAATTAAAAAAGCATACCACCTCCAATTGGGTCATATATCTTATAGGAACGTGTATTTTGAGAACGTAAACAAAAGAAGTTTAGTAAAATGGAAAAATTGCGACTTTTAAAATCTATCAATTGTCCATTATGTTGTCTAAGGCGAACTTTAGCTTTACGTATTCTTTCTGCCGGAGGATTATATAATTTATATGAATCAGAGTTTTTCTTATAACTCAATCCTTCTACTATTGGATATTGAACAATAGCAAAAGCCGAGTTCACATATCCATTGGTTTCATTGGTATTTACACGATAATAAGGATTTTTTTCGGACAATACAAACGGTTTGGTTTCATCTATATTATTCAAATAATCAATCTCAATATATATGAAATTATTCCCAATCAAGTTGATTGGATTGTATGACTGAATAAAAAAAATACTGGAATTAAGATAGGTTGGGTCTACCTTAATCCAGTAACCATTATCTCCAGGAACCACATCCCCGTAATAAAATCGTAACGTTTCTTTACCAGAATCTACTGAAATAGTAGTGTTTTTACTTTGTCCTAAATAAGCAGGTAGTCCCCAAAACTCATAACCAGTCACCCCATTTCCTTGACATGGTTCTTGATAGTCAGGATTATAAAGATTTGATTCGTTTGTGATTGTAAATCCCGAACTTTTATTACCGTACCATAGTTTATTTTCTACCTCATTATACACTATAACAAACTGGTCATACCCAGTAGCTTGAAATGCTGGTAACAAAGTGGGTGTATTTATTGTCATATATTCATCAACCATTGTGGTAACAGCTTCATTAAACTTACGATTTAGTTCAGTTGTCATATTTTGACTTGTATACGACCCTTCTTCAATGGTAATAATGAACTCTTTTTTTTGATTGTGGAAATCTATAATTGCGTCATATATGGTGGATTGAACCAGGTTTAGAACACTTGGATTATATGGTTTATCTATTACAAAGGAGAGCGAAATATTTCTATTGGAACGAGTGAAAACATGAAAATTAGACGGAAAAGACCATTGGTTCAAAGATACTGCTACAACATTAGTATAATCTTGGGGTAATTCTATTTCAAACTCAGTAGAATTAGGATATTTCAAAACATCTCGGTCTTCTGAATTAATATTAACCAACTTATTTTCGTACATATATTCTTGTGAATTGGAGATCAATGGATGATTTGTAGAAAGATTCAAGTTGTTCATTACTATAATATCTAATATATAGTAATATACGATTATTTTATATTTTTGTATCATAATATAATATAATTACAAAGTGTAAATATGGAATTATTTCAAAATACTTCTAACGCCTTGTTGGGATCGGGGACCCTAACAGGATTAATTATTGCTATAATACAAGTTTCTGACCTTAATAGTCTGAGTAATTCGTTGTTTAATGGAATTATTGTAGCAGCAACTTTAATGGCATCGGGATTATTATTAAATAGCGCAAAAGAATTATCACAAAAGAATAGTCATATCTTCATTCTGGCAGGGTCTATATTGGTTTTAGGCTGTGTTATGTTTTTTTCCTTTTCGATGTATGGTGTTAAGCCAGAAATAGAAAAAGGGAATATATCTCACCAGACAAACCTATATTTGGCGATCACCATGTTTCTATCGACATTAATGGGTAGTCTTGTAATATTCAAAAATATATATTTTTCTGACCAAAAACTTACTATTGGTTATTCTTTAGCATTTTTTATTCCTATAGTAGGGTTATCCATCTTATACTTCATTCTTATTTCACGTATTAAAATAATGCTTACAACCTATCGTACTGATGGTTAGGTTGATTAAACTTATAGGTAATTCCATATGTTGTTTTGTCTTCCCATATGCCCGCAACCTTTAATATGTATAATCCATTTGAATGATTTGAATTATTTTTTTTCATATGGTCATTACTACAGGGTATTTTCTTTTTCTGATGGTGTTTTAGAGGTTGATGTTGATTCTGGCGATATTCTTCTGTAGAATCGTTAAATATTCGTATACTCCCCGATAATAATTGTTGTTTCAAATTATACACAGGGGTTTTGGTTGTATCATATTTTTTTAATAATTCATTTTCAAAATGAATTAACTTATCAATAACCATATTGTTCTTATTAATATCAAAAATATACTTTTGTTTATTATAGTACATATGACCTGTTCCATCGGTAAAAGTAATTGTATTATATATTCCGTTTAAGGTCATGTCATATACCGCATATAATATTCTGATAAACTTTCCTTCCGTAAGAACCGTGTTTTTTATAGGTTCGCAATAGTATATATTTTCACTGTTATATTCATTTATATTAATTGTAAGAAACATTATTTGATATCATGATTATATTTCTATATGATTTCAATATAATCACTTGTAATGAAATAGAATAAAGAAACTTCGATAGTAATTATAATATCCGCAATGAAAATAACACACAATCATTTTGAACACTATTTATCTGCTAATCATAAAAATGATTTACATCCAAAACTAAAGAATGTATTTGATAAAATGCCGGATAATTTAGAATCATTGCCTAATGTAATAATTTACGGACCTTCTGGTGTCGGGAAATATACCCAAACGTTGAATCTCATCAAAAAATATAGCCCGTCACAATTAAAATATGATAAAAAAATCAGTATTTCTATAAATAAAACGGAAAACTTTTACAAAATAAGTGATATCCATTATGAAGTAGATATGTCACTACTAGGATGCAATGCTAAAACCAACTGGCATGAGTTATATATTCAGATAATAGACATCATTTGTTCGAAACCCAGTAAAATCGGAATTATCTTATGTAAAAACTTTCATATGATACATAATGACCTATTGGACGTTTTTTATAGTTATATGCAACAAAATTATTTTTTACATATTGATATAAAGTTCGTACTAATTAGTGAACAAATTAGTTTTATACCCCAAAATATTATAAATAATAGCCAACACATTCATATTCCTCGACCTTCGAAGGCTAGTTATGAAAAAATTACTGGGAAAAAAATGAAAATAAAATCTTTAGAAAATATATCTAATATCGTGGATATTGAAAATAATGTATCGAATATTAATCCACATAAACAAATATGCGATAAGATTATTCAATATATTTTACAAAAAGGACCACATGATTTCAGTGAATGTCGGGAATTATTGTACGAATTATTAGTATATGAATTAAATATTAGTGAGTGTATATGGTATATTTTAAGAAATAGTATAAATCAGGATTCGTGTGCGATTGATGAGGCAGATATGAGCGAGATTATAGATAACTCATATCTATTCTTTAAATATTACAACAACAATTATAGACCCATATTTCATTTGGAAAGATTCATTTATTTCATTATTTGTAAACTCCACAAAATAAAACTTATTTCAAGTTATTTAGACGTAGTTTAGTTAAGTATACTAGTATATTCAGTTCAGTACGAATATTTGAAAATATTTACTACCTCTCATGCAATTAGACGAGGCAATACAAATATTAGAGTTGTCAGATGTTCGATATAGCGATATCACAATATCCTTAGTAAAAAAACAATATCACAAGTTGGCTTTACAACATCATCCAGATAAAAACAATAACTCGGAAACATCTACACTTTTATTTAAACATATAAAAGAAGCTTATGATGTTGTGAATGATTCGTTGGTAATTATTTCAGACACAGACACTAACAAGAATGAGAACAATGAGAATAACAACAATCATAATGATACCGAAAATGACAATACAAATAGTAGTCATTTCGGGTTTCCACCCAAGATGGATTATATGTATTTTCTACAAACATTTATAGAAAATATGGTGGATGGAAAATACAACGTATTTGTGGCAAGTATCATCAAAGAAATTGTAAATGGCTACAAAGAAGTCACAGCCAAACTGTTTGAAGATATCAGTAAAGAACATATGATGTCCATCTATAATTTCATTACGAAATATCGAAAAGTTCTACACCTGAAAGAAGAAACGATAGAAAAAATACGCACCATTATTATAGAAAAGTTCCACAATATAGATTTGTATGTGCTTAATCCATCGATTAATGATTTGTTAGAACACAATATATATAAATTAGAAGTGAATGAACAAATATACTATTGTCCGTTATGGCATAGCGAAGTATATTTTGATGATATTGAAGATGGACAAATGGACTTAATTGTCAGATGCGAAGCAGATTTACTAGAAAATGTTGTAATCGACGACAATAACAATTTGTTCATCACCGAAAAAGTCGTTTTTTCATCAATGTTGGAACTGTTATACGTGGATATTTCTATTGGAAAACATACCTTTTCTATTCCAACACATGAGTTAACGATACAGAGAGAGCAATACTACACATTCAAAGGATGTGGAATATCAAGAATAAACGAAACCGACATGTATAATATTGACAAGAAAGGGGATATCATAGTAAAAGTAGTCTTTATATAAAATAATTATACTTAACGTTTCTCAGGTTTATACAATAGTTCTTGGAACATATGAATCAAACTAATCACTCCGGTGGAAAAAAGTATGAGTTTTACATGCGAGTCTTTAAGGATGTTCACTCTTTGTTTCCATGGATTAAATATATATATCATTAACAGATAGGTACCTGATAAAAAGGTATAGTCGGAAAACTCTTTTATATTCTCCGTGTTTACAATGTCAATACTAAGTTCTGTAGAAGGATTTCTTTTTTCTACTATTTTCAAATGTACTATGCGAAAGGTCAAAATAATATAACTAATTTTGATAAATAGTAAAGATAATATGTAATAACGTAAAAAAGGAAGATAGCTCATTTTTTTACAATATATCTAATTTATTTTATATTATGTATATAAAATAATTTATGCAATCATCTTGGCTATAATTCGTGGATGAGATTGATAGTTTTCTATATGAATATGTTCCCATTCAAACTGTTTATAACTGGTTATTTTTTCACAACATATCGATAATTTCGGAGGGTCGAGTGGTTCTCTCGATATTTGTTCTTCGACTTGTTTTATATGAGAATTGTAGATATGTAAGTCTCCAAAAGACATTATCAAACGATCAGGAAAAAATAATAATTCTGTAGGGTCTTCTCTTCTCTCTTGATTCAATGTAGAACATATTAATTCAGTAAGTAATGCATAAGAGGCAATATTAAATGGAACTCCTAGAAACATATCAGCCGAACGTTGGTACATATGACATGAGAGATAGTTAATCCCATTTGTCTCCTTTACATAAAATTGTATAACAATTCCGTGACAGGGATAGAGAACACCCTTGTCTGAATCACTTGGAGAAAAAGTACTCATAATAATCCTTCTTGAATATTTGTCTTCTCTCAGTAATTTCAAACAGTAATCGATTTGATTGAATCCTTTTCCACTATAGTCCTGGTCGCATCCTTGATAAGAGGTTCCAGAATGACATAATTGATAACCATACATGTTGCCTACATCTCCTTCTTGATAAGGAAGATTCATTTTTTCTAAGAACTCTTTACTTGTATTTTCCTTCCAAATATTTACTTTCTTTCCCTCTAATATTTTACTGTCTGTTTCTCCTCGAAGGAACCACATTAATTCTTCGAATATTCCTCGTAGAAACATTTGTTTGGTTGTTAATAGCGGAAACCCTTTTTTTAGGTCAAATACGAGACGTTCGCCGAATATAGAACGTGTGATTGAATTACGTGTATCTCTTACATCGCCTTGAGTTAATATGGCAGAGAGAAGTCCAATATATTGTTTTTCACCACTAGCTTCCATAATAATATAGGATATACAATTAATATATAATAAATACAGACATTTATAGTATTGTATCAAATATTATACATGTTTATCATTTAGACCTTTGAACATTCAAATACTCGTTTTTTTACATATTACTCTTATACAAACAGGATTTTCATTTTTATATTTGGCGAAGTTTATATCTTCCTCAATATAAATAATTTCAAATCTGTTGGACTTTAATATTGTTTTTAAATATATGATTATTATCTATTATACAACATAGAATGCACCACGTCGGTTTAACAAGAAGGACCAAAACAAAAAAATATTATTAACATTAATAATATTTTTATTTGCGTATTTTTATTTGCGTATTTTTATTTGCGTATTTTTATTTGCGTATTTTTATTTGCGTATTTTTATTTGCGTATTTTTATTTGCGTATTTTTATTTGCGTATTTTTTTCGACAACATTTATACTACTGTCTTCTTTCTAACTACCTTCTTCTTGATAACAGGCTTCTCTTCAATGACAGGAGCTGGAATTGGGATATCTTCTTCCTCCTCCTCCTCCACTTCATCATGCTCCTCCTCTTCATCAGAATCTTCTACATGGGTAGGGATTTCATTACCTGACCTATCTTCTGGTTCTACAGGAGCAAGGGACTTCAACTTTTCCTTATCACTAGGCTTCAACTTAATTAGACATTCATCTAACAAAGATGCCTTAGGCTTTTGAACAACTGCTTGAACTAGCTTCCAGGTAACACCAAACTTTCCATTAGCAAACCAAATACCTCCACACTGCATAATGATTGCTAGATTCGTACCCTTCGACAAGAAGTCTAGAGGAGATACCATGGGGTTATCATGACTAGGAAATAACTTCTTACCGTCTTCGTCGCAAATAAGTGTCTTCCATACTCCATCCCACATTGGAATCTTTACACGTAGTAGAGGGTCCCTGTTCTTATCAGGCTCGCCTGTCTCCTTATCCTTAGGATACTTCAACATAGGAGTGAATAATGCGTCCACAACATCAGCAGTCTTATGAACCTTACCGAACCATTCCTTTGAATGTGTGAGGGCATCATTCTTGATCTTCTCTTCAAACGCCTTCATATTCTCCAAGAAAGCGGTTGCGTCGTCGGTCTTATAATCCTCGCTAGGGAATTGAAGAGACATCTCAAACTTCTGATTGCCTTCATAATCCGAAGCTCCCCAGGTTAGCATAAGTGGAGTAGATAATCGTAGACCAGACTTGGTCTTAGGATTGAGAATACTAAGAGCCTTTCCACCAGAAGCATTAGCCTTAATAGGCGAATATCTGATGTCCTCTACGTTAAACTGTGTGCTGTCAATGATTGTATCTGCCATGATGATTTATATGATAACTATAGATAGTAAAAATCCTTTAAATCAATTTTTTTTTAGTGAAGAAAACGTAATGAAAACAAATACATAATACACCGTTTATCGGAACGAATAATAATATAAAAAAAGATGTAAAATAAAATAGTTAAAAACATTGTATATGTATAGTATAAATGAACAACGAAGATAATAATTATATTAATAATAGTAATAATAGTGATAATAGTGACGACGATGATAATATAAAAGCATTATCCGTCAAAATACCATTGAAACGTAGCATATCATCCTATTTAACAAAATTATATAAGGGTTGTGAAAACACAATGAAGAGTGACAAAAAGGGAATGAAAATTAAAGATTCAGATATTATCATACCAACGATTCATAATTATCATATCTTAATCAAATATAATTATAATTTACAACAGTTGAAGAAGTTTTGTAAACACTATAATCTAAAAATAAGTGGAAATAAAAATGAATTACACAATCGTATTTATGTTTTTTTAGAGTTGTCGTCAAAAATAGTAAAAATACAATCAATGTATAGAACACATATAGTGAAGCACTACAATTTATTACGTGGTCCTGGATTATTCAATAGACAATTATGTGTAAACGAAACCGATTTCTTGAGTGGAGATAATATATGCGACATTAAATATGCACAACTATATACATTTGAAGACAAAGACCATTTTGTATATGGATTTGACTTGATTTCATTATCTAATTTAATATCAAGAACTGGTAAGACTACTAAAAATCCATATACACGTGATTTATTACCTAAGAATACGCATAAAAATATAAATAAAATACTAAAAATGAGTAAAATATTGAATCATCAAATAAATATAACAATTGAACAAGACGAACTTCCGGTGAAAACATTACCGGAACGCATAATTGACTTATTTTATAACATAGATTTATTAGGAAATTACACAGACTCGCAATGGTTCGAGTCCTTGAATAAATACCAACTTATCAAATTCATAAGAGAATTAATAGATATATGGTGCTATCGAGCACAGTTATCACAACAAGTTCGTAGAAATATTTGTCCTCGAGGAAATCCGTTTGAGTGTATTAATATGTCCTATTTGAATGATGATGTTGATATTATTATGATAAAACGAATGATTATCCCTTCTTTAGAGCAAATCATAAATACTGGAATTGATAATGACAGTCAACATCTAGGAGCATATTACCTTCTTGGGGCATTAACTATGGTGAGTCAAGATGCTGCAATGGCAATGCCTTGGTTGTATCAATCTTTTATACACTCAAATACATAGATTTTTTCAACAAGAAATAATTTTGTTTGATTGATTGTTCGATGTCTTTCTTATTGTATGAAAATGACGTACGAACCATCTAACAAGCTAAGATATTTGAATCATATTTATAAATGTATATTACTCATAAATATGTTTTGTATAATCTAACAAATATTGATAATGAAACGCGTAATATTATTATTTTTAGAGGCATTGTCCTAACAAAATATTATATTATGTCTAAATATACTTAAAAACTAACCATATAGTAATATATAATGGTAAAGACAACTAACACTAAGACGACCAAGCCCGTGACCACTGCCTCTAAGGCACCCGTTGCTACTGATACCAAGAAGAAGGTAGCGGCCAAGAAGGAGACTGAGGTTGCTCCCCCTCCTGCTCCTGTTGAGACCCCTGTTGTTGTTCCTGAGGCAAATGTTCTTGCGGAGCAGTCTATGGGATTCCTAGCAAAGCTTCAACAGATGAGTGTAATGATTTCTTCCATGAAGACTGAGTTCCGTCTCCTTGAGAAGAACTATTCTCGTGAGATTAAGACTCTTCAGAAGAAGAAGGGTAAGCGTGCTTCTGCTCCCGGAACTCGCGCTCCTAGTGGGTTCACCAAGCCTAAGCCTATCACTGACGCTCTAGCCGATTTCATTGGAAAGCCTCATGGTGCTGAGATGGCTAGAACCGATGTCACCAAGGAGATTAACCAGTATATTCGCGCAAAGAAGCTTCAGGATAAGGATAATGGTCGTAACATCAACCCCGATGCCGGTCTATCTACCCTTCTTAAGCTAAGCAAGGATGATAACCTAACTTACTTTAACCTTCAGAAGCACCTAAGTCACCTTTTCGTTCCTAATCCTGTTCCTGCTGTTTCCAGCATGTAACCTTGTTACATCACATAAACAAAACAAACATTTATTTTTAATGTGATAAAATACAAAAATTACAAAACTACAAACCATAAACACTACAAAACTACAAACCATAAACACTACAAAACTACAAATCATAAACACTGCAAAACAAAATAAAAAAGATTTTATTTTGTTTTATTTATTGAAATACTTTTATATACCAAATATGAAACCATTGTTTTCTAAAATAGTTCTGACCTTATGTCTATCATAACATACCTCATTAATATCTAATAAATATTGATATTTGTTAGTATTGGTACCAGTATTATTTATGTTTGTAATATCATTTCCTAACAAGATAAACATATCTTCAATCGCAATTAACTCGTTAATATCAATATTTATATCATTGTTATTCTCACTACATTTCAACCACTGGTAAAATGTCGTAACATTATGATTATTATCTATTGATATTTTATACTTATCAAATAATTCCATCATTGTAAATATATTAATGTCTGGCGATTTAGTTCTTTCTTGAATTACATTATCTATAGATTGTTCGCATAGTTTATTGGTGTGATATGGAATATGATAATCGGTTCCTGATAAAATACATACCCGACGAAACTCATCTTGGTTCATTTTTAGTATTTCCAGTATCTCTTTCATATTGTACACTACAAATGTACCTTTTAGTAAACTAAAATATCGTATTACACGATGGCATCCATATACAAACATATCCATATCTTCACTCATACATCCCCATACTTGATTCGTTAGAACCAGATTTGCGCATAATTCATCTGCTTCGCCCAATGCCTCATAATAAGAATATCCAAAGGCACTAATTAATTCTTTCACGTCGGCGATTTGTTTTTTTGTGATGTAAATAATTTTACGTTTTAGAACTTCTAGTTCACCCAATAATTCTTTCTTATCTTCATCATCTGATAACTCATCTATTTTATCTTTGAGAACTGCATATTCTCTTTCTGACTCCATTCGTGTATTTCGACGTGCTTTCAAAAGTTCTTTTTTTTGAGCAGGCGGTTTTCCATCAAATATAAATACCGGTGTGATATTATATTTTCTGAAAAATCCCATCATCATATAGAAACTTTCTATAAGGGTATTGTCGGCTAAATATTTGTATATATATATACTAATATCAACAGCTATTTTTTTATTTTCTAATTCTTTAAAGGATACACATTGAATAGCATTAATACATTTTTTTCTCAAATATTTATTCAAAAATCTGATTCCCATATTTTGATAATATTATTGAACAGTTATATATATATTTTTTGTTCGTATGTAACAATTACTGTTTATATATTGATTTGTTATTTATAGATATCACTAATATTTGGTATGTTTTCAATTTTTATTAGACTGGGTTATTTGGTATTCAGTTTATATATGTGTCAGTCGGAACTGATAATGTCCCCCTCAAGTAAACAAACTATTATCCTGATATGCGGGACAGGATTCAATTATTGAATCCTCATGGCTTCTAGTTCTTCAAAAAAATATAATAAAATTGAATCATTTATAATATAATTTGTGATAAACCATATATACTCATTGTTGTAATAAATATGGTTTTTACAAGATCGAAACAAAGGCTACTGTCAGAAGAACAAGACAAACATAGTACCAATGTTCTTGTCAAAAAAACAAAAAAGACTCATGTGATAAGTCAATACATTCAACCTAGTTCACCTCCACCACAGGTTCATTCTATGATAACACGTTCCAAGTTATCCCTAGAAGTGAACATTGATTTTGACGAAGCTAGTAAAGCATGGAGAGAAAACAAAACATATATTGGAAATGGATGTTTCCAATATACATAATCACCTCCAATTATTTCATCTCACATAAACTCATTCGTGTATTGTTCATCAAAAATAATAAACCGTCATTTGTATTTGTTTTATTCTTATTCTCACTATCTATATGTAATTTATTAACTAATTCTTCCGATTTTTTTACATTATCTAACATATTTTTTGTTTTATAATGTTTCTGTATGAACGTTACAAACTTATCAACATTACCAGTTGTTTTTTTAAATTGTAGGAGAGAAAGATTATTTTGGTCACACCATATTAAAAAATCTTCGTAATTATTCATTAATACAGACGATATGACATAATAGGAAAGTATACTACTTTTCTCCTTGTATAATGTCTCTCGCATTCCAATAGCCATCTTTGAATCAGAATATAATTGTTTGTATGTCAATCCCATAAACTTTAGTATTTTCACCATTTGAAACATCTTGTGGTGTTGTTCCATAGTTATAAGAAAATGAATGTCTCTGATAAACTCATTCTTATCTTGTTTATCCGAGAGAATATGATACGCACAAAAAGAGGCATTCATTATTTCCGCCCATACTTCAGTATACGCTTCAAACAAGTTCACTTCGGGTATATTTACCTTGAACATTGATAAAATGTCTTTGTTCGCTTTATGTAAGCTACGCATCATCTCGGAAAAGTCTAATCCTAAATTATGAAAAGTTTCGTGAATAAATACTTTAAACCATTCCTCCTTACGAAATATAATTATCTCCGAGTCTTGTCCAACTGGACATGAATATGTAAACGCAGTATTTACATGATTTTCTCCTAAAATATCAATTGTAGAAGAAGGTAATGTTTTGGGAAGCGATGTAAAGTACATAAATATATTGAGATTCTTCACACATTCTGAACGAGCGTAATCATTTGCTATATAGAGCCACATAATCATTTGGTCAACATAATTATTATATGTTTCTATTGGAATATTTGCTTCGGTATCTTCTACTACAATTTTAATTTGTATTTTCATACCCAAGAGAGAAAGGGTGTAATTCAAAAGTGTATGACTTCTCTCTTCAATATGTTTCTTAATCTCGCTTGGAAATGCGCTTTTTTGGAAAGTATGTGGCCACGGAATTTGTGAAACTCTAGATATTTTGGATGTTTTCAATTGGTAAATGCGTTTTGTTTTTGATTTCAAACTACGAAGAAAAGAATCGGCAGAACGCATATCATCGTATATTTTTTGTAAAACCTTGGCAGTTTTTTCCTTCATTTTTGGAATCGTTTTCAATCCATATGTTTTCATAAAATAATGAATCATGTTTTTACTATGTTCAGTTAGTTCCATTGTGAATAAGTATACAATATATATTTATATTTATATATTATATAATTATTTTAGCGAGATATTGATATTCCTTTGTTTCTCTTTTATCTACCGCAACCAATACTTTTGATTATGTTAACATTATCATTAAATTTAAAATTAATATTATTATAATCTTTTTGAAAGTTTTCAATACCATTTTGGTGACAATACTTCCATAAATCATTTTGTTGAAGATAAGCATGAATATTACCATTAAGCGCAAAAGAAATATTTTTATTGATAAAATCTTCTTCATAACAACATAACAGCCCAAAAACTCTTTCCATTTCGGAACGATTTCTTCTAACTTTGATATAGTTCATCGTATTGAATAAATTATATTTTTCTTGTAACTTATTTATAAAACTCAACTTTGTAATAGACATTAATCCAAAACAACCATACCATGGTGGTTTATTCTCATCTTTTTTTTCATAATAGTCCAACAATTTATCACTATTATTCAAATATTTAATCAAAGGACGATTCATGGTTGGATCGTGTACATATCCTTCTAAAACTTCATCATAACAATGATCAACATACCATAGAAATTGTATATTAGTTTTGATATTATCTATATCTATATATTTTTGTATAAAACAACTATCATGAATAATGAGGGCCTTATCAAAAATTTGGGTTTTAAACATATAATAATAAGGTAATATTTCACCTCTACCTTTATATTCAGACTTAATAATTATTGTATTTGTTAGTTCATGCTGTCCTTGAATATACTGAGTGTTACTATTATCATCTATGATCATTATTTTAGTGATAGGATAATATTTACGAATACATTTATAACATAATTGCCATAATTTATTTTGTTCTTCGTTTTTTACATGACGTAATAATACAATGCCTACATTATTTGATATCTTTATTTTCATGTAGAATAGTAATAAATATATATATGTATATATTTATAACAATTAAAAATAATATATTATACGAATTATATTTCGCGCATTTGTTCACGAAGAACCATCAAGTCATTTTGAACTTCTGGTTCCATACCTTGTCTAAACAACATTAACTTCGCATTCTTTGTCTCTAATAAAACCCTCTTCATTTCTACAATTTGAGAGAACTTTGCTTCGATAGCATCTTTTGTAACTTTCTCTCTACGCTTACCATAAAAATCTGGGTCTACCCTTACATCATCCGGACGTATCTGTTCTCCTTTATATGTTCCCGTTTTACTTCCCGCCGCTTTCGCCATTGCGACATCTGTCGACATTTTACTTCCAGACTCGGCGGCAAATAATCTATAAAATTGTGGAGACCCCTCCTTGAACTTATTTGCTTGGTAGTAATGGTCTACACTGCGCCATAAATGATTGTCCAACTCAAACGGTTTGGTTTTATCTTTCTCCAATAACACCCACGAATTATCCAATTTACGTCTCCATTGCGGAATCGCATTCAAGGTAGAAAATAACCCTTTCGATTCGACCGGCATTTTCTCTCCAGAACCTTTTCCAGGAACCGGTTTATCACTTGATTTGCTATAATACTGAAATAGGATATTATCGTCATATAATCCACGAATCTTCGCATCTGATAAATCTTCTATATTGGTGCCTTTTTTTAAGCCAATACTTCCATTTACATCACCTTTTCCTTCTGCTTTATTGAACTCTATAAAGTCAGGTATGAGAGAAAACGCCCCACTGTTACGTTCCATACACTTATCATTCACCATTTGTTTTATATCATAAGGTAGTTCATGAAACTTGAATATTTGTTTCTTTTTGTATCCAATTAATTTGTAATGATAACCGAGGTAATCCAATAGAATATAATATTCTGGTTGAAAAACGCCACGTGACTCTAATAAATCATCAATCATTTGCCCGCATTGTAGTACATTTCCCATATCCTTATCGGAGTAAGCATCACTTGACAGTAGTATAAACTTGATATTTAATACTCTTTCCATCGTGGATAATGCCCATGCCTCTGCCCAAAACTCGCAGGTCTGGACAATTTTCTTAAATTGTTCAACATTATTTACTTTTTTCATAAAGGCAACATCTTCTATCCATTTCTTTGTTACCACCAAATCCATTTTTGTTTGTTCCCATTTGATAGATATTTCTTTCGCCAACGAAGCATATTGTTTTTTTTGTTCCCTGTCTTTTGCCTCAAAAAATAATTGTTTGTATTTATGATATTCTTGTTCCATTTCCAATACAATTTGTTTATCTGTAACGATTTGGTCATTAAAACTATCATATAATAATTTATTATTTTCAAATAACTCTGGAGTGACTTCGTTTGCTATTTTTTTCCTGAGTTTTTCAACCGTTGTCTGTTGTCCAATCTGAGAGAACGCATCACGTACTGTGGCAAAGAAACAATTTCCCCCGCCTTCATTATCTACTAAATAATAATGTTTATTTTTCATAAACTTATTTACCCATTTATGAGTATCTTTTTCTTGGTATTTTTTTCGATAGTCTTGTGATTGTTTTTTTGTTTCTTGTTCTAATTCTTCTGGTAGCTGGGAACCTTTGGTTGCTACAAATATGTCTTGTCTGATTTTGGGAATAATATTAGATTGATTCTCATTGTCGTCATCTTCCTCTGATTCCTTTTCCTCTGATTCCTTTTCATCTGATTCCTTTTCATCTGATTCCTTTTCCTCTGGTTTGTTTTCATCTGGTTCCTTTTCTGTACTACTATCATTCTCTTTTTCTGAGTCCGATAATTCAGGAATCATTCGATTTCCTTCCAATAAATTAGTATTTACAAAAACATAGAGTAAAGGATTATTTAACCTATCTACTTCTAAGCTACCTTCATCATCTGTATATTCCATCAAATCTGATGATTTCAGTTCATATACACCTATTTGCATCGCTTTGCCATCCTTTTTTATCAAATAAATTGGAAAATAAGTAATGTTGTATTCTTCAAACATGGAGTTTGCTTTTCCAACGGCAATTATAATATCCACATCCTTTGCGTTTATTTGATACATATTAATTTCTTCACTATCATTTTTGTCATCAATCTCAATATGTTTACGTTCCGGATAACTAATACTTTTATCGAGTTTTGATACAACCATTTACTATACTTATATTTTATACAGACAATTAATATTTAATATCATATACTATGAAATATTAATTTTTATCATTGGTACTTTAACTTATATTCACAATGAATATATATATTCTCATAAAATCAATATTATATGAGGGTATCTATCACCTTCCACAGTATAATTGTACCTTGTTGTCTTATCTTAATTTTATGTTCATTATGAAGCCATATTTCTTCTAAACGGAGTGTAGTGTTTCATTTTGATTACATATCATAACATAACGATTCAATATTTGAGTCAGTTATGTCTTTGAATATATTTATTTTTTCTTCTTAGTATGTCTTTTTTTTTTATTTTTCAATGTAGTTTTCCTTCTACTGTTAGAATGCTTTGTTTTTTGCCCACCTCTGTTAAAATCTATTTCTTCTATAAGTATTTCATTTCCAGAAGCATCATATGATTTTATATTATTATTACGATCATCACTAGTATAAGGTTCTAGTAGATAATATGAAGACGTATGTTGATTTACATCATGATTTATATTTTGATACGTGTTATCCCCTGTATTAAATATCATAATAGGCATTCGATACAATACAAGTTTGAATATTTTTCCTCCATCATTTGTAGATAACTCTGTTGCTGGTGTGTGGGAGTCGACTCTTTTTTTTTTCTTAGGTGATGACATCATTGGCATCATTATATTCTTATTATTTTCTCCTTCTATAACGGTATCTGGTGTATCTGGTGTATCTGACCCTCTACTTCTTTTCGAGATTGGTGTAGTATTAGACATATACTATAAAGACATAAAAAATATTTTTTTACATTCCTACGATATCCATAAACTTAAATATTGTTTTGCTTGATAAACTAGGATAATTTTTTACCTTGGAAGATGCTAAATGTTTAAGAACATCTATTATTGAAGCGCCATCAAATGTTTCCTTCATTCCTGCTAATTGTATAGGATCATACAATACAGCGATGTTTTCAGCAATTTCATTGACCTCATTCTGTTTTCCATCTTCTTTTATCATTTGTAATAACATGGTAACCAATTTATGTACTATGGATATGTACTCTGTTTTATCTATCATATTATTACGTGTAAGATTCAACAAAAAACACCCAAATGCCTTTCTTTTTTCATTTGTTGTATTGATTTTACAAAACAAATCGTAATCATCGACAGAATCAACATATTCTATATTATCAAACATTTTGATAAATATTTTTAGATTATCATAAAACACTTGTTCTAACACATCATATTTCGATATAAGTTCCGCATACAAGTTTGCATATAATTCAGAATAGAAACGATTAGTAGACGCAATAGTAAAAACCGATTCACTCAATATATTTAAATCATCCACAGAGCTTGTTTTTTCTAAAAACTCACTTATAGCATCCATTATTTTTTGAATTAAATTATCATAATTTTTATCTGTAATCCGATTTAAGTAAGAACGTATTTCATTGATATCTTTTGCGATTCCATCAGTCTTCACTATTTCTGTTTTCTTGAATGGGATGCCTCCAACTTTATTATTAGAATCATTATTATTATTATTATTATAGTCATTCCCATTTCGTCTTCCTCCTCGTCGACGTTTATTGTGATTGTGATTATTATTATTATTAGAATTGTAAGTATTATCTTTTGTGTTATGGTTATCAGATTGAAATGTGGGTGTGCGAATATAGCTAGGCGAAGCTACTTTCACAGTTAAATCCGAAATAATATCCATAATTTCGTCTGATAATGTATTTTGAAATCCTTCATGTATTAGATGTTGAAACTGAATCAATGTATACATATTATTAAATACTATAACGATAATATACTTATAATATACATGAAATATTTATATGTGTTTTTAACTAATAAATATTTATAAATCCACTTAAAATCATATATACGTATAATGATAGTATAATGCAATCTATAAAAGAAAACATATTTACTTCGTCACCAAATGTTCGAAGAAACATCGAAAACATCGAAAATACTGAAAGCATCGAAACATCAATTGATATCAATGAAGAATCAGAATATAATATAACAAAATGGGATGACCTTGATATTCCATCACAGCTTTTACGTGGAATATATGCCATGGGTTTCGAATCACCTAGTCCGATTCAATGTAAAGCTATTAAGCCTATCCTTACAAACAAAGACGTGATTGCACAGGCTCAATCAGGAACAGGTAAAACTGCCACATTTGCCATTGGAGCTCTTGCAAAAATATCTTTAGAAAATAAAAAACCCCAAGTATTGTGTCTATCTCCTACTAGAGAGTTAGCAAATCAAACAGCAGATGTTATTAAAAACTTAGGGTCCATGATGTCTAATTTTAATGTAATGACATTAGTGGGTGGAAGTTCTATTGACAATGATATGAAAAATCTTCGTTCAAATCCAAACCAAATACTATCTGGCTGTCCTGGACGTGTTCATGATGTATTCCGTCGAAACCCAAGTATTGTATCTGATATTCGTATGATTATATTGGATGAAGCGGATGAAATATTGTCATCTGGGTTTGAAGAGCAAATCCATAGTATTTTTCAATATTTACATAAAGATACCCAGTTTGTAGTATGTAGTGCTACTATGCCAAACCATATTAAACAATTAACCACGAAAATTATGAACAATCCAATCAACATATATGTCAAAACGGAACAACTTACATTAGAAGGAATATCCCAATATTATATTGCTTTAGAAAATGATGTCGAAAAATATGAAACGTTGAAGGATTTATATAGTTCATTATGTGTTTCACAGTCTATTATATATGCAAACAGTGTGAAACGAGTAAATGATTTATACGAAGCCTTATGCGGCGAAGGATTTGCTGTATGTTGTATTCATAGTAATATGTCAAAAGAAGAAAGAGAATCTTCATTACAAAGTTTCAAAAGTGGGTCCTATAGAATATTGATATCGTCGAATGTGACTGCCCGTGGAATTGATATTCAACAAGTAAGCATTGTCATTAATTTTGATATTCCTAGAGATATTAGCACATATTTACACAGAATTGGACGTAGTGGTAGATGGGGGAGAAAAGGTATGGGTATTAATATGGTGACCCGTAGAGATGTAGATAAGTTGCGTGAGATTGAAAGTTATTATAGCACCCAGATTGAGGAATTGCCTAGTAATTTTGACACCTTGTAATTTCGTAATAATAAAAGATTAAATGTCTTTGTATTTGATATAGATGACCATATCAAATACAGAAGAAAATGAAGAAGGTTCAACGACAGAAAACATACAAAAACATCAATTAACTGAAATGAACTTACATTTTAAATTACCAGTCCAATATACAGATTCTAAGGAATTACATATTGATACAATAAATGATTTAGAATTAGTAGAGACTATGGATACTGAATGTAAACCTATATACGAATACACATTTAAACCACGTTCCACTTCAGGTTCAATTATAATGAAACAGATATCGCGTTATTATTCATCGAATGTAGATTTTTTAAAGGATACCCAAAAAATAATAAAACAAATGACAAAAGGGTCGGAAACAATAGAAACAGACGTCAATTCGTCTAATCTAGAAGAAACTCAAAACATATGGATGGAAATCAAAAATGATACGGGTTTCAAAGAAAAATATCATTATATCGATTGGAATTATTGGGAGCATTTGAATCACTCTGAAGGATTTTTAGAACTGATGAGTATTTATAATTTAGCATCTCCTGTGATTTCGTTATGTATTCCTATATTATTACTTATTATCCCTTTTTTCGTTATTCGAGTAAAAGGATTACAAGTATCAGTAAAAGAATATTTAGATGTATTGAAAACAATCGCGGCAAACCACTCTATCGGTAAGTTATTTACTGATTTTAATTCTGTTGATTTACAGGGCAAGACATACTTGTTAGTCTCTGCTGCATTTTATGTATTTTCAATTTACCAAAATGCTCTGGTATGTTATCGTTTCCATCAGAATATGTATAAGATTCATGAGTATTTGAATAAAATATTATTACATATTCAGTCATCCATTGAGAAAATCAATCATTTTTTATGTTATTCCTCCGAATGTAATACATACACACAGTTCAATATTATACTGAAACATAAATTAGAAAAACTACACGAGATGCGAAAACAACTAGAAAGAATTACGCCTTATGAACTTACTATTTTTAAAGTGAAAGATTTAGGAACTGTATTGAAATGTTTTTATGACATATATTCCAGCGAAGATTATAATGAAACATTATTATACTCATTTGGGTTTTGTGGATATTTAGAATTAATCGAGGGATTACAAGAAAATATTCAAGAAAAAAAGATATCATTTGCTAAACTTTCTAAGAAATCCAAATCAAAAATGAAAATGAAATCTTCCTTTAAGCAAGCATACCATCCCTCACTGATGAATGAAAAGCCTGTGAAAAATAATTGTAATTTCAAAAATAATATGATAATTACTGGTCCTAACGCGTCAGGTAAAACGACCATATTAAAAACTACTTTGATTAATACGATTTTGACTCAGCAGTTCGGATGTGGTTTTTATAGTGAAGCGACCATGTATCCATTTAATCATATCCATTGTTATTTAAACATTCCCGATACGTCTGGTCGTGATAGTCTATTCCAGTCTGAAACCCGAAAATGTAATGACATAATTAATTCTATCAAAGAAAACTCTGTAAAAGAAACTCACTTTTGTGTGTTCGATGAATTATATTCAGGAACGAATCCTGAAGAAGCTGCCAAATGTGGATACGCATTTTTATTATATCTTTCTCAGCAAAAAAATGTATCATTTGCGTTGACAACTCATTATTTGGACATATGTAAAAATATTCAAAACAATGCTGACATTAATAACACAGGAAATTACCAGATGGTAGTTGACAAAAAAGATGACGAGCCAATGAAATATAAATATACTATTAAAAAGGGTATTACTCAGGTGAATGGTGGAATTGAAGTTTTGAAACAAATGAATTATCCTACTGAAATTATGGATACATTGAATATTTTATAATCACGTATTATTTGATTAATTTATTAAAAATTATATTTTTCGTTTAATATACTATTTAAAAATATAACTTCTTTTTAAATAAAGAGTCATGATGAGTTTTTTAAATACTAGAACTATTATTTATGTAGGTATTTTGTTTATTATTATTGGTTTCTTAGGAATGTATTTGAATAACAAGTTAGCCGAACAAAATCATAAAATTACATCAATGGTAGAATTAATTTCTACTTTAGCAGATGAAGTAAATATGATTAAGAGTCGTTTTATGATACAGCAACGTCCTACATCGCTGGATCCTCATCAACTTCCTATGAATCATGCTGGAGAGAACGCTATTGATATATCTATAAGTAATACTGGATTAATTGATGTATCTGACGGTGAAAAAGAGGATAATGATAGTTCCGAGGATGATGATGATGACGATGATGATGATGACGATGATGATGATGACGATGATGATGATGACGATGATGACGATGATGACGATGATGATGATGACGAGGATGATGATGACGAGGACCTAGAAGGTTTACAGGTAAAACAAATTAGTATTTCTTTAGATGAACAAAATGATACTGACACCGTTGTGTTTCCTTCTCTTCAATCAGGATTAAATCAAATGTTCAAAGGAAACGATATGCCAGATAATCATGAAGAATCAAAGATTATTGTTTTAGAAGAAAGTATTACTGATAACAGTAAAGATGGTGAAAAAAGTGATGAAGTATCACAATCTATTAATAGTGATTTTAAAAAAATGTCTGTAGCATCCTTGAAAGAAATTGCTATCCAGAAGGGACTCATTTCTGAAAGCGACAAATCAAAGAAAACTGAACTGATTAAATTGTTAAGTTCATTATAAGATTTTTTCTTGTTATAATATATCAATATCAATATGTCCTGGGGCACTTGTTTTAGTGGTTCTAATAATATTCATTTTAATTTTCCGCCAATTATGGCAGATGGAAGAAATTATGCCTCGTGGCAACCAGAAGCAGTAACAAATGAACGTATTCAAAAAGAAGCAGATATTACTACAAGTTGGAAATATCGCCAATATTTAACGCAGAATGGGAATGAAATTATGAAGTTCAACTCCAGTGAAGCATGTGGTGCTTTGGGTTTACCAGTTCATTTTCAGAATGACAATACGCCCTCCAAAAATGTTCCCCATTTATATAAGTCTACTTTTGATACGAGTCATCCTGGTTTTGGATATAACAATAGTGATTTGAAGAATCCTTATTTATCGAGAGAACAATTACAAGCTCGCCTGTTCTCGCCTCATTTGAATTAAACTCAAAATCAATCTACTTACTTCCGAATAATTAACATAATATTTTTTTTAATATAAATATTATTTTAACTCATATGTATAGACCAGAATACTTATATGAAAATTTTAAGTATTGATGTAGGTATAAAAAATATGGCGTTTTGTTTCATAGAATCGAATCCATCGCCAGAACAGAATCGTATTTTAAAATGGGATATTGTAAATGTATCGCAACCCATCGACTTAAAATGTTGTGGAAAAACCAAAGAGGGTAACCAATGTGAGTGTATTGTCAAGTTCGAAAAAGAAGGCAATCATTATTGTATGAAACATTCTAAGAAACAAACTTTTATCGCACCTCATCGTGAATTAGATGCGACAAGTTTAAGAAAACAGAAAATCATGAAATTATACGAGTTGGCTGATAAATATGATATTGCTTATAGTAATCCAATCAAGAAAGTAGAACTCTTGTCTCTTTTTTATGAATATGTCAATATCAAATGTTTTGAAAATGTAGAAATGGTAAACTCTTCAAAAATGGATTTAATAACTATTGGAAGAAACATTCAAATAAGAATGGATGAAATATTTCAAGATGATTTTGGTTCAATTGATGCTGTTATTATAGAAAACCAGATTAGTCCTATTGCGAATCGTATGAAAACAATCCAAGGAATGGTTACACAATACTTTATTATTCGGAGTCCACAGGCAAAGATTGAGTTTATTTCTGCTGCAAATAAACTAAAAGGATATAATAATGAACAGAAAAAGGAACTCAAGTATAGTGAACGAAAAAAACTAGGGATTACCTTGTGTTTGGAGAAAATAATTAATCATCCTGAATATCTTACATGGGAATCTTTTTTCAAAAAACATTCAAAAAAGGATGATTTATCAGATGCCTTTTTACAATTATTATGGTATTTACAGAAATAGAAATAGAAATAGAAATAGAAGTTGATTAATATAATATATATTATTCGTATTACTTAAAAATTATGTTTCTTATTAAAACATAGTATAATGGATAGCGAAATTATTGATATAACCGAAATTAATTTTGATAATGAAAACGGAGGACCTTCAAATAGTTTTGGTGGAGGCATTGAACTTCTTATGAACGAAAAAAAAAAAGATTCCAGTGAAAACAGGGATAGTAACAACGATTTAAGGGAATTAGACAATTTAGAAAACGAACTAAATGGTTTATCAGATATGAATCTGGACAATGAGAGTGAAAAAATATCAATCAAGTCTGATTTATTTAGCAATAATATGAATATTAATCAGGACAAACCTTCTGTTAAGTTCAAGCCCAATGAACCTTTAGAAAAAGAAGAGGTCAATAGCACATGGGATGGATTTCAAAAGTTCAATGATGTACCTATTTATCCCGACAAACCTGTTCAACCACAATTAAGCAAGGAAGAACTCCTGCGCGAGAAGTTCAGTTATTTACGTAAGCTAGAGGGACTCGAGTCGAAGGGTATTAATCTTAGTAAAAAATATTCAATGGAGTCTTCCTTGAGTGAAATGCAAGGCGAATATGAAACTATTGTTGAAGAAAAAAATAAGACAAACTCTGTGAAATTTCAAGGCAACATGTTGATGGCATGTATTAATGGTATAGAGTTTTTGAATGGTCGGTTTGATCCTTTTGATATTAAGCTTGATGGATGGGGTGACCAAGTAAATGAAAATATCAACGATTATGACGATGTATTTGGTGAATTATATGACAAATATAAAAGTAAGGCAAGTATGGCACCCGAACTAAAATTATTATTTCAACTTGGAGGAGGTGGTATGATGATTCACATGACAAACACGATGTTCAAGTCTGCTGTTCCAGGCATGGATGATATTTTAAGACAAAATCCTGATTTGATGCAACAATTTCAATCGGCTGCTGTCAACTCAATGGGTCAATCCAATCCTGGATTTTCGGGCTTTATGAATAATGTAATGAACCCTGAACCGAGTGTAGGAACCGGTTCAGGTCCTCCTCCTGCTATGGCTACACAAGGATATGGGGCACCTGAACCTCCTAATGGAAGAGGTGGTAATAATAATTATGGTTCTATGGGAATGGGTCGTAGCAGTGTTGCTGGATCAAACAATCAAAATGATGGTATTAGTATTAGTGAAAACTTCTCCTCGGCTACAGATGTCCCACGCAGTTCAAGACAATCTAACAATCAATCGGTACGTCCTGAAATGAAGGGTCCTGCAGATATTAGTGATTTGTTATCCGGTTTAAAGACAAAAACGATAAATATTCAAGAAGAACCTGCTTCTAATCCAGGCATTCATGATTCTACTATGCCTGCCGAAAGTAGCACTATCAGTATTTCTGATTTGAAAGATATACAGTCAAACGTAGGAAATATGCCAAAACGAACTAAGAGACGGCAACGTTCTGATAAGAACACGGTCAGCTTAGATATTTAGATATTTAGAGATTATAAAATATTATCGAGGTAATACAGATTTTACAAAGGAATAATTTATTCATATAATATAATATATTATACGAATGACAAACAAAAAATATGAAAACGGGCTCTTTATTTTCCGTCGAGACTTTCGTTTCGTAGATAATAATGGATTGTATAAAATTAACGCATTATGTAAAAACATTTATACGATTTTTATTTTTACACCTGAACAAGTCAGCTCCACTAAAAATGAGTTTAAATCGAATAATGCGGTTCAATTCATGATTGAAAGCTTAATGGAACTGTCAACTGCGATTCATAAATCAGGGGGGAAACTTGTGAGTTTTTATGGTCACAATGACAAGATCATTTACGACTGTATTAAAGATTGGAATATTCAATGTTTAGGTTTTAATCAAGATTATACTCCTTATGCGACTGAACGTGACGATAAGATTTTTCAACTATGTGAAAAAAAGAAAATTAATTGTGCGATAGGTCAAGATTATTATTTAAATGAACCGGATACTATTTTTTCGGGGGCAGGGACACCATATCAAAAGTTTACCCCTTACTATAAGACATGTATTCAATCGAAGTTTCCGTTGCCTCAAAGTAATATAAAAGTTCATTTTACGATACCCAAACCTAATGAAAATAAACAAGAAACTAGCCTAGACAAAAGGTTCATATCGTTAGAAGATGCCATGAGAAAGTTTACAAAACAAAATAAGGAGATTTTAGTTCATGGTGGCAGAATCTACGCATTAAAAAGACTAAAACACGCATCGTCTTCGCTCAAGGAATATGACGAGATTCGTGATAATCTGACAAAACAAACAAGTGAACTGTCTGCTTATATCAAGTTTGGGTGTATCAGTATCCGTGAAGTATACCAAGCATTTCGTAAAAACCCCGAGTTTGTTCGTCAACTTGTATGGCGTGACTTCTATGCTAATATTTTATATTCGTTTCCGTACGTTCTAGGAAACCCTATGAAATCGTCCTATTCTGCTATACGATGGCGTAAAAGTCCTAGTCATTTTAAAGCCTGGTGTGAAGGTAAGACTGGATATCCGATAGTAGACGCATCTATGCGCCAAATGAATCAAAGCGGGTATATGCATAACCGAGGTCGTCTCATCGTAGCGTCGTTTTTGATTAAAACATTGCTTATCAACTGGGAAGAAGGAGAGAAATATTTTGCTACAATGCTCACTGATTACGACCCAGCGTCGAATAATGGAAACTGGCAATGGGTAGCCAGCACAGGTGCCGATTCACAACCTTATTTTCGGATTTTCAATCCATGGTCACAATCTGTGAAACACGACCCGCAATGTATTTTTATAAAAAAATGGATACCTGAGCTACAAAATATTTCTATAAAAGACATTCATACATGGTACGATTCGTATTCTGAAAACAAACCAAATACAAATTATCCTAAACCTATTGTTATTTACGAAATACAGAGAGAAAAGGCAATTGAAATGTATAAAAAAATATTCATATGAATGGAATGATTATCCGCTAGTTTCTAGATTACGTATTTCTTCTTGTGTTTCATTGATGACTCACAAAAATATATGATTTGTCTGTTAGGTATTGATAGGTCAATCGGAGAAAGAGGATCTTGTTTATTATGGTCGTAATCAAAAATAGGACGCCCTTCACGATAATATATAGACAACTGTTTTTGGCGCCACACTTCTTGTTCTTTCATTGGGACGTGAGTTTCTTTTATTTTTGGTTCCGTTTGTTGTAATCCTGCGTTTTTACTGTTATTGTAGGACATCAATGTTTTAGTATAGTATAATATATTATACTAAAAATTAATTTCAAACTAGCGTGTTTTCATACCCACATACAAATTGTTCATCTTCTCTGTTTTTTTGTTTTTTTTTTATTCTTTTTTCCACCTAAAAAATCTATAGGACCTGGTCCTTTTCCAGGTTTCATGCCAAGCACAATATTCCTCGTAGAAATGGGTCCTTGTTTTCGTAAGTCCTCTTGAACAATGCCCCAGTTTTTTTTGTCTGCTTCGCTTTGATTTTTGGGGTATTCATTTATTAATTTTACAATTTCTGGGTGTCCATTCTTACTTGCCAAAATGAGAGCCGTATCGCCCGAGTTATTCTCCGCATTCACATCAGCTCCCTTCTCCAGTCCCTTCTCCAGTAGTATTGTCACGATATCTTCGTGTCCCATTAAACTTGCCATATGGAGAGCCGTAAAGCCTCCTTTATTCATCGCATTCACATCAGCTCCCTTCTCCAGTAGCATTTCCACTACATCTTTGCGTCCCGATAAACTTGCCCGATGGAGAGCCGTATCCCCAAAATAATGTTCGGTCGCATTCACATTAACTGCTTCCTTATTCAATAGCATTTCCACGATTTCTATGTATCCGTTTTGACTTGATATCATGAGAACGAAGCCACCCTTACCCGGCGCCAACCGAGCTCCATCATTCAATAGCATTTCCACGATTTCTGTGTGTCCCATCATACTTGCTTCGTCGAGTGCCGACTGGTCAAAACGATGCGCAATATCTTTATACTTCAATAGCAGCCTTTCCACCTTTTGTGGGTTTTTTTTATCTAAAGCATCAAGTAAGTCGTCGTAGACTTTGCCGTAGACGATGAAGTTTTGTTCAGTGGTGCAATGTACTGAGCTTGAGCAACCGACGCCTCCGCCTCGTTTATTTTTTGAACGCCTTGTTCTCTTTGTTTTTTTGATTCTTTTCGGTTTTCTGACAGCGTTTTTATGAGTCTTCATTAATATATATTTATATAATAATTATATATTACTCACATAAATTGTATATTACTTACTAATTTTGAATAATATTAAAAAAAAATAGCATACATGTAGACAATTATATACTATTTTTTCATTTTTCTCTTTATTTCTCTTACACCATCTCACAAACTTCAGGATATTCTATTTTTGTAACTACATATGGTTTATGACCTAGTTGAGTTTTTCGAAACAAGTTGGTGGGGGACATCTTATTCTTGATGTAATGTAATGTATTTAAGGCAGTATCTATACACAAATAGCTTATTTTTTCCATGTTATTATTCTCATATATTTTTTCTATATTTACAATGAGTGATGAAGTAGCTTTTGTATATAGCATAGTTGTATTATATTTTATTCAATAGTGAATAAGGTAATATTGATAGTTATTTTTGATATTACCTATTGACGGATTATTAGTTCAATTTATTTTTATTATTTTGTAGAGTTATTATAAGTAAAATGAATAATAAAAAAAAAAATACCCGCATAAATGTAAATAAAGAAATACGTAAAGCAGAAGAAAATATCAATATACCCAATTCCTCCTTCAAAATAAATACCACAATTGGTTTACACAAAGGTTCCTTTGATGGCATCACTCTTAATGAAATAACAGATAAAATCATTACTGGATTACCTTTATCAGATAAAAAAAAATATAAAGCTAGTGGAGTCTGGAAAAATATTGACCAAAATATATCCTACAAAGGTCAGTGGATATATGAAGAAACTGAAAAGAATGGAATAAAAACCTTTTATCGACATGGCTATGGTGAAATGATATGGGAAAATGGTGATATATACTCAGGCGAATGGAATATAAACCGTATGGGAGGGTATGGTATAATGAAATATAGAACTGAAGATGAATATTCAGGTCAATGGAAAAATGGTATGCTTGAAGGTGAAGGTTTGATGACATACAAAAATGGACATACATACCGAGGTTCTTTTTCTGAAAATATGAAACATGGTCGTGGAATTATGCGTGTTAAAACAGATGAAAATAAAACGAAGAAAACTGATTCTCTATATATATGTGACCAGCAGATTCCATACGAGTTGTTTGAAAATGATAGGACTCCAGCCAAATTGTTAGATAATACAATATCACAGGTAGATAAATCGGTCAAAGACGCAGTTCGTTGGGCTGAACAATCAACAAAAATCAATGATGGTCCTAATTCAACTACAAAACAACTCATTACAAATCATATAGTAGGGGTATTTCGTGGTCAAATGGAAGAATATACCGAAGGTCCTGAAAACAAAAATGGAATGAAGGCCAATGGACCTGGTATTTGGAGTGATAATAATGGTAATCGATATGAGGGACAATGGCAGTTTGGTATAAAACAGGGCTATGGTATCTATACTTATTCTAATGGTGATATTTACAAAGGAGGAATGTTGTATGATAACCCTCATGGATACGGTGAAGTCATCTATGCTAAGAATAATCTTATTTATCAGGGGGAAATGAAATATGGTTTGAAAGATGGAAAAGGTATATTAAAGGAAAAAAAACAAGAACAAGATGGGAATGAAAAATATATATATCAAGGGGAATGGAAACATGATATGAGAAATGGAAATGGTTTTTCATATAGAAGTATATATGATTCCACCCACGATTTCAAACAAGTTGTGGATTACTCTGGAGAATGGAGATTAGATAAAATGTATGGTTGGGGAACAAAATACAACTACAATAAAGAAGGTACAAACACATATATTGGATTTTTTAAAGATAATAAACGAAATGGTGTAGGTTTTATTTCTCAAAATGAACAGGACGAAACAAGTGAAAGCGATGATGATGATGATGAGGATGATGATGAGGATGATGATGAGGATGATGATGAGGATGATGATGAGGATGATGATGAGGACGAAGATGAGGACGAAGATGAGGATGAGGAGGATTATGAAGATGAAGATGAAGATGAAGAACCGATGGGTTTATGGATAGATGATATTTTTTATGGTCCGGGACCAAATATGGACGATATTATAAAGAAAGGTTATAAACAGTATTTCGCTACTGGACCTACTGGAACTAGTGATTCCTTTTTAACGAGTGTTCATAAAACAAAATCTTCGCCAAAATTATCTGGTACGTATTACGGTGAGTATGTATCCACAGAAGATAAGAAAAATACAAAAAACCCGAATGGTTATGGATTGTTTATCACAAAAAATAAGTTATTACTTGCAGGTCAATGGAATAAGGGTGTCTTTGAAAAAGGAACTATAATTAAACCTTCGGGTATCACATATGAAGGCTCATATGATATAAATAGTGGAGTTGGAATAGGAATATTATTATATCCTGACGAATTATCTATATCTGGTCGATTTACAAATACACAGAGTAATGATCATCAATATGAAGGTCCGATGAAAGAAGTATATGATGCAATTGTAAAGTCCAGAGAAAGCAAAATATCCGGATATGGGACATTTACTACCAGCGATGGAAATATAATGTTTCAAGGAAAGATGATTGGTGAGAATATAGCTGAAATTGGACGATTTCAATATAAAAATGGCGATATATATGATGGTAGCATAAATAGAGACAATAAACCATCTGGATATGGTTTAATGAAGACTAATGTATCGGATTATTATTGGGGAAACTGGTATAATGGAATAAAAAACGGTGAAGGTATACTTGTTGATTCCATGGGTGGTGTGAAAAATGGGACATGGAGCAATGATATATTTATTGGTGATGGGAATCTTGATATGGTAGTAAATAACATATTAAATGAAACATATGATGTTTTACATGATCCATCAAATAAGAAACATCTTGTGACCAAACTAAGTATAAATTATTTTGATACCAAATATGATGGAGTATATTATGGAGAATTATACAATTCTGTCTCTGATTATCATGGTATATGGTATATTAGTAATAGTAATATAAAAACAGAAAAGGGTTCAAAATCAAATGGTTATAAAGGCGGTCAAAATGATCAAAATGATAACAATGATACACAGCTCATGATTACCGATGGAGCTGGGACATCAAAGAATACCCTATCATCCGATACTGATATACCCTTTGTAGAGATAATGGATGACTATCAAAACGCTGACATAAAATATAAAGGGAAATGGATGGATAACAAGATGAACGGTATAGGAGAGTTTCATGACAAGAAAGGGAATATATATCAAGGACAATGGAAAGACAATGTAATCAATGGATTAGGTTTCATGAACTACAAAAATGGTGATTCTTACCAAGGTATGTGGAAAGATAATAAAAAATCCGGTATGGGAACAATGATATATAAAAATGGAGACAACAAAAAATACATAGGAGAATGGAATGATGATAAGCCAAATGGTATGGGTAAAATGATATATAAAGACGGAAAGATTGAAGAAGGGTTCTTTGTGGATGGAGAAATAACAAAATCGAGTAGTAAAAATAATATTACAGATAACCCAAAAGTACAATCCAATGATGTTATTTTGAAACCAGTTACCGATGAAAAACAGATACCAGACAGTTTGGATATAGATATAGTCACTAATATTGAGGGTTATTCTAAAATAAAGTATCAACCTAAGATGACTTTTCCAAACGAAAACGTAGATAAAATCGTTCGTTTTGACCCGTTAGTAGATTTATCACAATCAATCATTGATAGTATATCGAAAACTTTGAGGGCCAAACAATTTGTCGATACTAGTTTATTTAAGATGTTAGTTCAAAAAACGAAAAATAGTAATGCTAGCAATGATGTGAATGATTTAATTATTGCTACAAAGAGAAAATACATAGAAAATAATATTAAACTTACATTAAATAATCTTTTTTCAAATGATAGTGTGATTTATATTGGTGGTCAGCCGTATACTATTTATAATAGTGATGTGAATCTGAACGCATGGAATATGGAAGTAAAACCTATTATAGAATATTCGCCAATGAATATAGTACAACAACAATTCATAGATAAACAAACCAAAGAAGGTAATGAGGAATTAGGAAAAATACCTTCAGAAATATTAGCGGGAGAAAGTGGCAATAAACCTTTGGTGAGGAGAATTACAATTACTAAGGATGCTAAGAATGCTAAGGTTGTTCTTGATGACGATAAGGATAATGTTGTGACTATTGCTAAGAGTGCTACTGTTCCCAAGTCTACTGATATGGTTCCTTTTGTTTCCAGACCTAATAACAATAAAGTTAGACCCGCTATTACTAATGAGCCAAATAACAATAACAATAAAATTAGACCTGCTATCGCTAATGAACCTAAAAATAAATGTGATAATAATATTAAAGCACCAGAATATGAAGATAAAGATATAAACGATTTTACATTAGTAAGTAAAATAAATACACCTGAAACAAAAGAACTAGCTAAGCTTCGCAATTACTTTAGAAGTTGTGGGTTTTATTTTCTAGTATGGAGTATAATAGAAAAAGCTGTAGCTATTGATAAAAATAATAAAAAAACCGAAGATATATTTATTAAGATGTTTAATATCAATAATTCCGATACAAACTCTGACGGGTTATCTTACAGATTTGATAATTATCGAAATAACACTATTAATAATGTTATTTCTTTAGTTGAACAATCCAAACTGGATGATAGCTATCCCTATTGGACATTATATAATTCAATAGCACAAGCTATCAATAAATATAACGTTGATAATCCGAACAAACCTCAGGGTAATATAAAATATGTAAATAATGGTAAAATATACAATGGTAGTGGATTTACACATAATACAATTCTTTGGATTGTATACCAATATTATTGTAATAATCCTGATACGTTGCCGAACGTTTCTGATATTAACTTCAGTTCATTAATAGAGTTCTCGAAGAGTATGAATGAAGAAACAATTGTTTATGCTATTATTAAACAACTCAATATATTATCCTATGTAATCAAAAACACAAATAATATAATAGATTATCCTTCTATTGATGTAAATAAAAAAAGAGTCAAAATCAGAAATAATTATAAATTACGAACAGAACCAACCAACAATAAAGAAAAACTGACGCCATTGGGTAGAACAATATGTACTCAGAGCATATCCAATAATGATAGAAAAAAGGATGAACAAGTCCCTCAACTTTTTACACAACAATATTCAGTATTAGATGACGACAAGAAGGACATCCAACTTTATTTATTTTTGTATAAGTATGACAACGACACATATAATTTAATATCATTCAATACAACAAATCAGACTAATAAAACTAATAAAATCATTAAAAATAATGTTATTTATAAACGAGATGATATTTCACAAGGTGCTCACGATACACAAAAAATACCTCCGTTTTATATTATTATGATGTTGTATGGTTTCGTAGACTATACCAAAATATTGCCATCGGTTGATTTATCATCATCAACTGATGTCGTATTGAAGGGCGATAATTGGGTCAATCAATGGTTAAAAGATACAAAATATCAAATAATTCCAACGAATGCTAATGGTGATTGTTTTTTCCACTCACTATGTATTGCATCAAAAGATACAAATGACAAAGATGATAACAAATGTATAGAACAATATCGTAGTATAGTCTCAGACAATATCACCCAGGAGATTTTTGAAACATACAAGCTATATTATGAAAATGACGTTGATAACCCAGATTTAAAGTTTATGTATGGTATTAATACACTAGAGGAATTAAAACAAATAATCAAGACCCGCAAATACTGGGCTGATAACAGTGCTATCGTTATACTAGAAAAAAAATTAGGATACAAGTTTATAATATTAGGTCAAGACAATAAAACTGTTGCGTGTTCTTTAAATAGTGGTATTGAAAATCCAAAAGAATATATTATATTTAATTATAAAAATGGAAATCATTATGAGTTGATTAGTTATGATAATAAGGTTCTATTTACATTTGATACATTACCAATTAATATTAAAAATAAAATTATAGGTGATTGTGTAATTGGTAAAACAGGATATGGTGATTTTACATCTAATACTTCATTTCAAGAATACATAATGAATATGAATCCTATATTTAATAAATTATTTAATCAAATAGATAGTTTGAAGAATAAACTATATCAAATAGACCTGGACAATACAGAGGCACTTACAGACGATAATATGATAATAAATCTAAGAGATAGTAATGATAATTATCGTTCTGAATCCAATAAACCTTTTATGTATTTTTACAATAAAATATTTGTCCTTCAATCATCTGTAAGTAATCAGAATAAGAAAGGAGGAAATCCATATCAATATCAAAATCCAAACATGTATCAAAATCAAAATCCTTACCAAAATCAAAACCAGAATCCATATCAAAATCAAAATCCTTACCAAAATCAAAACCAGAATCCATATCAAAATCAAAACCAGAATCAACTCCTTAATAGAAGACCATTTCAATCTCAATCTCAATCTCAATCTCAATATTATACTCCTCCTATTGTTAAACAAAAATCTAATTTAAGCTATAAAATAGACCTTCATTTAGCATTGTATCCAGGGAAAAAAATACCAGCATATTTGCGACCTAAATTAGGGTGTGCTAAAAGTTGGCAACAAATAATAAAAGACTTGGCAGACTATCAAGGGAAACCATATATTCCTGATGCTTCGATTGGTTACGACGATATAATAAAAGCTAAAAATAAAGAAAACAAAGAAAACAAAGAAAACAAAGAAAACAAAGAAAATATGGAAAATGAACGAAATATGACAAACCAACAGGGAGGACAAACGAAATCCAAAAGACCTAATCAAACCAGAAAACAAAAGAAAACCAAAAGACCTAATCAAACCAGAAAACAAAAGAAATCCAAAAAATAAATATTATTTTCATAAAATAAATGTATAACATGTTAGACACTACATGTTATACACAACAAGTTATTGGGAGTTGTAAATATTGCCCATACTTTTCGCACCATCGGTACTTTGATGTTGTTCTTTAGTTTTAGCACATTCGTTTTTGATTTTTCGGGCTTTTTCTAAGGTAACAATCGCACTTGTTATATCCGCATCACTCAAAGGTACATCAGAATTACTAAAAGTCTCTTTATTCATCATCTTATATTTATCGGGAATAATACACAATCGACTCTCCTCATTGAAAATATATTCTGAAAAAATCGTGAACAATATTGTTAATCCCAAAGCAGTATATATATCCCTAGTTCCCATCCAGGCCATCGCAAATACTAACATCTGTTTGCTCAGTCCATTTTTCAAATATTCTTCCAACGATTTACTAAATGAAATAGGAACAAACTTTGAACCTACATTTAACAAAATCATTACTATACCCGCAAAGTATTTGCTGTTGTTCAAAGACATAATATTATTATGTAATATTGTTCCAACATTCATTACTATGTTTTTGCCCATACCACTACCCAGATATGATGACTCACCTTGTTGATTTACTTGTGAAATATTTTTTGTTGATGTTTTTTTCGACATCACTATATATACTATTATATAGTGATAAAAAAATCCACATAAATTACAAGAATTCGACTCCTACAATTTGTCTAGATAGACGATTAAAATTATTTTTGACTTGATTTGTCATACCATCGCGCGATTTACGCATACTTCTCACCAGTGGACGATAATATCCATTGATGGCAGGAATAATTGGGGTGAATCCTTCTAGTTTTCCTTGATTCGGTTTATTTGATAATAATAATACTAAACATAGTGAATAAATTAAATACAATATTAGGATGAAGACAATACATACGAATAGTTTTTTCTTTATTGTGGGGTTCATATACATATTATACATATTACACATATAATCTTTTTTACATTGTAGAGGTTGTTGATGTGTCTACTTTACTCGAATCATACGCAACCGGATCGTCAGGTTCAATATTATATTCTGTGGTAATCTTTATGCTATTTGAATCAATCGGTCTTATATTTTTTTCAATCGTGATCTTATCTGGTTCTCGTTTATCATGTATTTCTTTTTTCAACATGTTACGAGTATCGTCTTCTAATTTTTGAATAGACCTTTCTATCTGTTTATAAAGCTTTTTCGGTTCAAATATATATGTGTTTTGGTTATAATAAACCATTAAAATGATAGCACATATAACTCCCATGGTAGGAGATAACGCAGTAATATACACAATTAATACTAGTAAAACAATGTATATCACATTATTTTCCTGAATGAAATGAATTATTTTATCCATTTCGATATAATGTAATTAGATATTAATTTCCGTTTCGATATAAAATTATTATCTTATTTTTTTATAAGAGAGAATATTAATGTCGATAGCAATGAATGCAGCCCCTTTTGATAATGACAATGACAATGACAATGACAATATGAATAATATTAATAATAATAAAAATGACGGGATGAATAACTCGAATTATAAAAATAATAATGTAATTGCCAAAAGACGACATAGCAATAAAACTCAAAAACGATATCCTAAGGACCAATCAGATAAGGTTAATTCTATCTTACAAACTATACATAACTTACCATACGAAGAAGAAGATAATTCTGGTTTAGGAAACTTTACGCCTTTATCTCCCCCCATCTCGGCTGGAGTAGAAAATACGAAAATTAAAGAGAACTTTACAAGTGAGAAACAAGTATCCGAATATTCTAGTGAAGATGACTATACGTCTCAATATGCTACTAACAACCACTCAGACGCGATGGGTCCGGTAGAACATGATAACGAAACATATAAGCGGTTTAGACCTAAATATGAAGAAATGTACAAAAACACTTCAGAAACTGGATCGTATAATAACCATTCATCAACACAAGGACAAGGACAAGGACAAGGATATATCATGAATACTGGAACTAATGACAACGAACTGTTACAAAAATTAAATTATATGATTAACCTTCTTGAACAACAACAAGATGAAAAAACGAATCATGTCACCGAAGAAGTGGTATTATACTGTTTTTTAGGAATATTCATCATATTCTTAGTGGACTCTTTCGTTCGTGTAGGCAAATATGTTAGATAAAACAAGGGTTATTGAACCCATCTAAATATGGAAATGGAACTATTTTCATTGATATTCTTTAGGGAAAAATATCAATGAATCATGAAAATCTTCTTTGATGGATACGTTCCATAAATATAATTATAGAAAAAATAAGCACATGGGTATTGTAATATTGCTGATGTTTTCATTAATAAATTGTCTAAAATGACACCATTATCTGATATATCTTCCACTACATTGAATACGTATTTAGGATGCTTTTCAATTATTTTCCATAATGCCACTTTATATCCATGTACAAAATAATCGCAAGTAGTATCATTAATTGACCCGATACATGCTAAGATTGTGTTACCTACATTATTATTATTATTATTATTATTATTATTAGTAGCAGTATTCATAATTGAACAAGTATCTCTGAAAATATATACCGCTGTTATTTCATCATTTTCCAACAACATAAATACATGTATATTTTCGCTTTTGATTAACTCCATAAAATTAGATATATCTGTAGTGATGGTGAGAGAAAACTTAATAGTGCTTTTCCTCAAGAACTCGAACAATAAATGAATATTGGTGGAACCACAGGAGATTACAACTGCTTCTGTAGGTAAGAAATCGAGAGGTTTTCGCCAGGAAACCATATTGAATAGATGCGAGTTATATACACACAACGGCACAATACCCGTTAATATACCTTCTCGCTTGAATAGGGAAATGGCTAGCCCTTTCTTCTCTCTCCGATTATGATAATAATGTGTCTGTATTAACTCCGACGCAATATTATTCTTTCGATAATCACTATGAACACATAAATAATCCACGTAGTTACAATCGAACGTTTTGATATTTGTTCCCTGGAACACTCCAGTATTGGTTTGAATTGTAACATGTAATGGTCTGGACGTCATTGTCCCAACTAGTTTTTGTCTAGTAATTGTATTGTTTGTCTTAGATTCTACTAAAATATCATCCGAATAGTACAAACTTATATGTGAAGGACTATTGTGTCCAGAGAAATAAGGTTCTATTTGGGCATCTGTTGGTGTATATTTACTTTCTTCGTTTTGTAAAAAATGGGAACGTATTAATCTATAAAATTCCAGTTTTTGTTGTTGTCTTAATTCATTATAAGTAGAATATTCTATATTTTTGAGATTACAATACCGGTTTGTCTCAGGCAATTCCATTTGAATTACTTGAGGTTTATAAAAATGGTAATGATAATCATAAAAATGAAACACTGGTTGTAGCGACCAGAAATGATACTTTAGTTTGATATATGCTGCAAAAGAAATTATATATATTACTAATAGAATGAAGAAATAATATAATATGGCTGTCACCATGTTATAGTATAATGGTTTTTTATTTTTGATGGTATATCTTATTTTCCCCATCTTTGGATTTTTTTTATAACTATTTTAGGTAGTTTGAACTACTATCAATATAAATTGATTTAAATAATATACGTTATTATAATTATATAACTAAAAATGGGTAAATATCATTGTGAAAAATGTGGGAAAGAATTCAAGCAAAAATCTCACTATACAACACACCTCAACAAAAAAAATCCATGTGTTGTTGATGGGAAAATACAAGAAATGATTGATAATGCCGTTAAAGAAAAACTTATTGAAATTAAGAAAGCTTATCCTACGGAATTAACTGATATGATTGAGGTTCCTTATGATAACACCACTGTAAAGAATATTTCTCCTAAAAAAATATCCATACCAAAACCGATATTAAAATGGGTAGGTGGAAAAACACAGATTATAGATAAGTTAATCGTAGATTTTCCTACCGAAATAAATAATTATCACGAAATATTTTTGGGAGGAGCAAGTGTTCTATTTACATTGTTATCTTATGTCAAAAGCGGGGTTATCAAAATACATGGTAACATATATGCGCATGACCTAAATGAACCATTAATATATATTTATAAAAATATACAATCTCATCATAATGAATTATACGATAAACTACAAGATATTATTGTGGAATATAATGGTTGTGGTAATGGAGAACTAAATCGTAAACCAATAAATATACAACAAGCAAAATTATTAAAAGAAAATTATTATTATTGGATTAGAAGCGAATATAATAAGCTATCTTTTAATGAGAAAAAGAGTATTATTGGTTCTTCCATGTTCATATTCTTGAACAAAACCTGTTTTAGAGGATTATTCAGAGTTGGACCAAATGGTTTCAATGTACCATACGGACACTATCAAAATCCTACAATTATAAATAAGGAACACCTTGAAGAAATACATAATTTGATACAAAACGTTATATTTGAATGTAGTGATTTCAATACATCGTTAACGAATGTAGAACCTAATGATTTTGTCTATCTTGACCCGCCATATGCACCAGAAACAGACACTTCGTTTGTTGGATATACTGTTAACGGATTCAACATTGACCACCATAACAAATTATTCAGTTTGATTCATCAGTTAACTGACTCCAATAAAAAAATAATGCTTAGTAATGCTGATGTGAGTTTAGTGCGTGAAAACTTCACAAATGATAAATATAATACTACATCTATTTTATGTAGAAGAACCATCAATTCTAAAAATCCTGACGCAAAAACAAAAGAAGTTATTATTAAGAACTATTAAATATTTGTATTTACCTCGATATTATTCACGAGCGCACTGAAAGTCATATACTCTATCCCCCATGACTTTGCCAAATCTAATGCCTGTTGCGTTTTTTTAGTGATATTCTCACCAAAATAGTTGGTTTTTCCTTTCGTCAGCTCTTCTTCCTGATTTGCTACACATACAATTCTTAATGGTTTCCCATATAGTTCAGGGATATTCTGGTATTTGATAAATGTTCCGTATACCTTTTCTCCTGCTGTTCCAGAAACCCACCAATTTGAGGTTTTTACCTCGTACATATATTCGTCTGTTTCCCAATCTGGTTCAAAACCACCTTTGGCTTGTACTTTTCTAGGGTTTTCTCCACGTAATTGAAGAACATCAAATACGAGTCGTTCACCTAACAATGTGGTCCATTGTCCGTTATTTGTTTGTCCTATCATATCATTACCCCATTTTTTTTCATTTTCTTGTGCTTCTTTTTTTTGTTGTGCGATAGTTACACCTTCCTTTTTTACAATATTATGAGGTTTTTCTATTGCCCATTTGATTCGTTCGTCTAAACTTGTAGAAATAGGTGGGGTTTCTACAATTTTGCTTTGGAAATTCTCATTGATAAATATTGATTGATTATCTTCTATCATACTATTTATCAGTTTACAACATTTGATAGAATTATTACATTTATCAATTTTAATTAGGTTCTAATGTTTTCTTGTTGAACGAGTATCATTTTTTGTAATTCTTGTCGCATTTCTTTATTTTCTTTTTTCATTTCCGAAAACATTATGTGTATAGACTGTGTTTCTGATATTGATTCTACATCTAGTACTATGTCCACTTCTGATTTTACATCTAATTCTTGAGAAATATTCATTTCACAAGTTTTTTTATGACTATGTAATGATTGACGATGTTTGTATATTTTTCCACAAAAACATGCATATTCATCTGGCAGTTTTTTGTAGGTATTTGTAAGTATTTCATGCTTACGGGTACTTATATGATTAATATAATTACTTTTTTTAGAGCATACAAACTGGCATTTTTCACAATGATATTTATCGGGATTTTCGGCATTACTTTCTACTTCTGATTCGAGTTCTGAATCTTCAAGTTTACATATATTTTTACATTTTTTTTTGTGGTTAAATAAACCTTGTCTATATTTGTATTTATTACCACAATCACATGAATAAATATAGGGTTTTTTTGCGTCATCATTTGTCATCATTTTATGTTTACGAGTAGATAAATGACGTTTATAATCTTTCTTATTACACGATACAAACTGACAATAATTACAATCATAAATAATTGGGGTTTTTGGGGTTTTTTGCGTCATTCAATTCTATATATATAGAGTGACGAAAAAAACCCCTAAATACTTTTCCTCAAAAATCTATTTTTTTCCTTATGCTCTCATTTCAAAAATCCAAAAATGGAAATAAGAGCATTATGCTGTGAACCCTTTTTTCACTTTTTTCTTTACGCAAAAGTAAATTGGGAAATAGAAAATGGACATTTTAAAATGTCCATTTTTGATTTGCTAAAAATACTTTGCCCAAAACATTTTTTTTACATTTTTGCTATATCGGATTTCGGATATAACTATTCTACTATTTTCTTGTCAATCAGTGTCTCGTGTGCTATTTTGCGAATCATTTTCTTGTATAGCCTCTCATTCTCCTCATCTGAACCACCTCCCATGCTTTCACTTGTGATACGTAAACACTCGGCTTCCTCTTTGCTATCATAGACGAGCCATCCTGGATGCGCTTCTCTCCAATCCAATAATCGTTTCACATTCTTGTGAGAGATAAGTTTCAACACACGTTTCATTTGATATTTTCTCTCGTCGTCTTTCTCCCAAATATCATTATCTTTGATGTACATTATCTCCCGCTTGATATCACTGCAATGAATCGGGCGTTCGTATACATCCATATCCTTGAGCGCATTGATTATGATCCTACTGATTCCGTCTGCGTATCCTAGGCGCCCAACGTTGCTCACATCTTCCAAACTAACATCAATATTATTCAGAAAATCAGAAAGATTCATAGCATCTTTACATTGTTCATTCAAGAAAATGTTCATATTGAAGCGATTATTTATAGTATGATTATTCGTATTGTTAGAATTGTTATTTATTATTTTTGTCTCATTTGTCAGTTGCGACATTTGTTTGCTTTGTTCGTTCAATATCACTCGCAATTCCTTATTTTCGGTCATCATTTGATTAAACATCATGAAGATATTTGGTTTATTTGGTGATGATTCATATTCATTTTCATATTCATTTTCCAAAATGTCTTCTTCTTCATTATTGGTATTTTCATTATTACTACATTCAAATGTCTGGTGGTTAATTGTAAGATAACATTTCATTTTGTGACGATGTAATGATGGTAAATGTTTATAAGATTTACCACATTCACAATTATGATAATGTTCTTTTGGCGTTTTTTCATTAGCATCTATTAGCATTTTATGTTTTCGTGTCAATAAATGCCGAGTGTATTCACTATTTTTACAGCATTCAAAGGAACAATTATTACAATAAAATAATTTGGCGTTTTTTGGCGTTTTTTTCATTAGCATTTTTATATATATAATGCTAATAAAAAAACGCCTAAATACTTTTCCTGAAAAATCATTTTTTCCCTTATGCTCTCATTTCAAAAATATGTAAATGGAAATAAGAGCATTATGCTCTGAACCCTTTTTTCACTTTTTTCTTTACGCAAAAGTAAATTGGGAAATAGAAAATGGACATTTTAAAATGTCCAATTTTGATTTGCTGAAAATACTTTGCCCAAAACAAAAAAACGATTTTGACGGCATTTTTCTGTCATTCATGTGTCATCATTTTATTTTATCGTGTTAAAAATATTGACGATAATACATTTATATCATGATAATACGTTACATAATTCTTACTAAAATAATATGGCATTTTTTGGCATTTTTTTGTCATTCAAAACTTACAAAAATGAATGACAAAAAAATGCCAATAAAATATCATGAAAAATCATTTTATTTCCTTATGCTCTCGTTTCAAAAATCCGAAAATGGAATTGTGAGCATTATGCTCTGAACCCTTTTTTTCACTTTTTCTTTACGCAAAAGTAAATTGGGAAATAGAAAATGGACATTTTAAAATGTCCATTTTTGATTTGCTGAAAATACTTTGCCCAAAACAAAAAAACGAATATTTTGGCGTTTTTTTATTAGCATTTATTAGCATTTTTATTTTGCGTCTCAAAAATATTTTTATAATACATATTATACCATGATAATCACACTAAGAATAATAGTCTTATAAAAATGGCGTTTTTTGGCGTTTTTTTATTAGCATTTTTCTGTATATAATGCTAATAAAAAAACGCCTAAATATTTTTCCTGAAAAATCATTTTTTCCCTTATGCTCTCGTTTCAAAAATCCGAAAATGGAATTGTGAGCATTATGCTCTGAACCCTTTTTTCACTTTTTTCTTTACGCAAAAGTAAATTGGGAAATAGAAAATGGACATTTTAAAATGTCCAATTTTGATTTGCTGAAAATACTTTGCCCAAAACATTTTTTATGTTTTTTTTCGGCGTTTTTTTGTCATTCATTGTCATCATTTGATATGTACGTGTCAAAAACGAATATATATATCATATTATTATAGCATATATAGTAACATAATATTTTTGTATTATTTTTGGCGTTTTTTGGCGTTTTTATGTCATTCATTTTTCTATTTTTTGAATGACGAAAAAAACGCCAACAAATATCAGCAAAAATCTATTTTTCCCTTATGCTCTCGTTTCAAAAATCCAAAAATGGAATTGTGAGCATTATGCTCTGAACCCTTTTTTCACTTTTTCTTTACGCAAAAGTAAATTGGGAAATAGAAAATGGACATTTTAAAATGTCCATTTTTGATTTGATGAAAATACTTTGCCCAAAACATTTTTTATGTTTTTTTGGCGTTTTTTCATTAGCATTTATTATTTGTGTGACCAATATAATTACATACATATATATATATATGAATAATTACAGTTTTGATTTTAATCCAAAAGATTGCAATAAAATATATTTTAGTGAATTATCATTATTATTAAATAATATTAATCCTGAAAAAGAACATTTTGAAAGAATTAAATCTAAAAAAATTAAAGAATTAAATATTAAATGTGAAAATGATTTTAATTCTTGTAAACCTGATGAGTTTTTCTTTGAAAATAAAAAACAAATCATTTTAGGTAGATTTTTTGATACAATTGGTTGTTTTTATAAATGTAAAGGTCATTATTTTTCTATGGCTATGGAACCCTATTCATTATTTAAAAATGATGTTTTTATTCGTTACATAATAGATAAACCTGAATTATATATAAATAATTCAAAAAAAGTAGAATTGGAAAAAGTATTTCCAATTAGAATAGTTTTAAGTGATAAACATAATATTCCAACATATGCTAGTACAAAAATAAAAAATATGAAAGAATATACTTTTGATGATATTAAAAAAACATTTGCTGTATCAAATGAAAATTCAGAAATAATAAATAATCTACCTGATACATCAATATTAAAAAAAATTATAACAGAAAAATTTCCAATAAATCATATTATATCAAGAGAATTATGTATATTATATTACATGAAATTACATTTTTATTTAGTTGAAAATAAAGATAAAACGGTTAAACCGTTTATTTTAGTAAGTAAATATAATTTGAAACAAATTAAAGAACTATATAAAAAGCATAATAAAAAGTTTCCCAATATACAAAAATTATTTGATAGAAAAACAAAAACAATTAAAAAAAAAGGGAAACGCTCCTCAACAAGGAAAAGAACATCTAAAAATATTTAGATTAAGTCGGCGTTTGAAATGTTCAAGGGTGTAAAATGTCCATTTTTGATTTGCTGAAAATACTTTGCCCAAAACATTTTTTATGATTTTTTGGCGTTTTTTCATTAGCATTGATTAGCATTTATTATTTGTGTCACAAATATGAAAATAATAATTAACAAATGAACGCATATATGGTTTCAATTATTATACATACATAACTCGGCGTTTTTTGGCGTTTTTTCATTAGCATTGATTAGCATTTATTATTTGCGTCACAAATATGAAAATAATAAATAACAAACGAACGCATATATGGTTTCATTTATTATACACATATAATTCGGCGTTTTCGGCGTTTTTTCATTAGCATTTTTTTATGAGAAAACTATAATACATTTTGCATAATCATAATTCGTTATTACTACACGAATGAGAAAGCATATTACCCGCATTATGAATCATATTCAACTGAAGCCAAAATCCTGTGTTGAAAAGAATCACTGCAAATGCGTGTATTTTCTGGTCAAAAATCGTTTCGGCAAATAGTCCTTCAATAGCGCCTCCCAATGCTATTAGGATTGGTGGAGCTAAGGACTTAAATATACTCAATGGACCCGGATATACGAAGGTACCTAAGTGTGAAAATGCGTAAAGATTCAACGATGCCGACATCATAAATGGTATTAGAGTGGTCCAAGCTAATGGAAATGTAGAGCCACCAGTCGTATTGCCCCATTGAAAATAAAACGTAGCCTTATATTCTTGAGTGCCTAGATACCCAATAAAGAAGCCCAAAACGGATAACACTTTCAAGTAACCCGAAAAGTAATTAGGTCCCAATACGGCATAGGAGAAAGCTTGTAATCCAATATACTGCATATTGAAAATGAAAAAGTAAGCAACAATTCTTAGCCACTGGTTGTTTTTATCTGAAACAACCACATTCGTATTCTCTAGTTCTCCTCGTAATGGACTATCAAACGGGGCAACTTGCCAACCTTCGTATGTATGCATCATGATCCCTGGAAGACCGCCAAAAAAGGCGACTATTGGAGATAGAAGAAATAAAAGTGTTCTTTGTTGGTCATTATCAAAATAAACAGTCCATTTATTGCTATTATTGAGTATCGATTGAGCCATTAGAAACGCTGGAATAATTGGAGCCCAATGGACGAACTCAATTAGATTCAACATAAAAGTATTGGCTGTATGTGCCATGTCAATGTCATAAAGGGATTGTTTTGGTTCTGCCTTGTTCCATCCCCATGCTGGAATGGAAGGAAACCCTTTAGAAAACCATTTATTTTCAATAGAAACTGATGAATCAGTTATGTTGTGAATGTTATTATTATCTACCATTTGATAATCATAACACGATTCTTTTAAATATATTTGATGATGTTCATATCCTCTAAACTATTCACTATGAGATTATCTAGTGCTAAAATTGTATAGTTCCAAAAACGTCTTCCTGTTTTTTTTGGTTTTAGATTTCTTTTCTGTAATACTGGTCATAGGAACCCATTTATACACTTTATTTTTATCAGGTTTAGATACCCAAAACTTACCATTATTGCCTTTTTTTTTCATGCCCTTACATTCATTGGCGGGATAAGGAGGAGACAAACGCTTATTGTATTTCTTTGTTGTTTGTTTTACACATTTTTTTCGACTACCACCCGTTACCGTTCTCTTGAGATTGTTTTCATCTTTTTTGGAAAGTTTGATCATATTCTTTTTCTCATAGTCCGCACGAAACGCCTGTTCCATTTCCTTCATTTCTAGTTTCTTTTGTGCTTCTTGTATTTGACGTTCGTACTTTATGGAAGCTTCAAGTATATTTAGTTCTTTTTGTGTTGGATCTTCATCCAGAAATCTCTTATACTTCTTCTTATTCTCATTGCTCGACATTTTGTTATACTATATTGTAATATTATTTTTTTCCATATTGGTGACATGTTTTGGGTCATTTCTTACATACTCATCAAACTAGTGACAAACTTCGGGAATCTCATTGGGTATATAATCACCTTCTTGTAAAGGGTATATATCATGACAATATTTGTCTATTAAAAAAGATATGTATCGTGTTTTATTAGAGAATACACCTTTTTTGAAGGTATGTTGTTTATAATCATTCTTATATGTTGTATTCATTTCTTTTTTAGTATTTTCCCATTGGTCGCGTAATTGATTTAATTTGTTACATTTATTATAAATATTTTTATTGCTATCATTTTTTAATGGAGTATAATATTTATATATATTCGGATAGTGTTGTTCAATAGCTTTAAGTATATCATACAAACGCGGTGTTTCTGTAGGAGTTATAACTTGGTCTGTGTTTATTTTATATATATCATTGTCAATAAGAAATTGTTTGAGTTCTTTATAATCAAATTTAATATCTCCTCCGGGTAAGGGTAACTTACTTTTATCCCAATCATATGTTCTAAATATTAATTCTAAGACTAAATAATCTATGTATTTTTTGTGTTCTTTTGTTGTATATTCGATAAATATATTCTGGATATCATTTTGTTGTTGGTCAGTAAGACTACAATGAACCTTTTCTATATTTGATGTATTTTGTTGGTTACTGATAAAATTATATCCTCCTTTTTTTTTGCGGGTTTTGGTTGTTTTCTTATTTGTTTTTGTTTTCTTTTCTTTAATACTGTTCATAGGAGTCCATTTATAAACTTTGTTTTTATCAGGGGTAGATACCCAAAACTTACCATTATTGCCTTTTTTTTTCATGCCCTTACATTCATTGGCGGGATAAGGAGGAGACAAACGCTTATTGTATTTCTTTGTTGTTTGTTTTGTACATTTATTCCGAGTACCACCCTTGAGATTGTTTTCATCTTTTTTGGAAAGTTTGATCTTACTGTCATTCTCAAACGCCTTATCCATTTCATTCCTTTCATTCATTTCATTCCTTTTGGCATTATTTATGAAATCTTCATTTGCGATTGCGTATGTTAATATGGTTTTCGCTTTTTTATTAACGTCGAGTGGAGGGTCCTTCTCAAACGCCTCATTCATTTTATCCATTTGTTGTCTATATTATATAATTATAGAATAAAATATATAATATTATGATAATATATTATGTCGTGTTTTGGACCTAAGTATAACCCCAATCCTACTAAACAATGGTATCGTTTTGACAATGATCTCAATAATTTAGTCAATGGAAGTGATTACGCAATAGCGTCACTCCGAAAAGGAAACATTCTACAATATAAAAAAAATAGTTCTAATTTGACAAGAAATCAAATATATTCTAAAATAGCCACAGGTAAATGGAATGGTAAAAAGGCATATGCTTCACAATCAGAAAGTTCCACTAACTTCAATGTTAATAGTTTACGTTTGACCAATTATGGTTCTCTTGTTACTACCAATGTTCCTCGATCTACACCTGTCGCATGTAATCCATTCACACCATTCTATAATAGTTTGGTTCCACCTAATTATACAGGGGGAAACGTGCCTAAAAAAATCCCGGTGATTCCTCCTCAACCTGTTCAACCTCAACCTCCGCTGACAAATCCATTCTTTCCGCCTGTAATCACTATACCGACACCCACAGAAACCACCATACCTGATGGTGGAACGCTGGTTTGTTCAGTGACCGAGGACTTCTGTACAGGTGACGTTATTAGTACTCGCAAAAATCGTATTTGTTATCCATCTACGGATTCTGATATTCCTGGTCCTCTGATTGGACTTTGTTATGATAAATCGCTACCTACTAGCTACCCAAAACAACGACGCACTTATTTAGCCGGGTCTGAGAAGTGGCCTACCAATGCGAAGTTTGTTGCGAGTGCTAATGGTGTAACCCCTGTCAATCCTTAGAATAATTTATTTACGCAGATTCGGATTAATACACACATCTCGGGTTGGGAAAATATCCCCGGACATACATGTATCATTCGCATTGACACTAATACAACTACGATCTCCATTATCCTCACCTATATAACACCATCCCCCCTTGATACTTGTCTTACTTGCCTGAATCGCACTTTCAGAATCATCGGACATGGGATCGGTAGGACACCCTTTTTTACATTGAGGACTTTCATAATATTCAGCATCACCTTGATGACTACTTGAATGTGATGCACTATCGTATATATTACTGGAGGGAGAAGATACTTTTTTCCCTACATTTTGTAAAGCCCCACCTGATGTATCCGTTATTTGTTTTACAACCTCTCCACCTGTATTTGCTACACCTGCAGTAACAGAACCTAGGTCTTTAGTTATCTCTCCAGCTACATAACTGGATGTTCCGAATATATTTTTCAGTGTGGGGCTTAAAAAATCTTTGAGACTATCTGTTCCTTTTGCTAAATAAACAAAAATATTTACACCGATCAATGCGAGTAGCAAAATGACGACGACAATCCATAACCATGAAATATTTGAATACCAGCTAGCTGGACTTGACGGTGTTTCCAATGTAGAGCCTGAATAAAGATTTCCTAACGAAGATGGAATACTTGCGGTTTCTTTGTATGCAGAGGATAATAAGTTTTCTGGAGTATAAGAGTTACTGTTTGTGTTCATCTATAATAAAAAGAAATATATTATTTTTCTTATTATAACCTTAATTATTTTGACTACTTATTTGAATGTTAGTAAATACATAAATTTATTCATATCTGCCAATATTTCATCACGGATATTGTACAAATCACTATTTGACATGGTGTGTAATGATTTATTATTGTCCATATTTACCAGATAGGTTTTGAAACTCATACATTCACTCTTGAGTTCATCTATAGAATTAAAATCTTTCAGCTTGATGTTTTTTACATGTTTCAAATGAATACGGTCACCATGTTTTCCCAATAGAACTTCCATAAAGGTATCTATATGATCGTTCAACTTGGCATACAAATCATCGGTTGCTTCGTGAGTAGCAAAACTATGAGTTTTCCAATGATATAACTTTATAGTATTTAACATTTCTAAAAACTTAATGGTCACTTGCTGTTGAAAATGTTTCAATGACTTGTGATTTTTACGAGTTTTATTTACATTTTTTTTTTCTTTTTTACGAATACGAGTTGAGGGCATGGTAGTTTATATGTTATATTATAGATATAGATTATATTATTTTTACACTCTAGGTATATATTTTCCTCCGAAATCATTGAATATCTCTATTTTTTTTATTGTCTTCTCTTCTTCTGTTCTCGGTGTCGAGTCCACTAAAGACAAATCAATATGTTCATTTGACTTGATCTGTTTATAAATATTTTCTATTTTTTTTGTAATATTTGCGATCATTTTTTTATCGGGGTCGCTGACTATATTTTGCTCTAAATCGACATGGTCGCAAAACATCGAACACAGTAAATACATGATATATCGTCTTCTCTTGTTACACGCACTTGTATATCGCAAGGTAAAAATATGTAATAAACTATCAACGATTCGTTCCATCATTTTAGAACGTGTTTTTGCTTCACCTTTAAAGACATCCCATATCAACCAAACCAAATTACATTGGTCTTTTTCACTTACTGGAATCGTATTACGAGCGACTATCAAACAATCCTCTTTCTTTTTATGACAAATGTTGGAATATTCTATAATCCATTCTACCCAATAACAAGCTTTCAAGGTGTTTCCTCCTTCTTTCGATAAATGGTATGATAATTCATTGATAGATATGATAATTCCTTTGGGGTCGCCTTCCTGTATCCATTTGCGTCCATATTCGATGGAAGGAGCCTTTAATAAGTTTTTTGAGTTAGTCAAATCATATGCGTCTTTGGTAATTTGAATTGAATCATAACTATGTTTTTTTGACGAAACACACAAAATACAAATTAATTCGGCAAATAAATCTCGGATATTTTCATTGTTTCGCATCAATAATTCATTGTTTGTATATCCTGTATGAACGATTTCCTTGAATTGTCGTATTTTTAATTCTATATAAATAGCTAGTTTAGGGTTACCTATGTGAATATTTTTACTATAAAACAATATGATATTTTCCCATAGATCAGTGAAATGACCGGAACATATCAGTTCAGCCGACCAATAACACGCCGGTTCTATTTTAGATAGAGATAAACTCTTTAGCAGTTCACGTTTCACATCACATTTTTTATATCCTGAAAAGCTGGAACTTCGAAAATCTTGCTCCACTCGCGTATCTTTTATTTCCACATTCATAAATTATATTATAATAAAAAAAATAACATTAATACATATAGACAATCATTATATTATGACTAAATCTTCTTCGATTATTCAACACTCCTTAAATATGATTACATATAACTTAAAAAAGCCTTCGATATGGTGTAAATTATTGTTTATAATCATCCTTATTCTTCTTATTGCTTCCTTTTTTAAAAAGAATCCAGAGTTAGAAGGGTTCATTGATTCCGAGACATTTGAATACAAAACAGGAGATGAAATCTATGACAATTTTTATGCCAATATTTATGACTTTCTGGTGTTCAATCAAGCAAAAAACGACTATGAAATTGGTAGGATAGTAAACTCAGTGGAACCTGATGAAGCTAGTCGTATCCTAGATATTGGTTCGGGTACTGGACACCACGTGGATATGCTACATCAAATGGGATACAATGCGGTAGGTTTAGATAACTCGCCGTCTATGATTGAACAAGCTAATAAATCCTATCCTGATCATGAATACATTCTTGGAGACGCAATGAATACTCTCGCATTCCAACCACATAGTTTTACCCAGATATTATGTTTGTATTTTACCTTGTATTATATGAAGGATAAACAACAATTCTTTGGAAATTGTTTTAATTGGCTCTTACCTGGCGGGTCTCTTGTTATTCATGTAGTTGACCCTTCTATGTTTGACCCCATAATTCCTCCAGCAAATCCGTTAGTGATGTTAACTCCTCAACGCTATGCGGATGAACGTATCACCCACAGCAAAGTTACGTTTGACGATTTTAAATACATTAGTAATTTTGAGATGGACGGGAAAAACGCAAAGTTTGTCGAAAGGTTTAAAAATAAAGATACTGACCATACATTCCGTAAAAATGAACATATTTTATATATGGATTCTGAAGATGATATATTAACAATGGCAAAGAATGTGGGTTTCATCGTTCAAGGCAAAATTGATATGATTAAATCGGGATATGAATATAATTACTTGTATATATTAGAAAAACCTCAATAAATAATTTTTATTTTTAATTTTTTGTAGTAAAAAAATAAAATTAGCTCTATATAATATAGAATCGGTATTATGAGTAGTCGTGCTACTAATAAGACCCCAAAAAATCCTGGTATTAAATCAGGCAGTCACTACGTAAAGGTTCAAGGTGGACCAGGTGGTGAAGCTATAAAAAATCCACGGTGGACGTCTAAGTCAAAACCTATAGTGAAAAAAGGACCCTCCGCCAAAAGGGGAGGCAGTAAGAAGAAAACAAAGAAATTAAGGAAAACAATGCGTAAAAGAAAGGGAACAAAATCAAAAAAAACAAAGAGACATCATAAACGCAGGTAATTATACATTACAAAATATAATTCATCATTCATAACATATTATCATATCTCCAGTAGACGAGAAGATATGATATCAAAAGAATCCAACGAACCGATATACGATATCGAATTATATAGACGGTGGTAACTTAAGGGTTATACATGTCACCTTGTCCCGAGAAGTACCATTTCATAGATAAATAATTGCTGTTGGTATCAGATACGGCTGAAGAACCTGCGAGTGTGGTATCTGGACCATTTTGTACTAAATTGTATATTTCTCTAGCATTGGTCGCATAATCAAAATACCACAGATTAGAGATATAACCGACAAAGCCTCCATTGGAGGCAATGAAGACATCGCCATAGTTCTGTTTAGGAACACCTCTTAATACTAAACTTTTAGTAACAACTCCATTGATATATATGTCCAACGTTTGGTTTGTAACACGGATAATCACATTGAACCATTTGTTCAACGGAATATCTTCTACAATAATTTCTTCTTGCGAATTGTCGTAAGTACTCATGACAACCGCAAGATTATTGGTATCTGGTGTCAAATATAGTCCCGGTCCATTATTAGGAGCATTCAACCCCGAAGCATTCATTGTATAGTTCCCTTTGTGAAATACGTGACGATATGTACTATTAGGTGCGACATCATTAACAAATAACCATGTTGACCATGTAAACTCTAAACCATCCTGCTGATTGTTTGATTTTGTAATGGGAATCGCATTTGCGTTATTCGGGTCTTGAGAAATGACCATACTGTGAGTGGCATTAATCATACCATCAAGTAAATGAGGAGAGGAACCTGTTTGATAATACCAAGAAATTATATTGGTAATGATTTGACTTAATATAATGAATATAAACACAATCAATAAAATAAAGGACACTCGGGCAATGATACTATTCGAGTTCATAAAGTCAGTAATACCGCTACCGCGAGCCTTACCTGCTAATGAACTAGTTGTTTTTTCGATTGAACTGTCTATTGTATTCATTTTATTTGTATATAATATATAAACAAATAAAAATATAGGTTTTCAAAGTAAACATTAAATAGTATATGCACTTTCTACGACACCATTATTCGAAATAGAAATATTAACTTTCGTATTCAATAGACTTGTAATATAGGAGCTACCACCATAACCACTAGTATAAACATCCCATACTTCTTTGGAAGTTAATGCGTAATCATAATATTGGAACTTACTGGTATATCCTGAAAATCCTCCGGCGGGAGTAATATACGCATCTGTCGTATTATCAATGTGAACTGAACCAGGAAGAAGACAAGTATTCACTAGTTTTCCATCGAGGTAAATATCAACAGTTCTCCCACTTACAACGGTAGTTACATTCACCCATTTCTGAATAGGAATATTGGATACAGAACAATGGTGAATCTTGACACTGGATGTGATACTATCATTATAAGTCATTTGAACATATAAATCATTGTCATATTCTCCTAAATGTACAGATGGACAAGGATCGATAGGGTCATTGTTAGTATCTAGTTTGCCTCGTAAGAATACTATTTTTTTTTCTCCATTTCTATATGTCCAGTCATCAATATACATCCATATAGAATAACTATTAGTGGTAGACGTTTTTGTAGTGACGAGGTCTTTTGCTAAGATAGTGAACTCATTTTTAGCATCCATAATATTTGTTAATGTACGACTGGATTGAATGTATTGATAAATGAAATAAATAATTAAAATGATTACAATAAGTAATATAATGGTAAAAGTCTTCATATAATTATTATTTTATATATTATCTGTATAAAATAATAATTTACCGCATAATTATTTTTATGAAGATGAATTAAAATGTCAGGGTGCCATTACTAACACCATTTTCTGAGAAAGATACGCTAACTTTTGTATTTACTAACCCAGGAGTGCTTCCGTATCCTTCACTAAAAATATTCCATGCTTGTTGAGGGTTCACGCTATTGGGTAGATATAGCATTCGTGTGGTGTATCCAGAAAATCCACCAAAAGGGGTGATTGATAATCCTGCTTGTTTATTGACCGCAGAGATACCGGGCATAACAAATGTATTTACCATTTTACCATCTAGATATACATCCATACTGCGTCCATATACAGATACGATAACGTTTATCCATTTTTGTAATGGTATATTAGAGATAACATTTTCTGATTGTCCTAAATTATTCATATTAATTCCCAATGTTTGTAATAATTTCTGGTCACTTTCATCAATGGGATTACAACCAACCCCGCACATAACAGGGGTGATAGGCGAGTTAGATGTAGTATTTGCGCCAGTAGCGCTAGATGGAGGTGGTCCATCTGGTAAATAATAACTACTTCGAATAATCATCTGATTTTCAATACTCCCTAAAGTTAAAGAAGGAGAGGGTAAAAGAATAGTATTATTAATCGGAAATCCTCTAGCAGCAATTATTTTTTCTTCTCCGTACCGATATGTCCAATCATTTACATACATCCATAAAGACATAGAATAATTGACAGGGTTTGATATGGATGTGTTATCATTCAATGAGGCCGCGTCAATTGTAGTGGTGTTGGTGGCCTTGTTATAACCCGCAAGATATTTTGTTTTAAAAATATAGCTGATAATATAGTTAATAAGTAATATAATTGCGATAATTGCTATAATAGTCTCAACACCCATAATATTTATATATTACCTATATAAAATATTATGATTGATATCCAAAGTATATGACATATTATATTTATATTTATCAAATTACTCATTCTAATCCTCCTGTTGTATTGCCATTATTGGTAAAGAACCATTTCAACGATAAATAATCTGTATCAAACGTATTGTCGGGAGTAGCTAATATTTCACCATCAGCAACTGTAATATCGGTCGGTTCGTCTGTAAAGCTCAGTGGTAAATTAATATTAATATTGGAAGAGGCGTTCACATCGTTAGTGATGGTTGATTGTTGTGTTCTTTTTTCAACTGGAATAATTGTATAATTCATATATGGAATTACTGGAGGGTTGGCTAGTTTGTTGCTATTATAAATATCATATATTTGTGTGTTGGTTAATATTTTATTAAAAAAGTTCACATTACAAATACCTCCGTCAATCCCATTTACTCCGCTTCCACTGGTGATATTTTCATAAGACATTTGTGGAACAATACTATTAGCACTGTTAACCAATACTCCATTATAAAAGATATCTAATGTTCCATTGTTATAATTCAATATGATATTATTCCATTTTTGTTGTGTAATATTTTCCAACCCATAAAGATAAATGAAGTCAGTACTATTCTTATTGTTCAATACGTTAAACTTCAAGGTATTCAGTTTAGAATTATAATCTAGTTTGATAATATCAAAAACATTCAGCACAGTTGTATCATTTATATTGTTAGGGGCATTTTGATTGGAAACTCCATCAAAAAGTAACCAAAATGACAAGGCGAACTGGTAATTATAAGGGAAAGGTTTTGATGAAGTAGAAGGAACACTGGGTATGACATCTGGAATATTATTTAATTCCTTGTATCCACCCAACGTATTTTCCACATTAAGTGCAATTGGTTTGTTTACGATGAGGGTTCCACTACTTTGTGCTTTTTTCTTATTTGTATAAGGTAATACGATATATTTCAATAAATATAAACAGATTGTAGTTAACAAAATGATATAATAACTCCTGTTAGTATTATAAAGATTTGTTCCTACACCTTTTGCTGCTTTTAATCCTTGAGGTCCATATTTGGAACCATATTTGAATATAGGTGCCATAAGATAATGATAAATAGGTCCCAAAATATATTGAACGATTAGGTCAACAAGATTGACAACCAAACATGGAATATAAAATACCGAATCTAAAATGAGTCTCAGAAGTGGAGATTTATTGTAATACGTAGTACTGGATAATAGTTTAAAAAATATTCCAAATGCTGCTAAAACAACACAAATATTCAAAACTAGTCTCCATGTAGAACTTGAACTACCACCCATTATTGTACTATTGATGATCCATACTATTAAAAGGCCTACAGTAGTCAATCCGGTAACAAGAAACAACGCATTTAGAAAATATTTTGAAAAGGTGGATTGTTGAGATTCTTCTGCGTTCAACTGGTTTGTATTAGGAACACCTAAACCCATAATTGTAAATATTAACCAGACAACGACTAGAAGGGATGACAATACTGCTATACTAGTAAAGTCACTAGTGTTTGTAGGGATTGTGCTTAAATAGTATGTAACTGCGATAATAAAACCAATAAAAAGAACCACATTTATTATTGAAAATAATGTAAATCCGCGAAATATCCCTGTATTTTCTATTCCATTTTCACTTGTGGTTGGAAAGTTTACAAATGTGAGTAAAAAAATGAACCCGAATAAGATAAGTAGCCAGGTAAACAACATATACGGTCCTGAATATTGTTCTACATAATTTCCTGGATTACTGAAGTAAAATATAGCTACAAACAAAAGGAGACAGAAAAAAATGATACTATATTTCATAAGATTCATATTAAATGATAAATGTATTCCAGTATTAATAGTTTTTAGTGATGAATAAAATAAAAATATTCCTATAGGAACTAGTGCAAGTAGAATACCTATCGCATAATGGTCGATTGCTTTTTTATTTCCTAATGTAAATATGAGTATAAGGATAATTATGTATAAAAACAATACAAATGTCTCTTTCATATTTATAAAAAAGCTTGACCGCAATAAAGGATATGATTCTTTTTTATCAGAAGATAAAGTAGAGTTCATGTTATTTTTTGATTCTTTATTTATATTATATCATAATAAATAAAAAATTATATAAAATATGTATACATTGAAAATTACATATTTTCCATAGCAGTTTTACAACCATGACACTCACGACATAATGCCACCAGATTTTCAACATTATTCCCACCTCCATGTTCTAATCGTACACAATGGTCAACTTCAAACCATGCGTTCAACTTCTCTTTACATTCCCCACATTTCCATCCCTGTTGCGATGCGACATATTTCTTTTTTGTTTCACTTACTGAACGTTTAGTGCCTTTTTTACCGTTCGAAACCCCTCCCGATTGTAGGATTTTTCTCTCGTATTGGTTGTTGATTTGTGTATTTTCTTGATTAAACTCTTGCATAAAGTTTGTCTGTGATTCGTTATTATTATTATTTGTAAAGTCTAAAATAGGCGATATCATGTCTATAGATGTTTTATCAATTGGCATATACTTAATTATATTATTTGCGTTGAGTAGCATACTTTTACATTGTTTTGGATTGCGTTTTGCCATCAAATATAACGATAGTCCAATAAATGAAAAAAATACGATTTGTAAGTATTTTTTATTTTTATAAAAAAGTTTGCTATATTTTCCATCGTGATAAGTATTGAATATAAAAAATCCGGTCACTCCAAATATAAGAATTTCTAATTTCATATAATATAGTATTTATATAAAATTAGATAATAATGTTTGTTAGTAATTTATTTAGTTCTTTTTTTTAAGTGTAATCGTATGTCTATGTCTATGTCTATTATGTCTTTGCTTTATTGTAGAGTTAGAAGTGTGTTTCTTATGTGTATACGTTGTATTGAGGGTATTAACAATGGTTTTAGAGAGTGGTAATGAAGACTTGTTAGCATGATCATATAGAACATCATTTTTGTTATAGGAATATTCCTTATATATATTTGTAATATCTGTTAAATGATTGATAATAACATTATGATTTATTTTAGTAGTAGGATAATAAAGGATATCCATATATAGTTGACGAACTGCGTTGATTATTTTTAAATCATACGATTCAACTGGTACTTTGTTGTAATAAGACAAAACAAGATAGGAATAACAACTAATAAATCCCCAAACATCAAGGTTATAAATCATGACCTCCGTAAAATATTTATTAGCATCGAATCTTTGATTGTATGTAAACTGTTTCAATATTTGATAATTATAATGAAGGAGAAAAGGTACAATATACTGATATTTATGTTTTTTCATTTTGTCAGGAATAGTAGATAATACTTTCTCATAGTATGAAGTGTCTTTGAATAATATTTTAAATATCATATTTAATAGCTTCAACCCACTTTCTTCTTTGTTTATCCGAGCAAAGATAATCTCATATATTTGAATGGCTGTGGTATTATTAGAGTCAAGTAGTGAATTATATTTCTTAACGAAATCGTCGCGCATGAGTAAAACTGAAAAAATAATATTGAAGTTAAAAGAACTGGTATATTTATTATAATGACTTGTATTACTTTTAGTAAACGCCATACCCCAATCAATCATACGAACGATAGGGTCTTTTTGCGATTCTGATAATATTAAAATATTAGAGGCTTTTAAATCGCCATGACATACATGTTTATTATTCATAGGAATGATTCCATACTGATATAATTGAATTAAATGAATATTCAATAAATAAATGTCACTAAATAATGCTCCATGTTCTAATATGCTATCTAGACTAGTTCCGCCATAAGGCATATTCAGCGCATATAATTTGTCTAGATGTTGATTAATATTATTTCGGTTAATTTTATTTTTTACAAGAGGTTTACATTTTTTGTCAAACAATACCAGGTCATCTTTTGATAAATGTGAGGGAGTACATAAATAAATATTATTAATTAAGAAATATTTTTGATAATTATGTATATTCTCTAGTATACGATGAATTTTATTAATTTTATCATATTCTTCTTCAGCATATTCTTTTAACATAAGTTTCGTGACATATTTTTTGTTAACCTTGTTGCTATTATTACATGGTATGGAAGGATACAATACACATCCAAAACCACCTGCATCAATTACTTTACCTCCAATGAGCATAGATTGATTATTTTGAGTAGTCATATTTTTTACTATATATACTTGTTATATTTTATTTGTTATACAAAATGTATATGATAATTATCAAAAATAATAAAATAGCCACGTAAATTAACCTGCTAATCGTTTTGTAATATTCCCTCATTTTTATGTTAGTAGGTTTATATTCATCGTAATACGTTTTATAAAAAGAGCTAAGAGAAATACATGGTTTTTCAAGTTTTTCATTTATTTTATTATGAATGAAATGAGTCCATCTAATAAATGCATCTTTGGAGTCTAAATAAGGAGTTACTGGATACAAGTTTAAAAAACTTTCAAACGTTTTCGAGGCAGATTGTGTGGGTATAAATAACGGCATATTTTGTATGAGGTCATAATATTTTTTTTTCGTGACTGAGTTAGGTGTTGTCGGGTATGTGAACGCAATTGTGTGGATGAAGAACCAGTAATGTGGTCCCCATATGGTAGGGTCTAATTTCATTCTTACTAATTATAGTAATTAAACATTAAAAGATACTTGTTTAAACATAATTATTTATTATATACAATTATGAATAAAATAAAACAATGTATGAATAAGAGCAGACAAGATATGAATAAAAATAAGTCGGAACAAAATATATGTACCAACTGTGAGAAGTTGGGGCATTTATTTCATCAGTGTAAGTTGCCTATAATCAGCTATGGTATTATAGCCATACACGAAAATAAAAAAGAGAATAAGTATGAATATTTGATGATAAGAAGAAAAGATTCATTCGGATATATTGATTTTATTCGTGGCAAATATTCGTTATATAATATTGACCGAATTAAACAGTGTATTGATGGAATGTCTCTAGATGAAAAGCAACGCTTGAGAACTCATAGTTTTGAAGAGTGTTGGAAAATGTTATGGGGAAGGGAATATACCAATCAATACAAGAATGAAGAAATGGTTTCACAAAAAAAGTTTCATATTATAAAAAGTGGTATGAATATTGGTACAAATCACTACACATTAGATACTTTATTAGACGATAGTAATACACAGTGGACAGAACAGGAATGGGAGTTTCCAAAGGGCAGACGTAATTTACGCGAAAAGGAGCTGGTATGTGCCATGCGCGAGTTTTCTGAAGAGACTGGGATACCTAGTTCTCGATTAAATATTATAAATAATCTGGTTCCATTTGAAGAATTATTTATTGGTTCGAATCATAGAGCATATAAACACAAATATTATTTAGGTTTTATTGAAACCACTGAAAAAGAAAATAATTTATTGGATAATTACCAGGAATCAGAAGTTAGTAAATTAGAATGGAAAAATATTCATAATTGTCTAGAGTCAATTCGAGATGATAATTTAGAAAAAAAAAGAATAATACAACATATTAATAAAGTATTAGAGGAATATACATTATATTCATAATACTCATAATATAATATAGATATAAAGTAATGGATAATCGTTCAGAAATAAGTAATAGTGATAGTGATGAAAATGAAACAAATGAAAAAATGATTGGAGATGTATTAAAAGATGAATATATGAAAAATAATTGTGATAGCGATAAAATAAGTAAGGAATGTAATAATTTCAAATTAAAAAAAGAGATTATTGAACGACAACAAATTCAAGAACTCGAAGAATCTGAATCAAATGGAGATAGAGAGAGTATGAATGAAGTAAATAAAATTATGAATAAAGATATTTTATATCCGCAATTAGACGACCCTAAGTTTATAATAAAAATCGCAGAGAAAAAAGAGTTTTATGATACAAAGTATGATGGGAGAATAATGGAAATCAAAGAGCAATCTAATATAATGAACAATGCTAGCTTTGAATTAGCTCCTCATCAATTATTTGTAAAAAACTTTTTATCATATAATACTCCTTATAACAGTCTTTTATTGTATCACGGACTAGGAACAGGAAAAACCTGTTCTGCGATAGGTGTTTGTGAAGAACAGCGTGATTATTTAAATCAAATGGGAATTGAGAAACGAACATTAATTGTTGCATCGCCCAATGTTCAAGATAATTTCCGATTACAATTGTTTGATAAGCGAAAGTTAAATAAGGTAGATGGACAATGGGTAATTACTGGATGTATTGGAAATAAATTATTAAATGAGATTAACCCAATGAACATGAAGGGTATAACCAGAGAAAAGGTAATCCAACAAATTAACAATATCATTAATAACTCTTATATGTTTGTGGGATACAATGAGTTTGCTAATTATGTTGAAAAAGTATTACAAGTTCGTGGAGAGTTCGATTCAGAAGAAGAGAAAGAGATGGTCCAAAAACGAAATATGAAATACGAGTTTGACGGACGTTTAATTGTAATCGACGAAGTTCATAATTTGAATGAAGATAATAAATTAGCTCCTATGTTGACAAAGGTAGTTTTATATACCCAAAATGTCCGTTTATTATTATTATCAGCTACTCCAATGTATAATAGTTATAAAGAAGTAATTTGGTTATTAAACTTGATGAATATGAATGATGGACGTGGAATACTAAACACTAGAGATGTATTTGAGAAAGATGGAAGTTTCAAAAAAGGAAAAGGACAAGAAAATGAAGGAGAAGAACTTTTATTGAGAAAAGCTACCGGATATGTATCTTTTGTAAGAGGTGAAAACCCTTATACATTTCCATTCCGTATATATCCGAATATATTTTCGCCTGGAAATACCTTTGATAATATTGAGTATCCTACAACACAATTAAATGGGAAAAAAATTAATGTAGACGAGGTCATGAATGACGTTTTGAAAACATCTATATATGAAACTTTTGTAGGCCCGTATCAAGAAAAAGGGTATCAAATGATAATTAATAATTTTCATAATCAAAAAGAGGAACAAGGTTTATCTGGATTCGAAGAGTTGAACTCTTTTGGATTTACCTTACTACAAAAACCTTTAGAGGCATTAACTATAGTATATCCGTCCGAAGACTTGGATAGATATATAGAAATGAATGATGATACAAATGATAAATCTAAAAAGAATGAAAATGTAATGATAACAGATACAAAATACGATTTTATAGGACGAACGGGATTAAAACAAGTAATGGCCTTTACAGATACAAAGACACCTCCTATGAAAGGAAACTTTGAATACACAAATTGGGTGAAAGATTCACAAGTACATAATCGTTTTTTTTCTCAAGACAAAGTTGGTACTTATAGCGCAAAGATTAAAAACGTGTGTGATAGTATATATTCAACCAAAAAAGTGGTCTCTGAAGGTGTTATTCTAATTTATTGTCAATATATTGATAGTGGAATTATTCCATTAGCGTTGGCTTTGGAAGAAATGGGATTTTCTCGTTATGGAAAGAATGCATCAAGTTTGTTTAAAACGCCACCTTCTCAACCAGTGAGTTCAAAAACCATGCAACCGATTGAAAAGGGAGAGAAGGTTCATAGCGCAAAATATATTATGATAACTGGTGACCCTCGATTATCTCCAGACAATGATTATGAAGTAAAAGCAGTGACTGATGATAATAATAAAAATGGAGATAAAATTAAAGTGATACTGATATCTCGTGCTGGTTCAGAAGGAATTGATTTCAAGTTCATAAGACAAATACATATATTAGACCCATGGTATAATATGAATCGAATTGAACAAATTATAGGCAGAGGTGTTCGAAACGGTAGTCACAAACTATTACCCTTTGAAAAACGTAATGTTCAATTATATCTATACGGCAGTTTATTGAGAAATAACTCAAATATAGAAACAGCTGATAACTATGTATATAGATTAGCGACATTCAAGGCAATCCAAATAGGTAGGGTTACTCGTTTATTAAAACAAACTGCAGTAGATTGTCTATTGAATCATGACCAAACTAATTTTACACAAGAAAAAATAGAAGAAGGAACTTCCATAAAGGTAAAACAAGTTCTCTCTTCGGGTGAGATATTGAAAGATTTCAAAGTCGGTGATGTGGATAATTCTTCTTCTTGTGATTACATGAAATGTGATTTTAAGTGTATGCCAGATAAGGATATTATTTCAGATGAAGTAAATGAATACACATATACAGAATCGTTTGTCAATGTAAATGCCGAAAGATTGTATCAAAAAGTGAAGAGTTTATTTCAAGACCGTTTTTTCTATAAAAAAACAGAATTACTACATGAAATAAATACTCCACGAGCTTATCCTATCTCACAAATATATGCTACTCTAACACATCTAATTAATGATAAAAGCAAAATATTGATTGATAAATATGGACGTTCTGGAAATCTAGTAAACATAGAAGAATATTACTTGTTCCAGCCTACCGTTTTAGATGACAAAAATATTCCATTATTTGAGAGAAGCGTACCATTAGATTACAAACATAATATGTTGAAATTAAAAATGAAAATGAAAACAAAGGTCGAAGAATCTGGCAAAGAATCTAGCAAGGAACTTGGTAAGGAAACTATCATGAAACCAACAGAACAAAATGAGATTGGTGAACTGGAAATTATGGAGGATATTCAAATGAAATATGACACGGTCAAAAACATTATTGACCAAACACGTTCGTATGATGTTTCGAGAGGAGAAGAAAACTGGTATATTCATTGTGGTTATATTATGCGTAAATCTATTTCTGACAAATTACTGAACAAGGATGTCGTGCTAGTGTTATTAATAGAACATTTAGTAGATATGTTAGTGTTTAGTGAAAAGTTAAAACTCATGAATTATATATACAATATTAGTGATATGAATCCTAATTCTATTGAATATAAAGTAAAAGAATATCTGGATACAAATATAATTAAAACATCACGAGAGACTGCGATGATTATGATTAATGGTACGAAGTTAAATATAAAAATATTAAAGAATAAAGAATGGATAAACGCGTTACCTGAAGATGTCAAAGATGTTGAAAAGGAAACTACCAAATATTTAGAAGATTTAAGAAAATATGAAATTAGTAAAGTGAATGGATATTTCAATTACAATATAAAAATTAATAATATGGATTTCAAGGTGCGATTTAAGTTGGTAGGTAAAAGTACAGGCAAACGATGTCGAGATACGTCAAAATCAGATAAGATCCATATATTGAATATTTTGATAGGACATGATAAGTTTAACAAAGAAAATACAAAGGGTATGGTAGAACAACAATTATGTGCCTTAGAGGAATGGTTATTTAGATATAATAATATGATAAAGAAGGACGATAAATTATGGTTTTTCAATTATGAAAAATCAATATTACTACAAAAAGAATTACATGAGTGATTGTGAGAACCCATTTATCCTTCATTTCTAACGAGTATATAAAAATTGAAAAATGTAAAAACTAATATGGAAAACAAAATAAAGCGATATATATATAGTATATAATATGGATAAATCTTACAAATCAAGACCACCTATTAATAACAATATTTTATTTAGTAGGGCACTTCTTCATCGTACAATTTGTGTTCCTATGATTAACGTAGGAAAAAATATAAATCAACTATTGGAAACATATATTAATAAAAATTACGAAGGAAAATGTGTTGTTGAAGGTTATGTGAAACCAGAATCCTCAAAGTTGATAACTTATTCAAGTGGAAAAATCAAAGATATCAATATTATATTTGATGTAGCCTTTGAATGTAGTATATGTTGTCCAGTCGAAGGAATGTTATTAAAATGTACTGCAAAGAATATAACGAAAGCAGGAATTAGAGCAGAAATTAGTAATGAAAATCCGAGTCCTGTTGTCATATTTATTACTCGCGATCATCATTATATGAGTTCGGCATTTTCAAAAGTGAAAGAGGGTGACGAAATATCTATACGCATCATTGGTCAACGATTTGAATTAAATGATAAATATATATCCATAATCGCTAGTTTAATAGAAGAAAGAAGTGGAGAGGTTGTAAGAAAAACGAATGCTAAACCTAAGTTAGTATTAGGATAGATATATGATTTTGATTTATATAGAGTCTGTCTTATAATAATTTGTAAAAACATATAAACACATCACAATATATTTTTTATATGAGTATGGAAGGAGAAATTCAATATGAAGAGCCATCAGAAATAATCGAATATAGCACGTCCGAATTGAATAATATCCGCGATCAAATAGAAAATATGAATAAGTTTAACCAAATAGAACTTCTTCGCATTCTGAATACACATAATAATAATATGATAAATGAAAATAAATATGGTATACATGTTAATCTTACAGAGGTTGAATCAACAGTCATTCATAAATTACAGACATATATGAATTATGTAAACACCCAAGAAAATACATTGAATGAACTAGAGAAGCAACAAGAGGACTGTAAGAATACATATTTTACAAAAGATAATAAAGAGTAGATGACGTAATATAATAAGAATAATACTAACAATAGAATATGAGTTCTATAAATTATAATGATGTAATTGTAAAGTTACAAGATTATATGTTGTCGGGAACATTAATTACGAATAACAGTCGCAAAGATGAATCGTTGACTAATAATAATACTGCTACTGCTACTAAAAATACATATATAAATAAAAATAAAATTATTAATAACGTTGATAACTATCAACAACCGAGATTTTACCAGCCTAACGAAAAGGATTCGTTATTTTGGTGTTTTTTTATGTTGTATGAAGGAGTAGAAAAATATGAGATGCCTGGAGTTCGGTCATTTGTCAATGAAAAGAACCTGAAGTTTAATTATATTGAGAAGATTCGAGAACAAAAAGTAGCATTGAAGACATATAAAATACGTAATATAACCGAACATGTTGAAGACGAATTGGCAAACAAACAGGTTATTGGAATGAAAACATTTATAGCGTTATGTGTGGCGTTTAATATAAACGTACTATTTATTCATAATCGTAAATGTTTTCCATTGATACTGAATGATGCTAATAAAATAAATGTGGTTCATCAAAAAGATGCTCCAAAAAAACATTATGTAATTGAAAACGATACTACTGATGACCAGCTGGATGCCTATAAGAATAAATATTTTTCATGGGAAAGTGTAGATAAACCAATAAAGGCAATTAGTTCTTATAAAGTTTCCGAATTGATAGATATATGTAAACAACTAGACTTAGATAAAACAAATGATTTAACAAAACAAAACAAAAAAGACTTGTATGAGATTTTATTATGCGCACTGAGCTGATACAGTTTCAGGATACTATAACTGATGATAATAGAAAAACAATAGCAAATAAGAAATCTATCAAATAGTCATTTAAAAATTGATTAATATGATATTATATAAAAATAGTATATTATAATATATTAGAAGTATGACCGATAAACCAGATAAGAACTTATCATTTTCTCGTAATCAAAATGATAATAAACCACCAAAACAACAGATGGACAAAATGATTGATATGTATTGGGAAAATAATCCATTTCTAAAAGACTCTAATTTAAATCATGAGCTGGAAGTAAAGTTTGGAACAAAAGGTATCAAACGTATATCAAAAATCGATTATGATAATGTGATAGGAAAGTTAAAATCATTAGGTTTTTATAGTAAGAATGAAGAAGGAAACTATATGATGCGTATTCAAAATGAATATCTGAATCCGACAGCGGGTAAGTTTATGATTTCTAACATAAGAACAGAAATAAACGGATTTCGCGGTATTCAAGAATATTGTAAACATAATGATATTAAGAAATTAATGTCGAGCTATAATTCTTCAAATGGTGTAGAGTTTTACAAAAAACAAGGATATAAACAAGGTGACCAACAGGTTCGACCAGTTAATTTCAATGACTTTAACTTTAGAATTACTTATAACACAGAAATGAAAATGAGTGAACACAACGGTATTATACGCGATACGGTAGAAAACTGGGACAAATCAAAAAAATCATATCGTTACTTAAATCGCGTCACTTTCGTTCATCCAGAGTTGCCCATAAATGTTGATATTAGTATTGTAAAAAGTTCTGGAATGTCAACCGACCGTAAGTTATTGTTGTCGTATACAACGGAAGAGTCAGGTGTATTTAATAAACCTGATACCTATGAAATAGAGTTAGAGGTAGATAATTCAAGGATTGGTCCCGGAACATCTATTGAAACCGCGAAGGATTTAGCTAACCAAATACGAAAAGCGGTTAAGTATATTCTAATGGGGTTACAAGGAAGTAATTATCCAGTCTCTTACAATGAGTTACATGATACAACGATGGATTATATGAAGTTATTACACGGTAAAGACTACCAACATAAACACAGAAGTTTCATACCTAGTAATTTTGTAGGTCCGTCATCATATACTTTACAAATTCAAAATATTGCTCCTGTAAACGATAATGCAAATATTCCCAACATACGTAATAAATATACAGTTACTGATAAGGCTGATGGAGAAAGACATCTTATGTATATCTCACCAAATGGAAAAATATATTTGATTAACTCGAGTATGGATGTGATCTTTACCGGAGCAAAAACAACCAGTCAAGACATGTTTCATACTTTACTCGATGGAGAATTAATTTTACATGATAAGTACGGTTCTTTTATCAACCTATTTGCTTGTTTTGATGTATATTATGTGAATAAAAAAGACGTTAGGATGTTAGGTTTCTTACCACAAACGAAAGAAGAATTAGAGAAGACAGATAAGTTTCGTTTACCTATATTAAAACAAGTAGTAGGTAACTTACATCCCAAATCAATTGTGAATGATAATCAAATCTGTCCCATCCGTATTGATGTAAAGCAGTTTTATCCCACTTCTTCAAGAGATAATATATTCGATGGTTGTAATCTAATTTTAACAAAGGAAAAAGATGGTTTGTTTGAATATACTACAGATGGATTGATATTTACGCCGGCAAGTATGGGTGTCGGTGCGGATGAAATTGGAAAATCTGGACCATTGCGTAAAATAACCTGGGAACATTCTTTCAAATGGAAACCGCCACAATACAATACGGTTGACTTCTTGTGTTCTGTTAAGACAGATGTAAATAAAAAAGAAGAAGTTAAAAGTTTGTTCCAAGAGGGTTTAAACACACATTCAGTCAATCAAATCGACCAGTATAAAACATTGATATTACGTTGTGGATTTAATCAACTCGACCATGGTTATATAAATCCTTGTCAAGATATACTCGATGGTAAGATTAAGAAATATGGAAATGATAATTTAGACAAGGAAGAAGAATATCAACCAGTACAATTTTATCCAACTAATCCGAGTGATAATGAAGCAGGTATTGCAAATGTGGTATTAAAAAGAGATGATGGAGGAGTCGAACAGATGTTTACAGAAGAGGACGAAGTGTTTGGAGACCAGATGATTGTAGAGTTTCGTTATGAAATAAATAATAAACCAGGATGGAGATGGATTCCACTAAGAGTCAGATATGATAAAACTGCGGAACTTCGGCGAGGTGTAAAGAATTATGGAAATGCATATCATGTGGCGAATAGTAACTGGCATTCTATTCATAATCCAATTACTGATATCATGTTGAAAACTGGAAGTAATATACCTGATCAATTAGCTGATAGTGACATTTATTATAATCGTTTGACAAAGAATACGAAAACACAAGCGATGCGTAACTTTCATAACTTGTATGTAAAAAAGTTGTTGATTACAAGTGTTTCCCAACGAGGTCATACATTAATCGATTACGCTTGTGGAAAAGGGGGGGATATATCCAAATGGATATCATCCAAACTATCATTTGTATTCGGAATCGATGTATCTAAAGATAATATTGAAAATCGAATGGATGGTGCGTGTGCTCGGTTTTTGAATTATTCAAAGAAATTCAAAGATGTTCCCTATTCGGTCTTTGTTCATGGAAATAGTAGTGCAAATATTCGTAGTGGACAAGCAATGATAAACGATAAATCTAGTGAAATAACCAAAGCAATATTTGGAAACGGTCCTCGTGATTCAGATAAATTAGGAAAAGGGGTAGTTAAATATTATGGAAAAGGAGAAGATGGATTTAATGTATCTTCGTGTCAGTTTGCCATTCATTACTTCTTTGAAAATAAAACTACCTTTCAAAACTTTATCAGAAACGTGGCTGAATGTACAAAGTTAGGGGGATATTTCGTAGGTACTTGTTATGATGGTAAATCTGTATTCAATATGTTGAAGAATAAGAATCTTGGTGAAACGGTAAGCATCTACCAAGGAGATACCAAAATATGGGAAATTGGAAAAGAATATTCCCAAGATGTTTTTGAGGATGATATCACAAGTCTAGGATATGAGATAAATGTATTTCAGGAAACAATTAATAAGGCGTTTCCAGAGTTTTTAGTTAATTTTGACTATCTTGTACGTATTATGGAAAATTATGGCTTTCAGATTGTTGAACGTGATGAAGCGCAATTAATTGGATTACCTAATGGTAGTGGTATGTTTAGCGAGTTGTATACAATTATGGAAGACGAGATTAAGCGAAATCATAAAATGAAAAATGAATATGGAGACGCAAATAAAATGTCCTCTTATGAAAAGAAGATATCCTTTTTGAATAGGTACTTTGTCTTTAAGAAGGTTAGTCATGTGGATACTGAAAAATCGTTAATTGACTCTATTGAAGAACTAGATGCCGACGAATCAGTTATAAATGATATTCCGTATAGTGATGATGAGGAGGAGGATGAGGATGATGAGGAAAAGGAAAAGGAAAAAGAAAAGGAAAAAGAAAAGGAAAAAGAAAAGGAAAAAGAAAAGGAAAAAGAAAAGGAAACTAAAACTAAAACAAAAACTAAAACTAAAAGACTAAAGAAGAAAATAATTCTAGTGGAGAATTACACCTTTTAACATTTCAAACGTCGATTAACTTAAAGATTTAATATGTTATTTATAATATATTAAATGTCTATTTATGGTCATTTCACACAACAATATTATGGCAATAAAATTATTTTCCCTGAAAAATCATTTTTAATTTCAGGTATTAGTTTTTATAAAGAAAATTGTTCTAATATAACATATGATACTGAATTACTTATGAAACACGAAGTAGATAATAAATATGACCCATTTGCGATTTCTATTATGAATAATGATAAAATTATTGGATATGTTCCAAATAGTGAAATAAAGGAATTATGTAAAAATAATATAACAGAACCATTAAAAATAATAAATATAAAAATAATAAATGGTAATTATGGAATTCGTGTAATACCAAAATGTTTTTATGTGCATGACCCTATATTAGAAAGTAAAGTATTATTTTCAAATGATTAAACGGCGTTTGAAATGAGAAAAGGTGTAAAAGACTTAGAAATAATAATGTATAATAATCAATACACGTAATGAACTATTACACATTATTACCAAAAAAATATAATATCCCATTGATAAAACCAAATTATTCTACTCACATTTATGATTCTTATTTATTACCTTATATATCACATAGTGTAGTAATGAGTTTGAATGATATTTACCAACAAATAGAGAAAATGAAGATTGATATGGCTATTTATAATATCAATTACATTTTTTCACTAGTTAATCCATATGATTTTATTTATAGAAATATACATGAGCAAAATGTAGATGAAAATGATAATATTACTGAAATATATTCTGATTATAAACAACATATACATGAGAATAATAATGACGATGACAATGTGAATTGTGTAAGCCAATTAAATAGCACATCATTGTTAATATACAACTTGATAGAAATTAACAATATGTTATCTCAACTATATAATTATTATTCTAATATTAACATATTATGTATCAATGATGATAGTCGTTCTTTTTATAGTTATATCAAACATACACGCAACTCTTACAATGACAATATTCATTATATTTCATCTACTCAATTAAGCACAAGTATTACAAACAAAGATAAAAGTATATATAATATACCTATACCTAATGAATATACGAAACACAATATAAAGTATAATTTATTGTATTTCGACTTGGATTATTTAAATAATATCCACAGTATTGACACACAAAAGCAAATCAAACTACTCGCATTGTATTTGCGTTACATATTAGTTTATCAGGAAGAAGGTGGTAGGTTCATTTTAAAATTAAATAATCTGTATTATAAACCATTTTTGGACGTTGTGTATATATTAACCAGTTTATATGAGAAAGTATATATTTGTAAGCCTCATATTTCATCTCAAGAAGAGCGTTTTATCGTATGTGAAAAATATAATAATCGCATAAGCTCTATAGAGAAAGATGATATGATAACTAGTATAGAACAAGTTATATTTTGTGATGATATTGTAGATAATTTTCAAGAAAATCATATTACTTCATTATTAAACAATAGTTTGCCCAAATTATTATTGAACAAATTAGAGGAGATTAATATTATTACCGCGTATCAAACATTGGATAAATATGACGAAATGATTAATATTTGTAAATCAAAGAATATATTTGAAAGAATAGAAAATTATAAAAAAATGAGCATTACTAAATCAACACAATGGTGTCAACATAATAATATTCCTTATAATCAAGTTATGACAAAATGATTTTAATTTTGACACTGAATTAATATACAAAAAAAAATCAAGAAAAAAATAAAAAATATCTAATCAGATGTTTTTTATTTTGTGATAGTAGTATTGTTTTGTTATACTGTTCAACTACAAGACTTATGAACACCAGTTCCTCCAGTAGGTTTTTTATAAAATGTTCGTGAAATAAGAGGGGCACATGGTACAGACTTCGATTTGTGAATAAAAGGCACAAATGGTTTTCCTCCACGATTCTCATATCTATTTCCACTTCCTTTCAATAAATTATTGAAGAATACATTTTTTTCAACAGTGGTAAGGCCCAATTTCAATGTACGAGTGCTACTTGATACTCCTCCTTCTTTGGCGAATTGAGGATTACTGGGTTTATAAATAACTTTGGAACAATTACTTTGACATTTCGTAGGGTAACAATTAGCGACATATGTATTTGACAATGTTGTGGGAGTGCCAGCAAGAGCATTTGGATTACCTCCACCTGAATAAAAGTTGAAGGCTCGTTGTTTGTATGTTTGGCAACGATTTTGTCTATATTGTTGATGGGTGGTATAATAATCTTTATTGATAATAGTACTAGCAGGACGAACACGACGAAGTGCCTTGCGTTGTTCATTACAACATAATGTATGGCTTTGACTTACAGGCAAAGGATCCATTGTTAAGTTCGGTGTAGGCGAGTATCCAGAAATGGCAATGATGCCAGAACTAGTAGCACATATGGGATATTGATATTCACTAGACATATTGATTATATATATATTACGATACATTATTTTTAACTAAATAATAATATATTGTCAATATTTTGTACGCCTATTTTATTCACGAATAATACTAATTAGGAATATTATTTTGTACAAAATTACGTCCAGGTTGGTCCATCAATTGTCCCAATAAACCTTTAGTTCTTTGATTTTTACTAGCCCGATTTTGATTAATGACTATATCAAAATCAGGACAACAAGGATCCAAAATAACCGTAGGAATATTGGATACTATACCCTTTCTATAATGTTTCATCGGGCGCGCTGACCCATGCTTATAAGTTGTAAAGTTAGTTAAATCATTATTGGTAATAGGACGAATATTACCTGCAGTAATTGATGATGGATTTTGGTAAACACCTGTTCCTTTTGTAGGACGAAAATTGTGAGGATTGGACCTATTGTTATATGAGTTCATGCCGAGTGGAAAGAATGCTGATGACATAGTTGCTATAGTAATAGTATATATAATATTATAACATAAAATATTATAACATAAAACATTATAAAAATGAGATTATTTTATTCTCCTATGAAAAATAATCTAAATATATTATACTAATGTTATCAATATTATTAATCGTATTTTTCTTGTATCTTATTTTGTATTCTTTTTGGAATCCATGTGTAAAAGAAGGGATGTCAAGCACCAATTCATATCAACCATATTCCGCTGGAAATATACCAGCACTCGCAAATAAAAATGCTGGTAATATCCAGGTATTAGAATCAAAAATAACAACTTTGGAGGACCTACCTCCTCAAGTAAAGGAAAATACTGCTAGCATAAAAAAAATGTCGGAACAAATCTTTAAAATGTCGATGGCCCAAAAAAGTGCTGCAACACAGTTTGCTGGAACCACCCCTCATAATATTACTGGGACCGGGACTGGAAAAAAATAATTGATATTATCTAGTCGATTTATCTCTTTTTTCATTCGCCCCTTCTTTCTGTAATATTATCTTGTATTAATATATATCTAAACATATGAATATATTTGATGCTGCTTCAAAAGATGCCGGTGGAGTAGAAGCCAAATTACTTGGACCGTCCTATCCTTATTGGAAAAATATCAAAAAACCATCTGAAATTGGTATGTCTGCTGATGGAAATCTAGAAACATTAGCTAGAGACGTTGATGGTATTATTCAATATGTAGAAGTACTTGTCTCTGGAAAAGGAGCGTCTACAACCGGACAACCTTTAGGAAATAAATATTTTATGAAAACGGCAGGTAAATGTAAAGACAAAGATACCGGAGATTTGAAAGATAGATATGTATACATAGATAATGTTCCCACAGGTAAAGTTCCTTTTATATCATCCGCAATGGGTGTCGATTTCACTTCATTTGAAGGACTCATTCCAGGAACAATGGAAAATATGGGTAAATTAAATCCTTATTCTATATTACAAGGGTTCGTAATGGGTGAACATCCAGAATGTCAAAATGTAACTTTAGAAACGATTAATAATGAGAATCAACGTGGTCAAGAAAGTCATTATGTAGCTACTGCAGATATAAATAATATGACAGAAGGCTTTACGTCTAGTATAACACCATCAAATATATTAGACTCACACAATATTATGGGTTCTTCCACTCCTCTTATTCCTAAAGACTATTTGGTTCGTTTATATTTTGTATGTATTGCCATTTTGATATTATATATTGTATATCGAATTATTGAGAAAACGAATTAGGATGATATGATAACTTATTCTTCGAGTTACCCTATTTTATGAAATAAAAAAATGCATTCGTAAAATATATATATATATATTCTCATGATATATATATATCATATAATGAAGACAACACGTAACAATATAATTGTATCACCATTGGTCAATGGTGTAAAGTACATTATACATAACGTCAACGATGAAATTCAACAAAAAGTACAAAGTGGACATCAGTGGAATAACGAAATTTTCAGTTTAATTAAATCATATATTTCAACAAGAAACCTGTCTCACTTTTTAAATATAGGTAGTCATATTGGAACAGTAATCTTACCTATTTCTTTACATATCAATAAAGTTACTGCTGTTGAGGCATATCCATCTACTTATGTACATTTACGTCAAAATATTAAACTAAATAATATTTCAAATATACAGACTTTTAGATTAGCGTTAGGTAATAGTATAGAAGATGTATATTTTATGAGTAAAAATAAAATATGTCCGGTGGAAAACGTAAATAGAGTAAAAAATAACTCAGGTGGTATGCATGTGTTTACTGAAAACGATATTCAACATAATATTCGTTCTAGTTGTTTAACCGATAAAAAAATAAAAAATCAAATGAACAAACTGGATAATATAAAAATAGATAATTTTGATATAATGTTGGTTGATATTGAAGGGAGTGAACATGATTTTTTATTGGGTGCTGAAGAGAAAATAAAAAAAAACCGACCCATTATAATTATAGAAATCTGGGATGATAATAAAAGAAAAAATGAAAATATGACAACAACACAAAATGAAATTATAAACTATATTCTATCTTTGAACTATACCTTAATTAAAAATATTCACGATGATTTTATATTCGAACCAAAATAAGTGTACGTATACACATACACAATTACAAAATGTATAACAGAAATATTATTAATTATACATTTTGATTATGAAATTATACAACCAAGAGAGAAGTTAGCGTTTCTTCGTACGTTTCTTCTTTTTCATCATTTTTCTTTTCTTGTGGGTTTTTTTCTTGTGTGATCTTTTCGATGTCTTTTTCAGATGTTTAGGTTTTCTCTTTTTCATCTTTCTACTTGTTTTTCTCTTGCGACCACCCACTATGCCCGCCTTTTGAGATAAGTCATGTTGAAAAGAATAACCGTCTACTCTACCTCCTCCTAAAAAAGGAATTTTATAACCTAATACATGTTTTGAACAATCGCAATCTTCTTTTGTTTTTGTTTCAGGATTAGATTCTTGTTCTTCGTCTTCGTCTTCTTCTTCCTTCTCAGGTTCTTCCTTCTCAGGTTCTTCCTCCTCAGGTTCTTCCTCCTCAGGTTCTTCCTCCTCAGGTTCTTCCTCCTCTGGTTCTTCTTTTTCCTCTGGGTCTTCTTCTTTTGGTCCTACTACAGAGGCTCCTTTTGGTTCTCCCGGTAGTTTATTTTGTGTATTAATATTCATAGAGTTAGGGTTCTTCTCACCATTACCATCAATATTTAAGTTAGGAACATTCAAAGACTTGGTCATATCTCCGCCTTTCATTTTTTTTCCACCTTTTTTATTACAACGCATTTATATTATAACGAGAAATTATAATATAAAATATAATATAATAATATGCTATTTGTAAATTATATTATCTATAGACGCGTCCAAACAATTGTGCTGTAGCCCGGTAGCTCAACATTTAAAACCCATGTAATTGAATTAGTTCTATCATCGATAGATTGTATAGTTTGTTTTATATCCTGTGTTGGTGGAAAATAGAAAAAAATATCATATACGCTCCCATTTGGTATATTTTTAAGTGTATACATACCTGATCCATCATACCAAACTCCATTGTTTAAAGTTACGGTAAAGTTATTTAATGAATCATCCGGATATGAAACATACCAACTGTCACTATTATTAATATTGAATGTTTCTGAAATAGGACCCTTACGAGGATTTAAATTAGTTAAATCTCTCAGAGTTGTATACATCTTATGACTGGCACGTCTTTTCTTTATTCGATGATTCGTTACTCCTACCCCTGATGTTGATACTGTTCCGCATCTATTTAACATACTAGCTGTTGTAAATATCATTAATATAAATAATAATGATATAATAATAATATAATATCATAGTTTCTAAAGTATTTGGTTTCAAACAGAAAGATTGACTACGAATAAGTTTGTATTTTATCATTCAACGCAGCAAAAAAGGCTTCGTAGTCACCAATTGTATTATCATTAACACATGATACAATCTTCTCTAATTCAACCAAACTTGTAGAATGATTAATCGCATTAATTGCATTAGTGTAGGTTTCATAATGACACGGTGCTGCAATCGCAGTTGTATTTATACGAGTGTATCCTGTTCCACTTTGTGGATATCCACTAGAAAAGGAAAATATATTCTTCTTATCAGTGACCGCTTTTTTGGTAGGCTCAACATAGTTATACGTATTGAATAGAGGATCAGTATAAGTAGGACGTAAAGGGGATATTGATTTATAAAGGTTGGCAATCGCTCCTTTTTTTGCAGGTGCCACACTTCCACCACCGCGAACACATCTCAATGCGTTTTTAACATCATTCTGATTATAACTTTTATAGCCTAAAGGCGTGCTATCAGGCAATCCTTGTTTTAAAGAACTTTTACCAATTGCATTACTTTTCTTGTGAGAAATATACAGACTACTGTCTGCTGGAGGAACATATTTTACTAATTGAGACACTTTAAAACGCTTCTGAAGGTCTCCCGAATAATAGGTTCCGGCAGGTTTATCCGAAGACATCTGCTGTATGCCCCTCCCGAAGTTATAAGTTCTTCCTTCTCTATACTGGGTGGTACGTCTGTATTGATGACGACCATTCGAAAATGTTCCAGCCCCATCAGAAGGATAATATTGTGGAGGATTAGGGTGCTTTCCAGACAAAATACCGCGGTTGTGAACACCCATTTGTAGAGGTGTTTTATTTGTGCTTAAAGGACCTATAACGGGAGCACTAGCGTAACTGCCACCCATATTTGGAATGTTACTATATTGATGATATGCTATTGTTGTCATTCGTATTATACTATAATATAATATGAAAATAATATCATAATTTATTGATAACCCGAGATTTTTCTTAATATCTTCTGATGGCGCGGATAGCGCTTTGAGCGCCCGAGTATTGGTTCCCTCCATAACTTAAATCATTGTAATTTTTGTTGATCGCCTTTTGTTTCTTGTATCGGATAACATCAGAACTATCATATACATACTTTACATTACATGATGCCGCTTCTGCCCCCGAGTTATCACATCTAGAACTGATGTGACCAAAGGCATTTTTCAATCCATGCATGCCAGGACGACTCTGAAATGACTGAGTAGGTCCTCCACAAGAATAGTTTTGACGACTCAATAAATCGCCAGCGTTGTTAATCGCACGAAAGGGGGTGGTAGCAGATTGATGATTATTTACCTTCTTTGCGTTGTTTGTATTCCATCCATTTTTTAAGAGAAACCGGGTTTTTGCAAAGTTATTATTATTGTTGGTGGTGATTAATGCTTTAGGGATAAATCCGTGTATTCCACCTCCAAGGGGGCTAATTCGTGTGTTTGGGTGAACCATATATATTGTACAAACAAAATAGTTTCCTTAATAATAAAGATTAATGTATTAATAATGTGACAATAACATATATTTTCTATCGATATAATAAGAATAATATACTTTTCATTATGACAAAAAAACTAAAAAAAAATGACACGAAAAAAAATAGACGACACAATAAGAAAAAACAAAATAAAACTAGACGACAATCCTATAACAACAAATATCACAAGATAAATAGTAAAAAGAAACACAACAATCGTAAAAGAGGTATATCATCAAAACAAAATCAGAAAACCAGACGACGGAAAGGAGGTAGTCCTCAATTAAATAACTGGCGTAAACCATCTACATACATAAAACCTGAAAAGCAAACATGGAGTGATTATGGGAGAGGGTTATCGGGGACTGTTAGGAGACCTTTTTATAAAATAGAAACTGACGCTAAGGACCCCTATTTTGCGAATCAACCTGTGGTTAGAGACTTAGGAAAACGTGCTGATACTCTAAAACCATATATGATTTTAAAGCATAAGAAACTTATGAAAAAACAACTAGGTGAAGGATATATTAAAATTATTCCGAATGACCCAGACCCAAAGAAGGCTAACAAATGTGTAGGAGATAATACCAAAGACATTACACAAAATAACAAACGTATTAATAAATTAATTCAACATATTGATGGTTCGTGTGACCAGGATGACCAGGATGACGACCCAAAAAATATGAATATGAATGCGTGTAATATCAAATGTAATAATATTGAAACTATAATAAATGATTATAAAAATCTGGAGCCTTATAAATGGGAATATCATTTAAAACCAGAACAGATTGACATGACTACTAGGTCACGATTTCCTAGTTATTATAATAAGAAAAATGCTACCAGTGAGGCGGTGGTTGATAGTACTGTTAGTGATAATATAGGAGAAGAAGATAATTTGATTAACAAGGACAATGAGGACAATGAGGAAGACGATGAAGACAATGAAGACAATGAAGACGATAAAGACTATGTCTATAGACAACCTTCATAAACATTTGATGAATATTATGAAATACTTTGTGCGCAAAATATTTCATAATAAATATAACGATATGATTTGAAAATGCGTCCATTTACCTTCATACCAAGACGTAGTTATAGTTTTAAGTATCTACGTCTTACATATACTTAATCGCATAATATTTATCAAAAATATATCATACTTTATATACCACATAAATGAGTGATCAACTCATACTGCAAATGAACAAAATGTTCAAAATATATTAATTATAATTCTTTTCTTTAAATATTCCCTTTACTTCTAATTGTTCTTTTTTTGAATAGAAAGATTTTTCTATCTATACGTGGTTTCATTTTTATTTTAGTTTTATCTTGATGATTTTAGGTATTTATATACAATAATTTACATAAGAACTTTTAGAAATGAAGACGTTATTTTACGATATTATTTCAGCCAAATAACTAGTAGGACACATTTACCTAAACGGTCACAGGAACCCTATGTAATGTAGTACATATCCTTTGGTGATAATGATGATTGTTTTTTATAATTGTTGTTGTTATGTGATATTAATTTTTTATTTTGTTGTTATGAGAGATTATTTTTCACCATCCATGAACTACATTACGGATTTGGAGTAATGATATTACACCACTACTAATAAATTAGTAATATTGTATTTAAATACTTATTTTCGTTTATATATAGTTCATGATCAATAAATATTCTGTCTACACATCGGACATGATGGAATATTTCCTCCCTCTGACTTCATAGTTTGGAACTGGATTGTTTTAACAAAACAACTCGTACATATTTTGTGATTACATTTGGTCATACTAATAGGCATATATTGGTTCATTTCTTCGTAACAAATTGGACACGAATCATATATATTGCGTTGATGATATAAATAATACCATATATCGGAACATAGAACAACCAGTTCCTTATGTTTTTTCTTTGGAAAGGACTCGCTTTTATATAAGACGCTATCAACTATAATCTCGTTAAGATGATTATTAGTATTTGATATACCATTCGATATACTGTGAAATGATGTAACTATCAGTGTTTTCAACAGTTTTTTATTCATTTTTTCGAAATTGGGTTTATTTTCTCCACAATACATAATTGTTCTGCTCACTTCTTCCCCTTCTATACATTTTTCTACATTATGTTTATTACTATCACAATAAAAACATTGTTTAAATTTTATCATTTATTTTCCTTTTTAAAGTATAATGATTTGTGAGAACATATTTATATGAATATTTGTATAAATATATTAAGTTAGAAATTAATATATCTTAGGACAAGGGAGAACGGTTGGTATCTGGATATATTGTGGCTCATTACTTAATGGATTCCACATATTATACTTCGGATTTAGACACCCTCGTGTGGCGGATCCCGCCGGCCCTCCACCCCTCTTAGCACGCTTTGTATAAGGTTTTCTTTTCTTGTGAACATTATGTCCTTTGCGGTGAAATACCTTATCTCCCTTCTTAGTGGTGTAATTTCTACGTCCCTTGTGTGTCTTGGAACGGGTTCCTTTAGTTGAATGTCTTCTCCTAGTTGCCATTTGTATAATTAAAGAAAAAAATATGTAATTCTCTAATTATGCGAGGCCATCTAAGATTACGCAATACCTATTACCCCACATGCAACACGTTCACCCGCATTTCCGGTTATCGTGCTTTCTTTGTCTCCTCCTTTACCTAAATCATCTTCTTTATCGTGAACAATTATCATTCGTCCAATAATAGAGTTTTTTTTGCGTGGGTCTAACGAAAGACCAGAAGCCCGAATTGTTCCTTTTGCTACTTGTTTGATGGATGTTATATTTCCTAAATCTCCTAGGTGTCTTATTTTTGAACAAAGACCGCCATGTTTATGATTGCCTGGATTAAAATGCGCACACGCACTATGACAACCATCTGTTAAATCTCCTTTTTGATGAATATGAAACCCGTGTTTCCCATCTTTCAATCCCCGTATTTCGTAATGAATACTTAAACAATCTTTCTTATCTCCCTTTATTTTTTCTGTAAATGAAACAATACCCGATACTTTATGTTTGTTAGGGGCTAAAACCGCGGTTGCGATTCGTTTTGTCGACATCTTTTTTTTTTCTCCGCCTTTCATTTTACGCATTTTACGCGTGTTACGCATCTTACAATTCTTATAGGGAGCGCAAGAGGAACGCATCGTAAATCCCATACTCTTTCTAGGCGTTGATAAACATTGATTGCGTGTAAAACGACGAGGTAGCGAAAATGTTTTCCCATCAGTTTTGCGAGTACATTTGTTGTTTTTCTTATATGTTTTACAGCAATATTTGGGTTTTATATGGATGGATTTTCCACCACCAGCACTTTTAATCATTGGGTTATTTCTTTGTTGTTTCGCCTTCTGTTCCTCTCTCTCCATTTTTTTTTTAATAGAAATATAATCATAACTCTCCATATGACTCTTGTAGTTCATTATAGCTTGGTCAGTTTGAAAAGCAAAATTATAGGGGAGCTTGGAATCCAATAGTAATTCACCAATAACATATTCGGGTATCTGATCCTTTGATACTTCTTTGTCATATTTATACTCTAATTTGTCATTAATTTCATCATATTTTGTAATTATTATACTAGGTATAATAACCTGATTACTTTCTTTATTTATCATCCGAAGTGGTATTCTATTTTGTATTACGTATTTTAAAAAAAGTTTCAATGCGGGAGTAACAGAAACCATAATATATTATATAATGATATTAAATATATTATATTTTGTTGGATTACTAGATTTGAATATTTACAAAAAAATACAAACTTACATCTTCAAATATATACATTATGATTCCGTGATAATACGAGGAGCTACGTTCATTGTAATCAGTTCCTGGAATAATAGTTTACATGCGTACGGAATCTCTACATATGAAAAGTCTGTCCGATTATCACACGTTCTACAATGATGAATATGTAACTTATCATTATATGAAGCAATCATACCACACTTTTTACAAACATGAACTTGGTACTTATCTGAGACATCATACAATCTACTTTTGGTAAATCGTGATGCTCCATGAGATACCATACAATCTCTTTCCATTTCACCAAATCTCAGACCACCATCACGACTTCTACCTTCAGCAGGCTGTCTAGTCAGATTCACCATGGGTCCAATAGAACGACTATGTTGTTTGTCCGCAACCATATGTTTCAATCTTTGATAAAATACAGGTCCAATAAAGATGGAGGAATCTAATTGCTCACCAGTCATCGCATTGTACATTATCTCATTGCCATTGGATTCATATCCTACCTTTTGTAATTCTTTACAGATTGTTTTCACATCCAGGTCTCCAAAACTAGTTCCATCGCCAAATAATCCTAATTCAACCAACACCTTTCCTAGTAATGTTTCTTTGAGTTGTCCTATTGTCATACGAGATGGAATCGCATGAGGGTTGATTATAATATCAGGCTTGACTCCAGAACTAGTAAAAGGCATATCTTCTTCCGGAATAATAAATCCAATAGTTCCTTTTTGTCCATGCCGACTACTGAACTTATCCCCAATGATAGGTTTTCTAACGTTTCGAAGTCGAACTTTCGCAAAGGTATATCCATCTCCATTGCGGTCCAAATAGTTTTTATCTATGTATGTTTCTTCATTTGTTCTAAAAATCTTACTATGGTCTTCATACTTGATAACCTTCGTCGGGTCATTTCTATTTTCTTTAATAGGAACAACCTTTGAAATAATAATATCACGGTTTTCAACCAGGGTATTTTCAGGAATCAGACCTTTGCTATTTACCTTATTATAATTGGCTATTTTCACTCCCTTGGTCTTGAGCAAGTCGGGTTTACATCTAATTTCTTCATCACCATTGATTTTTTGTTTGTCTTCATCTTTTTCGGTATGGTAGATAGTCGCTTGAAATAATCCACGGTCAACAGAACCTTTGTTGAACAACAACGAATCTTCTTGATTATATCCAGTATGAGTCATAATTGCTACTACAACATTAGAACCAGAAGGGATTTTCATCAGTTCAATCATATTCATAATGCGGGTATCAACAAGAGGACGTAAAGGATAATTCAATACATAGGCTGTTTTATCCATTCGTTGTTGGAAGTTCGTAACATATACGCCCATTGCTTGCTTACCCATAGCACACTGATAAGTATTACGAGGTGATTGATTATGCTCTGGAAAAGGAATACATGAACCCAATATTCCAAATATGGTGCTAGGATGTATTTCAGAATGCGTATAACGAAAAGTTTGGTCTGTGTCTTTTTGTATCAGGTCATTGGGTTTCATAGAAATCATTCCTAATTCTTGTTCATCGGGGTCAATATATTCAATTACCGAGTCATCTAGAATACAATTAGTTACTAAATCGTCCCACCCGATTTCGTTTTTTCTTAGTTTGTTAATGATTGAAGGTGATATAATTAATTTATTGTTATTTACGCGCAACAATGGACGAGTTAATCTGCCGGCATCATTACATATTCTAATTTCATTTGTTTTGAAATTAAATATAATAGAAGTATAAATATTGATAATACCCTTATATTTCTTTTCTTTCAAAATATGAAATAACTTTTCCGGGTCGTCAGTTATACCAAGCCATGAACCATTTACAAATACTTTGGTTTTCCCCCATAAATCATGTGGTTTCATGTCTTCTATGTTTTGAATACACGCGTTGACATATTCTCTAATAGGCGTACTATTCGACGGAATAGTAATATGAGCCATATAACTAATATTTTTGACTATACCGACAGATTGACCTTCTGGAGTCTCGGCAGGACACAAAAATCCCCACGAAGTATTATGTAGTTTGCGTGGCGGGATCAACTTACCACTTTTATCAGTGGGAGTCGAAATACGACGAGCATGACTTAAACTGGATATATATGTGAGTCGGTTTAATACTTGTGCTACCCCAACCTTATTACTATTCATGTGCTTGATACCGAAATCACCTGTAGACAGCGCACGTTTAAGACCATTCTCAATAGTGGTGGATTTGATAATTTTATAAATGTTTGTTTGATTAATTATATTTTCGTAGTTATCAGTAGATTTCCAGGAACCATTGTTCACCTCCCTGATTACTTGTTTCTCCATATCTTTTACTAGCTTGTTGAAATAATTGCGAAATAAGTTATTCAAAAGAGTCCCAACTAGGTCAATGCGCTTATTCAAATAAGAATCGCGGTCGTCTGATTTAATCCATCCGAAATTGGCTTGTAGCAGTCGATTTGTCATATATCCCAAATAATAGATACGTTGTTCTAGATTACTGCAATGAGGAAATAAATCATTGTTCAAAATCTCTAAGGTGAATGCTCTCTTCTTACGCATACCTGTTTCTCTATCGACATTAATTGGGGTATACATTGCGTTAGAAATCAAGTGTTCGATGGCATCTTCTTGTGTAGTATAACCATTTGCATCAATGATTGAAGCTTGAAGTCCTTGTAATAATTCTAGTTGTTGTTTTTCTTCTATATTCAATAAAATGTATTCACATATTTCTTTGTCTGAAATAATACCCAAGGCACGAAATACAATAAATAGTGAAACTGGTTGTTTAATCCTAGGAAGTTGAATGTAAAGCGGATTTCCGAATCCGTTGTTTTTGGAAGAGACCATCATATTAATCTGCTTGGGTGAAATACATTTGAAATCTGGAATTGACTTAATTTCTGCCTGCCACGTATATTTAGTGCTGTTTTTTGAAATATTATAACAATATACCTTGTTTTCTGCTGCTCTTTCTTGTCCTAATACTGTTTTTTCTGATCCATTTATAATAAAGTATCCTCCAGCATCAAAATTACACTCGCCGGATTGATTACTATCTATATGTTTATATTGATTTAGTACACAAATATTTGATTTTAACATGATTGGTAATTTACCTATATGAATCTTAGGGATAGACTTATGTATCGTTTGACATTCTTCCAGAGATTCACCTGTTCGAATAACATATTTTATATTCAAGTCCATTGTCATGGTAGATGCGTAGGTAAAATTACGTAGTCTTGCTTCGTGTGGAAACATCAACTTGGTAGCACCGTTATTTTCCTGGATTTGAGGTCTATACATATGAAAGTTTTCAAAATGAACAAATATCTCAAGGGCATATTGCCCTGATTTAGGGTCATAATCTTGTTCAGAAACAATGCGTGTAGGATTAAACATTTCGATTGTTCTATCGATTTGACATTCTACAAAATTATTATAAGATTCTATTTGGTGTCTAACTAAACGCTCCAAATGTTGTCCTTTGAAATAAGATTCAATAATAGTCCAAGGTTCTTCAATATATGAGTTCTCACACTTATTCTCGCCCTCGCTCTCACCCTCGCTAATACAAGTATTCTGTTTCAAACTGGTAGATTGAGATTGTTTCATCTCTTTATTCATCCTTTTCACAGATAGTTTTGTTGATTCTTTCATCAATGCTTTTTCAAACGTAAATATTATATGAACACACTTCAGAAATAGTAATTCTTTCAATTTATTTTGATATATACAAAACTACTATGTTTATATCGAATTATTTTATTATTTTTATATATTATGCCTCAAAATAAAACAATCAAAATAAATCCGGAATTGTTTGGATTAAAGAAATCTAAAAAAACGGAAAAGAAACGTAATATGAATATAGAAAAACAGGTTATAAAAAAAAATATATTAAAGAAAAAGTTCTTGGATAAAATTAAAGCTTATCGTGGAGGTAATACGAGTGAAAATAATATTAATACGACCAATACCAAAAAAGGCAATAATAAAGCAAAAGATGACGATAATTTTGAAAATGAGTTTCGTGATTCCATTGATTATTTAAGCGAACTTTCCAAAGAGAGACAAATTAATGTACGCAAACAGGATAATCAACATCAAAAAAATAAGAACAAAAACAAAACGTTGCGAAATCTTAGTAGCATTGAGACACACTCACATTCTCGTCCACAGGTAGAATTACAGCTTCCGGATAGTTTAAAAAACAATCCTCTTAGTGTTGTATCAAATAATATTATTGAACATAATATTTCCACACAGAACCGTCCTCCCATGAAAATCACACTTCCTCCTGCGCCACCATATGGATGTCTAAAAAACGGAAGCCGTCCCACATATAAACAATGGAATAATACACGACGAAATATGGGGTCCATACAAGAAACCCCTGATTCACAGAAAACAAATGCGAATAACACAATTCCTCAGAAATATTTAGATGTATTAAATAATAACTCTAACGATCGTGAACGTAAACTACAACTCTTGAGAAATAGAACCCAGAGAGAACAGCGAACAGACTCCCTGGTATTAGACAAAAATAAACCCGATAACCAAATATATATTTTACCAACAACCATGAAGACTACTCCTAATGTATCCAATAGTTCAGTAGTTTCTGGTTCAACAATAGATAATAATAGTGTTATTCCAATTATTACCAATACAATATCGGATCCGAATCCGAATCCGAATCCGAATCCGAATGAAGAAAAGAAGAAGAAGTTCAGAAAAAAAATTACCAAGAAAACGATTCATAGAAAATATACATTGGGAAAATCAACAATATATAGAAAAGTATCTATATTATTGAAAGATAATAGGACACGAAAACGCGTCATTGATGCTGAGAGAGAAATGAAAAAGAAAAGTATAAATGAAATTAAAACCTATTTGAAGAAACATGGATTATTAAAAGTAGGTTCAACCGCGCCTCATAACATTTTACGAAAAACTTATGAGTCCGTGATGTTTACCGGGGATATACACAATAAAAGTCAGGATTTGTTGCTTCATAATTTTATATCTGAAACGGATGTGTAATATTATTGTATAATACCATATTATTCCATTTATCAAAAAATATAGTATATGTTTATATATAATTGAATATCGGTAAATATGGAATATACAAACAATAAATTAACTTACAGTCAACGCTCATTCATGAACAACTTAAGTAGACATATAGATAGTCCAATTTTTTTTTACGGTAGTGTACAACGATCCGACTTCATACAAGGAATAAGTGATATCGATATTTGTATTTTTACCGAAAATATGAAAACAATGATAATGAAAGTTTGTAATTACTTGCGTGTAGAACAATCATCGTTTAAACAAATCATATGGAAACAAAAACGCGATAATAAGATATTATATGGATACAAAATGATGTATGAAATGAATGAAAACTGTGGCCCGATTGAAATTGTATTATACAGTAAAAAAGATCAGGATTATATTGTTGAAGATGCGATAGCAAAGTCTTCTTTACCTTGGTACGCGTCATTATCATTATATGTGTTAAAACAACTAAACCATTATACTTTTTTGTTGCCTGGTACTAATTATAGAAGTATAAAAGCAATGATTCTCTCGGATATGATAAATAAACCGAGAAAAATATTTATCAAAATGGATTAAGTGTCATCTAAATAGATATAACAATAATAATAAAGAGTTCTTATTATTATTATTATTACGACTACTAGTAACATAGTAAAAAAACAATGTCTCTTATACGAGATTATTTTGATAAGACTATTGAATATAAAAATATATATGGCGAGAATACAATCGTATTCATGCAAGTTGGGGCCTTCTATGAGGTATACGGATTACGCGAGAAATCAACCGGAGAAATCAAAGGAAGTAATATTGTAGAGTTTTCTTCTGTTTGTGATCTAAATATTGCCGACAAAAAAATATGTGTAGATGCCGATGGAGTAATAATGGCAGGTTTCTCTCATTATATGCTCGATAAATATGTAAAACGTATGCAAGAGGTCGGATATACAATTGCTGTATTTACTCAAGACGAACAAATGAAAAATACGACCCGGAGTTTATCAGGTATTTATTCTCCAGGGACATATTTATCTCAAGAAACCACTACTAACATATCAAATAATACGGTTTGTGTATGGTTATATGTAAATGAATATACGCTTGACGGAAAAGTTGCACGCAATGGTGAGAAAACGATTCATATTGGAATATCAAACATCGATATTTATACAGGCAAAACAACCATTTACGAGTATCACGAACAATATTTGAAAAATCCGACCACATTTGATGACCTAGAAAGATTTCTCTCTATTTATCAACCAAGTGAGTTGATTTTATTAGGAAACTTACCTGATACCGAATTGGATAGCATTATTCAATATTGTAGTATCCAATGTTCGGCGATACATAAAGTAATATTGTTGTCGGATTCGAATAATAATATTGAACAGACCCAAAAACAAAATAACAATGTTCAAAAGGCGATCAATTGCCAAAAACAAACATATCAATTAAATATATTACAACAATTTTACACCGACCCCAATTTTGACATATTTTATCAGTATTCGATTGCATGCCAATCATTTTGTTATCTTTTGGATTTCGTTTACCAACACAATCCTAACTTGGTACATAAAATATACCTTCCTGTTGTTGAAAATTGTTCCGAACGTTTATCACTAGCAAACCATAGTCTAAAACAATTAAATATGATTGATGACGACTCATACAAGGGTCGTTTGTCATCGGTCCTCCATTTTTTGAATCATTGTGTTACCCCAATGGGACGTCGGCGTTTCTCTCATGACCTATTGAACCCTACTACCAAAATCGAAAATCTAAACGACGAGTATTGTATGACCGATTATTTGTTGTCTAATTATAATTTGTATGAACCTTTGAAACCAAAATTAAGTCAACTGAAGGATATTTCTAAGCTGTATAGACAAATCGTATTAAAAAAACTCCCTCCTAGTTCCATTTATCAAATATATGAAGGGTTAAAAATAATAAAAGAGGTTCGTTCCATGTTTCAACATAATATCGAAATTACTCAATATATTGACAAAAAACAAGGAGACAACCAAATTAGTATGTTATGTCAAGAGATAATCGTATTTATTGAGGCGCGCTTACAACTGAACAAGTGTAAGGAAATACATACTCTTCAAGGGTTCGATGATAATTTTTTTGTTCAAGGCGTAAATCCAGAATTAGATAATAAAACCGAGCTATTATTCGATTCTATGGATAAACTGGAGGCGATTAAAAACATGTTCAATGAAATAATTTCCAAATATGAAAAAAATAGCAAGACAACTGAATATGTAAAGATACATGAAACGGAAAAAAATAATGTACGATTACTCACAACAAAACGAAGGTCTGTATTATTAAAACAAGCTCTTGATCCAAAGAAATCACTCAATAGTAAATATACAAACGGAAAGAATCAACAAAACACAGTTTCTTTATCTTATACATCATCACTTACAAATGAGAAGAAAACGTTCCTTTTCAACATCGATAAAGAGAACGTCATATGTAGTAGTCATACTACGCAAAATGATGCTATTTATACAGAGGAAATTGAAGAAATATGTAAAAATATCAGTATCATAAAAAACAGTTTGAAAGACGACATTACGAGATGTTTCCAAGATTTTTTGACAGAAATGATACAATTTCATGAATCCTTAGATAAGATAGTGGAATATATTACTTTGATAGATATGATTTTTACCAAAGCATATATAGCCAAAAAATATCATTATTGTAAACCAACCATTCAAGAAGAGTCCGACCATTCATTTGTTCAAGTAGAAGGTCTTCGGCATTGTTTGATTGAACATCTACAACAAGATGAAATATATGTGTCCAATGATATTTCTCTCGATGAGAAGTCTAAGGGTATATTGTTGTATGGGACCAACGCCGTGGGAAAAACCAGTTTTATACGGGCGATTGGTATTTCCGTAATTATGGCTCAGGCAGGAATGTATGTACCCTGTTTGTCTTTTCATTATCATCCTTATCGCCAGATTTTTACACGCATTATAGGAAACGATAATATTTTCAAAGGATTATCTACCTTTGCGGTGGAAATGTCGGAACTTCGGACCATACTGAAAATGGCTGATAAATATAGTCTGGTACTAGGGGATGAATTATGTTCCGGAACAGAAAGTATTTCGGCGGTCAGTATATTTGTTGCGGGTATTAAACAATTATACGAGAGAAAATGTACATTCATTTTTGCTACGCATTTACATGAAATCGTTCATTATGATGAGATTGAAGAAATGGAAAAAGTACATTTGAAGCATATGACAGTAGTATATGATCAAGAAAGAGATGTGTTGGTATATGATAGAAAGTTAAAAAATGGTGCTGGTGAAAATATGTACGGATTAGAAGTATGTAAATCATTGAATCTTCCACGGGATTTTTTAGATTTGGCGCATGAGATTCGCAATAAATATCATCCGGAAAATCAGAGTATTCTTTCTCTCACTGGTTCACATTTCAATAGTAAAAAAATTATGGGGATGTGTGAAATGTGTAATAAAGAAGTGGGTTCTGATGTTCATCATATGCAATACCAGAAAGATGCGGATAGCGATGGGTTTATATTGGAATCAGAAAGAAAAGAGGTATTTCACAAGAATCATTTGGCGAACTTGATGACATTGTGTGAGAAATGTCATAATGAATTACATCGAACAAACAAAAAAATAAAACGAGTCAAAACAAACAAGGGTATAATGATTTCGGTTTTATAATTTTATAATTGTGATGTATGTCTTGTATTCCAATGACATAGTGAATCTAAGAAACCTTGTTTACCAGGCGCATAAGAATATTCAGAAATAGTTATGACGTAGTACTCTGAAATCATCTGGTTTAATATTTCAAACCTATGTATATGTGATTGAATGGACATTGCTTCAAAGCTATTAGTGGGTCCTCCATAATCTATCAGTCTTTGGTTATGTATAGTAACTACCTCTCTTAAAAGTTCCGTGGTTATTTTTGTATCGAATGTAATTTTAAGTTGCCCCCCTAAATAATAATATTGTTTATCATTGTTTTTTTCTTTTTTGGCCTCTTCCATATAATATTCTAACACATGAACATAATTAGAATTATGATGGGGGTGAAAATATTCTTGTTTGAATATTCTTTGTAAATCAAGTAAGGAAGGTATATATGTAGTATTTAGTTCAAAATCTTCTTGGATAAATCCAGTCACATTATAAAAGTCTTCTGGTAATTGAGCAATGATATCATTGGTAAGTTTAAACATCGTAAATATTGTTTGATAATCTGTTATGATTGTTTCAAAATTAATCAATTTATTTACACTTATTTTTTGTAATTTCTAGAAGCCATAGAAATAAATTGATATTGAAATAATTTAAATATTACATCATATTATATTATAAGTCATAATGATTATTCCTATTAAATGTTTTACGTGTGGTATGGTTTTAGCAGATAAGTATCGTTATTATTCAGAAGAAGTTCGTAAGCGTAAGATGGCAAAAGACATGGACGTAGATAAGGTTCTATATTTGACAAAAGAGTTCTCCGAGAAAACCCCCGAAGGTTATGTAATGGACGAACTTGGATTGAATAAAGTATGTTGTCGTAGACATATGTTAACTCATGTTGATATTGATTAATTTCTTTAGTTATATATATAATGCCTAGTTCAAAAAAAAGAATTAAGAGGGTTCGGTTTTCCAGAAAGTCATGTGGAACCAAATCAAATAAAATGAAGAAACATTCTAAGAAACATTCTAAGAAAACGAATAGAAGAAAGTCAAAAAGAGGAGGATGTAGTTGTTTATTTTCTGGTGGGAAACCACAAAAAGGCGGATATGTTCCTGCTCAAGTACCCCCGTTGGTTGGCACACCATGGACTCCTGATAATTTACCTGGACAGCAAGGTATACAAGGGGTTACCAACCATTTTTCTTTGAATAAATACATTGTTGACCCTCAAACTGCTATGGTATCTACACGTAATTATGAAGATATTTCTACACAAGATGGTGGAGGTAAAGGTAAAGGTAGAGGTAGAGGTAGAAAACATCGAAGACATATCCATCAAACAAAAAGAAAATATAGAAAAATACGTGGTGGTTCTGGATTGACTTCATTGATGCCTTCAGTTGTATTAAATATTGGAGATAATCTAAAATATGGAGTCACTAGTGCGTATGGAAGTTTGAATGGCGATACACCGGGTCCTTCTCCTTTACCTTATGACCAGCCTGCTTTATCAAAATCCCCGACATTACTATAATTGTAAGACTCCTGATTCTTTTTTTTATATAATATATATAAATGAGTATCGTAAACGATTTCAGAAAGCTATGTACCCCCGCCATGTTGTACCTGAGTCTATCTATTTTAGGATTAGTTCTTTCAGGCGTCCAAAATATGGACGATAAAAATATATATCGTTTAGGCACTTATACCACTTGGGTGGAAGACAAAGGTCTTATTTTTGCCTTCAAAACAGTGTATGTTTTATTTTGGACTTGGGTATTGAACTTAATGTGTAAAGACAGTCATTCTGGTATCGCGTGGTTTTTAGTTCTTCTTCCGATTATTCTTATTTTCATGATCATCGCATTATTTATGTTGAATAATGGACGCGTTACGGAAGGGAATAATAATTATAATATGAATATGTAACAAAAGAGTGATTCATAAATGATTAATTAATATAGTATTCATATGAATATTATATTAATATGAATAACATTATAAAAAAATAAGACTATAAATATATAGAAATACACAAATGGAGGATATTTCATGGAAACTTATAGGTAAATATTTTAAAGATAATCCGTATAATTTAGTGTCTCATCATTTGGATTCATATGATGCTTTTTTTGAGAAACATATATACCAAATATTTCATGAAAACAATCCTGTGCGATTCATTGAACCTATCGAAGAAGGAGATACCACTGAAGTTGAAAATAGAAACGAGTGTCTTTTATATTTAGGAGGTAAAGACGGAAGTAAAATATATATAGGAAAACCTGTGATATACGATGATAATAACAGTCATTATATGTATCCAAATGAGGCTAGATTACGAAATATGACATATGGTACTACCATTCATTATGATGTACATGTAGATATGATATACTATGAAGGCGATGTGAGAAAAGAACATAGTTTAACTCTAGAACAAATATATTTAGGGCGTTTTCCTATTATGGTTCAATCCAAACTATGTGTATTGAATAATCTTCCTCGAGAAGTCCGTTTCAATATGGGAGAATGTAGGAATGATTATGGAGGATATTTTATTATTGATGGCAAGGAAAAAGCTATTATATCCCAAGAGAAGTTTGCGGATAATATGCTTTATGTGAAAAAAAATACAAAGGACAGTGTTCCAGACGACCAATCTGAAGGCGAAATGTATAGTTATAGTGCCGAAATTAGGTCTGTTTCTGAAGATGCGTCCAAACCCGTTCGAAAAACAGCGATTATGATTGTTGCTCCTTCTTCAAAATTATCAAACAACCAGGTCGTTGTTCAAATCCCGAATGTGCGCAAACCGATACCATTATTTATTGTGATGCGTGCATTAGGTGTAGTATCTGATAAAAAAATAATAGAATACTGTTTGTTAGATTTAGAGAAAAACGAGTATTTGATAGATGTGTTTGTTCCCTCTGTTCATGACGCATTATCCGTGTTCAATCAGAAAACCGCAATTGAGTTTATTGCTACCTTCACAAAAAGACGAACCGTTAGTGGTGTGTTAGATATTTTAATGAACTTTTTGTTACCTCACGTTGGCACAACAAACTTGTTAGACAAGGCTTATTTTATTGGATACATGACAAATCGAATGCTTCGTGTAGTTAAAAAGATTGATAAACCAACAGATCGTGACCATTTTCGTTTCAAACGAATCGAACTGTCTGGTTCTCTTATTTACGATTTATTTCGTGAATATTTTTTAATTCAACACAAATCAATTGCTCAAAAAATAGACAAGGAGTTTTACTATCACAGAGGTGAATACAAAACAAACTTCATCAACTTGATTGAAAACAATTACAACGATTATTTCAAGGAACGAGTAGTAGAGTCTGGATTTAAAAAGGCATTCAAAGGCAATTGGGGATCTCAGGCGCATACCAAAAAAATAGGTGTGGTTCAAGATTTGAATCGCCTTTCGTGGAACTCTTTTATTTCTCAGCTCAGAAAAATGAATCTACCATTAGATGCGAGCGCAAAGGTGGTAGGTCCTCGGTTACTTCATTCGAGTCAATGGGGGTATATAGATCCAGTAGATACACCCGATGGTGGAAATATTGGTCTTCATAAACATATGGCGATCAGTACAATTGTTACCAGTGGTACCTCTTCTGAACCCATTATTATCTGGTTAAGAGCAAAGACAACATTGAAATTATTACAAGAATGTAATTCTCGTGAGTTGTATTATTTAACCAAAGTTTTTGTCAATGGTAAATGGGTAGGTTCAATGGATAAGCCATTAGAATCACTGCGTATGATAAAGACATTTCGTCGTAATGGAGTGCTTCCTCCTTTTTTGAGTGTTTCCTTTTTATACGAAGCAAATGAATTACATATCTATACTGATTCAGGCAGATTAACCCGACCTATTTATTATATTGAGAATGGTAAGCCTAGTTTTCATCGCGAGGAAATTAAAGAACGTATATTAAAAGACGACTTTACTTGGGAAGAGATTGTATCCGGCTTTACTAAAAAATCGAGTGAATCATTATATTCCATTAAAGGCAATAAGATTCATAGTATATATTCTTTGTATCCTCAGTTCAAACAAGGCGATGAACTCATTGATAGTGAGTTTGAAAAAAACCAAGCAGTCGTAGATTATATAGATCCATTTGAAGAAGAAAGTTCATTAATTGCGAGTAAATTAGAAGAGCTTAAGAAAAGCAACTACTATACTCATCTAGAAATAGACCCTTCTCTTTTATTCGGAGTTATGGGTAACCAAGTAATTTATCCCGAAGATAATCCATTTCCACGTAATGTTTTTTCTTGTGGTCAGAGTAAGCAAGCAGTTTCTTTATATAGTTCAAATTATCAGATGAGAATGGATAAAATGGGAGTTGTGTTAAATTATGGACAAATACCACTAATTAAGTCAAAATATTTAGAATATATAAATAATGAAGAAATGCCGTATGGTGTCAATACTATAGTAGCGATTATGTCATATACTGGGTATAATGTAGAAGACGCTATTTTAATTAATGAGGGTTCTGTCAAGAGAGGATTATTTAATACAACGTACTTTACAACTTATGAAGCACGTGAAGAAAGTGGAAATATTTCAGGTTCTTCGGTTTCTTCTACCTTTGCTGAAATTAATGGTGTTCATAATATTCGTGGTCTCAAACCAGGTCATGATTACAGTGAATTAGACAAACATGGGTTAGTTAAAGAAGAAACTCCGATTACGGATAAGACCGTCATCATAGGAAAAACCACATACGATACTTTGGACAATGATTATGTTGCGGATTCTTCGGTTTTTACAAAGAAAGGTCAACTGGGTGTTGTAGACAAGTCGTTTATAACCGAAGGAGAAGAAGGAACACGCATTGCGAAAATTCGTGTACGTGAACAACGTATTCCTGCGATTGGAGATAAGATGGCATCTCGTGCTGGTCAAAAAGGAACCATTGGACTCATAATTCCTGAGGAAAATATGCCATTTACATCTGACGGCACACGTCCTGACATCATTATTAATCCGCATGCGATTCCATCACGTATGACAATTGGTCAATTGATGGAAAGCTTATTTGGGAAGGCTTGTGCTGCATATGGAGGATATGGTGAAGGAACTGCGTTTGCTACGAAGGGAGCGAATACAAAAGTATATGGTAACATGTTGGTGAACGCAGGATTTCATTCTAGCGGAAATCAGGTGTTATATAATGGAATGTCAGGCGAACAACTATATTCCGACATCTATATGGGACCTACCTATTATATGCGATTGAAACATATGGTAAAAGATAAGATTAATCATAGAGGTCGTGGAAGAATGGACGCATTAACACGACAAACTGTTCAAGGAAGAGCCAATGATGGTGGATTGCGTATAGGAGAAATGGAGCGTGATGGTATATTGGCACATGGTGCTTCACACTTTTTAACTGAATCATTTATGACAAGAGGTGATGAATATCATATGGCTATTTGTAACAAAACAGGAACTATTGCTGTATACAATAAGGATTTGAACTTATTTTTGAGTCCATTTGTGGATGGTCCGTTGAGATTTAATACAAATGTAGAGGGGACTATGAATATTGAGAACCTGAGTCGTTTTGGACGTTCTTTTAGTATTGTTCGTATTCCTTATTCTTTGAAACTATTAATTCAAGAATTACAGACGATGAATATTCAAATGCGTATTATTACTGAGGATAATGTGGACCAACTAATGAATATTTCATATTCGAACAATGTGAATAAACTGTTGAAGGACGATGGTGAACTATCTTCAGTATTGAATGAGTATCGTAGAGATATTAATAAGAAATTACAACAGTCAGAACCTTCAGTAAAACAATATACTGCAAAACAAAAGGATTCTACCATCCCTTCTTATATTGAAACTGAAAAGGAACTAGAACCAGAGGAGGAGATAAGTATGGAAACGAGTTCATCGTTCGATAGTTATCATCCTGATATGAATAGTAGTAGCGTGAATGAACAGAGTCAAGAGAATAACGATGTGTACGGGAATCTACAATATCCGTCGTCATCATCATCCAGACATACACCACTAATGGCACCTCCAATTAATAATATGTCTAGTTTGTCATCCGATGGTTCCTCTTTTGTAACACCTCCCATGCTTCCTCCGCCTTCAAGACAAGGACCACAATCATCCATGGAGAGTTCTGGTAATAGTAGTTTTACTCATTTCACTCCTCCAATGCCTCCTCCCCCTTCAGGACAAGGTCAAGGAATAAATATTCAAAACGAGGATTTAAGAAACCAGTACGATTCATTGAATGATATTGAAAAGATGAAGCTAATGGAAATGGTTGCTGAAAAACAGAGTAATTCAGGTAAGGATACCGAAACACCTGTTGCTGTAAAAACACCTATCTCAATATTAGATGTAGAAGAAGAGAAAGAAGACACCAATGAAGACAACAATGATGAGTCAAATGGTGGAGAAGATAGCACTAGCAATTCCGAGGGAAAGAAGACAGTATCTATCACTTTATAATGTATAATGATGTTGTGAATAGTGTGCATCCATAGATTATACACTTATAGAAAATAAAATGTTCATCAATAAATGAAATGAACGGACTTATTAGGAATAAATTGAATTATAAATACATTATAATTCAATACAATATACATAGATAAGATAATAATTTATTTAATTCAAAATGACTGATATCCGAAGATTCTTTGGAAATGGACACGAGATACCAATAGACTCAGAAATGAATGACTTGATGACTATAGAACCAACACATATACAATCACAACCTAAGCCTAGTGCCAAAGGACAAAAATGGAGCGATGCAGAAGAATTACAATTATTACAAGAATTAGAAACGGAAATAAGTATTTCAGATATTGCGGATATTCACGATAGAACCTATGGTGGCATTACATCTCGTATGCGGGAAATTGCGTATAAAATGATAAATCAAGATGTTCCGATGAGTGAGGTTATACAAAAAACAAAACTCAACGAGTTTCAAATCAATGATACTATAGAAAAAAAAGCATATTCGCAAAAAAAACGAGAAGAGAAGAAAATAGAAAAACACGAACAGAAGAAAGAAAATCATGTTTCTAGTCAAAAGAAAAAAGAAAAAACAAGCTCGGGTGAGGATATCCTTAGTAGTAGTAATCATTTGACAAAAATCAAAACGACTCAACAATTGTCAATTGAACAAGAGTGTGCATTACAACAATTCGAAAATCGCGATAATCTTTTTGTCACAGGGGAAGGTGGAACAGGCAAGACATTACTGATTCAGTACCTTGTTCGTTGCGCAAAACTACACGGACGAAAAATACAAGTATGTGCATTAACCGGATGCGCGTCTCTTCTTCTAGAATGTAACGCAAAAACGATTCATTCTTGGAGCGGTATTAGACTAGGTAAAGGAGATGTCGACGATATAGTAGGTAGTGTCATTTATAATCATGCGGCTAGAAACTCTTGGAGAAATACAGATGTTTTGATTGTAGATGAAGTAAGTATGATGTCGAAACGAATATTCGAAATATTGGATATTGTAGGAAGACGTGTGCGTAAATGTTATAACAAACCATTTGGAGGACTACAAGTCGTGTTTGTGGGCGATTTCTTTCAACTACCTCCTGTAACTACTAGTAATTTCCTAGAAGGCGAAGATTCATTTTGTTTTGAATCTGATGAATGGTTGAACACCTTTCCGTTGGATAATCATATCGTATTGAAGACAATATTCCGTCAAGACGATAATGTATTTCGAAGAATACTAGGAAACATCCGAATGGGTACGATTGTTTCCGAAGATGTGGAGGTACTTAAAACGTATCTTAACCGCACATTTGACCATGATAAGTATCAAGGCATAATTCCTACAAAGTTGTATCCTACTAAGAATAAGGTAGATGCTGTGAATAGAGAAATGTTTCGTCAGTTAGAAGGGGAAAGTTATACTTATCAGTTTGTGAGTAAGACAAACTGTAGAATATATATGGATGGTACTGAAAAAGAGATTCCTGCTTCAGTGTTGTCTAGATGTCGTAAGAACTTGAACACGCAAAAAACAATTTATGAAATAGACTCCCTTGCTAATAGTAGTCCATGTGTAAAAACTCTTGAATTAAAAAAAGGAGCGAATGTCATGTGTACTGTAAACTTGGATCTAGATAATGGAGTTTGTAATGGTTCTATAGGCAAAGTGATTGATTTTATCTTTCCGAATACAACATCGAATGATACACCACCGACTCCTGTTCCTATTGTGTTATTTTCAAATGGTCATAGAATGATAATGGCTGAGAAATACTGGCAGTCAGAGGATTATCCAAGTGTAGCTGTTGGTCAATATCCACTGTGTCTTGCGTGGGCTATGACAATTCATAAGATTCAAGGTGCAACGCTTTCTATGGCTGAAATAGATATCGGAAGAGGAATATTTGAGTGCGGTCAAACTTATGTCGCACTTTCTCGTGTAAAAAATCTGGACGGGTTATATCTGTCTAATTTTGAACCTGACCGAATCAAAACAAACCAGAAGGTCAAGTCGTTTTATGAAGGTATTCCTGAGGTTGAGTATGAAGAAGAGGAAGAAGAGGAAAAACAGGAAAAACAGGAAAAACAGGAAAAACAGGAAGAACAGGGAAAAATAGAAGATGAAGAAGAGGTAGAAGAAGAGTATATCAATGAAATCGATAGCGATTGTGATAATGGAGAAGATATAAGTACTGATTTTAAACAGTATAATGCTAAAATAAAAATAGAAATAATATGACAAATGAAATGACGTATTGGGATGTTAAAATAGGCAAATAAACATTTTTAATTATAATTAAAATTGAAAATGTAATAAAAATAAAATGAGGTAGTAAAGTATAATAGTTTCTAGTAATCATGGCGCAAAACTCAAGTAGTATTATTTCATCGATTTATAAGTCCAGGAAAACTCTAGTTGAACTAATGAAAAAACAAGGATACAAGGTAGAAGAGTATGAGAATTTTAGTGTGAATGAGGTAAATAATATGTATCAACATGATCAATTAGACATGTTGGTGGAAAAGGAGGATGTCAACAAAATGAAAAGAAAATTATATATATCCTATTATTTAGAAAAAGCAATTCGGCCTAACAATATTGAAGAAATGATTGATGAACTCTTCAACGTAGAAGAGGTATTAAGTAAAGATGATACTCTGATGATTATTACCAAAGCTGATATGAATGAAACAAACACAAATAAGTTGAAACATATATGGGAACAAGAAGGGATTTTAGTAATTATTCAAAATATTAAAAGACTTCAGTTCAATATTCTGGACAATGTTCTTGTTCCATCACATAGAGTGTTAGACAATACCGAACTACTGGATGTTAAGAAAAAGTTCAATCTCATAGAAAACATAGAGTTTCCAGAGATATCTAGATTTGACCCAGTAGCAAAGGTCATTGGGATTCGTCCTGGAGAAGTATGTGAGATAATTCGTCCTAGTAAGAACTCGATTGACGGGTATTATTACCGTATTTGTGTATAAAAATATATGTATAATATAACAATAAAGAAAAACAATGACCACGTACAATACAGAACTGACTACTTTAAATAAAGGTAAAGATACTTTTGATACCGCATTATCACAATATAAAGATGCGTATGAAAAAAAAATAGACAACCCAACTAACACATCAGACCAAAGTGCCTTCGACGCAATTGATACGACGTTGAGTAGCGAAACTTCCAATGTACGTGCTATGAATAACGTGTACGCAGAGAAAACAGCTATATTACAAACTCAATTGGATAGTTTACAAAATGCTTCTGGTGTTTTACTAGGTGATATCTTAGAAAAGAACAATAATGTGTTATTTACAAATATCACACTGTTGATGGGTATATCTATTTTTTCGTGGATTACGTACAAATCATTTAAGAAGGAATAGCGTGATAGATAAATGTTGTTTCCAATACCATTTTTATATGACCAATACAAAAAATACAGTATATACATCTAACGAATCTGAAGTTTGTGAAATGTGCTCAGCTTAAAAATAACATCAATATATTTCGTGTCATTTTTCATTTTATTATATAGTATTATACTAATAAAATGAAAAGTATAATCCGTCGTCGCAATAAAACGACTCGTAAAAGGAGGGCAATAAAGCGAACAAATAAATATAGAAGAATGAGAAGTAGAAAAAATATAAGAATTCGCAAGAAAAAATATAAGGGAGGAAATAAGGATGTATGTTGTATATGCGATAAAGAAACAGACAGCATTTTAACACCGATTAGTTGTGATAGACGACCAATAGGTGCTAAGACACATATAATATGTGGCGATTGTTGGTGGCCGTTTGCCGATGAAAAAGCTGACCACGATTGTCCTGGTTGTAAAAAAGACCCTTTACCAAAATCAACCAAAAAAAGTCCCCCCGCCCCAGTAATAGATTTAACTTAGGATTAACATTTTTATAATATTATAAAATTAATATTATAAAAATATAAAAATATATTATAAATTATGAGAATGGCAGAGTTTGGGATTGGAGGTGATAGGTTTGGATTATCTGGTTTCAACATATACATTATATATATATTTATATATTTTTAACATTTGTCTCATTTTAATTCTTCATTGGTATAAATGGTCGAATATAAGTAAATACATAATATATATTATCATATATGACAAAAAAAGATATTATTGTATTTGACGTAGATGGTACTTTGGCTGAATCCTCCTTAGAAATACAAGATGAGAACGCTATAATATTAAATCAGTTGAAGGAAAGATATGAAATAGCAGTATGTGGAGGAGGAAAACTGGATAAAATATTGAAACAAATGAAAAATCAAATCTATTTCGACCATTATTTTAGCGAATGTGGATGTGTGTATGATAAAAATGTATCCATTACGACAAATGAACTAAAATTAACAACCATATATAAAAAAGATATTCGGGCTCATTATTTGTATGACCGAATAAACATACTTATTAAAGAATGTCTCTCTTATTTTAGCAAAGTAAAATATATTATAACCGGACACTTTATAGATTTACGATGTGGTATCATATATATATCATGTATAGGAATGCAAGCAACAGAAGAAGAGAGAAAACATTTTAAATCGTTAAATAAAAATGATATTATTAGAAAAGAATTGTTAGAGATATTACATAATAAGTTACATGAAATGAATCTCGAGAACGAGATAAGTGTGACATATGGAGGTACCGTAGGAATCGCAATTTACCCACGAGAATATGATAAGATCCAAATATTGGAAACCATTACAAAAGACAAATATGACAACATAATATATTTTGGCGATAAATATGATTTTGATGGTAATGACCATTTACTTATTCATTCTGATAACGTCGTTGGACATAAAATAGATGCCGTAGATGATACATTTAAAATACTGAAGGAACAGTATATGTAATTAGTTGGTATTGTATGGAAACTTAATATTATTGGGTAATAATATTAATTATTTTAATAATGTTTATTTATTATATACAATACTAATTTTAATAAATGAGTATCACAAATCCGTCCTATTCATTAGACTCTTCTACACTTGGAAAATATACTAGTTCGTATGGAGTGATGACCGATAAAGCAATTGGCGGAAACGACATGTCAATTAATGGTATAGATGGGCTTCCACAATCAGATAACTCATGTAATAAATTATGTGACCAAGATTCCAAATGTATGGGTTTTTCTATGGATAAAAACAACAAGACTTGTTGGTTTAAAAACAATGTATCAAGCCCGGGAGCTACAGACCAATATGATACATATTATAAATTAAATACGGTAGAAGATTATTCTAAAAATGTGAATGAACTTTATTCTGGATTACAGAACACAAATGACACTGTTCAGAATGATATTAATAAGAACCAGAATGAGATGATACAAATGAGAACAAATATGAACACCACTAATAATGATTTGATAAATAAAGCTACAACATTAATGGAAATGAATGATTTGAACCAGTATGTAAATAATATCAACCGAGGAATAAATAAAAATGTAGAAGCAAAGACCAGTTTGAATAATAGTATTACTGTCCAATTATATATCACCTATTTTTCAATAGGCTTATTAATTATGTTGTTATTGAAAATGACATTATTGCCCAATATGTCCTATTTGAAAATGTCATTTATTGTATTCATGATTTTTTCAATCACTATTTCTACAATGAATATGAATAATCCCATTTTTTTTATGATGTGGTTTATTTTAATTATGTATTTTTTATTATGGGGATTAAATATTATTGGTTTTCCCTAACTTCTTATATTTTATGATATTTTCGAATTATTAAATATTACATTCCTTCTTTTTTTATAGGAATATAATATAAGTTAAGTAAATCTATGTCAAACAACCCTATTGAAAATATTGAGAATACCATATTTCAATCCAATCAAAATATAGAACAATCCAATAAATATGGTTCAAACGTAAAGGATATACAAGACCGTATTTCCATTATAAATGATTCTCAGATGAAATTATCCAGTTTAATAGGTCAATATACAAGTATCCATAATTCTATGAAAGTTCAGATAAAGAACTATCAACCCACGGAACATAAAAATGTTTTTGTAGAAACGGTTGTAGACAATGACGATTATGATTCTACCTTTTTAGGCAATTATAAAAATCCATCGGGTACCGCAATGGAAATGATAGACAATGGTGCTCAGAAATATGACATAGATTCGTGTAAGGCATATGCGGTAGAACATGGCAAAGATTATTTTGGACTACAGAGTGGATATTTCAATACTGGAATGATTGACAAGGGATTTAATAATACCAACCTACAATGTTCTGTAGGCGATGATTATAGCAAAGCAATTCAAGAGGGAGAATCTAACGTGAATTATGGACTATACGGTAATCCACCGACAGAGAATGAACGTCAGTCAGATGGGAATATGTATGGTGGTGGATGGATTAATGCGATCTATGAAACATCCGGGACCTCACCTAGTTATTTAGGAATCTTTGGAGATGGACCGTTCCGTAGAATGACATGGAATAATGTATGGCGTGATTTTGATGGATGTATTGATTACGCGAAAGAAAATAAATCAAAATATATGGGTTTTCAATGTGGAAATCAAGAGTCCGGTGTTGGTGCTTGTATGATTAGTAATGATATCGAAAGATCAGTTGGTGCTGGTGACAAAACAATGTCACCTCCAGGTCAATCGTGGGGAAAACCTATTGTATTAGATCAAAGTGCTCCTCCTTGTACTCTAGCTACATCTTACGTAGATAAAAATGGTATAATGATGGGTGGTGGAATGACAAATGCTATATATGAAATACCTGACCCGAATGATCCTCCAAAATATATGGGGAATTATTTTGATGCTCCAAAAAGAGCTTTGCCTATTAATCCTCCTAATGGAAAGAGAAATACACATTCAGTGGAAACATGTAATAAGGCGGCGGGTTCAAAAGGATACAAATATTTTGCGGTTCAAGATGGGAAAGAAGGTACCTCTCAATGTTTTATGGGAAATGATTGGTCCCAAGCAACCCAGTACGGATTAGCTGAGCCATGGGGTAAAGATAGTAAAGGACGAGACGTAGGTGGTTCCTGGACAAACGCTGTGTATAAAATAGATTATACCTCAGAATTGCCCAAGGGAGATCCTAGTAAGCTAGGAAAGCTAGGATATGTTGGAAAAGATGGAGACCTACGTGAATATTCGTCATCTATGTATAATGTAGCTAATAATATACCCACTATAGACAACACTAATGGATGTCCCAAAGATTATGAAGGTATTAGTAGTGTTCAATGGAATGAATATAAACGTGGAATGAATATGGGACCATCTACAACTTGTGGATTAGCCAAAGAGTTTGAGCCAGAAAAACAGAAAATGAGGGAGTTACAAGTTCAAATGCAACCCTTAGTGGATACGATTAACACAAATATACAGGAGTTGAAAGAAATGAATGTAAACTTAAATGTCCAAAGTGGGATAAATAAAGAACTAATAGATAAAAACTTGAATTTATATGAGCATATAAATATGAATATAGATACGGAACACAACGATATAACTAAAAAGTTAAGCGGTATTTTGAATGATACAAGTAATGTAGTTGTCTATAACAATTATCACTATTTAATCTGGTTTTTTCTAGTGATTGTCGCAGTGATAATCATTTTTATTATGTCAAAGTAATTTATAATGTTCGCTCTTATGTTTATTAAAAATATATTTTATATTTATGAAAATATATTTTTTAATCAAATTATTTATTGATATTTTATCTAATGTATATGTATACTACCTAGTTATATATGACTACATCACAACAAACATTAACTATGGAATTGTCAGAAGATATTACATCTTTACAACAAATACAAAATAATTTACTATCACGATTAGAAGCAAATATTGGTAATTTATCAGTAGATGAAAAAGACAAATTAGTGGAACAAATTAATGATGTTAATCAAATGATGGTTGATTTATATGATAATATTAAGGTCAATCAACAATATTACAATGATAATACTCTAGCGGCACAGGATACATTAAAAATTCAAACTGGTACATTAGGTATTCTAAGCAAACAAGTTGTCAAAGCTAATAATGTGTTGAAACAATTAAACCAAGAACAGGCAAATAAATATCGTTTAGTGGAGATTAATGATTATTATACGCAACAATATACAAATCACACCTCTATTTTAAAAGCAGTTGCTTTTTTCCTTTCTATAACGATTGTTATTATTTTTCTAAAAAACAAAGGCATAATACCTGAAGGAATATATTCAATATTATTGATTATTACTGTTTCGGTTGGACTTATTTATGTTATAAAACGTGTATATGATGCTTACCTGAGAAGTAATATGTATTACAATGAGTATATGTATGAACCTCCTCCCCAATCACAAGTCTCAGGATCTACTTCTAGTTCAGGAGCTCGTTTTTCTGTAGTGGTTCCATCTATGTCTTTATGTAACGAAGGTTGTAATGACCAAGATTGTTGCCCTTCTGGATATACATATGTAGACGCCAATAAAAAATGCGTATCTAATTCCGCATTACCTTCAGGAGTCCAAGCATTTGCGAAGTAATACTTTTTTTTCAATGGGAAAAATATTTAATTATAATGTAGTAAAAAACAAATCTTACTATATTATAACATAACCTAATATAGTATATCCAGCTATGAAATCAACATTACATAATACCTCCTACTATGAGTTTGATAAAAACCCCAACGAGGATACAAAAATAGAATTAGCGATTAATAATAAGGATATTAAAATGAATAAATTAATGAATATTCCATTTTCATCGAATGAAACGAATCGTCGTAATGATACAAATAATAATACTTCAAACCTAATTGAAGAAATGACCCCAGCAGATACCCAAACAATGAACACTAATTATAATAATTATAAAGATACTTTTGATACTTTATATAACGAGACATTGAATCAATTATTCGTATGGAATCAAAAAACAAATCAGTTATTATTAATTAACTCACCAAGTAATAGTAGCGATTCGTATAATGCCGACAGTGATAATCTAACAAATGATAGAAAAACATTTTATGAAAGTCAGCGAACCAACTCATTGAATATATGGAATAATGTGTTTACATGGATATATATATTCATAATCATAGCCTATATTTTAGGCATGTTCATAGACAAATCAACCCAAAGTATGATAATCAAGGGATTAGTACTATTTGTCATGGTAATTTATCCTTTTCTAATTAATGTAGTGTTATACTCATCTTATGCTTATATAACCAACCAATTATATGGTGGTCCTATGCAAACAAATATACCTTCTATTCATTCCGCGTTTGATTCAAAGTTGAATACATATCTATCCGACCCTACAACGATAGTATATAGTGTATTGTATTTCATTGTTCTTATTGTTATTAGCTATGTATTATCAGTTTTATATCGGAAGTTTTTTTAGATAGAGAAAGAGATTATTAATATTTTTGATATACTTTCATAAAAAATACAAAAATACAAAGAGATATGCTAACATTACATGTATTCTATATTTACATCCACCCATTTATTATCAACTCTAGGACCATATTTTGAATCCATATAATTAAACAATTGTTCTCTATTATAAGGTACATTTTTATATTTATATTTTATATCGGAATCATAATTTTGCTTTTCTAATAATATATTCCACAAGGTAGCAAAACTAAACAACACACTCTCTTTGGTTAGATAACTATTTTTCCGTTTGCGTACTAGCATATACATAATCTGTTCAAAAGAATATGGCACCATATTTTGTTTGTTGGAAGGACAAATCCCTAATATTTCCCGAGGATTGTATATTTCCATATTTTTTCTATCGTTTCCATCACTACTACTATCATATTCTCTTTCTCTTTCCATTGTTAATTATGTTGTTATCAAATGCGTATGATATTATAAATATATTTTTTTCTATATAAAAATATGTTTATTTTTTACTTCAATTTTTTCTATAGTTTTCATTGTATTATTTATACAATACTTACTTTTTATTAATATTCATCTACGGCATCTTCGATATCATCTTCATCTTCTCTGTCAGGATAAGTGATAGTTAATCCATACCAAGTTGATGTCCCCTTCTTATATTTCCCATATTTTTTATCCATATATTCGACAACCTGTGTTCCTTTGGGAGCTTTACGATTTCCGCCAAGATTTTCATTAAACCATGTTTTGAACTCCTCCAATAGTTCCTTTTTATTAATAACCTTGCGTGATGCATTTTCAGGAGCAATGATGACCTTTTCACTAAGGAATGCTGAGATATGGTCTTGTCCTTGTCTGTATTTATTCGATGCCATCATTACCTCATCACAATTCTCAACTATACCTTCTGTTTTATAAACACGATGAACCAACATACTTAAGAATATCGGGGCCCACGAAGATAGCTTTTCAGACAAGTTTGGGTCTTTCTTGAACTGGAAAGGTGTCTCTTCTAGAACTGGGTCATCGTCATTGACAAACTTTGACATAAACTCTACAATACGAATTCTTCTCCACGTACCATCATCATTACTACCTACTTCAAATAAATTATTGGTACATACAACAAGGTTAAACTGATTCTTGAACGTTTCTGTATCCGCATACAAAGCTCTACCTTGTAATTTGGAGTCACCTGTTAGTTGTTTCATCATACCTTCATTGATTTTCATATCAACCGAAGGTTCTTGCATCAGAGCATAGCGAACTCCTTTCAACTGCATAATTTCTGAACTAGTTCCACCAATACTTACACGTTTTTCAGTCACAAGTGTAATTGGTACATGTCCAAAATATTCACCTAGTACAAGTTCCATCAACTCCGTTAAGAGTGATTTTCCGTTACTACCATTACCACGATATATGTTGAATGTCTGGTTTCTATTTTCACCTATCAACACAGATGCCAAATGGTCCCATACATATTTATTCAGGCTTGGAACTGGTATTATCTGATTCATAAACAGTGTGATTTGGTCCATGATAGATTGATGTGAACTCAAGTCTTCTCCTAAATAATCAATATTGGTAGTCTTCGTAATATAATCGTTTGGATATCCACAGCGGAAACATTTGTTTTTTAAATCAAGAACCCCATTCGCACATCCAAGAAGATATCTATTTTCATCCATCTTTTTGATGAACTCTTCATCATAAAATAACTCATGAACTTCCTTGAAAATATTATTCTTATCAGCAGTTCTCTTGAGTTTGGTGGATATTTCAGTAATATGTTTGATGTTTCTCTGTGCTAGGGCATATTCATCATCACCAGGGTCCACCCCATGCATACTCATGAGTACAATATTAACTCGAACACGATAAGCACTGTACATTTCTTCTGAGATTCTATTTCGAATAGTCAACCCTTTGTCTTGTCTCCATCGATGGTTTTCAAAAATATACCATGTCTTGTTAATGAGACTAGAACATACATATCGATCTTTGAACATATGATGCAATACCTTTGCAAAATCATAATCGGTCGGCATTTCTAGTGACTCATCAATATAATGATTCACCGTATTCATTTTAACCTTTTCATACTCATCATGATCCGCATCATGTTGGGCCCAGTAAATAATTGATTTATAAGTAATAGAAGAACCATTTGTTTTATGGCTTTTGAAATATTTCATCCAGTCTGAATATAGCTTTGGGATTTCTTCATAATCAAAATCATCAGCCTTACTACGAAGCATTATCCAAGAATAAAACAAACGTATATCTACACTCTTTAATGCAAATGCGACTTGTCTATTTAAATGATGAGAACCAGGTTCATAATATTTAGCAGGTAGTATTTGGGTGTATTCGTGAACCTCACGTATCAGATGCTCATCATGTTGTAAATTACTCAATATCGTATTCATAATATCTTCTAGATCTTTGGGGGTTTTTATTGCGTGAATATCAATCTGTTTTTCATTATCATCGATATGACCACCGGTTAAGAAGTTCATACTGTTTGAAGACGAACTTTTCAATCCCCCACTGCGCGTACGTTTCATCTTTATCTGTTTCTCCAATTCTTGAGATATATCTGGACGTAACTCGAAGATAGAATGCTCACTATATCGAGCAGAAATCAATGGTAATGAAGTACTCACATCAAAATCACACGCGTCCTTTTCTTCTGTTTGAAACTCACCATCATTTGAATCATATGTAACATTATAGTAATATGTTAATTCGTAAGCTTCATTCTCAGGCTTGCGAGAACCATATAATTGCCAGTTAGTTCCTCCTTCGCTAATTCCTTTGTCCAATACTCCTTCCCATGTATTGACTAATGGCAAAGAAACAATATTCTCAATATTTTTCAATACCTTCTCTCGTAACAAACCTTGTAATCTATTATCCATCTGAATCCCAATAATGATATGAATACCATCCTTTGTACATTCTTTATTTTCCACACGATTTACGTGTGGTTTCTCCATTACATAAATAGGAAATGACACATCTGGTCTAAATATAAAGAACTCCTTAAGTGTTTCGAGATAGAAACACACAATATTTAATATATCATCTTTTGTGTGTATTCTATTTTTTACCTCGTAACTGTAACGAAAATCAAAATCAATTAGAATACCTCCTCCAGTCTTAAGTTGTCGTTCAGTAAGATACTCGAGTTGTTTTTTTTTGAACACCTTCGTATAATAATGATACCAAAACTCATCTTCGTTTTCACTAGTAATGGAGAATGAACCTCCTTTTATATTCAGGTCGGTGTTAGGTATCCTGGTATGAGTACTTTGAGAACTATCCTTAGCATAACACTTGGACAGTAGCTCACCCAAATTTTTATATTGATTACGTTGTTGAGAATAATTCATATTTATTATATATATATGATATATGCCAACTTTTTATATTTCAATTTTTATATTATAGCATATGTTTTGAGAGAAAGAATATCGTGTTACGCATACATGTGTCCACATACCATCGTATATGAGTTGTATAATAATAATAGATGAATCAATATAAAAATATTTGGATATGTTTATATTATACTCGTGACAATTTCATTTTCATGAGCAAACAAGTAACGATTAAAAAGGAAACTGTAAAGCGATTAATAACTGATGTGAAAAACATTATGAAAAGTCCTCTGACAAGTAACGGCATTTATTACAAACATGATGATGAAGACATGTTAAAAGGTTATGCTCTCATTATGGGACCGTCTGAAACTCCGTATGCCTACGGGAATTATCTATTTGAATTAGAGTATCCAGATGATTATCCACATACACCACCATTAGTAAAATATTGTACGAATGGAGATGGAATACGATTTAATCCGAACTTATATTCATCAGGTAAAGTATGTATTTCTTTATTGAATACCTGGGCGGGAGAACAGTGGACATCTTGTCAGACGATTTCTACAGTTCTGTTAACACTGTGTAGTTTATTAAATGATACACCTTTATTGAATGAACCAGGGGTAAAACAAACACATCATGATTATCATAATTATAATCGCATTATAGAATATAAAAATATTGATATCGCAATTATAAAAATGATTTCTAAAAAAGAAGGAATATATGATCCTATATTTGATTGTTTTTATTCAATAATGTTAGAGAATGTAACAAAAAACTATTTCAATATTCTTGATTATTTAGATGGGAAAATACAACAAAATAATCGGGTCATACCTGTTTCTACCTCATTATATCATATGAATGTAATGATAAATTACAAGGAGCTACATACAAACTTTATCCATTTTGGCAATACCCTGGGTATATGTAAACATATGAAGTCCGAAAAATCCGAAAAAGCTGAAAAGATTAAATAAGATTAAATAAAATTAAATAAATTGAAATAATATAAAACTATAGTATATAGTGTATATTATATCTAAATATGCATTTCTGTACTACGTGTCAAAATATGTATTATATCCGTATCGGTGATGATGCGGATAAGTTAATTTACTACTGTCGTCAGTGTGGACACGAAGATACCAACTTGTTATTTGAAAATACTTGCGTATCTAGTACCAAAAATAATGATAACAATCAAAAATATACTCATATTATTAATAAGTACACGAAGTTAGACCCAACCTTACCAAGAGTCGATAAAATCTTATGTCCATATGCTGATTGTAAAACAAATACACATGATGAAAAACGCGAAATTATCTATATTCGTTATGATGATGTAAATATTAAGTATGTTTATCTATGTTCTACATGTGATACTGTATGGAATACGGGGGAAAAGAGCTAATTTATTTGTATTTATTCCGTACAAAAATGGAAATATTATATAAATATAACAAAATCGAGATAAACTATGTTATGTGATAATACCAAAATATAAAGAAATAACGGTTTTATTCTTTTTTTTAAATAAATTGATTTTGATATAAAACATAATATTATATTATAATAATAACAATAACAATGGAAAACGAGAACGATGATGATTATTTTGAAAACAGTAACTTGTCCGAAGAAGAGGAAAATGCTGAGATAGACGAAGATGAAACTAGTCTAGGTGTAGAGAATGTAGATGTAGATGTAGATGTAGATAACGTAGATGTAATAGATGATTCAGATAGCATAATGAATAATATGAGTGATATCGACAACGAAGATAGTGAGGACGACGATGATGACTTTCAAGATTTAGAAGAAGATGATAATGTATATGAAAATACAAATTTAAATAAGAATAGTACAAAAAAAAATAATATTCAACAAATGAATGCTGTTGATGATATATCATATGATTCTGACAATGATATGAATGACGAAGATTATGAAGATGATGACGAGGAAACCGAGTATGATAACAAATATCTACAAAAGTTCAATGACGAAATCAACCGAAACTATATCCAAGAAGCCCATCCTGAATGTATTGCTCATAACGACGAAGAAATCACATCATTATGTAATGTCATTCGAGATAAAAATAACAATATTATAGACGATTTACATAAAACGATTCCGTTCTTAACAAAATACGAAAAAGCTAGAATCTTGGGACAGAGAGCAAAACAAATAGATACAGGAGCCAGTCCTTTCGTAAAAGTTCCTGAACATATTATTGAAGGATATTTAATTGCTCAATTAGAATTAGAACAAAAACGAATCCCTTTTATTATTCGACGTCCTATTCATGGTGGAGGCAGTGAATACTGGAAGCTTCAGGACTTAGAATTATTAACATAATCGTAATTCAAAGATAAATCCTGTATTATAAAAAAACGAAATGTATGAAATAATTCTTTTTACACCTTTTCTCATTTCAAACGCCCATTTTATAGATATAATTATAATGAAAAATAAAATATATTTCATTTTGTAAATTGTAATAATGTATTTTTTTGTTATTGTTATAATGTAAATCATATTGATTTATAAATGTTGAAACTTGTAATAATCCGTTATAAACAGCTAAAAATCCATTATCATATAGATTGTGGCAATATCTACACATAAATTCAACAATATTTTTGTCATTTTTTTCATTATTATTTAATATACATCTTGGTTTTAAATGTGCTGTTTCTAATAAACATAATGGTAATTTTTTTTCACAAATTATACACATTTGTTTTTTATTAGAAATTAAATAATTTCTTAATTGTTTTTGTTCTTGTCTAATCTCTCTTAATTCGTATTTTCGGTAATTTTTATTGTATTTTTTATAAAAATTAATTATAATTTTTGAATAATAATACTTATGGTCGTTCAATATTACATTACCTTCATTTGATAATTTATAATTATTGTTATGAAAAAAAATAAGATTATTTTTAATTAATTTAGTTAATTCTGTTTTTATATCATTTATTTCAACCGAAATATCATAACGAAACTTTATATATTTATATATATCTATTAGTGTATTATTATCATGTAAAATAAAAGAATTAATAATATAATCTTTCATATTATTAATATTTGTAAATTACTTTTAAGTCAAATTATAATGAAACCATAATATTATAACCTCGTTTGCCTGGTTTATTATTTACATCAATACCTTTGCTTTTTTCTTCTTTATAATTTATTTTTTCAAACTCCTCCTTAAATTTTTTCTGTGTTTTCAAACATTTTTTTCCATTTATTTTACACCAAGTTTCATATATTTTGAATATATCTTTTAATCCAAATCGTAAATTTAGTTTATCCGTTTTTTTACAACACGAATTTGCAAATAGCAATATATCACTATTAATTAATGGTTCTGTTGAAATATTTGATTGTATAACATTTTTAACAGGTAGAGGAGCTACTATATCTAACGAAATAATTTCTGGTTTATCTTTATCATACAAATACAACCAACCATCAGGAGTTTTCCAATAATATTTTTCTGGAAACTTATTGTCATCTTCTATAAAATCATCTCCGTCTTCATTTGTATATCCGTGAGTATTTTGTTGTTTATATTCTTCTTTAAGAACTGAATATTTTATTTTATTACCATCAACAATATATGGAGTTTTTTTTATATAATTGTTTGTTTGATTGGGTAAACATTTTTTATTCTTTGTAATAGTAATGTGTATATTATCATATTTATCATAACACAAAATGTTATATGTGTTTGGTTTACGAATTGTAATATAATAATTATAAGGTTCATTATTTTCAATCGCATGTTGTATACCATTATATCTATCACTATTAACACTACCTTTTTTAATTTGAACTACTCTATCTAATTTAAAATCGTTCAATACAGGAAATGTTTTCAATACCAATTTATTTAAATTTACTCTATCAAAATCAACAATACTATTTTTAGAAATACATAAAGGAATACCTCCATCGTAATTTCCATATTTATTAATAAATTCATTAGTATCAATTTCTCTTATTTCATTAATACATTCATAATCAGGTAAGTTAGTTTCTTTACACCATTCATCTATTTCTGTATCATTCATATCGTCAATAACAATTAATTTATAACCATTATTTTTGCTGTCATAATGTTTAATTGGTTTTAAATTTTTTCGTTTCTTTGATACATCAATATATTTCATATATTTACCAAACTTAAAATCACCATTATCTATAATACTTTCCAATAGTTCTTTAATTTCTTCCCAAGAGTGACACCCCATAATGTATTTTTCAATTTCTTTTATAAATTTAACATAAAAATTCTGTATTATATCTTGTAATTCAGGAGTAGTCCATAAAGTAAGTTTCATATTTCCATTTTTAAGGTCTAAATCATTATATTTTCCTTGTAATCGTAATCGTTGTGAAATATCAGTGCAATTTAATGATGCGTGAGACACAAAATACTGGTCTGTTAAATGTAGTGAATAATTATCATAATCGTCGCTTGTAAAAGAATATCCCCTTTCTCCATATTTACCTGTTATTGTTATAATTGTTTTACATAAAATTGGGGTATCACTTTTTTCAAATAACATTCTTAATAATTTATAAACAAATTTTATATTTAATATTTTTGTATTTATATTGAAATAGCAATAATTATTAGGTAGTTTTTCAGATTTTTCAGTATCTATAGATGAACCATATACTCCTCCGAATTGCCATAATCTTTGACTTGTTGATGATTGTTTTGAGTCCCATTTAGACCAACATTTAATTTCTTTTTCATAATTTTTTGAAACATATAATCTTAAACAATTTCCATGATATATTATGATAAATAGATTGGGATAATCTTTAATTATTTTATCTACTAAACAAAATTGATTAGCTCTTATTTTTTCTTCACTTATCAATAACGAATTGTATTTACTTGTAGGTCTTTTTAGTATTTCTTCTATTATTTTTTTTATATTTATATTATAATCTTCAACAATATTATAACATGTTTTTTTTTTGTGATTTTCTATATCTTGATAATCCCACCATGATTCAACAAGTGTAGTGTTAAAATTTATAGACCCATTAAATAATCCAAAATAATCATTTGACCTTTTCATTTTATGAACCTTTGATATTTTAATTTGTATATCAGTATGGTCGCTTAATCTGGTTGTTATATTATATAACAATGAGTGTGCCGTGCCTGTAATATGTAGTGCATATTTTACTTTTTTATATATTTTGGCAAGCAATATTTCACATGCGGTAGAATCCTTTTTATCATTATCATTACTTCTATCATTTGAAGATGTAGGGCTCATTAAATCACTTTCATCAACTAATGTAGTTATATTAACAAGTTCATCATTATAATATATATACTCACTAAATTTCGTATTTAGTTTTGCTAACTGAGTATGGTTCATTAAACAACAAAATATATCATTAGAATTGATTGCTTCTTTATTACTTAATTTATTAATAATATCATTACTATTTATATCTTTTAGTTCTGGAAGTTTATAATCTTTCCAATATTCAACATTTGTTTCCTCAAAATATTCTTGAAGTTCATTATTAAATTCTTGAAATAATGTTTTTATAAATTGAATATTAAAATTGTAATTTTCTGTTCCAATTATATCATCTTGTAATTGTTTTTGGTCTATTGTTAAATTTCTAAAAATGTATAAAACTGGTCTTTTTAGTATATGAACCGAAATCCACATAATTATACATGCTTGAACTCTTTTTCCAAGCTGTATGTCTCCCCATAATAATTCTACTATTGATTTTTCATTATCTTCTAAATTTAGTGAATTTAATAAATCTTCTTCAAATGAAGGTAAATTAATGTTTTTTGGTATATGTTTTAATTTAATTGGATTTTTTCCCCAATTATGTCTCTCTAAACTTTCTCCATTTATATATTTACACTTATTTAACATAATATTTATAATTTTTTCAAGCGGTTTTTTAAATATTCCATTTCTTTTTTTGAAAAACGTATTTATTTTATCTTGTAGATATGTCATTTGTATCATTTATATATATAATAAAGGCAAATCTTTAAATCAATTTTATTCATAAAATAAAAAATGCCTTGAAAATATGTGCCTATTTATATTAATTTTAATATTATTATAATATAAATAATGTCTCGTAAAAGCTATGATTATAAATTAACTGCGGTACAATATTATTTAGTTGAAGATAAAACACAAGAAGAAGTATGTAAAATATTTAAATGTTCTCGTAGAAGTCTAATGCGATGGGTTGAAAGATATAAAAAAGATGGTAATGTTGATATTCATTATAGGAAATCAGTAGCATATAAGGTAAAGAAGGAATATGTTGATTTCTTATTACAAGAATTAAAGAAAAATAAAACTATTACTATTGAAGATTTATTATATTTATTGAAAAATAAATATCCTCATGTAGATTTGAATAAATCACACATTAACCGAATTATAAAAGATAATAATATTACATTAAAAATTACAAGAATACGACACGAACCAGTTAAACGATTTGGTAAGGATATTGATATAAACGCAAATATAAAGAAAATTTATGAAGAAATAAAGAAGTATAAAATAGAAGATATTATTTGTATTGATGAAACAAGTATAAAATCTTTACAAAAAAGACATCATTGTTATAGTGAAAAAGGAAAACGATGTGTAATAAAAACACAATCACAAGAAGTATTCAAAAAATATACAGGAATATTTGCTATTTCAGTTGATGGCGTGATAGAATGGGATTTATATGAAAAAGGTGGAATAAATACAGATAGGTTAATTGAATTTTTAAAAAAAAATATTACAAGTAAATTAAGAAATAAATTAATTATATTAGATAATGCGAGTAGTCATAGAAACGAAAGAATAAAAGAATTAGTTAATAAACATAACAATATATTATATGCTGTTCCATATCAACATTTTACCAATTCTATAGAAAATTATTTTAGTATGTTGAAATCACGATTACAAAAATTAGATGGTTTAACTCATATAAAATTAAAGGAGAATATTGAAAATGTAATAAGCAAAATACCTAAAGAAAAATATAGAAATATTTTTAAGGGTGCTTATGAAAGACCAGAAAAATATGTAGCGAAAAATAAAACACGGAAAATTAAGAAGAATTATTTATAAATATCATTTCAAAATGGGCGTTTGAAATGAGAAAAGGTGTAATTATTTCATTCATCATATTCATTAACAATGATTACATATTTTTTTATTGAAATAATAACTATGTAAATAGTTTAACACTTCCAACGGTTTCCACAATTAATACAACTGACAAACGTTGTCATTGGTTCATCCGCAGAACGAGTTTGCATTTGGTAATATGTACATTTCTTTAGTTTACATTTTCTACATGTGAATGTATCTGTCGCTGCTTCTATTTCTGTGTTATATTTCGCATTATCACGCTCGATTTTATTTTGTATCAAAACATCCCATTTTTCGGGTTTCATTTCTTGATGTGTCATAAAAGCTAATGCTTTGGTGGTTATCGATTTATTCTTGATATGATTGTATAATTCGGGATTTTTTAAATTAATAAATATTGTACGCAACCGGTCAACATATAATTGAACAAAATGTGGATTGTCCCACTTTTTTACTACCTTTCTTTGATACGCTTCTTTCAACGCATAATTATAGACACCTATTTCTAGATTCATTGATTGATTTGTATTTTTTAATAAGGCGTTTAATTCTGTTCGTATATTATCCCTAAATGTGGTAGGATTATCAACTTTTCGCATTATTATAAATCTAATATAATTATAATAATACAATGAAAAATATTTAAGTAATAATCAATTTTTATTCAATATCAGAGGTTGAACCTTATTCATTCTCGTCCTCATCATCGTCCTCATCATCGTCCTCATCATCGTCCTCATCATCGTCCTCGTCCTCGTCCAAAAACTCATCTTCACTCAGTTCGGAACCGATATTTTCTAATTGTATATCATCTTCTAGTATCAACGTATCATCTTCATCATCTTCATATGAACCTTCAGTATCCTTATCACTTATTAATTCGTCACTACTTTCACTATCTACTACAAATCCATCCTTCAAGTATCCTGCCTTGGTTTTATATTTTGCAGGAATATTTTCTAACTCATCTTCTTCCATTTCATCTTCCAATGCACTAGCAGTTAAATCCTCAAAGCCTCCAAATAAATCTTCGTATATTTTATTCCAATTCTCAATTGTAATATCTACTGGTGTCAAATTATTTTTTCCTTCTTTTTCAAATAAGACTATCGCACAATTTCCAAAAAACAACGTGGTATCAATAGGAGGCGGGAAATCATATTTATTTTCTGACATCGACTTTCCATCTACCTTAGCATAAACCTTTACAATATATTTTTGTTTCAGGAGTTTCACACCCCACTCTACTCGTTCTTCAAATCCATCTTCCTTTTTAAAACCACACTTTTTATACAGTTCTTCCTGTTTGTAATCTTTCACCTGTAAAGATTTTAAAGAACCTAACTTTTCTACAATTATAATCTTGAGTTGATTTGACATATTGATTATAGATTAATGAATAGGTTTAAATAGTTTCACAGTATATTTAATAACAATGAAGAAAACCTCTATAGAACAACCATTATCTGAATTATTTAATCAAACTACAATATATTTACAGGATTTCCCTATTAGAAACATAAATAAAAATCTATTAGAAACACTTGAGGTTCATTATAAAAAAACCATAAAAAATCGGTTTTTATATTCGGATGACGGTATTTATTACTATGATAGCGACCAAATTTTTAAACTCACCCCTTGTGATAAAGAGCCTTTTATTTATAATAAAGATAATTACAACGCCATAGTTGATAGTAGTTTTTATGAAAAAAAAGAAGTATATTCACAAATACCATCCGACCACGATTGGGTGGATTCTGTATCATTTTGTTATTGTATAGGAGAAAAGTCGCAGGTTTATTTTGTCATTGAAGGAACTTATAAACGTGACAAAATCACGTTAAATACAACCACACAAATGATTCACAGTAAATATCATAATTTTGTTCCTTTAGAATGTTATTTTTCCACAAAGGACCCACAAATTATGGATAATATTTTACTGAAAAAAGAACTTAATATGTTCATATCGTTAATATACTAATATACAAAATATATATATACTCAATGATATTATGGTCCATAAAAGTTGTAATTACATCTATTATTTTTATATATGTAGTTCACTATTTATTTTTCTTTTTTAAAACAACACTTACGGTTCCTAAGATAAAAGATTTAGTCAATGTTCCTGTTGAAAAATACGACAACATGTATAAAATTATAAATGGTGGTCAGAATAGGAATGAACTAAATAATATGAATAATATAAATAATATGAATAATATCAGTAATAATCAGGGTTATCATGATAGTAATGATAACGGAACGACTAATATAAATAATTTAATTCCTAGTTTAGAACCTGGAATTATTAACAAAGAAAATACACCCACCACTAATATGAAACCTAATAACGAACATATGAAAAATGAACTGAAAAGCTATTTAAAACATATGAGCAATCATACGAACGCCTCTGAATCTGATATCATTCCCGAAACAAATACAATTACATCTAATAGTAATATACATAATAATGAACTTCAATATTCGTCATTTTGACCATAATGATATTCATAATGATATTAAAGAGTAATATATATGATATAATACAATATATATTGTTACTAATATGAGACTAAATAATGTTGAACGAGAAGAATTATTATCTGTATTTCCCAAAGTAGAACTTTCTTATGAAGCAATTGTCCATAAGAAGGTTTATAATTCCCAGTTTGTTTCAATTATTCCAAAAGGGGTTAGACATTTTTTATGGTTTACTACACATCATTCTCAAAACGTATGTTTTTTTATGGAACTGAACGACCACAATAAGATCGTGCGAATCAAAAGTCATTATTATGTCTGTTTTGATTCCGAATTATCCTACGGAACAATCATATACGGCACATTATTTGTACATAATTATACAACATATTTCTCCACACAAGACGTATTATATTATAAGGGAACCGACCTACGAAGAAACAATGTAAGCATGGTTGAACGCTATTCTATTTTAGAGAACATGTTTCATTATCATATCAAACAGGTTTCTTATTTTAAAAACAATGTAGTAGTTGGAATGTCAATAATACATACTGATTTTCAAACTTTGATACAAAGTGTGAAAACGATACCTTATCCAGTTGAATATATACAATTCAGATATACCACCCGACGCCCAGACAATAACATTGTTAATATGAAATACAATGGGTCAATACAACATTACCAAAATGATTCTCATAACAACAATAATCAGCATTCAACAACAATGAATGAACAATTAAAGAAAGAAATGGTATTCAGAATCACCCCTGATATTCAAAATGATATTTACCATTTACATTATTACGACCCGACCTCGACCAATAAAGATAATTTCTATGCCGTTGCATGTATTCCTGATTACAAAACAAGCGTTTTAATGAATCGCCTTTTTAGAAATATAAAAGAAAATCAATGTTTGGATGCTTTAGAAGAAAGTGATGATGAAGAAGAGTTCGAGGATGATCGTCAAGACAAGTTTGTATTTTTAGAAAAATCATACAAGATGAGTTGCGTTTATCATTTTAAGCACAAAAAATGGACGCCAACAAAAGTCGCACCACGAGACGCATATATTGTTACAAAAAAAGAGTTGCCTGTATTACCATCATCATTATAATTATTATTCAGTTTTGGCTTCATGCGTTTAATGAGTCGACCCATATTTATAAATATTCAGATAATAAATAATATTACGTAATTATATATTAATTAAGTAATATGAGTTTTTCATCACAACCAGGTTCAGCTAATTATGAAGAAATTGCTGCCAACATTCCCATCAATAATGCTTATGTAAATAGTGACAATAGTCACGACCCTAGTATGTTCGGAAGTAAAGATACCAGTAGTCAGTTTGGATGCCATGGCATTTCTAGTAATATTGATGCTGCTGCTGCCTCGAAAATTATGATGGGTGGCATGAAAAAAAAAATGAAAAAAATCTCTAGTAAATATAGAATGGGAAAAACAAAAACTCCTAAGCAGTTGAAACGAAAACTGTCCAACGCCAAGAGAAAACTCATCTCTTTATTGTCCAAGAAAAACCGTAAGAATCATAGGAGCGCAAAAAAGAAAACCAGTGACAAGAAAAAACATAATAAAACACATAAAAAACGCACTCGTCGTCATAAACAACGTGGCGGATATCATCAATATATGAGCAATGTTCCTTATACTCCTTCTTATTCTACTGGTGGTGAATTAGCACCTTCCAGTTCCGCTTTAGCCAATCCTGTTCCTTTCCAAGTAACAAATAATTGTCTATTAAATTAACTCGAACTATTTTCTATGATTTAGAATCTTTTTTAGGTAATTTAATAAGACATTTCTCCATCAATATATCGTCTGGAGAATATAATTCAGAAATATCTTCCAATACTTTTGACTTCATAGGAGTCACACGCGATTTACATTGACCCGAGCTTGTTCGTTTTGTGTTAGTATTGTTATGAGTATGAGAAGCGGTTATTTTGGATGTTATTTTTGTTTTTGTAAAGGATATATGGTTCCAAAATCGAATGTCAGGGTCATAGTTCTCACTCGTACAATGAATTATTTTATAATTATGTTTTTTATAAAATGACTTACGTTTCGCCCATTGATTACGAAAAGGTTGATGTTCATCTATAATATCTACTACAACGGGTTTGCTATGTTTTTCACGCAAGATACGTCCAACTGCCTGCTCTATGTCTGTTTTAGGTGTAGCCATTATCAGAGTTGTCAGTGTTTTTATATCCAACGCTTCAGCTGCCATGCTATATGTAGCAATAATCACTTTTTGGTGCTCACTCTCTTTCAATGCTTTTTCTTTCATTCCACCGACATAATATCCCACCGTAGCAATCTCACGATTTTTAATTGCATCGTGTAGATATGTAAGAACATTCTTATTGTGTGCCAATATCATAATTTGTTGTTCAGGATTTTCATTCAACATATCTGTCAATACACGCAGAATAAACTCTGAACGACGATTATAACTACATAATTTCGATATCATGGTGCTATACTGAACATTTCCGCGAAAATCATGTTTCACTTCTTTGAAGTCTTCATCTTTAGACAAATATTCGATGCCTCGTACTTGAACATCATGTTCTTCATCACGTGTTCCTTTATAAACAACGTCACCTAAAAACATTTTGAATACTTTTGTGGTCCCGTCTTTACGATTCATCGTGGCGGACAAGCCTAGCATATATTTGGTCACAATTTTGAATAACGCGCAGGAAAAAACTTCGCTTGAAATATGATGAACCTCGTCTATGATGACAAATCCAAAACTTCGAAAGGTAGACTCTGGATATTCTTTCATAGAAAGAGATTGAAGCATACCCAATACTATATCCTTGTTTTCAATATCAATAACTTTTCCCTGTATTTTACCGACTCGCGCATCTGGTAAAAATTGTTCTATACGTTCAATCCATTGATTCATCAAAAACTCCTTGTGGACAATGACAAGAGTTTTCTTTTTCAATAAAGAACAAATATGTAATCCCAGTGCTGTTTTACCAAAGCCACATGGTAACTCCAGTAATCCTGAGCCACCATATGAACTATTATGAGTATTCGATGGATTCACTGTATTCATATATTGTTCTACAACAGGTTTTTGACTATCGCGCAGGTCACCCTTAAAACTAAGCGAAACATCATCTCCTTCATATATGCGACTTTCTTTAGCAGGACCAAAATGTTCTATTCCATAATACCGAGGTACGTACAACTTGCTCGATGATTCGCGATATACAGGAAACCCTGGAGTTTGAGTGTTTCCATACTGATTCATACCAGGTGTATGTGGTTTTGCCAATAAATCCTTCTTTAGTTTCTCTATTTCATGGTTTTCTAATTCTTTTTTCATAATTGTATAACCTTTTTGTCCTAAATATGTATTCATCATGTTGGGTATACGAGTATAAATAGGTATAACTATAATATACTCTACATTGTACCATTGACTTTATGTATATTTCAAAACATTCTTTAGTAAATACTGAATTATTTAGTGACCTCTGTCTGCCATTTTTATCCAGTATATATTTATATCAACTTCACAATAATAAAAATCTTATATTATGATATACATGAATCCTTTTTCAGAACTAACAAAAAAAGAAAGTACTTCTCAGTTGGTGCTTACAATCGTATTCCTTATTTACTTAATCATGGGATACAAAATGCCTGACATGATTGCCGAAATGATAGATAATGTGTATGGCAAAATAATTGTAGCCTTAATTGCTATTCTAGTATTTTCTTACTCCAATCCTATCGTAGGTGTTCTGGGATGTATTGTAGCCTTTGAGTTGATTCGTCGTAGTTCTATTTCTACTGGTTCTGATGCTCTACAAAAATATGTACCTAGTGAAAAAGATAAAAAGAATAATTTAACAGCAATGAACCAATTCCCTTACACTCTTGAACAAGAAGTTGTCTCGAAAATGGCTCCACCTAAGGTGAGTCCCGGAGGATCCCAAGGTTCATTTTCCCCCGTTCTAGATGATTTATATGATGCTGCTCCTATTGATTATAAAGGAGTTGTGTAAAGTATTTCTCGTTTTTTATAAAGTATCAATGTTAACTTATAAAAAATATAAACTATAATCTATATCATATAAACTAGATTCCTAACTTATTAAGAGGAGTCAGAGACAACCATTTATTTTTCTCCTGGACCACCCTTATTTTTAGCAAATTTAGTATATAACACATAAATCAAAACAATCCCTACAATGCCTCCTAATATTCCCAAAAAAATCGGATTCTCAAATAATCTTCCTAAATCTTGATCAATGTTTTTAGAAACTCCTACACCTACCTCTTGTTCAGATGATCCCACTGGCTGACAATCAATATAAATATTGTCTCCACTTGTTGGTGGTCCTACTACTATTCCGTTTTCATTCTTGAATATTGAAATAGTACTAGGTACATTCATCTTACTTGTCGCCGTAGGAATGATTTGTTTTAGTTTTGCCAAATTTCCTGTTGATATTGCAATAGCACTTGTATTTGCCCCACATAAATAATTCACATTACTTCCACTGGATGAGTTCATTGAAAACATATAGGTTGAACCAGTAGGTATCAACTTATTTAATGTGAATAATGGTATACCCGCACTGGTACTCATACCAGACGAATTTGCGGTTGAAGAAGCAGAATCTATGATGCTGGATAATATATCACCACCCGCTGTATTTGAACCAGTTGTTGAAACCGGAATGATTAGGACCATTGGCGTTCCACTAGTAATTGGTTCAAATGTAATTTGTATAGCCGCTGCAGGAGTAATTGTATTATATTGAATAGGACAAGGATATAGAACCTGAACTTTTTGAGTTTTTACATCATTACCAGCATATTTGGTATAGTCTGTTTCTGTTGTGCGCTTTATGTTTAATGCGGAACCAATATTTTCTATAGTCGGGACTTGCTCGGAAAAATCTACTTGTAAATCACATTTATCAACACATTTATTATAAGTGGCAGTAGAAATTATATTTGGGGTTATTGTATTTGATGAACTCATTAATATAATTAAACAAATAAATATCTTCGTTTATTTATATATAATAATTATGAAATTAAGCAGAGGAAAAATATATAAATTTCGTAAACAAACACATCAATCTAAGAAAAAGGGACGTCACCATCCTAAAAGAAAACATGTAGGAAAAATGAAAAAAACAGCGCGAAAACATAAAGTACATAATTTACATAATGCCACCTTGAAGAAATACAAATATAAAGGTGGTGCTGCGAATACTAGCACAGACAAAGATATAATCGGTTTAGTTCAAAAAATACAATTATCCATCACTAATGCTACTAAAGGGACGTTCGGAACTGATATAAAACTTTTAAAAACAGAATTATCAAACCTACTAGATACAACTGGTCAACAGGGTACTCCTTTTTTAGATAATTTTCAAGAACAAATACGTAAGGTTTTCAGTAATCTCAGTAATAAAACACCTTCCAAAATAATTGGAAATAGTAGAACAGTTGTTAATGATGGAATGAATACACTTATGAATGCTTATGCTAAAAAAGTGTCAAATCAAACCGAGGTTACAGCCACCCTATCTGCTTTTAAAGAAGTTATTAATAAATATATAGAGTATGCTACCAAACAACTAGATGGTTTTAATGATACTGTTAATTCCGGCACACCAGTAAATGATGCTACAAAACAAAATGTCACAATGAATATAGAACAAGCTAACAAATATTTGAATCAAATTACACCTATTAATAATAAACTTATGACAAACCCTAAGTTCAAACCGAACGCTACAACATATGCTGACGATATAGCAACAATGAAAACAAATATAAGCAAGGTCACAAATATGCTTGAGGTGAAATCAAAGGCAGTCAAAGATGTCGCCGATGCGAAAACAAAAGCTGACAAAGATGCTGTCGATGCGAAAACAAAAGCTGACAAAGATGCTGCCGATGCAAAAACAAAGGCAGACAAAGATGCTGCCGATGCGAAAATAAAGGCAGACAAAGATGCCGCCGATAAAATAAAAAAAGATACAATCACAACATTAAATAACTCCGTAACTGCTATACAAAAGGAAGTTACCAATGCACAGAGTGCCAGAATGAAACCTCATGGAGCACATATGGATGCTTTTAAAGCAATTGTTCCTTCATTATTGGGTAATTTCAATACTAATTTATCAAGCATATATAAAATAGCTGATGTAGATGAAAAGATCATAACAGAGACACAACAAAAAATAAACACATCTATGACTACATTATTAAAAGGTATTGTTGGTGATGGAAAAGAACATAAACAAGATACAATTTCTACTTATATTACATTGATTGGTAAATATATCACTGATGCTGAAAAAAATAAAAATAATACGAAAATGTTGAAATATTTAACTGAACAAGCCGGTAAATATATTAAGGAGTTTCCTGAAGGAGTATTAGACGCATTAAAAAATGGTTCTGACAAAGGCAAACAAAATGATGCGATCACTTCCGAGAAAACATTGAATGAATATCGTAATAAACTAGGTACTTTTAATGAACAACTATTGACATCGGGTAAAAAGGCAACAACAAGTGATGCGAGTGCTGTTCCTGTTCCGAATGCTGTTCCTGAACCGAATGCTGTTCCTGTTCCTGATGCGAATGCTGTTCCTGTTCCTGATGCGAATGCTGTTCCACAAGGTGCGTTCAATAATACACCATCACCCTCTACACAAACTAATACTGAAAATGGTATCGACTCTGCTAATAATAATGATAACACTGCTAAAACTACCGTGGATAACCCTAATAAAACTACCGAGGATAACCCTAATAAAACTACCGTGGGTAACACTACTAAAACTACAGATGATAAACCTAATAAACCTGAACCCAAAGAAAAACAATGTACTCCCCAAGATTTGAATGAAAAGGACCGCATGATTTATGATACGGGATTACGCAGCTTATCCCAAATAGCAAAAGCTCTTGAAATTGCTAATAAAACAGGTGGAAGCAAAACGAAACACAATAGACGTCATAAATCTAAACATAATAGTAGAAAACGGGGCTAGTAGTGATTTAGAGAAGTAAAGTATTAATGGAATCCGCACTATTTTAATGGTTGATTAAAATAGTGAATATATAGACTATGATGGACATAGAACTAGCTAGTGAAGGGTCGATTCATACAAAATAGAAATGTAATATACTATACGAAGTAATAGTAAGTAACAATTTAACGGAACATAGAATTATCAATATTTCTATTCCACTTTCCATAGATGTTATTTGGTAGTTTGTTTATATTTATTACTATTTTTATTATATAATATCCTGATAAATATCAAAAAAAAATCAAAAGATACAGAATTGTTATAAGTAAGGAAGATATTTTATCGTATCATTATCATACATGGTTACCTTATATGCTTTGTTGTAACCTTGAACATAGACAGAATCGCCATTATATATCTCATCACACCCATATTCATTGGTACAACTTTTACCATTTCGGACCACAGGTAACTTCACACTATTATTTTGGTCACTCATCGTGTAATATTGATATTTATTACGATTTACAAAAAGTGGTCGTCCCATCAAGGGTAATATTTTTCCGTCACCACCGGACAAAGGTGTGAGTAATCCAAGCTGTCTATAACTTGTGTCTACCGCACCCACATTGGTAGACACATTAATAGGCATGCTTCCTGGCGGAATACGTGATACTTCTGGAACGAAATATCGATCATCTTTTAATGGAGCAGCGTAAGGGTTCATCAGAACGTCTCCAGGAACATTAGTATATCCATAATTTGGACGTGTGAAAAAGTTGTACCAAGGAGTGTTTTCTCTCTGATTTGATTCTTCAATGTTGATTTGTTGATGGAAACTTCCTGAATCACTATTTCCTTTACGTTTACTAGGGACCCGAAGACTCATGTTATAGAATAAATACGCGGCAATACAAACGACCAGGAAAATGATAAATAGAGTCATATTTTCTACACAAATCACTCCAGGAGGACATTTTTTCTTTGGAAAGTTTGGCATTTACGAGTAAATAGGCTTTATATATATATACTATGAGTATAAATATATCAAAAAAATATATGAATATATTTTCATATTACGAACGTATTATTACATGTTGTTACCAATACCAATATATCACAAATACTTATTCCTTGTTTTATTGGTCATCACCGCCAGCACCGAATTGTTGAGCGAAAGAAGACAAGTTTCCTAAACTCTTCATATCAAACCCTTGTAACATAGACTTGGCTTGGTCTAACAAGGGGGTCATATTTTTCATTGCGTCAGCCAACTCTAATTGTTGTCCCATTAACTTTTGTGTATCCTGTGTCAAGTTTTTGATACCATCACTTCCTAAAATATTATTCAAATCATTGTAAGCATCTTCTACTGTGGCAGCATAATCGATTCTATTTCTGTTCTTTTTGTATCCAGTAAACTCTTCTGGTTTCTTTCCCTCTTTGCCTGTAGGCTCTACATTGTCTCCCTTATCATCTGTCTCCTTTGAATCCTTCGACTCTTCTAGTTTTTTAGCTACCATATCGTCAACCTTGGCTTCTTTTTTTAATTTCATCGATTGTTTTACTAACTCGTCGACTTCTTTATCATTTTCTTCTGCGGGTTTCTTGTTTTCAAGTCCTTCTTTCACGCGACGACCTACTAAAAGCATGCTAGTAAGAATCAATGGAACTGCTAAAACAATTATCATATTCTTTGTGTATTGATGTACAATGTAACCAATTAGAATGAATACGGTAATTGCGCGAAAATCACTCATCATCAAATACCCTAAAAGATTGGTAAATGCCAAGAAAAAAACGAAATATAATACATATTGATTCTCTACAACTTTTTTTATAGTCTTTCCAACTTTTCCACTGCTCATTTTTGTTATGCTACTAGGCAGTTTAAAGCTCGCCATTATTATATATAAAGCATATAAAAATATTAATTGTGGAATATAAAATACCTATTGAAACCCTAAATAAAATTGAAAATATATATATAGATATCAAATATCTATATTATTATCAACATACTGGAACTATCAACCATATGACACCACAACCAGAATGGATTCTACTCCTCAATTTGTTCATCAACCTCTAACCACAATTGTATTATGCGAACTTCATAATAAACATTTACATGGTTTTATAGAGGGTGTTAGCTCGCCAGATATTAAAGAACATTATTTATGTCATTATGTATTTCGTAAAGAATATATCAATCATAATTATGACCAGCATCATTATGACAACGCTATCCAAGATGAGTTAGAGAGTGAGAGTGAGAGTGAGAGTGATAGTGATGATGAGAATGAGAATGAGAATGATAATTTGACCATTCATTCTTCCCAGGAGGTCCTAAAGATATTCAATACATTTACAAAAAAACAACAAAAAAATTATATAAAAGATGTTTACTTCAATGGTTGTAGGGACAGACCACCTATACTGACCCATGATTTTATTAGAAACTATAAATATATTATTTCTAATAAAACATATTTCAAACCCGAAATTGCTACTGTGATTTCTTTGCCTAAAGGTTGTGAGAGTGTCGCTATTTTAAAAACCTTTTGGATACGATGTATACAACGATGTTGGAAAAAACTAGTGGCACAACGCAAGCAAATACTCACGATGCGAAAACATATTAACAATATACATATACGAACTACTACTGGCAAATGGCCAGAACAATACAGACACTGGCCGGAAGTAAAAGGAATGTTCTGGTAATTCCAGAATGAATTAAAAGTAGAAATTGTTTATTCTCTTTTATTCTTTTTACCTTTACGAAGTTTCTTCTTAGTAGAAGATGAACGTGATGATGATCGTGAAGATGAACTCCTTAGTGATGTAAGTCTTTTCTTCAAAAACTCTTTATTTCTTTCACGATATTCAGCACCGAAACCTCCATATTGTTTCTTGTATTTGCGTGTTATTTTTTTTCCTCTACCTTTGCCTCTACCTTTACTACTTTTACGCGATTTGTGATGTTTGCGTCCACCTCTAGTTGAATTATTAGGATGAAACTTATCGATTAAAATAGATGCTTCATTTATTTTCGCAGTATATTCCTGTAATTTTTGGGTTGTTTTATTCATCTTCTCATTAACCTGCTCCTGTTCATTTACTAAATTATCTATTATAGTTGTTTTATCAACATTTACTTGGACTAATTCTTCTATTTGACGTTGTAACTCTGGTATTTTACTATCCTCCCTATTCATTTGTAGGGCCTCCTTAGCATTGTTGAGTTCATCGTTAGTTTTTTTGTGCTGTTCGTCCGCGGTTTGTATCCTTTGATCAAGTTCATTTGATTGAGCTCTATATTTTTTTGATTCACTCTTTAACATATCTATATAATCGGTATTATTCTGAAGTTTTGTTTTAATCTTTTCATTCAATCCATCTAATTGTGTACTAACAGAATCAAATGATAATTCGCCTCCTGCAGCCATATTATTAATATATATATATACTTAACATTTTATCTTTTTATTTTTCATTCTGATATTAGTTCATCTACACCTCCTTTTATCCCTTCTATTTCTTTCAATACAATATCTTGTTCCCTTCTTGCATCAGCCAGGTCTTTATCTGTCAACTTATTTTTGTCAATAATATCATCAATATGTTTGCTTAATATATTCATTTGGTCCATTTGTTTTTTTCTTTGTCCCATAATATATTGCTGGTATTTCAAGTAATCGTTTCTTACTCCCGTCAAATATTTATTTTTCCCATTGGCGTCCTGTAATGTTCTACGTTTATTCATTAGTAATTCCCTCTTAGCACATATTTGTTTTTCAATCTGGTCAATATACTGGTCTCTTGTTCCGATGTCTAGTTCATACATATTCATTTCTCTCATATTAATTCGTCTAATGTATAATTTATATCAATATTTTATTCAACAAAAATATACCATAAACTTGTTTTATTAGAAAAATGGTAAATGCCACGTCATTATGGTGTGTATGATACATGTTCGTTCAATGTATGCTGTAAATAATATTTTTCAATCAATATAAAATCTTCTCTATATCTATAATTAAGAAATAGACGGATGGTAAAAATTATCAACGAACCTCTACTAAATCCTAACGATAACCGCTTTGTAATGTTTCCCATCAAAGATAAAGAAGTCTGGGATATGTATAAAAAACAGGTGGATTGTTTTTGGCGAGCCGAAGAAATAGATTTGTCGAAGGACACTGCGGACTGGCAAACACTAGCACCAGAAGAAAAGCAGTTTATATCACAAATATTGGCGTTTTTTGCAGCCAGTGATGGTATTGTATTGGAGAACTTAGCTACACGATTCATGAGCGATGTTCAATTAGCAGAGGCGCGTGCGTTTTATGGTTTTCAAATAGCGATGGAAAATATCCACTCGGAAACATATAGTTTGTTGATCGATAGTTATATCAAAGAACCCGAAGAAAAAAACAAATTATTCAAGGCCTTAGAGAACTTTCCCTGTATTAAAAAAAAGGGCGATTGGGCACAAAAATGGATCCATGACAATCGTTCTAATTTTGCGACAAGATTATTGGGATTTGCGTGTGTAGAAGGTATCTTTTTTTCTGGAGCATTTTGTAGCATTTATTGGTTGAAAAAACGCGGTCTTCTTCCTGGACTTACCTTTTCAAATGAACTCATTTCAAGAGACGAGGCGCTTCATACCGAGTTCGCAGTATTACTTTATAACAAATTGTTGAAGAAACTACCCAAGTCCAAAGTACATGCTATTATACAGGAAGCAGTAACCATTGAAACCGAGTTTATTTGCGAGGCATTGCCTTGTAGATTGATTGGAATGAACTCCACATTAATGACCCAATACATTCAATTTGTGGCCGACCGTTTATGTTTGCAATTGGGAACAGACAAGATATTTAATGTCACCAACCCATTTGATTTTATGGAGTTGATTTCATTAGAAAGTAAAACCAACTTTTTTGAAAAACGAGTTGATAGTTACGCATTAGCAGAAAAAACAAGGGACGATAACATCTTTAATTTTGAATCAGACTTCTAAGAAAGAGGAGGGGGTATTATTTTTCTTTTAGGAGTTTATTGACACTATTTCAATAACATTATCGCAAGAATGATGCGAGTTTGATTGTTATATGTATCTATCTATTATGCGATAACAAATTATATATTATTTTAGTTTGATAATATATAATATATATATATAGATGTCGGTGATTGCTTCATTAGAATTAACCTTTTCTGGTGTTACTAATATCACATTGCCCATTACAGGTGTAGGACTAGTAGTAAGTGTTGACTGGGGTGACGGAACCACAAATACATCCCTTTCTCATAACTACACATCATCCTTTACTGGAACGGTATCAATCACAGTAACTGCTGGATCAGTAACTCAATTTGGTACCGGCGGTTTTTATATTTGGACTGGCGCAAATAGGCTTACAACAGTCGCCACGAACAATGATACTATTTCATTAAATTGGGGATTACTAGGCATATCAAACTTATCGGGAGCATTTTTTGGAGCAAGTATTTTAACAAGTGTTCCCACTTATATACCAAATACGGTTCAGGATATGTCTCATATGTTTCGCGATGCAATAATTTTCAATGATAATAATATTAATGGATGGAATACACAGAATATTAAAGATATGAATACTATGTTTTCTAGTGCTAGTATTTTTAACCAAAATATTGGGAGTTGGGATACTTCTGAGGTGATGGACATGAATAGAATGTTTCAAAGCTGTGGTTTTTTCAATCAAGATATTGGGAGTTGGGATACTTCTAAGGTTAGGGACATGCAAAGAATGTTTGCGTCATGTCGTAATTTCAATCAAGATATTGGGGGTTGGTATACTTCTGAAGTGACGGACATGATTAATATGTTTGCGGGATGTAGTAATTTCAATCAAGATATTGGGAGTTGGGATACTTCTAAGGTGACGGACATGAGTAATATGTTTAATGATTGTAATGCATTCAATGGAAATATTAGTAGCTGGAATACTTCTGAGGTGACGAACATGAATATGATGTTTATATATTGTTATGTTTTCAATCAAGATATTGGGAGTTGGGATACTTCTAAGGTGACGAACATGGGTCTGATGTTTACTTTCTGTCGTACTTTCAATCAAGATATTGGGAGTTGGGATACTTCTCAGAACACGGACATGTATGCGATGTTTTATTCGTGTGAAAGTTTCAATCAAGATATTGGGAGTTGGGATACTTCTAAGGTCATGGGTATGCTTATAACGTTTAGATTTTGTCGTACTTTCAATCAAGATATTGGGAGTTGGAATACTTCTAAGGTGACGGACATGGGTTCTATGTTCAGTAACTGTAGTGCTTTCAATCAAGATATTGGGAGTTGGGATACTTCTAAGGTCACGCGCATGAGTTTTATGTTTTCTACATGTTTTGCTTTCAATCAACCGAGTATAGGTAATTTTAAACTGGATGCTATTACAACTATTCAAAATATGATATTAGATACTGGTTTCAACTATAACACATATAGTCAGTTTTTAATAAATTTATCTAACAATAGTACATTGACACAAACAGGATTAGACCTAGCAATAACAGGACAAATACGAATTGATAATACTGAAACTAATAATGCTTATCAAAAATTAACCTCTACATCTACATTGAACATGAACATCATAGATGGAGGTGCCTACCCATTATCCATTATTGACCAATATGTTATTAACCCTATCCCTATTAACAACTATGAAATCGATAGTATTAACAACGGAAAAACCCAAGAGATATTAGTTACAAATAATATTGTCATGGATAATGGAGGATTGTTGGAGCCATACACACCAAACGAAAATTATAGTCGATTTTTCGAGATACCTGTAAATGGAAAAACATTCACTTTATCTGGACATATTGATATGCAAGCTGGTGTTGATTTTCTAATAATATATAGTGTTGACCCTAATACTTCCGTTGAAACCCTGCTATATAATTCTGGAAGTATAGGAAATCAGATTATAAATGTATCTTCTACAACACGAAAAATCAAAGTTGTGGTTACATCTAATGGCAACAATCAGGGAAGTGGTTTTTATTTATCTATGGATGTAACGCAAGGGATTACAGCAAGTGAATTAAAGGCCGCAGGATACACCGCAACTCAACTGAAAGATGCGGGATACACTGCAACACAACTGAAAGATGGTGGATATGATTGCGATGAGATTATACTTGCCAGCTATTCCAAAATGGAACTGATTAATAGTGGATGTTTGGAAGAAGAAATTATACTAGAACAAAAACAACGAGTATATAGGGGCAGGGGCGGGGGCGGAGGAAGTTTCTGGATGGGAACTGATGGATTTTTATATAAAGCCAAAGGTCCTGGTGGAGCTCGTCGAAGCACAAAGTTTGGTCCTGGTGGAAATGTAACATGTAATGTTCCAACCACATTATATAATAAATATACATCAGGTGGTTCAGGTGTAGGAGGACAAAGTAGGTTTGCTCGAAGAGCATTGAATAAAAAAGCCTCTTTTTGTAGTTTTGACCCCGCATGTCCCAAACCAAAGAATGTTCAAAACGGATTTTTCTTTTAGTCCGTTTTACTTTTAGATAGCAAAGGAGAAATGGCCGATGATTTTTATTTTATTTTTTTAGGATAATATTGTCTTCAACTACTCTCTCTTCAATTCTTAATACTATTAAGAATTGAATTATAATATATTTATATTATTTTTACCACCTTTTTGGTGTGGATATGGATATGGTATGGTAAAATGGAAGAAGATGTTTCGATTCAACTATATTCAACGAACTTCCATAATAATTGGACAATGGTCGCTCATACGATTCATAGTTGTATTCATTGTATTCAATCCAGTGGTACATGGTTGATTATCTACATATACATTTTGGATTTTATTATTCATTGTTGGAGTAACGAAAAAATGATCTATTTGAGACAACTCTCCATTGTCTATTGTTTGTGAATTATTTTTATCATACCAATGACTATACCTATAATTAATTGCGTCCATATTTTTACCGACAAACACATTGATAAAAGATTTTTTTGTGAGTTCTTCTAGTTCTTTGCTATCTGATTCACAATTAAAATCACCAGTAATAATAACATTTTTATTCATTATTTGTTGTAGTAAAAAATGTAATTGTTGTTCACGTTTTACTATATTAATACCTGAAAAATCACTTCGTAAATGGCAATTATAAATGGTGACTGGCTGCAATAAAAAAGTATCGAAATAAGTCATCTCTACCATTTTTGGATTGATTGTTTTATGTTCCATTACACGCACATGATTTTTCACTAGAAAAACGTTGAATTGTGGTTTATCTTCTACCTCTATGTGATTCATAAGGAGCACATAATCATGCAATAATTGTTCTAATTGTTTGATAGCTTGGATGGAAGAGATTTCTTGTAAACACAAAATGTCAGGGTTGATTTGCTTGATATAAGATGCGATATTCTGATAGTGTGTATCTGTATTATGATTTGCTTTATCTACACCAAAGAATTCTAGGTTCCATGAACATATACGCATTGAATTATAATATTTATGTAAATAATGAACAATTATCAGAAAACATGTTACAAAAGATAATAATGTTACCCTTTTGAATATAGTGTTATCATCATTCATATTACGAAATTGTTATATATTCATTAGAAAATAAAAAAGAGACAAAGAATGACAAAGAAGGACAAAAACTGAAAAATAGGTATAAAAAAAACTAATATATACATTCATAAGAATAATAAATATGATAAGCTGTCATCTAAATGGTGGTCTAGGGAATCAACTATTTCAAATATTCGCGACAATCTCTTATGCTACACAACATGGCGAACTGTTTGTTTTTTTAAAAAAAGATTTTTATGGAAATCGCAATGGATACTGGGATTCTTTTTTTAAACCATTACAACTATTTACTACTGAAGGTCTTCCTGATAAAATGTCGTTCCGTCGTGAACAACATTACCACTATAATGAAATACCACCCCAAAAATATCAAAAGCAAGATATTTATTTACATGGTTACTATCAGAGTTATCGTTATTTTGAAAATAATTATGAAATGATATGTCGTCTCATCCGTTTAGAACAACAACAAAAAAACCTCGTTAAACGGTATCCTAATTACATTTCTTATCGAAATATGACCTCTTTACATTTTCGATTAGGCGATTATTTATCTCTAAGCGAGTTTCATCCAGTTCTTTCGGTTGAATATTACGACAAAAGTATTCAAAAAATGATGGATTTAACTGAAAATTATAAACTACATTTCCTTTATTTTTGTCAAAAAGAAGACAACACCAGTGTTCAAGCAACAGTCAAATTACTACAAAATAAATATCCAACCTGCGTTTTTGAAAAAGCGTCCGACGACGCTTCCGATTGGGAACAAATGTTGATGATGAGTTGTTGTCGGCATCATATTATTGCGAATAGTAGTTTTAGTTGGTGGGGCGCATACTTCAATACAAGCGTGGATAAAATTGTGTGTTATCCCGAACGATGGTTTGGACCTAAGTTGTTGAGTCATAGTACCAGGGACCTATGTCCTAATACTTGGCATAATATTGTGGAGTAATAATATTTTTGGATATGAATGATTTAGATAGTTTGTGATATGATAACATATATCATATATGAATACAATGGAGAGAAATATTGAGAAAATAGATGCCGACTATGTTTTACTTATTATGAACTGTAAAAAATATAGAGAAAAGGCATTAGGACAAAAAAAAACATGGATACCAGAGATTCCATCCAATATTGTGTATTATCATGTTCTGGGTAATCCGTCATTAGATACTCCATTTGCTTTCGATGAAACGGAGAAAATATTATGGGTAAAAACAATGGACGACTACATTTCTCTACCCAAAAAGGTTGTCGCATCTTACGCAGCCATTCAAGAACGATATACATTTCAATATATTTTTAAAACGGATGACGACCAAATATTATCAAACTCACGTTTTTTTGGAACCATTTCAGGCTTACTTGAATCAAAAAAACCCAAGGTTCATTATGGAGGACAGCACATTAAAGTAGAGATTCCTTATCTCTCACAATACTACAAGTTACATCCTGAATTACCACAGGATATGATTGTTCAATCAACTGATTATTGTACGGGTCGTTTTTATTTGCTTTCGCATGAAGCAGTAGCTAATTTGATTACAAAACGTGAATCGGTTGAAAAAGAATATTTGGAAGACTATGCAATTGGACTTAATTTACATCCGTTTTTCAAGAAAAATATGTTACCAATAAAAAGTGATAAAATATTTACAGACTATGATAGTAAATAAGGTTTCTCTAAATCCAACATCACCCTCTTATAATTCGTACATCTTTTTTCTATGTTGCTATAATCTTCGCGTTGTACTACTGTCAATGGAATAATTAAAAACCAGTTATCCCTTTCTTGAAGTTGAAACCAATACTTGTCAATCGAGTATATTTGATGAAGATGGGGTTCTTTTATTAATTTTTCTATTCCACATTTAATATTATCTATCAATGTTTGATAATATGATTTACGAACGATATACCCAGTGGTTGTTTGACATTTTACAACCTGTACAACATACTTATTTACTGGTCTTGGAGGGGCTGCAACATTTCCTGCTAACAATATCACATCCCACTCTACTTTCGATTGTAGAAATCCATTAAATTGCTCAATAAACACTTCAGGTTGTTGAAACTCAATATCGTCTTCGCAAATCACAACATGTTCCCAGTCATTCTCCTGTGCTTTCTTTAAACAACGTAGATGACTCATACTACAACCTACAGCGCCTTGGGCCATTTTAACGGCTGAAAAACGGGAAACAACATTATCTAAGTTGATACATGCTAATTGTTGCTCAACATGATGTTTCCGATCTTTTCTTGAATCTAAGTTGATATAAAATCCATGCTTTATTTCTGAAATGGTATCGAGAGAACACGGCGGTGAACTAAGTGGTGTATCCATATTGATGTGAATAGTATGTATAATAAGATAATACAAACTATACTATTTATACTTTTTTCCAGATATAAATATATTCTTTATAATTATTTTTGCTTGATTTTTTCAGTAATATTTTTTCATGGGCATCGCCAAATAATTTCAATAATATTTTAGTATAGATTGATTCATTTATATTAATAGCGTAGACCCCACCATTTTGTAAATGTTTCCACAACTTATGGAATATTGTCTCATAAAATGTTTCCCATTCGATTGATGTCTTCTTTTCGCTATTTTTATATACCTCAATATTTTCATAAGGAGGAGAAGTGAATACCATATCATACACGTATTGACTATAATCAACATTGACAGAATCTTCAAATAATATCTGAACATCTGACTCATGTTTCTCTGAAAAATCATTTCGCAAAGCATCATATCCATTTTTCAAATCGGGGTTGAGGTCTATACCTATATAATGAATGTTGGCTATCATCGCAGCAGTCATGCGCCCACCAAAACCACAAAAAGGGTCCATAATCGAGGTTGGATTGAACTTGTAATATATCTGTAAAGCATTTGTAATTTTGAAGCCATTTATTCTTCCAAAACATAAACCGTAACAGTAATAATATTTTCTTATATCACTATCTTTGTAGCGATTGTTTTTTTCGCAAAAAGTGAGCAAGGTTTGGATATATTTTTTTGCCTTGTATTTTTCAATATCCCTCAAAAAATCAAAAAAATGAATGCCTTTATTGCCTATAGTGTCTAATCTATTTTTGAAAAAATAGTAATCTAACAAATCACATCCTAATCGGTTACGTCCATTCAAATCCGATAACTCATGGATATTCATACTTTGTATTTTAACCCATTCCTTTTTCACCTTGTCTATTGAAACCTTTTTAATTTCATCGGCTATTTGGACTTTATTCATTACTCATTAGAGAGAAATAAATATTCTTGTTTTATTTTAATATCTCTATATTATATAACACAACTATGGATAATATACATAACACACCTACGAATAATAATACAACTAAACAACCATCAACAAGTACTTCACAAAAAAGTGTAGATGATAATAATGCTAATTCAGAAACATTAACTTATGTTGAAATTGTGAATACATATCATACCGGTTTACGTAATTCTTTACTGTTGATATCTATCTCATTCTTTATGTTATCTTTCGTTATAAAGACGAAACTAAAAGGGTTCAACAAACTACTGATTGTAGTTTCTTCAATGAGTATGTTAATTATTTCTATTATCATAAACCTTTTTAGTATTGAAATATTGAGTAAATACGATATACACTTTCCAGATCTTCATCGTTTGTTTTATTTGAGTATGTTTGTATTATTTTTTCAGTTTTTGGTATTTATTTTTCATATTTCACTATTTAGAACTAGTATTTATTGAATACCTCCTAATCCTATCATTCCTTTATGAGTTCTTTCCCGTCGATGTAATTGAGGGGAATGATTGATGTTTACGATGTTTTTTCTTAATTCATCTTCATTGGTAATAATATTTTGTTTCCATTCGTCAGGAGAAATGGAGTTCTGATTAGTATACGTTGTATTAATGGAAGGCTTTGTAATCATATTTGTCGATTCTCTCAAATCATAAATATGGTAATTATTCTGGTCATAAGGCACCATCGTTTTAAACTGCGTTACATTAATATAATATATACTGGACCCTTCAGAATCCCAAGTGTATTCGTTATCTACAGGGTTCAACGATTCATTATCTCTTGTATATTGAACGTTATTCAGTGTGATTAACCCATCTAAGGATTCTTTTAACATTTTCGATGGTTCTTCACGCGATACTAATCGTTTCATTCCGTCAAACAAATGTAATATCTCTGGACTACCTAGTGGATAAAAGGTAGAACGATCTATTTCCAATTCGTGAAGCTCGCAACGCCTTTGTAACATTGTATCCTCTAAACCCCAGCCCCAATAATTTGGAAACCCGTTTATTTTTTCAAAATCTCCAGCATTTATTACCACGATACCACCAAGCGCATTTGTAAATCCATAATAGTGTTTTACTATTCCAGGTTCTGTAATATAATTAAATATTTTATGAAAGGGTAACGTGTCTATGTCGTGAAATATTAATGTAATATTTTTGTAATCGCCAGGATATTTTTCTTTTACTGTAAGAAACCCTATATTTTTCATAGCACCTCGGTTGAATTGTCGCGCATCACACTGATGTATAAATAATATTTCATAGTCAATATTGTCTGACTCTAAAATAAAAGTCATATGCTTAGAAAAAAAAAACTTTTGATGAATGCGATCTCTATAAGGTATAATAAAAATACGAGAAGGAATGTTTCCAGAACTAGTATCTTTCAGACCACTCTTGGTAGGAGTATCCATTTTATTTATGAAATGAAATATTATTTTATTTTTATACTTTTTCGGCATTGGATACAACAATCGAATATTTCTTAATAATAGCAGGAGGAATCAACTGTTCAGTTAGCTTGTCTATTTTTTTATAACATTTGTTGATTGTTACCTCGCTTGTATTACTCACGTTTTTTACATCTCGTTTTGTGATGTTTAATAAACAAACCTGTGCTATGAAATAAATAATGCCCGCAGCAATGGAGTTCGGGGTGTTTTCCAACATCATTCCTTGAGCTTCTATCTTGATACTCACGAACTGACATAACTTTGTTAGTTCTGCATTCATACTTAATTTACTACAGTACCGCTCTATAAAGGAATGGGGTGTAGCTTGACAGAAGGAGGTTTTTTCATTATTATTTAAATCTTTTTCTAAACTGTTTACAATCATTTGCGCATTCTTACAACCTCGAGTTGCGCTTGTTACATCTAAATGAAATACATTTGCGATTTCCTTCGCAGTTCTTGGGTTACTGTTTATGCGACATGACATATAGATGGATGCTGCAAGTATTCCATCACGGTTCAACCCACGAAAACTTAAATCATGGTCTGATATCTTTTTGTGATACCGCACAGCATCATCTATAATCATTTTAGGTATTCCCGCATTTTGAGCCATTGTCGTAATTCGTTGAAACTCGTCGTATTGTGACTTTTCTTTATAGGGCATAGATTGCCATTCTGTATATCTTCTGATTTTTCGCATCTCATACGATGTATTATTACTACATAACACCTTACATCCAAACGAGGATTCTTGTAACAACGGGTTGATCGGCATACCACATCGTGTAGGGTCATCTCCATGATTATCATCCGCCCCATAAAATCTCCATTCTGCCGAGTTGTCTAACATATCCTTATAAATAATACCACATTTAGAGTTCGTACAAGTGAGGAATCCTTCATCTGAAAAAGCTAAGGTGTTTTCACAATGATCACAATATTCGCGATTTCCACTTGCACGATAAATACATTCTAAAGGTCCTGTTTTGTCTTCATTTGTTATTGCATTATCAAACTGATTCCATAATTCCGCTTTATTTATACTCGGTTTATTCTTTCGTCTTTTAGTTTCGTTGTTCATTCTCTTTATGTTGCCTATTTATTGTAAATACTAATAAATTCAATTTTTTATTCAATTCAACTATTATTTTCACTATCTATTGAAATTATATTCATATTTTATTTTATCTTTTAATGATATATGGGAAACTCAATATCTTCTTCAAAGTATTCAAAACAAATATCTAAAAAACATTCATCACATTCCATAAAACATACTATAAATCATCTAGTCGCTCACTATATTACCACAATGGATTCTGATTCATATGTCCAATTATATAATCGCGAATACTGCCAAAAACTACAAGATGTTCTCTCGCAAATCTTCTATAAACATGTAAATGACCAAGAACTTCAGAGTCTAGTCGCTTCTATTTATTCTTCTGATATTATGAACTCTCCAACATTGATCAAATATGACAAACACACCTTTTGTATCTACTTGTCTATGTTTTATGTAAAAATTGCCCAGTTATATGCGATTATTATTACAACAATTAATCCTGAATATACATATGTTGATAATAATGGGCGAATTATGAGAGCCAATATTTTATCGAAATCCAAGTTGCCTGAAAATGCGAAGCTTCATATTTCGAAACTTAACTTGTGTGATAACAGAATACATGATTTGGTTGAAAAGGGCGTGCTGTTATCTGAAAATATTCAAGACGATTCTATACAAGAAAACAAGGACGATGACGGGGAGGAGGAAATGATCGATTCGTTTAAACAACCTTCTTTTTGTGAAATTCAGATAGAAAACGGCGATAAATATATGCCAGAATGGATGGACTTATATTATGATAGCGAGTATGACTTGAATACTGGTAAGTTTTTAGGATTGAGTCCACAAGCCAATCAGAAATATAAAGACGATTTAAAATTATTTTTCATACATTTTACAGATAATCAAGAAATACCTGACAAAATAACACGTTTTCAGGATATTCGGTTAAATCAACATGGGGGTATGAAAAAGATATGGAACCAATCCATGCTTGATGATATACAACAACCTATCACTTGGAATGACCATGACCACATTGACAATTCTACGTGTAGACAACAATTAATCATATCCTATGCCAATAACTTGAAACAAATGTTACAAAATGTAAATACTCGTCAACAATATTTAATGAATATTATCTATGAAGTGTTTGTACAAACCCAGGTTCAGGAACCACATGAGTCCGAAGACCCTACACTGCGATATTCGATTCATACAGATGTAACAGCGATACAATTAGACGAACTCATAGAAGATACGAGAGATACGATTCTACAATTACATGAATCATGTGAACACGATTATTTAGAAGGAATGTATATATATGAAGCAATTAATGAATCCTTAATGCTTGAAACGTTACAGCGTCAAGTAATTGTCCTAGAAAATAAAAAAAATGAACTTATACATGCGTTTGATACTAGCAAATCGTAAATGAAATATAGAAATGGAACAACACATAACATGTAATATTACCATTTACACAAAATCTAATATCTCCCTATACAGAGTGTTCCGATACCCTGACAATGAGGGCATTTACAATATCCTTTTTCGGCTCTATATGTTTCTTCGCAATAAGGGTGTAATTGAATATTACATTGAATACATTGGACACATTGGGTACAATCGTTATTATCTACTTGTTCCCAACAGATTACACAATCCTTATTTTCGTTTATTATACGACTAGAATAGGTATTTCCCATTTTAGATAATTATTTGTTGATACTTATTCTATGTATAATAAAAATCAATTTTATCTAGTAATTATCTAATTCTCCTTTATTATGTAAAAGACTTCATCGTCTATTACATAATATATTTTCACATCTACACACTCAAGAAAAAGGGTCCTTCAAAGATTTGAACAGTTCTTCGTCATAAACAAGACTTCCACCAGGTTTATACTTGTCTACAGGTGTAAACTTTTTCGTTTCTTTCAGTTTCTTCTCATCCTCTCCTCGCGAAATAGCAAAAGGGTCCATACTTTGTTTGTTACCTTGCTTCTTATTGTCAAGCATTAATATATGTTCATTTTTATCAGGAACTCGTTGACCATACTCGTCTACAACCACACCCGTTTTTTTCTTAATTTCACTTCGAACATATGATGGAACCCAGTGATTCCATGCGATCCAAAGTAAGTTTGGATGAACATATCGAACATTAAACCCATTTTCTTTCAGTTTGTCCATCAAATACGCTATACAAGCTCCTTGGTCATATTTGGGTACTCCAATCATGATTTCAGGAACAACAAAAGAACAAAACTGTTCGTTCAACTTTTGTCTAGATGTTGTTTTTATTTTTACATGAATACGATTCAATAACTTATTATATAAGTCCAGTTGTCTTAAATCATGCTCACGTTTTTTTTCATATAAATCATCTATGTTTAATCTTTCAGAAAAATCGTCAATATTATCTAAGGTAAAAATATTTGCCATTTACAGCAGTTTTACTTTATTGGTAATTAGTTACTAATGTGAAAAAAACTTATTAAAAATACTTTATAATATACATTTATCTACTTTATACTCATATTGAAAATGACAATTAAACATCTAGTTATTCCTGGCGGAGGTCCTGTTGGAATACAAGCATTGGGGGCGATTCAATACCTTGAACAGAATCAATATATTCAGCTGGAGAATATTGAATCAATTTATGCGACTTCTATAGGCGCCATTGTTGGTGTGTTGGTTGCGCTTAAATATGATTGGCAAGCAATCAATGACTATATTGTAAAACGACCATGGCAAGATGTATTTCAAATTAATGTCACGCAAATTTTTGACATCTTTTCTAAAAAAGGACTGTTTGACAAAAACAGCATTGAAGTATTTTTTAAACCTTTCTTCAACTCTAGAGATATTCCTATGGAAATTACCATGGAACATTTTTATGAGAAATACCCTGTTGAACTACACATTTTTTCACTGGAAACCAATAAGTTTGAAGTGGTGGATTGTTCCTATAAAACGCATCCAGAGTTATCATTGATCACCGCATTACAAATGTCTTGCGCCATTCCTATTATTTTTGCTCCTGTTTGTGTTGAAGATAAATGTTATGTAGATGGGGGAGTTGTATGTAATGATCCATTGAATTATTGTATTGCTCGTGCGGAAAATGTTGAAGAGATATTTGCATTATGTAATTACTATGGAGAAAATACAGAAGATTCTATTGTCACTGAGGACTCTTCCTTAATTGATTTTTTGATAAATATTATCAGTAAAATGGTAAATAATGTCAGTAAAGACTTTTACCCGAAACAAATACCGAATCAATTGAATTATCAAACAGACAATATGTCACTTACTTTTTTACAAACTTGTTTATCATCGTCTTCTGTAAGACAAGAACTACTTCTTAAAGGTATCGATTCTGCGAAACAATATTTAGAAAAAAAAAATGAAATCATAAAGATTACTCGAAGAGATGAATATAATAATGACGAAGAAGTGGATACAGAACTGGACACAGAAGTACAAGAAGAAGTCTATGAAAAAAATTATTGAAAAAAAATATAATCTATTATTATTATAAATAAGGGGTACTATGAAATATCATAAGAAAGTGTTGAAGCCTAATAAATCGTTGAAGCATAAGAAATCGTTGAAGCATAAGAAATCAATGAAGCATAAGAAATCATTAAAGCATAAGAAATCATTAAAGCATAAGAAATCAATGAAGCATAATAATTCGTTGAAGCATAAGATTTTGAGAAGAAAGTATTTTTATGGGGGTAGATCAATTATACCATCAGAACAGCACGACCGTATGTATAATCAGGCTACTACCTCTGCGTATGATAGGGAAGAAGTAAGGATAAGAGAAGAAGAACAAAGGATAGAAGACGAACGACAAAGGATATTAGGAATGAGAGATGACGATTTTGACACGTTATTAAAGAATGTAACTGACGTAAATGAAAATGATAAACTAATAAGTTACAGATATGGTGTTTCGTTAATATATATACAAACTATACGAAAATTACGAGATGCCTTAGCTAGCACTTTAGAGAAAGATTTACCACTATTTTATGAAAACCAGTTACAATATATTGAGTTTCCTCCCCATGGTGCTAGTAAATTTATTAATAATTTATACAAGAAATTAGACTTCCTTAAACAAGGATATGATAAGGATATTCTTGCCAATGCAGAAAAAAAAAAGTTTGAGGAAAAGATTTTACCTTTTATTGATGGAATTAATACAACAGTAGATGCCTTTGAGAACCAATACATTAAAAAAGAGGATATTGTATGTATTTTTCACGAAAATATATGTACGTTTATCAGTGATAACAAAAGTTCTTTTGGTAAATGGAAAGAGCTTAAACCAGATTTACTTGATATGATATGATGATAGTATGATAGGAAACTTTCGGTCTCCTGGATATCTACTATCATACGAATAATATACGGGTATTTTTGGATGGGGATTTTGAAACTCTATATGGATGACACCAGCATTGAAACCATCCATGTATATAGATTCTCCTATTTTTTTTTTGTTGATACATTTTCCTAACGATGTTATATTGCCATCATTATCAATTACGGAGTAACATTTATTACCTTCTTTGATGTCTCTAACACATATTCCAATAGTATCAACTAATATGTCATATGACATATTCTGTAGTGTATTTATCTCCATATTGCGTATATTGAGTATATTGCGTATCTCTTGTTTACATGTTAGAAATTGATAATAATAATACATATTATCAATTTTATTTTTAGTTTCCAAAGGTTATATCATATTTACTTTTCACACAGCACTATTGATGAACTGAACCAGTGTGTCGTAATTCGGTTTCGCATCGTACTCTATAACTTGTCCATCCTTAATCATTTTAATCGTAGGATATCCTTCTACATTATATGTATTCAACAACTTATCGGTCTCGGCATTTTCCTCAGTACAATTCAGTTCGGTAAATATAAGGGTATATCCATTTACATCTTTTCCATCATACTCGCCTTTTAATTTATCCCACTCTGGTTTAGCTGTTTTACAATGAGGACACCAATCAACATAAAAAAACATGAGCTCTGCCTCTTTTTGTTCTTGGTTAGTCGAATTTCCTGGAACATACTCATCTGAACTGGTTATTGTAGTAGTTTTATCAGACGTAAAATACCATAGCAAAAACAATGCTAATATAACGACCATTATGATTATGATCCATTTGTAATTCATAATTCTCACCATCATAGATGTTGATTCAGTTGCTCCTCCGAGAATAGGACTATTCAGTGCTGGTCCTGATGCTGATACTGATGCTGATGCTGATGTTGATGATTCCATTAATTATATATACTTATTTAGAATAATATTATTGTTCAAACGAAATAAAGATAACTCTAGTTTATCATATAATAGTTATTGTATTCAATAAGTTCACCCTTATAATATGATATTTAGAAATCATGATGGAAACTTACAAGAAGTGAAACGTTGCGAGTATAAAAATGATATGTTATATTATCAACAAATACGTTCCATAAAATCGAAATTATATCATGACAAAAATGGAACAATCAAACTACGAGATACACGGGAACACAAACCCCATACATCAACCATTATCATTGATAAATTACTTCAAAGTTTCTAAAGGTGGATAGTAATATTATCATTCGAATAATATTTTTGTTTGTATTATTTTTTATATCTCAATATATCAGTAATTATACATATAATATGAGTATTGCCCGTAATAGTCCACTAATTAAAACGACTACGGCAAAACATAGGAAGAAAACGAAGAAAACAAAACAAACAAAGAAAAATCCTAAAGTGTATTCCTCTAAAGATTATTCTAGTGGAGATGGAATGCTAACTTCTGTATGGGGTCCAGGTATGTGGCACTATCTACATACAATGAGTTTTAATTATCCTATTCATCCTACACCTGAGGAAAAGGTCCAGTATCGTAAGTTTGTATTATCATTAGAACATGTTTTACCTTGTAAATATTGTCGCATTAATTTGAAAAACAACTTCAAACATTTTCCATTGACAATGAAATGTATGAAAAATAGAAACACCTTTTCTAGATATATATATAACCTTCATGAACTTATAAACAAAATGTTGAATAAAAAATCTAATTTAACTTACTGTGATGTGAGAGAAAGATATGAACATTTTCGTTCGAGATGTACAGATGATGAGATTAAAACAAAAAACAAATTATTTAAGTTCAGCAAGAAGACATTAAAAAACAGATTGAAAAAAGAGATGGGGTGTACAGAACCTCTTTATGGACACAAATCAAAATGCATTATTAAAATTGTCCCTCAAGAAACCAAAGGACAAACTTTTCAGATGGATGAAAAATGTGTAAAAAAAAGAACCTCTTCTAACTAGGAACATACACCACTTATATTTTATTGAGTATTACTAATATTCAATAACATACATGAGGCTTTTCATTATTGTCCGAACATACTGAAATCGCTTAATACTGGAATAGGTTGATAGTCATATCCACTTCCAGATTGAGGCGTAGGACCAGAACCTGTTCCAGAACTAGAACCAGAACTAGAACCAGAACCAGAACTAGAACCAGAACTAGAACCAGAACTAGAACCAGAACTAGAACCAGAACTAGAACCAGAACTAGAACCAGAGTTTGAATCTGGAGACGTATTTTTGTTGCTAGGACAACCAGTGATTGTGGGACAGGCCGGACATACAGGAGGAACAATCTGAGATTTTAATATATACTTATCATCTTCACCATGAGGGATCATTCGTTTAGAAACACCAGGAGGTAAGCTAGAATCATATAATCCAGATGTATTTGTATTCATATTTGGTGAAGTATTCATATCTTGATATTTCTGGATAGCTACACCAGCCTCTTCTATATTTCCTGTATGTGTTTGCATATTTATTTCGGAAAATATTTTTACTTCACCGTTGGGATATTTCACTACAATAGTAATATTACCTTTCGGACCTTTATATATTTTAGCAGAAGCTCCATTATTATTACATTCAAATACCAGTTCTAATACTTTGTTATCGATAATGATAATAGAATTATCGGGTAAATTATTAGGAGGATTCGGGTCAGGTTTATTACCTGAGGAATTAATTGTATAATCAGACACATTTCCATTCGCATCAGTGACAATAATCGCATAAGTTCCATTTTTATTAATTACACGCGCATTGGCGCCATTAGGACCATAATATGTTGTGGGGGATGACGATTTAGTATAATAATTATAGTTATCATATGTATTTGTTCCAGATATCAATTTTGCTATATCTGTATTTGACGAGTTGGACGCGGACTCGGATGTGGATGTAGATGTAGATGTGGTATTTCCATTAGTACTATATGTAGGGACTGGTGCTGTCCCTGTTTGAGGCGCACCTGTAATATTATTTATTGTGCTATTAATATCATCGGATACATCTGTCGCATCAGAATCAATATCATCTTCTAAACCATCGATTGTAAAACCTTCTTTACCACTTCCTAAATAACTACTACATATGATTATTCCCACAAATATGGATATTAGAATACATAATAAATATGTTTTGTTTATTTTCATTATATTTTATAATGTGAAAAAAATATAAATTGATTTATGTATAAATTATATTCAATATATATACATTATTCATATCACACACATATACACAGACACATGACGGATTATATAAACACATCAGAGTTGATTCATCCTAACGATACAGAACAAATGGACGAAAAAATCCTATGTATTCCAGAATCTAATAAAAAAACTCGCAAGCTATCTTTACCTATAGAAAAATATTATTCTGAAGACTCTACTATTTTAGAAATTGGTATAGACGAAGTTGGTAGAGGACCCCTTTTTGGAAGAGTCTATACTGCAGCGGTCGTTTTACCTAAAACAAAAGACCTTCAATATTCATTAATGAAAGACAGTAAAAAGTTTAACTCGAAAAAGAAGATTGACGAATCGGCGGAGTATATTAAAGAACATGCGATAGCATGGACTGTCCAGTATGAGGATGAATCAATCGTAGACAATATCAATATTTTACAAGCAACACAACATTCTATGCATAAATGTATTGATGATATACATCGACAACTAAAAGAAAAAAAAATCATTTATACTGATGACAAAAATAACAAAGACAACCAGATTAAACTGCTTGTCGATGGGAATTATTTCAATCCATATATTCGATTGTCACCCATTACAGGGAGAATAGAACAATTAAATCATATATGCGTGGAAGGAGGGGATAATAAATATGCTGTTATCGCTGCAGCGTCCATCCTGGCAAAGGTAACTCGTGATAAATATATTGACGATTTATGCTCCGAATATCCTTATCTAGCAGAACACTATAGTATTGATACAAACAAAGGGTATGGAGCAAAAAAACATATAGATGGAATCAAAGAACATGGAATTACACAGTGGCATCGCAAATCATTCGGTATTTGTAGATTGTATTCATAAGAACATAGTCCCATTACATAAAATAAAATTGATTAAATATTTTTTTTTCTTGTAATATAATTATTTAAACTTAGATAGACAATATTTATATATATAACAAATATCATTACAATCCTCTACAATGAGAATATGTATATTTGATACCGAAACTACTGGACTTCCATCACGAGAGATTACTCCTCCAATGCCTAATAACATCCACATGTGGCCACATATTGTCCAATTTAGTTATATTATTTATGATACTGATAAGGATGACAGTTCGAAACCTAGTAAAATTGTAACTCTAAAAGATTATATTATTCAAATGAAACCTGGGATTATAATTCCTGAAGTAACTAGCAATATTCATGGTATCACTAATGAAATATCGCAGGTTAATGGTGTAGATATCGAATTGGTATTAGAAGAGTTCATTACACATATAGAAGATGTCGACCTCATCGTGGCACATAATTATCAGTTTGATAAAAATATGACCTGTGCTGAAATACTTAGACTACCTGGAGATACCTCAATTGAACTAAAAAAAAAACATCACTCATTCGAAGTTATGCGAAACATGTCTCGATACTATTGTACTTGTGAAAAGAGTCGTACCACATGTAAAATAAAGGCAATTAATAAGTCGGGTAAAGAATATACCAAATCTCCATCGCAAACTGAATTATGCGAGTTCTTCTTTGGATTCAGACCTTTAGATATGCATAATTCACTCAATGATATTACAATTTGTCTATTGAACTTCCATAAATTATATTTTGATCGAGATATACGTAAAGAATCGACGAAACTAAACGATATGATTTCAAAACTTATACCCGACCAATACCCGAAGGTGTAATTATTAATTACAAAACAAATATAAACAATTCTGTACATATATATCATAGAAATCAACTGTTCATACAACTATATTATGAAACAAGAATTAATCAATAAATTGCCAGAAAATGTCATGAACAATATATATGATTACATTGCTCCAGATTACCGTTTGTGTGTATGGATGAACAAATATAATATGAAGGAAATATTGCTTGGTATAATAGAACATTATATGTTTGGAGCAATCAAAATAGTAGAATTATTTGACAGATACTTTCCTGAGGACTCGTGGGAATTATATGAATATATTATAAATAATCGAAAATGGGAAGATATCAAAAGCGGGATTCATTGTTTATATGAAGATAGTCATATCGATATGGATAAGTTCACGAACGATGTATTGCGCAAAATGACGAAAGTATTATATTATGATAACGGTATTATACCGTCTTATAAAGTAGCTGCTTCCTATATTTTCTTATATCAGAACCGCCTTAATCTAAAAGAACCTTGTAGAGAAGACTTTCAAGAGATACAAGATAATGTAGATAAGATTGGACAATCATAATATTTGTATGTATTATGGTTTTTCTCTTATTTTTTCCCCTTATTTTTTCTCCTTATTTTTTCTTGTACTATTTCAACTAGTTGTTTATTTTCCTCTATCATTAAATAAAACTTTGTAGGTGTAGGTGATCTGGATCTGGTATTACATACATTTTTTTCTCGTCCTCTTCTTATTGGTATGGAGTTTGAAGGAATATAATTAAGATTATTGTTAGGTATACAAGTACTATTTATTTCACTATCGCAACTTGAACTCCTGCTTCCAAAATCTTCACTGTTATTTCTACTTGTAGAACGAATAGACATATACACTATTGTGATATATTGATAGATACAAATATTCTTATCTGATAAATTTTAATATATAAAAAATTGACGTCAAAACCTATATATTTATTCTTATAACAAAATTATAACAATAACTAACAATAAGTAACAAGAATGAGAAACGGTGATCCTTATATGAATCATATGGAAGTTAGAATGATACCTCCGTATTCAACCGATGTAGAATCATACTATACATATGATAATGCTCTATATACTAGGTCATTTCCTGTAGAATGGGCAACTGACCATGAGTATGGAACTGGTCCTAATGATTGTGTTCATTGCGCAACAGACGGAAGTTGGAATGGTGTATTTATTGGATACTGTACAGAATGTTCCCAAACTTTGTACCAGGGTACACGCGGTCGTGGATTTATTTCTCCAGGTGTAGAAAATTGCTCTGAACAAGTGATTGATTTTCCTAGTGTATTTGACACCTATTTAATGGATATCTTACTAGAACAAGTAGGCGACCCTGGATTATTCAACAGTCAACAAGCAATTGATATTGATGAACTAACTCAGATAACAATGAGTGCTTATCAGGATGAAAATGATTATGACCCAATTCTTTTCGGAGTAAGAGACAAAGAAGACTACGTAATGCTTAGATAATATTGTAAATACATCACACAAAATGAATTATACCTTCATAACAACAGCAAAAAAAACAAAATAAACATAAATACAATCTACATGATATGTCCAGTTAGATATATCATGTATTTTTTGTTTTTTGAATGTAGATGGACGATATATCAACCTTCAAAAATGCAAAAAAAAGGTTTTGGGCAAAGTATTTTCAGCAAATCAAAAATGGACATTTTAAAATGTCCATTTTCTATTTCCCAATTTACTTTTGCGTAAAGAAAAAGTGAAAAAAAGGGTTCAGAGCATAATGCTCTTATTTCCATTTGTAGATTTTTGAAACGAGAGCATAAGGGAAAAAATAGATTTTTAATAAAAAGTATTTAGGCGTTTTTTTTGTTTCATTATTATATGAATATGAAACAAAAAAAAACGCCAAAAAACGCCAAATTATATTATTGTAAGAAGTGTGAGTTCACGTGCTGTAAAAAATGTGATTATGATAGACATATAATAACACGTAAACATCAAAATGAAACAAATGAAACAAAAAAAACGCCAATATCAAATCTATGTCATTTATGTAGTCAAAAATTTACAAGTAGAACAACATTATGGAGACATAAGCAAAAATGCGGAGGATATATTGATAAAGAGAAAGAACAAGAACAAGAACAACACATACCTAAATCAACCATGACTACAATATTCACAGAAATGACAAAAGAAAACAATGAGTTGCGTCAACTACTCGTTGAGCAATATACACAAGCTCAACAAGAACTACAAACATTACTATTGAAACAACAAGAAATACATCAACAAGAAATGCATCAAAAAATCTTAGAAATAGCGAGTGAATCAAAAATAGTAAATTACAATCACAATACGAATAATAACACTATCAACAATCGTTTCAACATGAACTTCTTCTTGAATGAACAATGTAAAGATGCTATGAACCTCAGTGATTTCTTGAATAATATTGAAGTGAGTTTGGAAGATGTGAGCAACGTTGGACGCCTAGGATACGCAGATGGAATCAGTAGAATTATCATCAATGCGCTCAAAGATATGGATGTATATGAACGCCCGATTCATTGTAGCGATATAAAGCGGGAGATAATGTACATCAAAGAAAATGATATTTGGGAAAAGGACGACGAGAGAAAATATCAAATGAAACGGGTGTTGAAACTAATATCTCACAAGAACGTAAAACGATTGATGGATTGGAGGGAAGCGCATCCCGGATGGCTCGTCTATGATAGCAAAGAGGAAGCCGAGTGTTTGCGCATCACAAATGAAAGCATGGGTGGTGGTTCAGATGAAGAAAATGAGAGGTTATACAAGAAAATGATTCGCAAAATAGCACACGAGACACTGATTGACAAGAATTTAGTAGAATAGCCATATCCGAAATCCGATATAGATAAAAATGCAAAAAAAATGTTTTGGGCAAAGTATTTTCGGCAAATCAAAAATGGACATTTTAAAATGTCCATTTTCTATTTCCCAATTTACTTTTGCGTAAAGAAAAAAGTGAAAAAAGGGTTCACAGCATAATGCTCTTATTTCCATTTTCGGATTTTTGAAATGAGAGCATAAGGGAAAAAACGGTTTTTAATAAAAAGTATTTAGGGGGATTTTTTTGTTACATATATATATAAATAATGAAACAAATAAATCCCGAAAAATCCCAATCAAAATATGTTTGTATAAAATGTGAGTATTCAACATGTAGTAATAAAGATTATAATAAACACCTTTCCACACGCAAACATCGAAATGTAACAAGTGAAACAAATAAATCCCTATTATTGTCATGTGAACAATGTAATAAATTATTTACAAATCGAACCTCTTTATGGAGACATAAAAAAAAACATATGGATATACACACTTATATAGATTTAGACAATAAGAATGTCAATGAGAATGTCAATGAGAACGAGAATGAGAATGAGAATGAGAATGATAATGACAAATCAGAACCGTCAATTGTATCGATGTTTGCTGATATGATTACTCAAAATAAAGAATTACAAAAAATGCTACTCGTTCAACAAGAAAAACATCAAGAAGAAATACACCAATTTCAAGAAGAAACCCATAAACAAATGTTGGAATTAGCTAACGAATCTAACAAAGTAATATTCAACAATAATAATACGAATAATAACACTATCAACAATCGTTTCAACATGAACTTCTTCTTGAATGAGCAATGCAAAGATGCGATGAATCTTACAGACTTCTTGAATAATATTGAGGTTAGTTTGGAAGATGTCAGTAACGTTGGACGCCTAGGATACGCAGACGGAATTAGTAGAATTATCATCAATGCGCTCAAAGATATGGATGTATACGAACGCCCGATTCATTGCAGCGATATAAAACGGGAGATAATGTACATCAAGGATAATGATATTTGGGAGAAAGATGACGAGAGAAAGTATCAAATGAAACGCGTGTTGAAACTTATATCTCACAAGAACGTAAAACGATTGCTGGATTGGAGGGAAGCGCATCCCGGATGGCTCGTCTATGATAGCAAAGAGGAAGCCGAGTGTTTGCGCATCACAAATGAAAGCATGGGCGGTGCTTCAGATGAGGAGAATGAGAGACTATACAAGAAAATGATTCGCAGAATAGCGAATGAAACACTGATTGATAAGAAGTTAGTAGAATAGTTATATCCGATATAACAAAAAATCAAAAAAATGATTATGAATACAATTAATATTTACATAATATAAATATAAATCAACATGGATAATTCACAAATAAAGGATGAGATGAAAAAATTAAAATTAAAAATAATCGGTAAGGAAAATTATTATTTACATCAAATAAATAACTTTGAAAAATTATCAAAAGAACAATTGGAAGAAATAAACGATATGGCACCAAATGTAAGATTACAAATATTGAAAACATTTAACAAAAATCTGAATGAACTTGCGATAGTATTAGAAAAATAATGAGTTTACACCTTTGAACAATATTTTTAGCAAACATAAATGTCCAAAGGTGTAAAATAAACTATGCCGAGCACATGTCACATATTTCGTCTTCTTCTTCGGTGTCATTTGTCTCTTTTTTTTCTGGTTCCAGTGTGAATTGTTGCGCTTGATGCTTAGCCTTGCGTCGTAAATAATACATGCCGGTTTTCAATCCACTTTTCCAAGCATAGAAATGCATGGAGGTTAGATTGTTATAATTAGGTTCCTCCAACCATAAGTTCAAACTCTGACTTTGACAAATAAATGCTCCACGATCCGAAGCCATATCAATCAAATGCTTCATAGGCATTTCCCATACAATTTTGTATTTCTCGCGAATATGCTCAGGAAGCATGTCTAATTGTTGAATACTTCCCTTGTTTTCGATAATGTTATTCTTTACCTTGTCGTTCCATAACCCTAAATCGATCAGTTCTCGCATCAAGTACTTATTAGCTACTACAAACTCACCAGCCATTGTTCTTCGCGAATACATATTACTAGTCAAAGGTTCAAAACACTCATTATATCCTAATATTTGAGATGTACTAGCAGTAGGCATAGGTGCCACCAACAACGAGTTTCTCAGTCCATATGTGACAATATTACTTTTTAAATGACCCCAATTATAACGATTACTCGGTGAAACACCCCACATATCAAACTGGAGAATGCCTTCAGAAGCAGGAGAACCTTCGAATGAGCTATAAGCTCCACAATATTGTTTCGATAAGTTCGGTTTTTCATATTCGTTCAATAAATCAATCTCTTCAAATACATTCCTATTTTTCTCGGATTGGGACATTACAATTTGTCTATACCGTTCTTCCGCAATGGCACAACTTTGTTCCAAAGAAGCATGGTAAATAGTTTCAAAAACCATTTTGTTTATTTTCTTCGCTTCTTCACTATGAAATGCGATATCCATAAGAATAAACGTATCAGCCAGTCCTTGAACCCCAATCCCAACGGGGCGATGACGCATATTACTTCGTTCCGTCTTTTCAGTAGGATAGAAATTAATATCAATCACCTTGTTCAGATTGCGAGTTACCACTTTCGTGACTTCATGTAATTTATCATAATCAAACTCTTTAGATTCACTCTTTACAAAAGCAGGCAACGCAATACTAGCCAGATTACATACTGCGGTTTCCTTCTCATCTGAATATTCAACAATTTCACAGCACAAGTTACTGCTTTTAATAGTCCCTAAGTTTTTCTGATTGGATTTTTTGTTACACGCATCTTTGTATAATAAATAAGGGGTACCTGTCTCCATCTGCGCATCTAATATTTTGAACCATAACTCACGAGCATTCACTTGTTTTCTTTCTTTACCCTCTTCTTCGTATTTTTTATATAGTGTATCAAAATCATTACCATATACATCTGATAAACCAGGACATTCGTCTGGACAAAACAACGACCACGTGGCATTTTCCTTGACACGTTCCATAAATAAATCACATATCCATAAACCGTAAAATAAATCACGCGCACGCATTTCCTCGTCGCCGTGATTTTTCTTCAATTCCAAAAAGTTTTCAATATCAGAATGCCATGGTTCCAGATAGATGGCAAACGAACCGTTGCGCTTCCCTCCTTGATTAATAAAGCGAGCGGTATCATTGAAAACACGCAACATGGGGACGATACCAGTAGACTTTCCATTGGTACCTTTTATAATGGAGTCGCACCCGCGTATATTATGAATATGTAATCCAATTCCACCTGCCCATTTCGATATACTGGCACAATCCTTCAAGGTATTAAATATACCTTCTAAACTATCATCTTCCATAGCAATTAAGTAACATGAACTCAATTGTTGGCGAGCTGTTCCCGCATTGAATAATGTAGGGGTCGCATGAGTGAAATATTTTAGAGACATTAAATCATATGTTTCCTTGATAGCATGTAAGTCATCACCATGTAAGGAAACCGCGACACGCATCCACATATGCTGAGGACGTTCCAATACAATCCCATTACTTTTGAACAAATAAGCACGTTCTAATGTTTTAAATCCAAAATAATCAATCAAATAATCACGATTATAATCAATCATATTATCAATTTCTTCCGCATTTTTTTTAACATGAATCATTAAATCATGCGAACATAAAGGTTCATGTTTGGTGTTATTTGTGTTATTATATAAATCAATGACAACTTGAGAAAATGTATTTTTTGTATTTTTATGGTGATTGCTTACTACTACTCGTCCCGCCAAAATATTATAATCAGGATGATGTGATGACATTACAGCGCATTGTTCTGCCGTAAGTTCGTCTATTTTTGTAGTGGATATGGTGTCGTATAACTGGTCAATCACTTTCATTACAAGAGCCGAATAATTGATTTTGATATTTACTTCCATTCCTAATTTTTTTACTCTTTGTAGAATTTTATCAAATGATATTGGCATTAAATCGCCACACCTTTTTGTTACACGCATTTCATTGTCCATACTAGTACTGGTATCCATATTGATATACTATACTATAATACATACATTTTAAACTTTATTTTAATTAATAATTATCAACATATAATATAATGGAAAGAGAAATCGTTGTGTATAGTTTAGTATTCTTATTTGTAGCGATATTTATTTTTGGTCCAATCCGTACAAAAGCTATTGAAGGTTTTTCGCATTACAACTTACAGACTCCAGGAATCTTACCTGAAAGTGAAACGTTGCCTATTATGTCAAATATGTATCCCTATTCTGGAAAGAAACATGTGGGAAACGAGACATCCTCAACATTATGGAAGGATTATCCTATTACAGAAATGAGTTCTTATAAACAAATAACAAACAATTTTAGATATAATAAATCCCCAGACGAAGGAACATGTACACCTGCGGATATGTGTAATGTCTTATATGACGATATCAAGACACCTTCGAATGTTGTGTCTGCTCTGCCACCCGCTGATGAAGCAAACATAAACCAAACTCGAGTAAATTACTATGTATCCAATAGTCCTTCTTTGGATATGTAAAATAATGGAGAGCTCGTTCCGTGTAAAAATACCATTTTGTCATATTATTATATATTTTAATAATAATATGAAAAGTTTGTATAACTAAGGGGTATTAGAGGCAAGACGATACGTAATATCATTATTATCATCAATAATAGAGTTTGAACGAAGAGGACGAATCACCTCTGGTGTGATTTGCGCTTCTTGAACTGTAGGAGTATTTATTTTAATATCCATTGAAGCCTTCTCAGATACAGATATCACAGATGGTTCAATATTCTCATTCCCTACAATTACTTTTCCAGTTTCCTTATCAATCATCATATTACACATCTCGGTGTCTTGTGTCGATATTGTATCGGTACCTGTTTTTTTTACTCGTTTATTAGGTTTTCTATGGTCACACCCAGAAACACGTTCTTCAAGAATAGTTTTCCAAGTTGCCTCTAATTGCGAAACATTATCTTGAAACCATTTTTCATTACGTAATACTAGAACACAACTGACTTCATCTAATCTCCAGTAAAGATTTTTTATCCACGTACAACCTTGTTTTTCTTTTTCATCCATATGAGTTTCTTCCCATTGTTCAATCATATCTTTGTCCATATCAATTGGTTTATATTCATATAGTGCTCGTCCATGTTCATCAGAAAAATACATGATCATACCTTTTAGGTCACCATCATTCGTTGTCAAATAAGACTCTCCGTCATCCATAAAAGCTTTTTCATCATCATATTCTTTAAAACGTGTTTCGAGAAAATCGCATTCATCTAAATCACAATTCTCCATTTGTAGTTGCATTTGGATCCAATATTCCTTTTTAGGTCTTCCATCAATCTCTCTGTTCACTATATTTTTTATTTCTATCATTCGGCCATAACAAGGTGATGATGGGTCATCTAGAATCCCATCAGGAGACGCCCCAAGAAAGGTATATGTCTTGTGTGGAATACATCCATATTCACCAATTGTAGACTTGTAAATATATTCATAATACATTACAGATACAGGTTCATATTTTTGCCCCCAATGCATAGGAGTGTTGACATTTGTTGAACCTATCTTATCGCTCACAACAGGTTCAATACATTTTTCATAAATAAGTTGATTTTGTCCGCTAGAAGACTCAAACGCTTTATATGCGTTACTAGCAGTAATCAAGTTGAATCTGGTTTTGTACCATTCTTTCGTTCTTTGAGCCGCTTGAGGGATACTTTTTAGATATTCCAATTGAGCTGTAAGGACTGTTTTATCTTTTTGATAAACAGGTTTATTATAAGTTCCGGATAATGAACGCCTTGGAATATGATTTGAATAAAATAAATCCGTTGAGATAGAAACAAGTGCATTTAATTCGTCATGTAATAGTTCTTCGTAATAAATAGGTTGTTCGAAAGGCGAGTATTGTTCGCATTGAATCAGGATTAATTCAAAAATCGTATCTATCATATCTTCATGGAATGTAGGTAGTGATATTGCCCGGGGATTGTCATTGATATATTCATACATCATCTCAAGAGAACTTTCAATAATGTCGGATTGTTCTTTTTCTGAAAACAGCGCGATATGTTCATTTGCGATGTCATCTCCATTGTATGTATCAGAATCATCCGATTCTTCGAAAATACTTTCTATGATATCTTCCAAATCGTCTAAATCATTAAAATACTGTAGATGGTTCATCATATAATTATATATATATATGATGATAAGATGTGTTTAAGGTGTAATATTATTTATTTATCATGGTTGTTCCAAAGAGGTTTTTACTAAGTCATCGTCCAGATTCATATTACTGTTGTTTCTTTGAGGTAAATTTTTTAATGTAGATACTCGTTTATCAGTATTTTTCAATGTATATTTCTTGGTCGTTTTCGAATAAAATAATCCAGGTATATCCTTTATTTTACCAGTATCTTTATCGTAAGAAATGTCTTTAACACGATGAATACGTTTTTTATTAATACATTCCTTTAAAAAGTCTGATATTTTTTTTGATTCAGTGTTATCCAGCTTATTATTTTCGGCGTAATCTTGAGCATATTCGATAATCTTTTGCATTTTCATAGTTTTATCCAATTTTGTCCACAGGTCTTTCTGATTTGTATTCATGTCATTTTGTAAAAACGTATCTAATTTATTAATGTCACTTGTAGCAGTAGTCTGTTCATCTTTTATTTGTCCACCATTCATTAACATGGTCTTGTATTTTAGATTTTTTAGCTCTTGACAAGTTTCCTCTTTTTTAGTAGTTTCCATCTATATTTATATATAACTTTAAGTTTAATTCCCTTTTTATATAATATATACTTTATCTTATGGACTCGCCAGATAATACAAATAATCCAAATAATACAAAGAAAACAATCAATATACAAGGAACTGGAACACGATATATGATGAACAAGGTAACCATGACAAAGAAGGTCAACGTTGAAAAAAAACTTATAAATGAATTAAATATTGACAATACATATTTGTACTCCGAACATCAATTATCCATATTAATAGAACATTCCAAAAATGAAACAAAGCTAGAAGATAACATACAGTCACAAACTTCATATGATGACGACCATACCGTAGAGAGAAAAAGAATATATGACATTTTACTTAATGAAGTTTCGAAAAAACTAGGCAGTTATAAACAACAAGATAAAGTAAAAAAGGTCTATGATGAAGACAAAAATATTGACTTAATGTCAATGATTGCGTTATTATGTGAAAAAAAACTAACATGTTATTATTGCGAAGAATCATGTTGTGTCTTATATAAAATCCAGAGAGAATCAAAACAATGGACGTTAGACCGTATTGACAATGATATTGGACATTATAAAGAAAATGTGGTGGTATCTTGTTTAGAATGCAATTTGAAAAAAAGACGTCGCACTAAAGAAGACTTTTTGTTTACAAAACAATTGCGTATTGCGAAATTACAGGGAGAAAAATGAATTACTTAGTAATTCATTCATCAATCATAGGGTTTTCTACGCAAATGTCTATACACCCATTCCCTTGAACATATCAGTTAAACTATCAAGATCTTTTTTCAAGCGAGTTTTTACTTTTCTATCCAACGATTTTTTTTCTCTTTCTTCTTTGTAATGACTTCCTTTTACGGATGGTTTTGAAACTCGCGAGGATTTCCTTGTAGGAGCCTGATGTTCCTTTGTGGGAACACCACCGCGAACACCTCTTCGCTTTGTAGCTCTATGACTTTTACGTCTTCTATGTATATGACTTTTTCTACGGGTAGGCATATTTATATATTATACAAACAAAATATAATATCTAAATATTTATTTATTTGAATATTCTAAATGGGAACGGTGTATTACTTACCGATTTTATCAAAATAAGCGTTTAGTGCGGATACTGTGCGGTCACCCTCGTAATCTACGAAACCTCCTTCTTGGTCAACTACAATCACCGTGGGAAAAGACTTTACATTGTATTTTTCCAATTCACCTGATTTCGCATCAATATTCTCAACCTTGCTCATCTTAACAGGACCCTTGTATTGAGCAACAAACTCGGTCCATACAGGACTGAACTCTTTACAGTATTTACAGTTTTCCATGTAAAAATAAGTGGCTGATGTGGGATTGCTAAAATATTCACGACGAGGGCCGATCTTAAAAAACATGGAAAAAATCAACATTGCTAATACCATCACAAGCACTATCATTAGTAGGTCGCGCACAGGTTTACTCTTCATCATTTTACAAGCCTTGTTTAATAGTCGGAACATAGGAACGATATATTATATATTTACTATAGATAAAATATATAATTAGAATTAGAAAATGTTCTTACATCAAAAAACGAGTGAAATAGGTTGTCAATGTGAACAAAATACCACCCCACAATGAGTCAATTACAACGGCAGTCATATTCCATTTAGTAATAATGGCATAATTAGTGGTCTCATAAACGCCATAAATAAGGAATCCCAATAAAAACGCATCAAGTAGTGATTTTCTGGGGCCTAATATGAAATAATTTATGCCTAAAATAAGAAGAAAATAACATAATATGGCCCCTAGCATTTTGAACTGGAAAGGAGAACTTTGTATTTTCGATATCATATTTCGAAAGAACCCCCCGACAGTCGAGAGATAGATAGAGTCGAGTAGAAGCATCACAATTCCAGAAAGGACAATTTCTTTCATTCTCATATTTTCGAACATGATAGAAAGTAAAATATTTGTATTATATTAAGATAATAAGTATTCACTCTATATTTTTAAGATATTCATATGTGTATAGAATGACAGATTATCTTAAAAGTCAAATTATAACGTATATGGGAAATAAACGGAAACTTTTAGATAAAATCAGTGGTGTAGTTGATGATGTCTCTCATAAACTCGGAAAAACACACATATCAGTAGGAGACGGATTCTCCGGGTCAGGAATTGTATCTAGGTTACTTAAAACCAAAACAACTACGCTCTATACGAATGACATCGCCGGATATTCCAAAACGTTGAACGAATGCTTTCTCTCTACTCCTTCTACTCAAGAACTGAAAAAGGTATGTGTTTATATTGATAAGACAAACGAGATAGGTGAGAAAGCATGTTTTTATGGATTGAACGAGGTAAGTTCTGACCCGTGGGTTTCTAAATATTGGGCGCCTCAAAAAGATGAAGACATAAAAGAAACTGACCGTGTGTATTTTACCCGTAAAAATGCTATAAAAATAGATGCGATGCGAGATTACATAGAAACAATACCGACAAAATATAGGTCATATGTATTAGCATTATTGCTCGTAGAAACATCTATACACAATAACACAAATGGACAATTTGCCGCTTTCTATAAAAACGGAGATGTGGGTGCATTCGGTGGAAAAAATGGGGTGGACGTAAGACGAATTACAAAAGATATTCATTTGCCTTATCCTATTTTATGTGATAATCCGTGTGATGTTCATATCTCTCAACAAGATACCAACGAATGGGTAAAAAACATACCGGAACTGGATTTAGTTTATTATGATCCTCCTTATAACAAGCATCCTTACAATATTTATTATTTTTTGCTGGATATAGTGAATGACTGGGACAAAACTATAGAAGTTCCGGATACATACCGAGGACAACCAAAAAATTGGACAAGGTCTAAATATAATAGTTCAAAAGATGCTAAGGATGCCTTTAAAGACTTGATGGATAATACTCGGTCCAAATATGTGTTGATTTCTTATAATAGCACGGGTATAATTAATATCGATGATTTGATGGCATTATTAGAATTGTATGGTGATGTGAAAAAAATCGTTTTAGAACATAAAACGTATAATAAGTTGAAAGGTATTGGGAATTATAAAAGGGAAAAGGATGATGTAGAAGTAAAAGAGTTTTTATTGCTAGTAGAAATGAAACAAAAGAAACAAGTAACAAATAAGTTCTAATTAGAAATTAAATATATATATGGATTGTATATTAACCCATGGAAAATCAGTTTCAAAAACAATACGAAGAGAGAAAATGGTCGACGGGTGAAAGTTATAAGAGATCGCCGCGAACAAGAAAAATCTACGCGGAGTTAGATGAAGAAGATAGAAAGAATATTGCGTCGGCCGCACAGCAACAATCGTTATTATCAGAGGATGATTGGTCAAATAACCAGTCGTCCTCTTGTTTGTTGATTAATAATGAAATATCAACAGATTCAAACAAACGCGAAGACTCATATGATAGGATGGCGCAGCGTGAAATGATGGGTCAATGTGGATTAAGTCCATTTTCGACAAATACTTTTTCTCAAGACATGAATGCCCAGGAAGATTTTTTGAAACCCAAAAATACGAACCTGGACAATTAAAGTTTTTGGAAACAAAAAATATTAAAAATTGACGAGGTATATAAAATACATGATATTGACAAGAATACTATACTATTATCAAAATATTACAATGTCGACAAACACAACACCCGAAATCGAGTGTTGCGTTTGTTATGAACCTATACAAACAACGAATGTAAGCACTACTCCTTGTGGACATACGTTTTGTTTCCAATGTATTTTACGATGTCTGGATGTAAACAATACATGCCCTTATTGTAGGACAGTGTTGCGTGAAGAAAAAGATATTATATCTACTGATGATGATGATGACGACGATTATGATGATGAAACAGAAGACGACCGGGATGATGAAAGGATAGAAAGGGAAACATCATTTCGGTCCAGTTGGTCCATGAGGGTAGACCAATTAGATAGACAGCGCGAACAATATAAATATGAACATGACGTAAAAACAGGTTACAACGAAATGATTTGGGATAAGACCTCTAACCCGGTTAATGGTCTTATCAGGGTCGAGGAAGAAGAAACGATGATAAAGGAACTAGGCATATCATTCAAAGAGTATATTGCCCTGAATAACGGGAGATACGATGAATCTATGGATTATGTGGCACTAGAGAACAAACGTAAGAAATACAATCTTGAATGTGATAGGAGAGGAAACGAGAGAAAGAAAGAATACGACGAACGACATTCATTTATGGAAGAAGATGTCAGACGACATAATCGTCAAGATGGCAGACGACATAATCGTATCGCGGTCTCGAATATTCCAATTCATATTGTTCGCATGGGAGATATTCCAATTCCTATTGTTCGCATCGGAGAAAGCCGTCGCCTGAATAGCCCCTCAATTTTGAGCAGACTCGGACAATCAGTGTAAACTTATGTAATGTATAAGTCTGTATAAATTAAAAAATTAAAAACAAAATAAAAAAACTAAAAAAAATAAGCACTCTTGTTTTTTTTGCTTTGGTATACACAAAAGCGTTATATTGGTATTACTAAACAATAATTTATTATTATAATACAAATCTCATTATAAATTATTTCAATATCTAAAAAATAATTATTGAAATATGGTATATGGTAAGGTGGGTATTTGTTTACTTGTGTTGGATAACCACCACCTTTTTTTTCTTGCTGGCTTCCATAAAAGCCATGAATCCGAAGATGCCTCCAATAATGAGAAGGAAAGGAATAAGAACAAGGATCCAAGAAATAGTAGAATGTCCTTTACGACATAGGTAGTTCAATAGATAAGTCCATAGGATAATCCATAAACCTTTCATAATGAAAGCCCCAAGGTTTAGTTTGTAAAAGGCGCCAATTATTAAGGAAATGATGGCAAGTATTAAGTAAATATGTGCGGGTGTACAAAGTGTGTTCATTATAATATATAGTAATATAATAAATCAAGTATATCTATCAAAAAAAGATTTAAATATAAAAAGAGAATGTATTCAAAAATAGTATGAACTATTCAACGCAAAACGATTTATTATTACAAACATTGCTAACATTTTATCAAAAAAATAATAATTTGGACAAGATGTTGAATATTATTACAGGCGATTCAAGGATTTCATTGCGAATTGTTGATTGGTTTGTCACTAATTATGCTAAAAAAGAATATACGTTATATTCGATTGAAGATGACTACGGAAATACACGAAGATTCAAGGTTTATGTAGACTATAAGTCAAAGTTGAAGGCATACTCAAAGAAAAGATTTGACCCATTTTGTAGATGGGACCGAATTAGTATTCCCTATAAAAACGAATCGTGTATTGAAACCACAATAGGACAATTGAATTTTTTCAAGTGGGTATTAGAAAATAAAATTGTGAAATATATTGAAGAACATTATGAAGATATTGAAAATGATATGAATAGTAGAAATAGTACCTCGAGAAAAAAAGAGCATTCACTGGATAATAATAAGACACGAAAAAAGCGAGAAGAGTTGACTGCTTCCGCTACCAAAAGCATTATTAAGGAAAAGGTAGAAATAGAGGTAACATTTGGATAAGTAACAGGTAGTATTTGGGTTTTTTAACTTAAAAATATTTTATAAATCATTATATCATTAAAATAATAATATAATGGGAAATATCCAAACGATTCATTCGGTCCAAAAGGCGAGTTTTGAAGACATACAATATTGTATTGAACATACTCATGACCATATTTTGATTAGTACCTTACCGGTATATCAACAAGAATGTTTGATATTGAAAACAATATCTGCTTCTGTAGAAGAAGACCTAATCAATAAGGTAATAAATGAAGGTCAAAATAAGAATATGAGGGTCATTATTTATGGAAGTAATTACAGCGATGAAACAATATATGATAAATATACCCAATTGAGTAAGTTAGGGTTTACAAACATATATGTTTATCCTGGAGGGGTATTTGAGTGGTTATTGTTACAAGATATTTATGGTAAGGAAGACTTTCAAACGACAAGCGACCAGTTAGATATATTGAAATACAAACCAAGTAATATAATACATGGTGGAAATAGATTATTAGAAAACGGTTGAAAAAAAATAATATGATGTATAGTCTGGTGTATTGTATTTTTTTTTCATACTCGTTTATTTTCTTGATTATTGTTTGTCACTTTCAAATATAATATCATCTATTTGGTTCATCCACGTTTCTAAAGTATCAGACTTTTCAAATATATCATTGTTTCCGTCTAATACGTGTGAGAATGTATTTTTCATTTTACTATAAATCATTTCTTCATGATGTACATCACATGTTTTCAAATATTCTAATTCAATAATACTTTCCCCATTTCTAGAACGTTTATTAATGCGTTCCAAACATTTTTCTGGAGCTGTTTTTACATATATCATTTTGTTAATAGGGTAATCCTTGGCAAAATATTCAAACCATTTATTGTAAATTTCAAAATTAACTTCTTCAATCTTATCATTTCTGTATAACATCAATGCAAATACATGTTTATCTGTATAAAGTGACCTTTCTGTAATGAAAATACTGGATTCAGGATTTTGTTCGATTGATTGTTTCATAGCCTGTAACCGAGAAATATATGCCATCATTTGGAATGAAAAGGCATATTTAGATTGATTTTTATAAAATTTTGATAAAATAGTTTGACCATCTTCATCTTTAATTGTATCCCATTCATCTACAGGTTCATTAATAAAAACGATTTGTTTGTTATTTTTATATTTGGTCCGCAATTGTTCTAACAACGTAGATTTACCTGACCCGATATTACCCTCAATGGATATAATAACTGGGGAAGTAGGGGAAGTAGGGGAAGTAGACATTTGTGAAGAAACGAAAGTGGTCATTTGTAAAGTAATAGAATAAATTAATAATAATGTAACGATTTCAATTTTTATTTATTGATCTGTCGGAATATAATACATGTATTCACTTGTCATAAAGCATTTTAATATTTACAAAATATCTATATATTACAATGTTAAATATATATAGATTGATACCACATTATTGTTATTATTAAAAAATTGAAAAAAACGGTATAGTAATATTTCATTACAATATATACATAATTCAATCATAATTATTCAAAATGGATTTAAAACAGTCGAAACTAACGAAAACAGAATGGGAATCCATCGAGAGACCTTGTTCTGAAAATGAAAAGGCAATATTTGATTTGATTATAAAGGGTTCATATGATACTCATATCAAATACAACAAAAACAAATCATTAATTTCCTATTTAAAAATACAAAAATCACTGGGTGTAGAATATTACTTGTTCAATACTTATTTTAAAGATGCTTTGAATAACCTACATATTTTGAAAGACATTGATTATAAAATTGTTCAAAACCAAACAAACACGTTGAAAAAAATGGACGTAATGAGATTAGAGAATAACAAATTAGAAAACATAAATAAAACAAATATTTACGAATATGTTTTGTTGAATATTTGGCAAAAACTTGTAAAGTATAAAGATAATGATGATGATGACTGGGTAGTAGAATATTTTAAGTTGTATAAACTCACACAAAACAGTGTGATTGATATTAATCATTACTTCCTCGAAGTATTGCATAAGTTTTTAGATAAATACAAAAAGGAAGCAGAGATTGAATATATTGTATCTTCTGCTGATGAAATATATGAAGACGACTCCGTATTACTTGATTATGAAGATATGACTCTTTATCAACATCAAAAGGAAATATTTCATCATATGAATAACCCACATTTCGAGAGCAATATGGAATTATTTGATAATAATGAATCAAACGAAGCACAACATACGCAATTATCTCCTAAATTAGTATTATACATTGCGCCTACAGGAACCGGAAAAACCTTAACTCCTCTGGGGTTAAGTGAAAAATATCGTGTGATATTTATATGTGCTGCTAGACATGTAGGTTTGGCATTGGCTAAATGTGGTATATCTGCGAATAAAAAAGTAGCCTTTGCATTTGGTTGTGATAGCGAAGAAGATATACGTCTTCATTATTTCGCAGCATCTGAGTACTCGATTCATAGAAGGTCAGGTGGAATTGGTAAGGTAGATAATAGTGTAGGCAACAAGGTAGAAATCATGATTTGTGATGTTAAATCTTATTTGTGTGCAATGTATTACATGAAAAAGTTCAATCCAGTGGAAAACTTATTAGTATATTGGGATGAGCCTACCATTACTATGGATTATGAAGAACATGCTATTCACGAAGATATCCACAATAATTGGAAACAAAATGAAGTTCCTAATATTGTGTTGTCGTCAGCGACTTTACCTAAGATATATGAATTACAAGATACGATTGATAGTTTCAAGGAAAGATTTCCAAACGCAGAGGTTCATAATATAACCAGTTATGATTGTAAGAAATCCATCCCGATTATAGACAAAAACGGTTATGTTGTATTACCTCATCACATTAGTAAAGAATATGGTGATATAAAAGAAATAGTCAATCATTGTAATGAAAACTTGACATTGCTTAGATATTTTGACCTCAAGGAAATAGTGGATTTTATCATGTTTGTAGAAGAACATAATTATATACCCAAACAGTATCTGGTTGAGAACTGTTTCGAAACCTTCGACGATATTACTGTACAAAATATTAAAATACACTACTTGCGTATCTTAGGTAAAATACCGAATGGTTTATGGGGAGCAATTTATGTTAGTCTGAATAACAATAGACAGAAACGTATTGGTGCTCAATCAAATCCCTCTACTAGTAATAAAGCAACAGCTACATCAAGTGGGTCTGCTATGTACATAACAACAAGTGATGCTCACACATTAACAGATGGACCCAGTATATTCTTATCTGAAGATGTGGAAAAAGTAGCCAAGTTTTGTATTCAACAAGCAAATATACCCGATAAGGCTATCAATGATATCATGGAAAAGATTGCATACAATAATAAAATCAACGAACGTATTGATGTTATTGAAAAGAAGTTGGAAGTAATAGAAGAACAGAATAATACTAAAAACGCTGAGAATAATAGTGTGGATACAAAAGGGAAACGCGGTGGTAAAAAAAACACCAATAGTAAATCAGGGTCTAACAACGATTCAAAAAATCCTGGTATAAAAAAAATGAATGAAGAACTACAAACTCTACGTTCTATGATTAAAACCGCCAACTTGAATGAAACCTTTGTTCCGAATAGTAAATTACATCTTGATAAATGGGCACCAGATAACAAAGACGGAAAATCATTTACTAGTAATATCGACGAAGAGACTATTATAGATATTATGAGTTTACATGGAATTGATGATAGTTGGAAAGTATTATTATTGATGGGTATAGGTGTATTTATGAACCATAGTAATATTGCGTATACCGAAATAATGAAAAAGCTGGCAGATGAGCAAAAACTATATTTAATTATTGCTTCAAGTGATTATATTTACGGAACAAACTATCAGTTTTGTCACGGTTATCTGAGTAAAACGATGGAACTAACCCAGGAAAAAATTATTCAATCATTAGGACGTATTGGTCGTAGTAATATTCAACAAAAATATTCGATTCGCATACGAGATGATAACCAAATAAAGAAAATATTCTATAAAGAGGAAGATAAAATGGAAGTAAAAATGATGAATCGTTTGTTCAGTCGAGATAGATAGAATATATACTTGCTTATACGATAATATTTTATTAGTCTATTCTGATTCTGATTCTGATTCTACATCTATCTCCAGTTGTATGTTTAACTGTGGGTTATTTTCATCCAAATTATCATTTACCCTCGCAATAGGGTTTTTTTTATCCAAATTATCATTTACTCTCGCAATAGGTTTATTTTCATTCAAATTATCATTTACATTCGCAATATCTCGTGCTTTATTTGGAGAAAAAAAAGATTGTGGTTTCGTTATAAACCACGTAGCATCGTGTTCGATTTTTTTCTTTTCCTCTTGCTTGATTTCTCTTTGTTTGTTTTGAAAGTATTCATCAATCGTATATTGATTCACACGTCCCAGATTATCTAGATTTGTTTTTTGCTTTCTCAATACATACTTATACGGGTCCCTCCACTGATCAAAAACAAGGAATGGTAATTTAATTTTGTCAAAATAGCTTTTGACAACAGAAATGGGAGGAGCAATATTATTTTTTTGAACCCATCCCGGGTGTTCGGCGTTTCGGTCATATACATACATTTCTTCTACATCTGATAGAAGGTCATGTATTAAATTAGTATGTTCTTCAGGACGACTTTTCAGAACAAGTTTTTCATATTCACTATACTTTTCATCCAAATAACTCTTTGCGTCGACCCTTCTTCTAGAGCGTTCTATATTCAATATTTTGAATATTTCTATACTTAATTTATAATAATCTTTATGAGATGAAAGCTCTTGTTCCATTTTGTTTTGTATATTCAGAAATAACTCAATGCTAGAAATAATACCTGTAACCAGAGCAACTATACTGGTGAGAATGGATATTAGATTTTGGTCCACTAGAGATTGGAGACCTACCGAACAAAATGTATTGCCCGCACTTAGTATAATGATAGGAATACGAAATAATTTATTGATATGTTTGTAATATTGATATTTATAGTTATGATAACCACTAAATTGTGTACAATTACGTCGTAACTTGTCAAGTAATCTTTCTATATTGTCTGTCCATGATAATGTATTTTCATCTTCTTTATCAATAGTTAGACTATTGTTATTTTCACTCATATCTATATATCTATATTATTTAATATAGATATACCCGTGTGTTTCAATTATAGATAAACATTCGTTGTTCTAATTATATGGGTTCTACAAATAATACAGGTATAACTTACTTACGGAGAAGATGGAACATTCCCTTGATGAATGATACGAATATAAAATCCAATGAAGTTATTATTATCGTTATTATGTAATTCTCGATGGAAACGTTCTATAAACTTATCGGTAGAGGATACTAACGCAGGACCCTCTTCAGCAGGAATATTTTCTTCAATGTGTTGATTCATGAGAACAAGATCGAAATCTTCTCTTAATTGAAAATGTTCGCGGATGAATTGTCTGGACATAGAAAGGAAATCATTGATTGACCAAGATTCTTCAACATGAAAATATGTGCTACGTGTTGTTAACGCAATTTTGAAATAAACCCGATACATCTTATAATAATTTGATTGTAAATATATAAATATTCCTTGTATAATTTTCAATTTATTCGTTACTTCATTCAAAATAGAAAAAACGAGTTTATCGCTATAAATAAATATTATTTCAATATTTTCATACTTAGTAACTCATTATCAGATGTTATATTCCAGGAGTCTTACTTTGTTTGTTGGATAACGTCAGGCGTGGAACTAAATAACCATATCAGTTCATCATTCAACAATTGTTCATCTTTATTTATCTTTATTTGTTTGGCTTCAATATTATTTTGTTTTGTTGTAATATATTCTTTACATACTCCGCAATGGTCTTCATTCGAATACATCACTTTTAAATCCACTTTATGTTTATCAACATGGGTTCCCCATCTACCAAGTCGCAGATGAGGGCGTGGTTGTAGTCTTGACTCTGATACAGCACTACGTAGGACATTTACGATATGTGTGAGAGTGATTTTCTTTGTAACAGACATGACAATAATATGATTATGATTTATAATGTTGTAATACTACTTGTTATTATACTACGTATCAATTTTATATTTGTATCGGTTTATCTTTACATTTTTCCAACGTATAATATAAACGAGTAAAACTCATTTTTATTATATTATTTATTTATTCAAACTCCATCATAAGTAATATAGTTAAATTAATTACTGTACGCGAGGCCACCCATACCACTCATGATACGAAGAACATTGTAGTTGGTAGCGTAAACACGGACCTTGGCAGTGCGGGTTCCCTCAACTGTGGCGTTGGAAAGAACAAGCTGTAGAGTAGCATTGTCAATACGAGAGAAGTTACATGTGCCAGAAGGCTGGTGCTCCTCGGGGCGAAGGGCAAAGGAGTACACGTTGATACCGGTGTCGGGGTTACGTGTGTGGACCTGGTAGGGTTGAACCTCGTCGAAGTAAGAACCCTCACGCTCAGAGAAGCGGTCTTGGCCGTTAAGTTGAAGCTTGGCGACAACAACGGGATTCTGACCCCAACAATGCATGTCAAGAGATGTCTCTGTAAGAACGAATGTTCCGGCATCAGAGACAGAGGAGTTCGCGTTGTGGTTAGTGTTGGGAGAACCGTTGAACTGGTTGATGTTGGAAAGACCGATAGAAGCTAGGGCAGCAGCTTGATCTTGGTTAGGGTTCAACGCAACCTGGGGACCACCGAAATTGGTCTCGTTGTATGCGTTGTCGTAAGCACCACCGTGCCAGTAGCCGGTGAAACCCTCGGCAGCATCGGCATCAAGAGCACCGGCGTCCTGGAATAGACCACGGGCATCAATGAAGGCGTTCTGGCCAGCAGTGGCGTCGGGGCCACCGAAGGCATGGACGGCGTTGGGAAGAGCATCAACGGCATCAGTGTAGTTAAAAGGCTGGGCACCAAGAAGCTTGAAAAGAGTGGCATCACATAGAAGAGATGAACAGTAGTCAACGTTGGCATCAGGCTGAACAACCCAGATTAGCTCCTTAACGGGGTGGTTAAAGTTAAGCTTGATCTTGTTGGAAGAAGAACCAACAGACTCGTCACCAGTGAATTGAAGCTGGGTGATCAAGTACTCGTGGGGGTTCTGGGCGAATCTACGACGCTCATCAGTGTCAAGGAAGACGTAATCAACGTATAGAGAGGCGGCAACCAAAGACTGGTTATAGGCAATGGTGGCAGTAACGGGTGTACCAACGTTGTATTGGTTGGCAGCAGCGTTGGGCTGGGCTCCGGTGTTGCAACTTAGACTGGTAACAGCCCATAGACACTCATCAATGGGGCGAAGATCAAGGTTGATCTTGACCTCGTGGTATTGAAGAGCAATCAAGGGAAGAGCAAGTCCGGGGTTGGTACAAAACCAGAACTGAAGGGGAATGTATAGAGTTGTCTCGGGAAGGGCGTTACGGGGGGCACATACCTGACGAGGAGCATCAGAGTCACAGGGACCATCAACATCGGCGAAAGAGGGGTCGGTGATGAAGGTAAGCTGAGTGGTATTACCAATCATCTTGAAGTAACCACGTTGTTGCTCAGCAGTCATAGTAAGTTGGTTCCAGATGTGCATCCAGTCACCATATTGACGGTCAATGCGTTGACCACCAATCTCGACCTCAACCTGGGCAATGATTTGCTCACCAGGGAAATCTAACCAACGGGCATAAACAGAGTTTTGACCGGAGCTAACGCTGGCACTGTTACCCATAAGCTGGTTGACCTCGGGAAGAGTAACCTGAAGATAGGTACGGTATGCAAGATCACCATTACGACTGATAGTACATGTTACACGACGACCGAAATCGGCTTGGCCGTTGAAGGTCTGCTCAATAGACTCAATGGCGAAGTTTGTATAACGACGGTAAGTGACTTTCCAGAATGTAATCTGGGGATTTCCTGTAAGATAGACATCTTGGGCGCCGTAGGCGACGAGTTGCATTAGACCACCTCCCATTGTATATTATACTATCTCTAAAGAAAAAAAAAATGGATTTTAATTTAATTAATTATTTAATTAAATAAAACAATAAAACGATTTTGACACGTCATGATTCTAGTTTATTAATATCAAAGTTATCGTGTAAGAATGATGCTAAATATGAATCTAAAAATATCTCCTTTTTTCCTTCATGGTTTTTACTAAAGGTATAGGAGTCCTTGTTTTTTTTAACACACCATCCATCATTGATGGCATTATAAACGAATATCATTTTTCTAAACTGAATACTATCCATTTTGATTTTACTATTATTTTGTAGATATATATTCATGTTCATAATTATGTTATCTATGTTTTCTTTATTATATCATTTCGAGAAAACTTTTTTCTATTTCAAACTTGAATCATATAATGAAAAGGTATGAAAGAGTATGATAAGTATTTTATTTCGCTGATGATTTCGTTAAATCATATAGGTACATAACTGACAGCAATATGATACGTCCAATAACCAGTCCTATCAAATCAAGTGTAATTGTGGATGTAATTGTAATGCCATAAATAGTCTCTAAAATACTTTTAATGAAGTACGATAATATTAACCCAATAGTTCCTGTATATGCCGCGATAAATCCTACATCTAATAAGTGATTCGGTATAAATAATTCTATATAGTTTGATAAATAATCATCTCCTACAATAAATAAACCACCAGAGATAAAACTAAAACAGGTGAAATATACAAGAGGGAATATCACGTTTAATACTGTTTTGGACTTTATTGTCAAGATGTTGTATGGAGCCCGTTTTGCGAGTATCCCAAAAATTACTACAATGGAAATAATAATTCCGTTAAACCATATGAAGTTTTTGCGATTGGTTTCTGTGCTTTTTGTTTCTGTGCTTTTTGTTTTAGAAGACATATAATATAAGAAACGAAAATAGTTAGTTATAATTTGTATGAAATATAAGATGTATAATATGTATTTGTTCAATCAAACAATCATTTTCCTATTATTTTTGTTTAAATAGAACACCTAAACTATACAAATAAATGCCCTCTTTTAAACAAAAACCCACAAAAAAAATATTGGTGAATCAAAAAAGTTTGTCTACATTGGATGGAAAGCATCATGAAATGATTTCCGAGTTTAATAAGGAAGAAACAACCGATATTCCTAAATTAAAATCGGAAATACGAAAGTTCAGACACAAGCTAACAACCACGAAAAAACTAACTATAGAAGAGAAAATGGAATTACAAGATAAAATATTAGAAAATGTTGAACATATAAAAAACATAAACAAGAAAAAAAAACAATATTTATTGGACAACTCGAAATATGTATTTGAATACTTTGAGAACAAGAAAAATGTTTCTAATGGAGAAGAACACACGCAGAAAAATAACAAACTAGATACATTTTTCAAAATAACGGATAATACACATCAGGAAGCAATTGTAAACGAGAATATATTTCAAAAATATTTAAGCAATATTGATAATACGTATTTAGACATAACCAAAATAACGGTTAACTGTGAAACATGTAAAGCATGTTATAAAGGTGAAATGATACCCATAGTAGACGAAGGAGTGTTGATGTGTAATATTTGTTATGTAAATATTCCCTACTTGATAGAGAATGAAAAACCTTCGTACAAAGAGCCCCCGAAAGAAGTTTGTTTTTATGCTTACAAGAAAATCAATCATTTCAAGGAAATATTAGCGCAATTTCAAGGAAAAGAAACGACCCAAATACCGGTAGAAGTCATTGAAGGGTTGAAACAACAAATAAAGAAGGAGCGTATTGAATACAGTGATTTAACCTATTACAAACTCAAAGATTTATTGAAAAAACTGGGATATAACAAATATTATGAACATATCAACTTTATTAAAGATAAAATGGGTATATCACCTCCAATTTTTAGTCAAGAATTGGAGGAGATACTATGTAATTTTTTTATGGAAATACAATATCCTTATGCTAAACACTGTCCAGATTATCGAGTTAATTTTTTACACTATTATTATGTATTATATAAATTGTTGGAATTATTAGATGAGAGCCAATATATAATGGAAATACCTATGTTAAAAGATCGCGAAAAATTATTGGAACAGGACAACATATGGAAACATATCTGTAAAGACCTGGATTGGGAGTTTATAGATACAATTTAATACAAACGCATTTTATGTGTAAATAGGTGTTGTAATTGTGTGTGTATGACCATGCTCATGACCATCAACATGTTTAGTTTCACTGATTTTGATAAAAATCATTGTTCCATAGAAAAATGTGAAAATAAGACCAAGAACTAGCAATCCTTTGTCTTTAATTAATTTACCATATATACACCATAAAATATTGGAAATTATTCCTAGAATGAGAAATAACATAGAGACATGAGGTCCTACATACCATTCATTAACTACCACATATAATTGTGGAACAATAGATAATCCACCCAATATATTTGCTATCCATGGAATATACGTTTTCATTATTTATAATATAGTAATATTTTTTACAAAAAATATACAATATATCGTATTACATTAATAAATGATATGTAATATGATAACTATAACTATTTAGATAATTATTTAATTAAAAGCCTCCAGGAAACCTGACCATGTTGGCACCGATACCGAATCCAGCACCAGAACGGGTGGTAACTGCGATGCTAGGCACGTACATATCAAGAATGCTAAATGTGGCAGCGGCAGTTAGGGCAATAAAAAGAATCTCTTCCATGTTCATAGAACGCTTGGGGATAGCATAGGCTGCAATCGCGACCATTATACCTTCTACTAGGTATTTGATAACTCTTTTGACAATTTCGGCTACGTCAAACATATTATTATATATATATTAAAAAAGAAAAAAAAGAAAAAGAATAATGATAAATAATACTAAATGAAAAATAATACTAAATGATAACTAATAAATGATGAAAAATACTTAAAATAAAGATTATATGTATAACAATAATGACTACCTTTTCCAAAGAATCAGCACCTTCTTCAAAAGATATTACATTTGAACGTAAGTCAAATATGGATGGAACATCCAATACTAAATATGTGGACGTATTAGATGAAGACAAAACGATTGCTGGCCAAAAGTTTGTATGTGTTTCATTTATTTCACCAGAACTAATTTTGAAACAAAAGGAGATATATTTTTTTGAACAGTTCCTAAAGAAATGGGACTTAAATAAGAGTATGGAGAAGTTTCACCAGTTCTTGAACTTTATTGCTTACAAATATAAGCTGACATTTGATGATGTAATCAATGATTTCAAGGAGTTTATCAAGGAAGAACAAGATGAGATAACCAAATCAGGTATTGAAGACGATTACAAAACCTTTTTGGACCAAAATGAGGAGGAACTAGAAAATACGTTCAACCAAACACATAACTTTCAGACTTCAACGCGCGGAGTCAAGTTTCGTGGAGTGTACCCAACAATGGAAGAGGCCGAGTTGAGATGTAAAATGTTACGTGAGCTTGACCCCAACCACGATGTATTTGTAGGTCCAGTAGGACTTTGGATGCCATGGGACCCTGAGGCTTACAAAACAGGTAGAGTAGAATATATGGAAGAAGAGTTGAACCAGTTGATGAGTCAGAAGAATAAGAACGAAGATTTCGCCAAGTCTTCGTTTGAACAACGTGTAAAGGAGAGTAAAGAGAAGGCAATCGAAGATAATGTGTCTAATGCTGAAAAGAACGATATTCAATTGACACAGACAATTGATAAAGATGGAAACCTGATAGGTGTAAACAATATGAATACTCAAGAAGATAACTTGAAAGAACAAGATACTATTTCTTCAGCAGATATTCGTAACGAATTGTTTGAAGGAGAAAACATCATCATTGGTAAATCAGACAATGGTCAAAGTCAACTGTTGAGTGGTCCTTTTGCTACAAAGAAAGAGGATTAATCATCATATGGATGGATATGATAAAGATATAACAAACAACAAAAAAATACAAATACACACAATAAATATGATATAATATTATTAGTAATATATCATATAGCTTCCTTAGCTTACCACTTAGTCTTTTTCACACTAATTTTTGGACCCTGTCCTCGTTTTTTCACATTATTTGGATCATATTTTTCATCTTCATCATCCGATGGAATATCTTTCGACATTTCCCAGTATTCTTTGGAGCCTAATCTAAACTCATTATGCGGGTCGGCCTTATACCAAAATACCTGGTCAGGAAGTTTGTTTGACTTGGAATTATTGTTAATTACTAGACATTCGTAGTTTTCAGTACACTGATCCATCACTTGGCAAAAAGATTCAAACGTAGGAAACATGCCCGCATAGTTTTCATAAATACGTTTTCTATTGGCAATGTAAGGTTCTCTCAATATAAACACATAATCAATATTGGTACGTAATGTAGGGGGGACACCCAGTGGATACTGCATGGTAATGACTAACATGACCTTCCAATGACGTCCATTCATAAAAAGCAATCGCATCATCTTATCTCGAGTCCAACTGGCATCATACAAACAATCATCTAATATAACGAATGTTCGAGGGTCTATATTCGAACGTTTATATGCTTCCATTTCCTTTTTTACTTGTTTTAATACTGCGCGCTGCCGCTTTAATATATTTTCAATAATCGCGCTGTTATATTCATTATGTATAAATAATTTGGGAACCAACTTTCCATAGAAACCATTACCTTCTTCTGTACCTGATATCACTACGCCTATAGGAATATCTTGGTGATAATATAACAAATCACGCACCAAAAAACTTTTACCCGTATCACGCCTACCAATTAATACGACAACAGGTCCTTTTGACTCGTTGGGTTTGAAACTAATGCTTTTCATATCAAATTTTTTTAATTCTAGTGTCATTATCACTAATCTATAATATGTAATATAGAAGAGATAGAAAAATTAAGAAACTATTTTACGCATACTTATTTCACTGACAAATCTACAACTTGTTCTATTTTTAGGTGAAACAACAAAAACACTCAATCCAATGAATATAGGAATATGAATATATGAATAAGTGGATTATTAGTTTAAAAAATATTTAATTAATATACTATTTACCTAAATGAGTGAGTTGAATATTGGATACATAAAAAGAAAGAACGCCGAACTCTTTGAGTCTCTTCAACACCAAAAAAACACGTTTGTGAAAGAATTACAAAATTATATACCAGTGTACGACAAGCTTTTTGCTCTAAATGAAACGAACTACAATTCTATTAATTTAAACCATCAATGGTATTTGAATAAGATTAACAAAAAAACGTCCATGTCAGACTACATATATAATTGCGATGTTAAGAATGTGAATACAAATAAAATCAAGAAAACCAATATTTTTGTAAAAATGGCTCCATTGCTGGACCCTTTCAAATATATAACTGGAAAATACAATATCACAACTCCTGGATTATTTCAATTGCCTGAACATAGTTCCATGAACAAAATATGCCATTCCAAAATAATGGACAACAATAATACCGCCTATATTGATGGCTTGTTTTCTTATTTATCTGGACAGTTAATTGAAAAACATAATTATGTTCATGGTGTTGAATATTATGGGTCTTTTATCGGAATCAAACAAATGTTCAAGGCTGATATTATTGACGATATTGACTATTTACATAAATCCGATTTTTTTAGAACACACAAGGACAACTTATTTCAAGTAGAAGAATACGAGCATATGTTGTCAGATGATGAAGATAGCGATGAAGAATCGTCAATTACTAAAAAAAGAGCACCAATCAAAATAGATAAGAATATTTCCATGAAATCAGTAGAAGCTATCTCCAATTTTTTGTACGATGATATTTTTCTAGACAACTCATCTAATCTAGACGAAACATTATCCGTCGAACGTAATATTGAAGAGATTCCAAATAACGATGGTAATGGTACTAATACTGGTAATGGTACTGGTACTGATACTGATACTGAGACTGGTATTATTCATCTAAAAGACCTCACAAATTATGATTTCGAACAAATATATCAAGGAACAAATAACGAATCAAAAGGTAACACAAATGGAGAGACAACCGATGAGAGACTAATATGTGAACAACAAATCACAACCTTAAAATCATCTTCTTCCACTTGTTCATCTAGAACATCAAATACCTCCAGAACGAGTGTAGTAGAACATGTAGAGGGAACATTCGATATACAAAATGATACAGAAAAGACAGAAAAGACAGAAATCAATAGTGAAGAATCGTGGAGTGATTGTAGTGATTCCGATGTAGATAGCGACGCAAAGTTATATGTAACTATACCTGAGTTTCCGGTTCAAATGATATGTATGGAACATTGTGATAATACATTTGACGACCTTATCATGAATAATGATTTATCTCAAGAGGAATGGTTTTCAGCATTAATGCAGATTATTATGATTTTACTTGTTTGTCAAAATACGTTTTCTTTTACACATAACGATCTTCATACGAATAATATTATGTATGTAAATACAGACAAGAAGTTTATCTATTATTGTTACAAGAACAAGTATTATAAGGTCCCTACATTTGGACGTATTTATAAAATGATTGATTTTGGACGAGCTATTTTTAAATATAAGGGAGTTACCATGTGTAGTGATAGTTTTAAACCAGGAGAAGACGCCGCTACACAATATAATATAGAGCCTTATTTCAATAACAAGAAACCTCGTTTGGAACCAAACTATAGTTTTGATTTGTGTCGTTTGGCGTGCTCCATTTACGATTATTTAATTGATGATGATGTAGATGTGAAAAAACAGGATGAATGGGAACCTATCGCAAAACTCATTTATGAATGGGTATTAGATGACAAGAAGATTAATGTTCTTTATAAGTTGAACGGAGAGGAGCGTTACCCTGACTTCAAATTATATAAAATGATTTCTCGTTTGGTTCATAATCATACTCCTGAGAAACAACTTGAGAGAAAAGAGTTCTCTCATTATTTGGTTGAGAAGAGTTCCATAACAGATAATATTTTGAAAAAACATATTCTTAATCTCGATATTATTCCTAATATGAGTCGAACCGAAAATAAGAATTAAGTTATTATAAACTTTATAAACTTTTGTAAACCTATATAAATATATGTATACTACTATTGTAATAGTATACATATATAGATGAACGATTTGACACCAAATATAACCTCCCTAGTAGGTAAAACCTCGACAACTGGTAATAAGGTAGTAAGTGTAAAATGGAACCCAGAAGAAATATATTATGAAACAGATGGAATACATGGCATGACCCACGAAATAACGATAGTAAATAGCAATGATAAGAATATACAATTACATTTTAACCCATCATTCTCAAGTCTAAATCCTATTTTGGAAACATATGGTTTTCTTGAAATGGTGAGGAATTATACAGCTTCAGCTATCAATTAAAATCCTGGATTATCTGTAAAAACGATTGCGTTTTTCGTTGGGGTATCTCCTATGTCTTCTATCATTGTACCTAATTGTTCCATAATAAATAATCCAGAAATTACACTAAAATATACAAGCAATGAATCGCGAATTAATAATTTCAATGGTTTACTTTCCTTGTCTACAAAACGCATTTCAATAAATTTCACAATCAAAAATACAACAGATACTATACTAGCAATCGCAAAGTGGTTCATTTAAATTATTCATTTAGAATCTAATTTTGTCTTTTACGCAATAATACAATAATACAACTATAAAAATGTATTATTGTAATGATAAATCAATCTAGGAATCACTATGCTAGAATCTCTACATCATCAAGCATTTCGTCAGTGTTTAGTTTGATATTGTTATTGTTGTCTAAACTATGAACATCGAGCATGTCTAGAGAAGCATCCGCGCCAGAGATGTTTAATCTTACATTGGAAGCATCGTCATCGTCATCCTCCTCTTCCATCGATTTTCTCTCGGCATTTCGGATAGCACTAATTTCCTCTAATGTACGAATATCCTTGGAGGCTTCTATCTGAGTTTCTTTATTGTCTTGGTCTTTCACAAAATCAATATTATTGAAAGATAGTGTACCTATATTTTCACTAGATAACTCGGGGAACTCAATATTGTCACCTCGTAATTCCTGAGTAGAAATACTGATATCCGTTTCCAGCTGTTTGTTTATGGTGTCATCTTCTTTATTATTCTCAATATGATTACTGGTAGTATTCGTAGACTCGACGCCTATCTGTTCTGTCACAATAGACGTATTCTCGTGGTCTGTCTCAATATCTTCATGTATAATTTCTTCCTTAATATCTTCTTCCACGTCATCTTCTACACTTTCTTCCATATAAGCCTTGAGAATTGACTGGACCGGAATACCTTCTCTAATAGTATTCAAAATACACTCCTGGATAATCACTTCAAGTTCTCGGTTATGTTGTTGCATCATTAGAGGCGAATTAGGTATTCTTTCAAATAAATATACGTTTGTATAAATCTTTCTGGCACATTCAATATACGCTTTATGAACAAAATCATCTAACTTGGGTATATCAATATCGATCTTCTTTTGCTTACTTCCTGCCCGTGCAGCAGATAGAAGTTTCAGTTGAATTACATATATACATGTAATCAAATCCTCTAAATAGTTACAACCACTTCGTTCGACAATTCGATTCTTCTCCTTCTCGATAATAGCCGGACTCCATTTTGGAATCCTAGAAATGAAGTTCTGGAATGTCATCAAATATTTATTAAACTCGTTATTTTTATGACAAATATCAAATGCTTCGTCGAAAATAGAACGGAATCCGTCTTTGATATGAGGGGTTAGCAATACTAATAATCTCGAGCACCATTCATTTTTAGATTCATGTAAACTAGATACATTAAAATCATCCATTTTACATATTTCCTACATTATCTATTACAGATTCAAACTCAAATGTAATCTATATTGTCTTTATCTTTATTTATCTATTTGGTTAATAATCAAATAAAGATAGTACGGATGTTGACTTTTCTCTCAAATACTTGACAAAAACAAGTTAATCATATAGAGAATTAATAGTTTTTCATTTCTAAACTCTTTTTTCACATTGTCAAACTGTATTAATATTTTATTCTTTCTATCTTCATGTTCTTTACTTATCATTTTATTATCGTTTTCCAGGATATTATATACGTCTAATGCACTATATCCCTTTTCATATAATTTTGTAGTGAACCCTTCTATTACCTGATGTTTATTTTCACATGTAGAACTATTTTCATTTTCATTTTTACAGAACAATCCTATTTCTGAAAATGTTTTCAATATATTTTTTTTCAGCCATTCGTTTCGTTTCGTTGTTTCTGTGGTAAGATTAAAATTAGTTTTTATCTGATATTGATATAAATTAATGGTTTTATCTTTTAATTTTGGTGGAGGAACATATATTTCACAAAATCTGGAAAGAATAGGCATCAATAATTTAAACTTATCCTCAATGACTATAAAAAACCTAGTAGTATGGCTGAATAATTCTATACATCGTCTTAGAGCCGATTGTGCGTCAATTGTTAACTTATCGGCATTGAATAAAATGATACTTTTGAAAACATTTCCACCTTGTATATTTATATGAGATTTCGCAAAAAACTTTAACTCTTCACGAATAAACTTGATTCCTTTACTATGAGCACAGTTAACATGCGTTACCATTTTTTTTATATCAGATTGTTTATGATAATAGATTTTATTAATGAACTGATGAACCATGTATCGCTTTCCACATCCTGATTCCCCGTGGAAAATTAAATGAGGTATCTTTCGAGTTTCACAAAAAGTATCTAATTTTTGTACAATATCTGAGTGAATAGGTAATGACATATTCTGTAATGTCTAATAGGTGTATTACGTTTATTCATAATTTCTATTTATATTTGTATTTAGGTTTATATCTAAGATTATTATTCATATTAGTATGTAATAAAAATAATGTGTGGAATATCTGCGGTGTTATTTAAAAACAAAGATATAGGGAAAGGAAATAGTATCCCATTATTACTACAAAGTTTAGCAACATTACAAAACCGAGGGTATGATTCCTTTGGTACGTCATGTATTATGAATGATAAATTACATATTCATAAAAAACCATGTCTAAATACAACCATTGATAATTTTCAAGAGTTTATCGAAGAAATGAATGATTGTACTTCACCTATCAGTATAGGGCATACCAGATGGGCTACACATGGAATTATCAGTCACGAGAACGCTCATCCACATGTTTCAACCAGTGGAAATATCTCTCTAGTTCATAATGGTATTATTGAAAATTATAAAGTAGTAAAGAACTTTTTAATAGAACATGGTTTTACTTTTTATTCTGAAACCGATAGTGAAGTCATTGTGAACTTAATTGAGTTTCATTTACATAATGAAGCAATAGAAGGTAGTACAACAACAATAGACGTCGCAATTATGAAAACAGTTGAAATGCTTGAGGGAACTTATGGACTAGCTATCCAGTATATTCATACGCCATCAAATATATATATAATAAAGAACGGGTCCCCTATACTGATTGGCGAAAACGACAAATATATTATGGCGTGTTCCGAGTCGTCTGGATTCTTGGATCAAATGAAACATTATTATGCCTTGGAAAATGATAATTTAGTAACGCTATCGTCTACTGATGGTATCATTACCAATATAAAAAGAACAAAAATACAAAATCACAATGTCGCCATGAGTTTGACCCCTGAACCGTATGACCATTGGACGTTGAAAGAAATTATGGAACAAAACGAATCCTTATTGCGATCATATAATAATGGGGCGCGAATAGTTGATGAGAACATTAAATTGGGGGGACTTGATAATATAAAAAAACGAATACATGATATTCAAAATATTATTTTCTTAGGATGTGGAACTAGTTTGTATGCGTGTCAGATTGGACGTCACTATTTGAAACAAATGGAATGTGTCAATAATAGCATGTGTTTTGATGCAGCCGATTTTGAAATAAATGACATTCCATTGAATGGTGTCTCTTTACTAGTTATGTGTAGTCAATCGGGGGAAACGAAGGACCTACATCGGGTTCTTAAATTAATACAACACAAGAAGAATATTATTACCATGGGTGTGATTAACGTGGTTGATTCTATGATTGCTCGTGAGGTTGATTGTGGTATCTATATGAATGCCGGGAGGGAGGTGGCAGTAGCTTCTACCAAGTCGTTTACAAGTAGTGTTACTATTTTCAAGTTGTTTTCACAATGGTTCAATCAAGAACTGAAAAATGAGTCTATAAATGGTACAATATGTCAATCTATCAAAAATATATCATATCAAATAAGGGGGGTCAATGATAACATTGATAAGATAATCAAGTCGTCTCATATAGACTTGTTAAATTATGAGAATATATTTGTTCTCGGTAAGGGTAGTATGGAATATGTTTCCAAAGAGATGTCTTTAAAATTAAAAGAAATATGCTATATACACGCAGAAGGATATTCCGGTACAGCGTTAAAACATGGTCCATTTGCTCTATTACAGCCAGGATATCCAGTTATTTTACTGATTAATCAAGAGAATAGGCCAAAGATGTGGAATGTTTATAAAGAGATTGAAACGCGAGGCGCAAATATATTGGTGATTAGTGAAATTGCTGAACTGGGAGAAGAAATAGAAAATGAACGTTGTATCGTGGTTCCTGAAAATAAAGAACTCCAAGAAGTTATTTTTATGGTGGTTTTACAACATATATGTTATCGTCTGTCGTTGAAACGAGGAATTAATCCGGATAAACCTCGCAACTTGGCCAAAGTGGTTACTGTGGAGTAGTTTACAATCTGATACTTGTTAGGTTATGAATGTACCATTCATACGTCTTTTTAATCCCCAATTCAAAAGGGGTAAACTCAAAAGCAGGAAATAATTCTTTACATAATGAATTATCTACTGTTTTTTTCATACAACCATCGCTCATATTTGTATTCCATTTCAAATAGTAATATAATTAAACAAAACTTTAATATAAATACTTCAATATGTATATTAATTATATGCCGGATATGATAAACATTTATGAACCAAATATCAAGAAGTATAGCGAATCATCTATAAATGCTATCAAAGAAGGATGGATTTCCAATCACGGCAAATTTGTAGAATTAGCAAACATTAAGTTGAAAGAAATTACAAAATCCAAATATTCTATTTTGATGTCAAATGGAACATGTGCAACACATTGTTTATTTTTAGCATTAAAATTTAAATATCCCAATATAAATAAAATTTATGTTCCAAATAATTGTTATGTTGCTGCGTGGAATACATCATTAATGGAATATAAAATAAATGAAATAGAATTAATGAAAATGTCTAATGAAACATGGAATATAAATACTGATGTAGAATATATTAATAAATTAGATAAAAATTCGGCTGTGTTAATAGTTCATAATTTAGGTAATATTATAAATATTCCACGATTGAAACGAATTAGACCAGATTTAATATTCATTGAAGACAATTGCGAAGGAATGTTTGGTAATTATGAAGATACGTTTTCTGGAATGAGTGAATCATCGTTATGTTCTTCGTGTTCATTTTATGGAAATAAGATAATTACAACAGGTGAAGGTGGTGCCTTTTTTACACAAGACGATTCCGTTTATAATTATATAAAATCCATTTATAGTCAAGGTATGTCTGAAACTAGATATTTACATAATTTGCATGCGTATAATTATAGAATGACTAATATCCAAGCTGGATTTTTATATGAGCAATTAAATGACGTTGAAAATATTTTAGAAAATAAATACAAAATATTTCAAAATTACGACCATTTATTCAAAGACTTGGTTAAATTAGGTAAAATAAATTTAATCAAACACGAGGAAAATACAATACATTCGCCATGGATATATGCATTGCGAATTGTAGATAATACTAAAACAATCGAAGAAACATGTGATTTTTTCAAAAACAATAATATTGACATCAGACCATTTTTTTATCCTATAAATGCACACAAACATTTAGAAACGATTGAAAATAATGATAATACTAGTTATGTTCTTAATAAAGAGATTATCATGATTCCATCATCACCGAATATTACATACGAAGAACAGAAACTGGTTGTTGATGTTGTTTACAAATTTATAAATTTATAAATCTTCATTATATATTTTCATACAACTCTGATATAGAATTTATAGTTATATAATTTTCATCTTTTATAAGAGTTGCTCCTGGATGAGTAGGAAAATACATAGCTCTCACAAATAATTCTTTTTGTTTTTCACTCCATTCATTATTAATTATTCCATTATAAGGAACTTCTCTTTTATAATAACTTCCACTCCCTATTTGTTTTTCACCTTGATATTGGCATTTAATTAATTCAAATAATTTTGGTAATTTGTTTATACCTAATGTTATTAATTTATGAAATAATGAAAACGCTGTATCATCTTCACAAATATTTATTTTTTCCTGTATTAAAATATTTCCTTTATCAACATCACTAGTTAATATATGATAAGTTATACCAGTTTCTTTTTCATTATTTATTAATGCCCATACACTAGAAAAACAGCCTTTATAATATGGTAACAAAGATGGATGTAAATTTATTTTCATTCCATCAAAACAATTAATAATATTTTCTTTAATAATATTACGATAATGAATAGAAAGTAATAATCCTTTTTTCCCATTTAAAATATTCTCACAATTATTAATTGAAGTTGTATGGAAATTTAAATTCATATTTTGTATTAAATCTAATAACAAATCATTATTCTTTTTATGGGTAAAAATTATTATTTCTGTATAATTAAAAAATTCTTTTAATAAAAGATAATTTAAACATTCATAGCCAGCTCTTCCATATATACATAATATTAATGTATTCATAATATAATATATTATATATTATCTATATATTATATATTATCTATATATCTAAATCATTACTAATATAAATTTATTTTTTCATTATCAATATTCATAATTTCATATATTTCATTTATCGTATAGCAATCGTTCTGAAAATTAAATTCTTGTTTAATATCCAAACCATTTAATTCCATATTATATTTTATTGTATTATCATAATCAAAGCATTCTTTTATTTTATCTACTATATTATTTGACGATTGTATGATGATTTCATCATAAATGTAAGAAAAGTATTTTATTGGTTCAATAAATAAATCAAAACATTGTTCGTGACAATTTAATTGAATGACTAATCTATTTACTTTGTAACTTTTTTGCTCTTTTAATGCAGAGTTTGATATTAAATTTATTTTTTTTTTTATACGAAATCGTATATCATTGCTCTCGATACATTCCCTACATAATTTCATATAGTCTTCATCACTTGTATTTCCATCTCGTAATACATCCATTTGGTGCCAAATAATCAAATTAATCTTTTTCATAGAACAATATAGTTCATCAAATTTTACAACGAAAACATTTAATTTTTCATATAAAATATCATATTCTTTTTGAACATCTAACTTTCGATTATCTGTTATTTTATCACATTTTATATCCAAAATGGTTAGTTTATCAATAGCTTCTCCAAGTGATACCGGTAAATATATTATAGTATCCATATAATATAAATATATAATATGTTTATATTATATATTTATATTATATAAAATGAACGAAAATAACGTAACGCCTTGGATACATCCAGCTGTTGTAACTATGTTAGAAGAAAACATTAATGTTAATACAAAAATATTAGAGTTTGGGTAAGGAAATAGTACTGTTTACTTTTCCAAATTAACAGATAATATTTATTCAGTTGAACACAATGATAAATGGTATAATAAAATTAAACCCCAATTGAAGAATTATTGAAGACAAATATACCAGATGAATATTTTGATATCATAATAGTTGATGGAATACACAGAGTTAATTGGGTATATGCGTCGTTAAATAAATTAAAAAAAGGCGGAATATTAATATTAGACGATTCAAATCGAATAGAAAATCCTGCGAGTGATGGTTCTTATATGCCTATAAAAATATTAATGGATGGATGTGAATACTGTAAATTTAGGTCATCATATAGAAACACCGATTATTGGATAAAATCATTTTAATTTTTATAAGTAATCTTTATAGTGGATTATATTAGTTATTCAAACTTTCACACATAGCATCTACATCAATGTAGTCAGGATAATCACCATTATATGGACTAGTATATAAATAAGTATAAGCAGGGTGGAATAGTTTTACATGTTTTTCTTTTTTAGACATTGCTTTGATATAAGCTTCTAGCCATGGTTTCATCGTATTTTCATTTTTGTATACTTTATTAAACTTGAAAGCACATCTTTTAAATCCTATAAATGCAAAATGATATAAACATCGGTTTGTGTATTTAATGGTCTTTCCATAGGTGCCAAAGTTACAATGTCCGTATATACATCCTTTTTTATGTTTAGTTATGCGAGGTGCGATATAAAAATCATTTTTATCATAAACATTATATTGATTATAAGCAAATATTTTATGTGGCAAATCGATACTTACTAATTGTTTGTCATTTAGATACATATTTTCCACTTCGTTTATTAAATCTTTTTCAAAATATTCGTCTAAATCAGTCGCCCAAATTATATCAATATTATCATATACATATTTAGATGCTTCAGCAAACATTTTTTGTTTTTCTATTATACTTACTCCATTCCAAGATTTAACTTTTGAAGGGTCAAAATCTTTAATTAATGTTATTTTATTATCTATGTCACTAAAGTTTTCAATATATTCTATTGTACCATCATTTGAATTACATTTGTCAATAATATTGTAATCTACAAATATTAATTGTTTGAAATTATTATATAGAAATGGAAGTTTCTGCTTTAAAAATGTTAATTCATTACACATAATCGAAATATGACAATGATTCATTATATTATCTTAGATCATATTTTATTTTTTTGGTATTAAGCTTATTTAATTCACTTAATGGATTAATTATGCAACTAAAACATGAGTCTATTATAAATATTTCGCACGCATTTTTGATAACATCTATATATTCTGCTACGGGTATATTTATAAATTTATTCGCTACTTCAAAATGAGCGTGGTTTTTATTATATACATTTTCGTTAGCGCAAATTATAATATATTTATTATCATTTATATATGTTTTAATGTTTTCTGACAAACTTATTGTTTTCGTAGACGATTGTGTATGACAAAATATAATGTTTATATCCTTAATTTTTTCATATAGTGCTATACTTTTTTCCGTACTATTAATATCAAAATACTCGTAATATATACTTAAATCTAAGTTCATATCTTGATAAAATGTTTTAATGTGTTCCCATTTAATATTATATTTGTTATTTTTATTATAATTTAATATAGAGGGATTAGTTATTTTTGATTTTAAATAATTTTTATGTACTCCACATATAAAAACATCAGTATAATCATTAGAATATACGTTAGTGATAATATTTTTACAACTACTTTCCTCATTTATATGATCAAATGGAATAATGATTACATTTTTATTGTTAATTAATAATTTAACATTTGATTCATATTTATCTTTACATAACAAATATACATTATTATAGTGTAACAAAAGATAATTTATGGCTCCTATCATTGTTATGTTATCTCCCAATCCATTATGGGAAAGAATATATGCCGAATTATATTTAGTCATATTATATATTATTCATATATTTATTATTAAATCGTTGTTCCGCATAATTATTAAAATGATCCAGTGGAATGTTTATAAAGAGATTGAAACGCGAGGCGCAAATATATTGGTGATTAGTGAAATTGCTGAACTGGGAGAAGAAATAGAAAATGAACGTTGTATCGTGGTTCCTGAAAATAAAGAACTCCAAGAAGTTATTTTTATGGTGGTTTTACAACATATATGTTATCGTCTGTCGTTGAAACGAGGAATTAATCCGGATAAACCTCGCAACTTGGCCAAAGTGGTTACTGTGGAATAATAATATTTGTTTTGTATATTATTCAGCTGTAATATACAAAAATGACATGTAAATTATAGTCTAATATTTTTTAGATTATTAATGTACCATTCATACGTCTTTTTTATTCCTATTTCAAATGGGGTAAAATCAAAAGCAGGAAATAATTCCTTACATAGTGAATTATCTACTGTTTTTTTCATACAACCATCACTCATATTTGTATTCCATTGAATATTATCATATTTGATATCCATTACATTCGCAAGATGTTGGACAATGTCTTTTATCTCAAACTCCTCGTCATTACAACATATAATAGTTTGTCCCTTGATAGATTTATCAAAGAGTGAATGATAAATAATTTTCGCAAAATCTGCCGCGTATAACATTTGTCTCAATGGTTTTCCTGAACCATAAGCTATCATTTGTTCGCCAGTTGCCTTATTATTATGGAAACGATGTAGAAGTCCTGGTATAAGATGACTATTTTCTGGATTGAAATTATCATAAGGTCCATATAAATTCACCGGAACAAGACAAATAAACTCTGTATGTAATGTCTTATTATATTGTTGGCATTGTATATGCATCATTCGTTTCGCATAAGCGTATCCTTCATTGGAATAATGAGGAGCTGATTCGTGTATCATATCTTCATTCATGGGAAAATTGGATGGTTCTGTTGGAAATATACATGAAGAGAGAATAAAAATACCACGATGTATATCATTTTTCACACATGCTTCTAATATATTTTCATTTATTTTGATATTGTTGGAAAACATACTAGCGTTTCCGTGTAAATTTTTAAATAATCCACCAACATCGGCTGCCAAATGGATAATATAATCAAATTTGTTTTTTCCGAAATAGGATAAAACGGCTACTCTATCTGTTAAATCAACTGTATGCTCGTTTTGTAAAGAACGATTTAAAAAAACGAATTCGTGTTTATATTGTTCTTGACTCATATTATCATATTGAAACGTAGAAATAAAATCTTTTATACTTTGTCCAACCATTCCATTACCACCAGTACAACAAATGCGCATAATATATACAATCTATTGATATATTTAAATAGTAACAATTAGTTATATAATAATGAATAAAATCGCATTTGTAACAGGTATCACTGGACAAGATGGTTACTGTGGAGTAGTTTACAATCTCACTTCCAACATGTTGTTGTTTTGGTGGTATTAATAGTAATGAAAATGGAAATTTATTATTAATTGATTATAAAAGAACCGGGGTTTATGAGAGTATTGCAAAGGTGTAATTCATAAATGAATATTTACATGTTTGAAACATTTATTCAGTTGATAACTTGATCGATGCTCCTCCATCCATTATATAGTTTGAACCAGTCATAAAATTATTACTAATAATATAATATACAAATTCTGATACGTTTTGAGGTGTTCCTATATCTCCTAATATATGTTTATTTGACAGTATATTTATTTGTTCATTCTCGTTCCCATTACCTACATGACCTCGCATTAATCCACTTCTTAACATTTTTGTATCAATTGCTCCAGGAGATATACTATTAACACGAATATTAAATTCAGCTAATTCTAAAGCCATGTTTTTTGTTAATCCAACCAGTGCCGATTTAGAACACGCGTATGCTGATATATTATTAGATGTGGCTTGAGAATGAACAGAACCAATATTAATAATATTAGGATTATTACTTTTTTTCAAAAGATGTAATCCATATTTTGCAAATAAAAATGTAGGACGCAAATTACAATTCATAGTATTATCCCAATCATTTATATCTAATTCCCAGATTGGTTTACAAATTTGAATGGCTGCATTATTTACAATACAATCTAATTTATTTATTTGTAAATTGTTGATTAATTGTTCGACCTTTTCAGGATTACTTATATCACATGGTATGAAATGATTAATATATTCTGTATTTGTATTTTCTACAATATCTATTCCAATAACAAACCAATTATATTTTTTGAATTCTTTTGCTATTGCTTGACCAATATCTCCATTTACACCTGTAATTAATACGTTATTCGTATTATTTAATCCGTGATATTTATGTAATTGTTCTGCTAGTATAAAATCACTTTCTATATCGATATCACTAGATTCAATATCATTCATAACATGAATGTATGGTTTATAACCTATTCGGTGATGTCTTTCAAATAAGATGTCTTTTTTGAAAATATATAGACACGAATTTTCCTCATATAAAGGTTCAAGATTTTGAGTTGGAATAAGTTCGTTTGGATTGTGATTTAATGCGGATACATTATTATTTTGATTCCTATATAATCGTGTTTGAAGTTGTTTTGCGGTAAATAAACTGTCATACCCGTCCTTTTCTTTTTCCATAAAAGTTTTAATACATTCATCTATTGTTTCTACTTTTAATAACGGATTTGTAACATGTGTTTGTAAATAATAATCATAGTCTAAATTCAGGTTTGTAATGATATTTTCAAGTAACACGTTAGTTGGCGTGTCACCTGATTGTAATTCTAAAGGGCGCTCGTATGTGGAAATCATGGTGTCTTTAAAATCGGTTTTAATTGACTCCATTACAATAGGACTATTTGTGTCTATATAAATATGATTAATGTAATTACTTTTCAAAAGTGTATTTAAAACAATATGAAACAACGGTTTTCCATTAAAATCGCGGAAATTTTTTCCAGGAACACGTTCGGAATTATGCTTGATGGGGACAATAATACATATTTTCATTTAATATATTTGTAAATATGTATTTAAATATCTTCTTGTAAATAATAAGTATAGTATTTCATTAGATTTTTCATAAATTTGATAGGAAATACTGGATCCAGTAATTTATCTCCAGACTCGCTATTAAACCATACACATACAAAAAATGGAAAAATACACAGGGCATTCTTAAAATCATTCATATATGTATCATATGATATAGAATGTGACTCATTTTGTAATTTATAGTAAAAAATTACAACAAATTCAACAGTCGTTATATCAAATTCTATACTTTCAACTAACATAAATACAATATCGCTTACTCCTTTATTTAAATGTATGTATTGCCAATCTAAAAATATTGGTTCAGTATCATTTTTATAAAATATATTTGGACTTTTCAAATCTCCATGACAAAAACTCAACGGGAAACAGGACGCTTCATCGTATATTTTGTCAATATTATTGTATATTTTCTTAATTATATTTTTTTCATTATTGTTTAAAATATACTTTACATTCGTTTCAAATATTTCATATCGTGTATTAATCAACTCTTTAAAATAAGAGATTTCATTAATTTTTTTCAAACACTTCATATTTGGTATTATATCATCATTTGTTTCAAAACAAAATGTGTTATGAATATCATATATATGTTTAATCACATTCAACAATATATATATATTTGAATTTAAATTTATATTAAATGACCCTGAGTACTTATTTAAATCCTCTAATAAAATAGCATCTTTTTTACTATCTTTAAACGAACCAAAATATTTTGGAGTATTCGCGATTAAATGTGATATTTTATCGTAAAAATAAGTTTCATTCTCATACATATTTAATTTTATAGCAGTATTCGACAACTCATTATCGAAGTTGCATATTTTGAGAACGATATTTTCACTTGTACCGTTATCATAATCAATACGATAACTATTTATGTCGCAAATATATCCTGTTTTTAAATTATTACTATCTTTCGTAATACTTTTAATCGGAATGGTATTTATAGATTGTCTTATTTGTTTTGTGTAATCTTCAACACTATTATCATTAGTATTCATATAAAATTCTATTACATTATTTAAATTCAACTTATTATAATCATTATATTTAAATTCGGGTGTATTAGTAATTTCACTACAAGAATTACTGTTTTCAATTAGGCATATATTTTTGACATTCGTTCGTTTTGCACTACAATAACCAGAGTAACTATCTTCAAATATAAATACATCTTCTTTATTCGCATTAAAATAGTCGATTGCTTTTAAATAAGGTTGTGGATCTGGTTTATGGCGACTACAATCTTCCGACGCTATAACCAAATCTACATATTTAGTTAATCCAGTATATTGTAAAATATATTGAGCCGCCTTTTTGTTACAACTTGTAACAATTGCTATTTTATTGTGTTTGTTTTCTTTGAAAAAATTAAGAGAACCGTTAATTAATATTTGATTACCTGTTTCGTTTTGTAAAAAATCTATAAATAATTCATCCTTAACTCGTGATATTTCAACTATTTTATCAGGCGTTATTGATGAATCAATATAACTCATAAAAGTATTATCACTTTTTCCTTTAATGAAATAATCAAAAAATATTTTATCACATATAATGTTATATTTTTTTAACAATTCGCGCCAAACCTTAATATAAATAAAGTCTGTATCCACCAACGTTCCATCTAAATCAAATAATAATATTTTTGTATTCTTTAAATATTTTTTTACATGATTTGGTGTACCTAGCGAAATAATACTAATGTCTTTTAATTCTATACCATGAAAAATAATATCTTTTTGTATCATTTCATTTATTACACAAGATGTATATGGTTCATTATTAAATACAATATTTTCGTCTAATATATATTTACAATATTTACACAATATCTCAATATTTTCAAAACAATATGCACCCGTGTTAGCATTGTTAGAAATCTTCTCTTTTTCTTTTATATCTATTATTTTTGAATGCTTATCCATTTGAATGTATGAATATATTGGCTTTTCATTTTCTTTTACACTATAGAATACAGCATTATTGTAGATACTATTTCTATAAATATTTATAATATCTTCATGATAAAATGTATCGCAATCCAATACAATATTCTTATTTGAATTACTTATACCAGTATTTATTCCTTTTAAGCCTAAGTATAATGTTTCAGCAGCACCACTTGTATCATGCGGTAATGGTATAAAATGTATTAATGGATAGTTTTTTTTTATAGTTTGGGTGAAATTTTCATTTTCCAATATTGTGTTATAAATTATATAAATTGTATCATTCTTACTAATATTTAAATTATCTAAAATATATAATATCATTGGCTTCTCAAAAATCTCAATTAATGGTTTTGAGTTAGTATACCCTTCGTTTTTAAATCGTTCTCCTTTCCCACCAATAGGAATTATTATATTCATAATATAATATATATATATATATATTATATTATATATATTAGTCTCAATGAAAATAGCATTGATCATTTATGGATTTGTTCGTGATATAGAACAATCATACAAAGAGCATAAGTTTTTTTTAGACAATTATGATTGTGATATTTATATTAGTACATGGAACATATTAGGGAAAAAGAAAAGTCCTAAGGTTTATGGTGATAAAAGCACAGATTGGACTGATTATGAAGAATTGTTAGATGTAAATAAATTATTATCATTATTTAACCCTCGTGCTTATGAAATAGAGGACATACATGATTTTAATAATAAATATGACGATACTTTTATTAATAATTATCTAAAAAAATATAATTTTACATCATACTCAAGATGTAAAAATAGTATTATTGGTCAATATTATCGTATAAAATCATTATGGAACTTGTTTAACACAAATAAAAATGATAATGTACACTACGATTTAATAATAAGAAGTCGTTTTGATAATAAATTTCCAACAAAAATTACTTTAAATAATATACTTAAGGATAATTCTATGTATGTTACAAATTGGTGGGGTAGAAATGTAGACCTAGATGGTGTTGATGATTTTTTTTATATGTCAAATAGTTATGAAACTATGAATATTTTATGTAACGTATTTGATTATGTTTTAACATCAAAAAATATGTTAAGTGATAAATATATTAAACCGCAACAAGGTAGAAGTGGTCCAGTGCCTGAGTTAATAGTAGCGCATTTATTAAGAATTAATAATATTAAAATTAATAATATGGGAATAAAAATGTCATTAATCAAATAACCGTTATCAAATTATTAATTTCTAATAATTGTTTTTTTACTTCGTAATTATAAGAACCTATATTACATATAACAATTACATTTAATTCATCTTTTATTATTTCAGGACTACTACATACTAAGTCATACCCATATAATTGTTTATCCCATTTTGTAGAATCATTATCTAAAATATATTTAATGTTTTTACGATTTAATCCAAAATATAACATAGATTGTGTATTACTATGACATCCAAAAATATATGTATTTTTATTATTATTTATTGTAATATTAATATTATTAATCATATCTTTCATTTCATTTATTTTATCTAATAACAATAATTTATATCCTAAATTAAATTCATTTAATAACGATATGGATATGGTTGTTGGTTGATTTGTTTTTTTTAATTGGTAAAATATTGAATGCTTTTTATAATATTGTTTATTAACTATTTCTAATTTACAAATACTACATAAATATAATATATTGATTTCATTAATGAAATATGTATGTTCAAAATGCATTCCTAAAAATAGTATTTCAAATGAATATGAATGTAAATTCGGAATACTTATAAAAATACTTCCACCTTCTGCTAATATTTCACTCATTTTTAAAAGCATTGTTTTTGGTTCATAAAGATGTTCTAATAAATGACTATGAATAATTGTATCAAATTTACAATTAAATGTAGATTTTTCAGAAAAAAATTCATTTATATTTTGTATATTTTTTTTTGGATATTTTTCGCAATTTGGATCCATTAAAATCCAATGTAAATAATTATTAATATATCTTTCTATTTTATCCGTTGGACTTCCAATTTCTAAAACATTATCATTATATTTTTTAAATTTATTTATCATAGAAGAAAAATCTTGAAAATGTTCTATCCATGTTTTACCAATAATGTTATTATTATGTGGTTTATCATACAAAATTTTTAAATCAATTAATTTTTTAATTTGAATTGTTTTACACTTAATACATTCAGTAAATATCAAATCTTCAAATGTATATTTATTGTTATTTGTTATAGAAAATGAAATAGGATATTTTTCAAAAGCAATTATATTATCCAACTTATTATCACATATACAACATTTATTGCGAATTGTAGTCATTACATTTATATATCGATAAGTATTTATATATTATATAATATAAATACTTATTGATATAATATATCATAAATGTATAATATATTATTAACATGTCCTCCAATGATTAAACAAATATCAAGATATGAAGATTTACTTGATAAATACAATTTTAAAATAACTATCCCAGATTTTCAACAAGTTATGACAGAGGAAGACTTATGTAAAATTATTGGTCAATACGATGGATGGATTATTGGCGATGACCCTGCTACAAAAAAAGTATTTAATACAGGAATCAAAGGCAATTTAAAAGCGTGTGTAAAATGGGGAGTTGGTACAGATAATGTGGATTTTGATGCGTGTAAAGAACTGAACATTCCTATTTGTAATACTCCACAAATGTTTGGTGAAGAAGTATCCGATGTAGCGATAGGATATTTATTGTGTCTATCAAGACAATTGCATACTATTCATACTTCAGTTGTTAATAATGAATGGATTAAACCGTGTGGTGAAACATTAACTGGAAAAAAAGTATGTGTAGTTGGTTTTGGTGACATTGGAAAATGTATTGTTCGCAAGTTACAAGCATTTAATATGGATATTTGGGTTTCAGATCCATTATATCTTGATAAAAAATCAGATTATAATGATATTAAGGTTGATGTATTAGATAAATGCTTAGAAAAATCTAATTATGTTATTACATGCTGTCCCTTAAATAAACATACATTTCACTTATTAAACAAAGAACAAATACTATTATGTCAAAAAGGGGTAAAATTAATTAATGTTGGACGAGGACCGATAATATGCGAAAAGGATGTAATTGAATTATTAGAAAAGGGTTTCATAGATAGCGTTGGTTTTGATGTATTTGAAGAAGAACCGTTGCACCATGATAATAGGTTAAGAGATTTTAAACAGAATATTCTTGGAACACATAATGGTTCTAATACATTAGAAGCAGTGGATAAAGTTAGTATAAAAGTTTTGGATATAATGAAATTATATTTACGAAAATAATTAATATTTTTTATATGATTTTTCCTCAATAAAATTAGAATTAGAACTAATATTTATTTGTTTCTTAATTGCAGATCTTTTATCATTAGTAAAATATACAGATCTTGCTATTTCAATAAATTCTGTATCAAAAACACCATTCCTTTCTTTCTCTCTTATATCATCTTCTATATCCCATAATTTATTATTAATTTTTAATAACTCATTGTAATTTTCTATATCATAAGATTGTTGTTGTGAGATATTTTTTAAATAATTATATTCTTTTTGAATATTTACCAATTTTGTTTCATCTTTAATTTTATTCATTTTAATTTCAAGAATACTCATTTTGTCTAAAATTTCACCGGTACTAACTTCGATCTTCATTATAATTATTATAATGAAGATTTTTTAAGTTGTTTATAGAAATTCATAAATTATTCATAAATTATATCTTTATGATTTATTGTCGATACTGTATATGTTTTGCTAGACCACGACCAAGGATTATTGCTGTGTAAAATATGATTTGTTTTTTCCTTATAGTTTATTTTATTTAATTCAATTATTTTGGTATATAAGTTATCATCAATCAAATCGGGATGTATATACCAATCTTCAAAAATAATATTGTATTCCTGACTTACATCTCCAAATATCCTTTTATATCCTCTTTTTTCAAATATTTGCCTTGATACTTCTCTTGTATTATTATATTTACCATTTTCACGATACATATCATGTTCAAATGTAATTACTGCGAACTTATAAGTATCAAATATATATTTGTCAAAATGATATAATACATTTATGGTGGAACCATTATTGACTTCTAAATCAATTTGAAGATAATCAATATTATATGGCATTTTATTAGTTTGTAATAATTGTAAGAAGTCTATTTGTTGTGCATCTTTGATAATGTATTTTGATGTCCTTTTTTGTTTATACATTTGTTCAAATTTATCATCATATTCAATTAAAATACCTTTCCAATTAAACTGATTTTCAAGTAAATATGTGTTATTATTTACAATGGGATCGTTTGTTCCGATTTCTACGAATGTGCCGTTTTGTTTAAAGTTTAATAGATTTAACACAAATTTATCTTGTAATATTTGTCCGTAATACGTTAATTTTTTTTTAAATTGTAAGTTTTTTACTTCTATAAGATTATTGAATAACCTTTCTCCCACAACATTAAAAGAGCAATTTTCTAACGCCCATTTATTAGCATTCACTACTATATCATCTAATAAATGTGAATTATTTAGATAAAAATCTATTTTCTCCTGAAAATTGTTTTCATCTATACATACATAATGAACTCCATCAACTAAATGTTCTATATGAGTTGATTCTATTATTGGTGAAAATAATACACTTTTAGAGGATAATACTTGTGGATATCTGGCATTGAATAAATCAGTTCCATCTAATTTAAACCTTTTTTCAATATTACTAATATATTTTGTATATCCATCGGCTATTGTTATCCTTGATGTGTTTAATAAATTCGCAAAATTAGCTACAGGATTTTCATGTTTAAAATAATTGTATAAAATATCTTTATCTCCATTACAATCTTGGTAACGCAAAAACTCAGCATTAAAAATCTTATATTTTTTATTATGAATTAATTTGTTATGAACCAATGTTCTGAATGGATATCCATTATAACACCATTGGAGATTAATATCATAATCGTAATTAACGCTTCTGAAAGTTGTAAATAAATTATCATAAGTATATGGGAATGTAATAAATGTATTGAAATTAGTTTTAACTATATTTTTCATCCATTTTTCAACTTGCGAATAGAAACTGAAGTATCCTATTACGCCGTATGATTTTAATATATTTTCACGTTTTCTATATAGTTCAATGGTTGAATCTCTTATTATTTCCCAATAATCACAAATTAAAATTAACTTTGGTATTGTGTTGTATTTTGTAATATTTTTTAAAATTTTGTTGTTATCTATATATTGCGGCTTTGTATTTCCTTTACCCCCACACCATAATTCAATATCAGGTATAAAGTTTAATTTTTTATATACATCATCATATGTTGCGTCCCAACCAATAAAATTTGGATACCCTTCACCATAATAGCAAACATTACAATATTTATTTAAACTATTTTTCCATGTTTCATATGCGTGAACATAGTATGTTGATTGATTATGTGTGCTTATAATTAAAACATTTAATTTTGGTATTAATTCGTCAATATGTTTTTTCTCAAAAAATGGTATTTGACTTATTTCCGAACAATTTAATATTTTCACATCTTCTGGACAATTATAAAAAATATTTTTCCATCCACCTATTTGATATTTTTGCGTTTGTGGAAAATTGTATATATCTCCATTAGAATGATATTCAGGAAACCAATAATTGGGATTCTCTTTAACGTTGCCTTTTATTACCAATTGTCCAGTTGAGTTAACAGTAGATCCATTCACCTTTTCTACATAATTACAATCACAACCTAATAATATTATTCTTTTATAACCTTTCATAATACCTATTTGCAAAGCATTTGCACCAGATGCACCAGCATTTACAAATTTATCAAAACTTTTAGAAATTTCTTTAAATCCATCTAAACCTCTATTTATAAAGTTAAAGTTAATAAATCTATCATTATTAACTACTTCTTTTGAATACATTGATTGTCCATTTTTTCCATTCCCTATAAAATAGAATTCTTTTATTCCATTTTTTTCCAATACTAATTTTGAAAAATCCTCTTTCTTACTTTCATTTACTATATAATCAAAACAACCATAATAACATGGTGTAAAATCATATTTTTTCATCATCTTATGAAAACTATTCAAACAAAATGTATCATGTTGCTTGATATATTTAAGATATTTATCATTATTCATGACGTTTGCTAAAGATGGTCCATTACCTAATATAAACAATGTATCAGTCATATTATATAATAATAATATAAATCTTTATATATTAATACGTATCATTAATTAAATAATCGCTATAATAAGATATACTTGACTTATAAGCATTATGTTCTGTATAAAACCATAAACTGAATTTATCTAACGTATCTTTATGACTAACTATATTTTCTTTAAAATTATTATCACTCTCACGTTCTCTATCTATTCTAACTTTTAATATATCTTTTTCAATATCATTTTCAGTTTCTATATATTTTAAATCTATACTATTATTCATTATTAATTTATTAAAATAATTGAATATTGTTTGTGTACGATTCATATGAAATTGAGAAGTAATTATATAGCATTCATTCATTTTAAATGGAATAATATAATTTAAAAAGGCAAAATAACCATTTGCTATTGTATCATATGACGCCCATTCACGTATTATTTTATCTGGACTAATTCCTTTGTTAATTAAGTAATTAGCACAACTGGTTGATTCATGTATTACATAATTGTTTGAATCTAATCCTGGCGGTTTATGATATGTTCCGCCACCTAAAACTATTATTATATTATTTGAGGTTAAATTATATAATTCAATAGCCTTATCCAAACGTTTCTTAACAAAATTATTAGGATGATTAGTATTATCTGTACCCCCAGCTAATACAAATATATACATAATTATATTCAAATATATACACTTATTTTTATATCTAAATTTCCACATTAATAATTTCCACTATATCATGTATCATTTTTCGTTCAATTATTGTATATTCCAAGTTATTTAGACCTGAACTCATAATTTCTTGTAATTTCTGTTCGCAATTTAATTTTTGAAATCCTTGATAATGTTTATTCGTATTTTGTGAGGTATGTTTTGTTTCTCTGTCATTTACATCATTAAAACGCTGTAAATAGAGTGGATGTTCCACACTATTGGTAAGATTTGTTATTTTTTTAATATTATAATATTCGGCTCTATTTTGTAAAGCCTTGTCTTCAGTCCCCCACCCCCAAACATCATTTGGAAACCCATTTATCTTGTGAATTGTACTATCTTTCATTTTTATTATTCCACCCAATGTATTACATTGAGATGTATAAACACCTAATACATCAGTATCATTTACTTCTTTTATGTAATGTTCTTCAATACATTTTTTTGTAGGATTTATATCAACGTCGTGTGTAAAGAAATATTTGGTTTTCTTTTCATACTCTTTAAATCCTACATTTAATAATGCTCCGCGATTAAATAATTTTCCTTCCTTTTGTTCTATGACAACTACCTTGGTTTTTGGTAAGTATTCTTGAAAAAGAGGAATCGTATTTTTCATAAAATATTGTAAGTGTTGGTCCCTGTTACGAAATGGAATGAGTATCACATTGTCATAAGGACATGTTTCGTCGTCTTCTTCTTCACACTTGTGAAGATTAAACTTCATTTTAATAATAATCATATCTTTATTATTAAATCGTTTTTCCACATAATTATTAAGTGATTAAGTTGTTTTTTATTATAATATTTAAAGATATACCACCTATACAATAAATAGTAGTTCAAAATGCGTGTGAACTTAAATGACACGATTCCTATCATTACAATAGCTTATGTCAATTGGTGGCCCGACTCTGGTAAAAATAGATATTTAACAAGGTTCATCCAACAAAATATTGGTCATGTGATACATGTACATCCTACAAAGAATCCTGATATTCTAATATCATCAGTATTTGCTGATATAAATAATGTCCGAAATATAAAGGCAAAATGTAAATTACTTTTTTACGGAGAAAACTTAAATAGGTTTCCTCCTTATAATGACGATAAAATATTATATGACACATTTGATTTAATAGTCGGGTTTAAAAATACAGATTTATCCAAAAAACAAATCAGATTTCCTTTGTGGTTAACGTATTATCCTTATTACAAATATAATGAAGATGATAATATATTGACTTGTATTCAAAATCAATACAATGAAAATATAACAAAACAGAAGGATATTTTTGCCAGTATCATTTCACGACATGATGATGGTGGGCATCGATCAATAATATTTAATGAAATATCTAAATATGGTGATATAAAATCTCCTGGAATATTTCGTAATAACACACCCCCTATCGGGAGTACACATAAAGAGAAAATCAACTATATATCTAGAGGAACCTATCATATATGTCCTGAAAACTCATCTTATGAAGGATATTTCACTGAAAAAATATTTCAAGCATTTGAAGGAGGAACGATTCCATTATATTGGGCTATTGATTTTCCAGAACCTGAAATCATAAATAAAAATAAATATTGTTTTTGTGATGTACATAATAAGGAAACATTGGAAAAATCAATACATAATGTAAGTACGAATCCGAATCAATATATTGAAGGAGAATTATTTACAACAAACGCAGGAGAGCAATTACAACGTTTTTATTCTGAATTGTTAGATAATATATTGTTGAAAATATAAGTTAAGTGATAATCACATTTATTTTAATCATTACATTTTTCTAAATAAACCATCAAGAGGACATAACTTAAGTAACCTGATGGATAATTCTATACTAAAACATACTATAAACTTATAATATTTTTAATATAAATTATAATTTAAACAATACATTAGGTATAATATAATGACCCAACAGATCCATTTTGTCACATATGGAAATAATAGGTTTGAAAACGCTAAAAAAAGAATACATTCCCAGGCCACCAGTAGCAAATGGTTTGATACAATACAAATATGTGGACATGAATGTTTAAGTGACGCATTTAAATCAGAGTTTAAAGATATATTAGAAAAACCAAGAGGTGGTGGTTATTGGATATGGAAGTTTGATATTATTAGACAACAATTATCTAAGATGACTAATAACGATATATTGATTTATGTGGACGCAGGATGTTCTATTAATACTAATGGCAAAACACGATTGAATGAATATGTTGAAATGCTCAATAATTCAAACGAAAGCATTATTTCTTTTCAAATGTCACATCTTGAGAAAAAATATACTATAAAAGAACTATTTAATTACATCGAATCAGATGTCAACAGTCAATATGGTAATTCGGGACAAATTCAGGCAACAGTATTAATAATGAAAAATACCGATAAAATGATGAAAATTATAGACGAATGTATCAATGTATTACGTTCTGACAAGTTGATGGTAACTGACCATTATAATAAAATAGGACAATGTGATGATTTTATAGATAATCGTCACGACCAAAGTATACTCAGTCTAGTTAGAAAAAAATATGGGTCTATTGTATTGAGTGATGACGAAACATATTTTGAGCCATTTGGTAATCAAGAATCATTACAATATCCATTTTGGGCAACCCGAAAGAATTAATATATTTTTACAATTATTTGTTTAGATATCCACCTTAATTAGTTCCACCATATCATGTATATTTTTTCGTTCAAGTATGGTATATTCCAGATTATTCAATCCTGAAATCATAATTTCTTGTAATTTCTCCTGTCTGGTTAATTTCGGAAAATCGTCATAATGATGTTTTGATTTTTCTATTAGGTTTGTATGATCTTGGTCATTTACATCATTAAACCGACGTATGTAATGTGGATGTTCTCTATCATCTGTAAGGATTGATATTTTGAGAATATTATAATATTCTGTACGATTTTGTAACGCCTTATCTTCCGTTCCCCACCCCCAAATATTATTTGGAAATCCATTTACTTTTTGAATAGTATGATCTTTCACTTTTATTATTCCTCCCAATGTATTACATCGAGAAGTATAGATTCCTAATACTTGATGTTCCACTGGTATTTTTGTATAAAATTCCTGAACACATTTTTTAGTAGGATTTAGGTCTACATCATGAGTAAAGAAATATTTGGTTTTCTTTTCATACTCTTTAAATCCTACATTTAATAATGCTCCACGATTAAATAATTTCCCTTCCTTTTGTTCTATCACAACTACCTTGGTTTTTGGTAAGTATTCTTGAAAAAGAGGAATCGTATTTTTCATAAAATATTGTAAGTGTTGGTCCCTGTTACGAAATGGAATGAGTATCACATTGTCATAAGGACATGTTTCGTCGTCTTCTTCTTCACACTTGTGAAGATTAAACTTCATTTTAATAATAATTATATCTTTATTATTAAATCGTTTTTTCCACATAATTATTAATATTGTTATTGTTCAATATATTTACATATTTCATTTCCATAATTTATAAAATAAATCGTATGTCATGTTTGGTTTAGTTTTTTCTTCGGATATGGTTTTACTACAACCACCATAATCAAGCAAAGATACATCAAACTTATGAATGTTCATTCTTTTACAGAATTGAATGATTTCAGAAACTTCATTCATATTATTGTAATCTACGTGTAAATGTAGAGAGATATTCTCGAGATTGATATTTTGATTCATCATAAGACATTGGGTTATAATATATTGAAAATCTTTTATAGTTAGAGTACCACACGTATCAGACAAACAAATCTCAGTGTTTTCATAATCTATAGAATAGTCAATAATTTCATTAATAATTGTATCCATATTGATTTTTCCTTCAAGTGGACATTCAGATATGCATGAGATATATATTTTTGTTCGATAATTAAGTATATTATTATCATTCAATACCTTAAAACAACTTTGGATCTCCTTTTTCATTTCAATAATTGTTCTGTTTGTGTTGTTTTTTTGAAAACTTTCCGATACAGACGTTATAAACGAAAAATTATTAACACCATAACAAATTCCTTTCTGAAAACCATAAAAGTTAGGGACTAATAAAAATAGTCGAGCATCCTGATTACTATTATGTTTATAACTATCAAGTCGTTTGTATAATTTCAATGAGTCTGAAAATACAGGATAAAAATTAGGACTGACAATCGACCCTATTTCTACATTTTCCACATGTTTGTTGAGGATAATTTGATTACGAAAAACCTGTTCTTTTTTATCAGTGGTAAATAAACCTAGCATATTTTTAGGCAAGCATTGTAATCCATCTCTTAACGATACGTCAGTAAGCACAGGTGTTCTATATACTTGTGACACCGATGTCATTTTTGATTTGGGTATATGTATTGTATAGCGATTCTTTTTTGACAAGGGTGTCAATGGTGTCAATGAGGATATGATTCTTTTACAACGCAAACTCATATTAAATATATAGTATTATAGGTATTATATATTTAACTTATTTCTATTAATAATTGTCTTTTATACATTTACAGTATGTATTTATTCAGCTATCATATACTCAGGGAACATTTATGCCGTGTTTGTTAAACTATGGGTGTATGGATTCTCTTTAAACGCAGTGAGTAAATCAGGAGTCATTCTTTCCGACCCAATATTTTGATTATACGTCTGCGGTTTTCTTATCGCACCATATGTTTCCTTTGCCATACTTTGTGATGGCATATTGGAAGGAACCCATTGACGATTATTATTTCTATCGCACTCGTTTTTGGCTATACTCACGTTCATCTGCTGATTATAAATCTGAGTATTTCCTTGGTTTGTTCGAGAGACAATCGACTTCTCTTTGGATTCATTGTTTATTTGAGCATATCCAGCAGTATAATCCATTTCGCCCCAGGCAGATGCCGCTCCACCAACACCGCCTATCCCGCTATAATTAGTTGTATCACGTTGATTATCAATCGGCTGTTGCTCATTCACCATATAACCAGTTCCGGTTCCCTGATTATTTACAAACAAATTAGGAGTATGTAACGTTGTTTCTTTGATAGTGGTAGGAGTTTTATCATTTGGATTCATTACATACGATTCCTTTACAGCAGTGGTAGCATGATTTCCATATATGCGCGTATTATGACTATATTCCTCTTTTCTAGTAGGATTCAATATATCCATAATTGGAGCTATGACAGCTCCTATCGCAGCACTAAATCCACTGCGCACAGTATCGGGTTGTTTATTCATTCCTCTATTTCCAGCATAATTGGTATGACTATTTTGTGCGATATCTTTATCTTCGTGTGTTCCATGTCCTTGCGCACTGGAATGACTCACTGGGGGAGCAGGTAATTGTTCAATTCGAGAGTCTTCAAAGTTTTCAGGAGCATATGTTCCATTGTTATCAGCGCCAGCAATACCTGTGTATGATTTCGTTGTAGTTGTTCTAGATGTATCAGACAACTCTTGTAATGGTCGCAACGCTTGGGCCTTTTCACTTCCTGTAGTGGTCAACCATCTATCTTGAGTTTGAATAAAAAATCCATCTGGTTTGTATTTCTCTACTTTACCAATTTTTCCTATTTGTTTTATATGAGAGTTAGCAGGTCCTTCTAAATTATCCAGTTTATATTCAATCTTGGGATTGGTAGCAACTCTCAGTTCATCAACTGTTTTGGGAAGCCATTCATCTCGTGCCTCCATTCCAGAGTTGAAACCACCACTTCCGTTGGTATCATATCCCTGGTTCAATCCAGGACCGACTCTTTCAGATTCAAATGGTTTTACATCACTGGACTTCATACCAGGATTCACTCTGGATTGGTAAAACTCACTCATATTGGGTGTGCCATTCGCCCACTGCATATTCTGCTCTGGTTTAAATAAAGGCGCCTGTTCTATCTTTTCAATGGTTTGTGAACCCATACCTGCCATATTATCTAACTGTGTTTCGGCATTGTTAACATTATACACTTGTCCTCTTACCTTTCCACCATTGAACGGTAACATATTATTATGTTCAAAATCGGTACTACTAATATAGTCTCCTGTCAATGAATATACTTTCTGGATATTATTTCCAGTGTTTTTTCCTGACTGATTCCCTTTTTTGTAATAGTTTTGGTCGAAATATTTATCAGTGGCGTTGTTTGGTGAAGAATAATGTTGAACCGTATCTACTAATTCCTTCTTGTTCATCACTGGATAGTTACTAGGAGGGATATTTGTATTTGGAAGTTCATTCACTTTTTTTCCCATATTTACAAACCTTTCCACATTGTTCTTATTGTTCTTATTTGAACTATTCATCTCCGATTTTCTATTATTTTTATTATTTCTGTTGTTTCTAGCTCCATCATTATTAGAGGTCGCAAATAATCCAACTAATGCTACAATAGGTATAAGTTCCATGAGTACTTTAATATATATAATATATAAAAGTATTATAATTTTAATATATTATACAACTAAATACGAAAAGAAGAAAGAAACGTAGGTTTCAAATCAAATATTTGAACCACGAATATTATCTTTCGGTTGATTCACTGGTAAAGGAGAAGGTAATATATTTGAATCAGCTATACAAGGCATTTGTTGAACATAATAATCCTTTTCTAATATTCTTGTGCTAATATTGTTTTCAAAAGACATACATGTATTTTCCTGAGGATTTAATGGTGGTGTATACCAATCTACCTGTTCTAAATCTCGAACTGTCCATGCTGGCATAATTGTACGAGGTTGTTCAGTATATAAAGTACTGTTCGATGGATATTCAACCTTTGATGTTGGAACATTATATGTCCTATATTCATCCTTACCTAAACAATCTTTTCCTGCTTTCTTATTTACACCCATTAATTCACTTTCTAAATCAATACAGTTTGTCATTAGGTTTGCCCCCCATTTTTGAATACGAATATGCGGGTCTTCTATATAATCTGGTGTAGCACCATTCCCGGGAACATTCAATATCCATCTACCTTGGTCAGTTGATTGTTGTAATTGTTTAGATACTCTACAAGGGTCATCATTAAATCTTGTAAACGCCATTCTATTCTTAATAATAGTATAGATTTTTATTAATGATTCTTGATTTATTCTTAAAAATATCATTTAGTCAATAATAATCATAATCATAATCATAATCATAATAAATTAAAAACAAACAATTCGTCCATTTCTATTTAAAGTTTTATAATGTAGATACATAGATAACATTACATAATGTCCACAAAACGAAGTACGATATGTCTGAATATGATTGTTAAGAATGAAGCACATATACTTCACCAAACCCTTCAAAATATCTGCGACCTGATTCACTTTGATTATTGGGTAATTGGTGATAACGGGTCTACAGATGGTACTCAAAAACTAATTAAACAATATTTCAAACAGAAGAATATTCCAGGCGAATTATATGAAGATTCGTGGGTTGATTTTGGCCATAATAGAACAGAGGCTTTAAGAAAGGCATATAATAAGACCGATTATGTATTTATATTTGATGCTGATGATGCGATCCATGGAAAAATAACTGTGCCTAGAACCATGACATTTAATAGTTGTAATTTTACATTCGGACATCCAACACATACTCAGTATGTAAGAACACTATTGGTAAATAATCGACGAAAATGGAAGTTTGTAGGAGTACTACATGAGTATATCGCAATGGATGAAGATGAAGAAGGAGAAAACATCCAAGCTTTGATGGGAGGTGATTATTATGTAGAATCAGGTAGAAAAGGGTCGAGAAATGATGACCCTAAAAAATATTATAAAGATGCGATGGTTTTAGAAAAGGCATACAACAAAGCGATTGAGGAAAACGACAAAATATCTGACAGGTACGTGTTTTATTGCGCACAAAGTTTTCGCGATGCTGGAATGCCTAAAGAAGCTATAGAATGGTATATCAAAACGTTGAGTGCTAATGGATGGATTGAAGAAAGATATTATGCTTGTCTGGAAATATATGATTTATGCTGTAAAATAAACGAAAAAGAAAGAGGTTTTTATTACCTTGTAGAAGCTCATAAATATAGTACAACGCGTGTAGAGGCCGCCAAAATACTTATTCAACACTATTGTGCTAATAATATGTCTGATATCGCATACGGATATTATCAAGTAATCCAGGATTATTACGAAAATAATAGCCTGAAAGATAATTTGTCCTTAAAGTTGTTTGCTCGAAAAATGGACTACGATTTTTTTATCCCTTATTTTATGATTATCGTATCTGAAAAGACACGTAAATATGATATTGGATTGAAGATGTATGATAGATTATTTAAAACCAAAATAGTTGTAGATGAGTGGTGTATGAAAAACATGATATTCAACTTACAATTTTTCTTAGATAAAGTGGATAACGCAAAATATCCTCAGTTTTACCAGGAGCTAAAAGAGTATCTTAAGGTTATTATATTGGAAAAAAACATTAGTATTGAGAAAAAATTACTTCTTACCTTTCATAAATATGGTCTGGATCTTTCTGATTTTGATGTGAATCCCCTCCCAGAAAAAATATTTGATTCATCCAATGAGACAAGCAATAAAGTGCTTGTCTTTGCCGGTTTTGGTGGTACTTTATGGAACGAATCTTATTTGAAAACCAACTCATTAGGTGGTTCAGAAACAGCAGTAATTAATATGACCAGATGTTTACCTAAACACCTAGATATTTATGTTGGAGGAAATGTGGAAGAAGAGAAGGTGGATAATATCACTTATGTAAATATGTCTAACTTACCTGAACTGATTAAAAACACCAAGTTTCATACGATTATTATTTCTCGATATATCTCATTCTTCGAATTATTTCCGTACTATTCAAGTAAACAATCCTTTATATGGGCACATGATACCGTATTATCTAATTATGGATGTGGAATATCAGACAAGGCGATTCTGGGAAAATGGAATACTCATATTTCAGGCGTCGTATGTCTTACAGAATGGCATAAAGAACATTTCCAATCTATTTATCCGGAACTAAAAGAAAAAATCCATTTGATTAATAATGGTATTAATCTCTCTATTTTCCCAAAAGTAGATGTCAAAGAACCCAATAGTTTCATGTATAGTTCATGCTCTGAACGAGGACTAATGCGCATATTACAAATGTGGGAACTAATCTTAGAGAAGATGCCTAATGCGAAGCTTTATATTTCTTCCTATAATCCATTTCCTCATAATGAGGATGAAAACAAGATGAATGAATTTGTACAGCGTTTCGACAGTATTACTCATCTTGGAAAACTTTCTCAATCACAATTATACGAACGCATGGCAACCACAGAGTTTTGGCTTTATCCCACAAATTGGCCCGAAACGTCTTGTATTACCGCATTGGAAATGTTGAAAAATGAAGTCATTTGTATTTATTATCCTATTGCTGGTTTGGTAAATACGATGGGAGATTGTGGAATCTCTATTCAACCGGGTAAAGAAATCGAAACTTTAATGAGTTTGACTGACCAAAAGAAGACGGAAATGAGAGAACACGGTAGAAAATATGCTGAATCTTGTAGTTGGCAACAACGAGCTACTATATGGCAAAGTACTATTATTAAAAATTGGATTACTACCGAAAAACCTTTATGGGTTATTTTTGCTGGACCTGTTTTTGGATTAGATGCTATGAAAGATTATTTTCATAATTTGAATCAAGATAATATATATGACATTGTTTTCACGAAAGATATCGAATATTTGAAAACGCTACAACCTTATCGTATCACTTCTCCACATATTATACACAATTCTGAAATATTTGATTTATTTCCTAATACCCAAATTGATTTATTGAACACAGAACCTTTATGTTATCAGTTCAGAATGGTTGATCTATTAGAACATCATAAAAGATATCCATCAGCCAAATTATATGATTATAGTCAGTCTAATATTCAAATATTGAACAATCACGGGGTAACAGATGTTACACATTTACCCTATACGAAAAATCCAGAAGAAATAAAAATGCTAAAAGAATTATGGAAAAATACAAAGAAAGAGTTTGATTTCGGTATATTGGTTTCTGGAACATCTAGCACAAACAGTATAGAGAAATCCCCCGCACGTCGGAAAGCAATTGTGAAAGACTTACTCAAGAATGAATATACTGTGAATATTATTCAGGGGTGGGGAATTGAACGCGACCGCGAATTAGCAAAATGTAGGGTCATATTGAACATACACGGACAATTACAAGAAGAAGAAAATCCACCTTTAAACAGGACAACACGAATATTTGAACATATCCGATGTGATCGGTTATTAGATTCTGGATTCAATATATTGAGTGAAGATTGCGACTTTTTAGATAATAGTTTTATTCAATCGTACTCCAATTTACGTATTTGTAAATATGACGAGTTTTTTGATGTAAAAAAAATCCGGAATGTTTTGAATTATGTTGCGTTACAAAATGGTGAAAATGTGAAGTCGAAATCTATTTTGAAAAACAACACACACACTAAGGACGCGGTTAATAATCCAAAAAATAAAAATTATTGCTTTATTCATAGTTGTCATATCAAAGAGTTTGGATTAGAACGACTTGAAAAGTTCATAGAACTAATGACACGTTCTAAACTCATTGATAAATTGGAGAAAGTATATATAACAAATATCGGCGAACCTATCGTAAATAAAAACTATGGAGACAAATATGATATAGATAATTACTCTGAAAATACACAATTATGGGAAATACCTACGTTGAATAAACTATATCATTTTTCTTCTAATAATCCTCATTGTAATATCTTATATTTACATACCAAAGGTATATCTTATATCAAAAATACACCTCGTTACAATAATGTGAACGATTGGATTGATTTAATGACATACTTCTTAATTGAAAAACATAATACATGTTTATCTATATTGAAAAAAAAATATGATACCGTAGGATGTAATTATTATGACAAAAATGATGGAATACCGAAACATTATTCTGGTAACTTTTGGTGGGCTTCCACTAATTATATCAAGTCATTGACATTTGATATAAAAACTAAAGTAGATACAGAAATGTGGATATGTAAAAACAAACCAAAATATTACTCGTGTCATCAAAGCCCAGTGGACCATTATGTTAACTCTTATTCTCGTGATAAATATGCTTCCAACGAAGATAGACTGGTACAATTGAATGATGTCAAAAAGAAGAAGACTAGAAAAAGAAAAGTTGTCGATTGTTTTATTTTCTACAATGAATTAGAACTATTGAAATATCGACTCACTATCTTGAATGACCATGTTGATTATTTTATAATAGCAGAAGCAACTCATACACATATTGGCAAGGAAAAACCATTGAACTTCGAGAAGAACAAGAAAATGTTTTCCGAGTTTATGCATAAGATTATTTATGTTGTGGTTGATGATTTCCCCCATAAATATCCTGATTGTGATATTGAAAAAGGACAACAATGGAAGAACGAGAAGTTTCAGCGTTGTTGTATTCGTCGGGGTATTGACTCTATAAAAGATGAATTAGAACCCGAGGACATTGTTCTTATTAATGATCTGGACGAAATAGCTGATCCAACTATGATTCAAAAAGCAGTCAATTATGAAATAGATATTACATTCAACATATTAGAAATGGATTTTTATTATTATAATTTGAATACTCAGTTAGACCACAAATGGTGGCAATCTAAAGTGATGACATATGGTAAATTATTAGAACTGAACTTGACATGTGATGAGGTTCGGTTTGGCAACTGGTTGCCTATTGTCCACAAAGGAGGATGGCATTTAAGTTATTTTGGCGATGCTAAATTTATCTCCAATAAGCTTCAAAACTTTACCCATCAGGAACATAATACAGTAGAGATGACTGACCCAGATATTATTGCTAAAAAAATTAAGGAGCATAAGCATCTATTTTCAGATGATGTTACATGTATTCATATAAAAACACAAGACAACGATTACTTACCTCCTATGTATGATAAATATTTGGGTAATTTCTATGAGTAATTCATAATGAATGTAAAAAAATACAATTCTGAAACATAATAAAAAATGACTATTTGATTTTTTATTATATATTTGATTATTTATTCCCCTGCGATTAAAATCATATTTGCTATATTAGATATAACATGTAAACCCATATGATTATATGTGCTAGTCCAATATTTTAGTTTTCTATATTCGACACAACCTCTAAGATAACTAGTTATAGAGATAGATGTTAAAAACATCCATATATTCCCATATTGATTTGTATTACTTCTATGTATTTGGTACAATAAACAGGTTCTTACCATCCATATATCCATGGTTCGTCTCCATGAAAGAGTAGGATATTTCCAAAAGTTCACAGAAGTTAAAAAAACATTTCCTAGTATGATACCCGTTGTATTTTGTTGTTTACAAAAAGCATACATACTAGACAAACCAGTTAACCAAGAGGTTTTCCATAGTATATTATATTGTTCTGGTGAGTAAAGAGTATTTTCCATAATATATGGTTACTCAAATAAATCAATTTATATTACTTTTATAAACCATATTTTTATTTGGGTTTTTTCTATTTCCTTATATCGACGAGGTTAGAACCCAACGAGATAACCCTGAAGTCACTCCAATAGTTAGGTTGGTCACATAAATAAAAGTAACTGTTTGATTAGGATTGATTGTTTTATTCGCGGTTCCTAAAACCAAACGGTTGGGCTCAAGAGAGTCAGTACTTTCTTGTTGAAAAGTCTGATTATTACTGGTTGTATTGACAATTATGATATACTTTCCATTTATCCCACCTGAAAATCCGGTAATATTATATACACTCGCACCATTAGTAAGCTTATAAAAAGAAAAATCTCCTATGGTATAGTCATCCAAATCACCTGATATTACTGACAAATCCATATTAATATCAGGACCTCCGGAAAACACCACTGCTCCTGCGGATCCTAATGATGGTCCAGTAGCTCCAATAGGACCAGTAGATCCTATACCACCTGTAGCACCTGTAGCACCTGTAGTACCAGTCGAACCTGTAGAACCGATTGCGCCTGTAGACCCAGTTGCGCCTGTAGACCCAGTAGCTCCAGTAGCTCCAGTAGCACCCGTAGCACCCGTAGCTCCAGTAATTCCATCTATGCCAGGGATACCTCCTAAATTAAATACGACTGTTTGACCACCCGCCATAATTCCATCGATATCAACAACGTTGAATATAAGTATCTGACCTGTTGATGGTATATAATCTTCAACAACTCCGTTACAATTTATATTATAATTCGCTTGCGACACAATTATTACTTCTTGTCCTGGACTATATGCTAGTCCCGAGGATATAATCCCCCCAACGACGGTTGAACCTGCTGTAAACCCTGTAAAATCAGTGGAAGGAGAAGAATATATGTCTCCTGGAGTACCAGTAGCTCCGGTTAAACCAATTGCCCCAGTTGCGCCTGTTGCTCCTGTTGCTCCTGTTGTGCCAGATGCTCCTGTTTGTCCTGTAAATCCTCGAACACCTTGAGCCCCTGTCGCTCCCGGAGGTCCAGTTGGTCCAGGTATACAACATTTTTCCATTACTGCGCATCGTTTCGTGTATCTAGACATCTATTATTGCTATAGTATATTATACTATAAGATAATCGGTTTGTTAATTTTTTTTTATTTATTGTTGTTTTTACATCTAAATTAATATTCAAATTACAACTACCTACACTTCATAAGTATAATATAATTGTAAACTTAAATAGGAGGGTCCATTAGGTGGTCCTAAGTTGGTGGATTCTACATATAGAATAATTCCCTCGTTAGCAGAACCCAATATAATATTATCACTAGGAGAACCTATAGTAGTAAAATACTCAGTGAAATCTGTTTGTTTGATTATATATAATGTCTGTTCAGGCCATAGACTTATACCATCTGTGAATGTATAACTCCTAGTGTAAGGTGATGTTCTTATATTATCTACTATCTGGTCTTCAGGCTCATTAATTGTTATATTTTCTACGTCAGTTTTCGTTGTAAAAATACCTGTTTGTCCTATTTTCTTAATAATAAAGGTTATATCATGGGCATTGCTATTATCATCGCCTCTTACTTCTAATCTATAGCCTACTATGGTAACATCTCTATTCAAAAAATCAACATAACCCAATACATCTATGTCATAATTAATAGCAGATACATTTGAAAAAGTAATAGTTTCTACTTTTAACCATTTTTTCAAAGTTTGATAGCTTTGACCAGCTGATGTTCCATTCGGTATCACTATATTTTCTGTTATATCATCTGTTGGAATACCAGCAATACCATTACCTTCTGAAATCGATGTTCCTGTAACTGCTATGGTAACATCGCCAGTTTGAGTATAACTATTAATTGTTATATTTATATGATTGTTATATGTTGAAAACGCTGTATTATACGTAGTTGTAGTTTCACCTATGGTAACTGAGTCATCGACACCCGAAAGAATGAATGTTTCTCCACCAGCTGATTGTTCAAATGATACTGAATATTGTAATGATGATGTTACTGTTCCTAGTGAACCTGTTGTTCCTCTTGGTCCGGGGGGTCCAGTAGAACCTGTTGCGCCAGTTGAACCAGTAGCACCAGTGGAACCTGTTGCGCCAGTAGAACCAGTAGCACCTGTAGAACCTGTAGCACCAGTGGAACCTGTTGCGCCAGTAGAACCAGTTGCGCCAGTGGAACCTGTTGCTCCTGTAGAACCTGTTGCGCCAGTGGAACCGGTAGCACCAGTGGAACCTGTTGCGCCAGTAGAACCAGTAGCACCAGTTGAACCTGTTGCGCCAGTAGAACCAGTAGCACCTGTAGAACCTGTTGATCCTGTAGAACCTGTTGCGCCAGTAGAACCAGTAGCACCTGTAGAACCTGTAGCACCAGTGGAACCTGTTGCGCCAGTAGAACCGGTTGTACCAGTAGAACCTGTTGCTCCTGTAGAACCTGTTGCGCCTGTAGAACCGGTTGCGCCAGTAGAACCTGTTGCGCCAGTAGCACCTGTAGAACCAGTTGCGCCTGTATCACCAGTAGTTCCTGTTGCCCCAGTAGAACCGGTAGCGCCAGTTGAACCTGTAGAACCAGTTGAACCTGTAGAACCGGTTGCGCCAGTAGAACCTGTTGCGCCAGTAGAACCAGTAGAACCTGTTGCGCCAGTAGAACCAGTTGCGCCCGTAGAACCTGTTGCGCCTGTAGCACCAGTAGAACCAGTTGCGCCTGTATCACCAGTAGCACCTGTAGAACCAGTTGCGCCTGTATCACCAGTAGTTCCTGTTGCCCCAGTGGAACCTGTTGCGCCAGTGGAACCTGTTGCTCCTCTAGAACCTGTTGCGCCAGTAGCACCTGTGGAACCTGTTGCTCCTGTATCACCAGTAGAACCAGTTACACCTGTAGAACCTGTTGCTCCTGTTGCTCCTGTAGCACCAGTAGAACCAGTTGCGCCTGTAGAACCTGTTGCGCCTGTAGCACCAGTGGAACCTCTTGTGCCAGTAGCTCCAGTAGCTCCAGTAGACCCATCGGCACCAGGAATACCACCCAAATTAAATATTGCGGTTTCACCACTTGTCATCGCACCATCTATATCAACAACATTAAATATTAGTATTTGTCCAGTAGTGGATATGTAATCCTCAACAACACCATTCAGGTTTACATTATAATCCACTTGAGATACCACGATCACCTCTTGTCCTGGACTGTATGCTAACCCAGGTTCTATTATCGCTCCAATCGATGTTGAACCTGCAGTGAACCCGGAAAAATCTGTTGTTGGGGAATAATATCTATCTCCGGATGGACCAGTTGGTCCCGTAGCACCAGTTGAACCTGTATGTCCAATAGCACCTATAGAACCGGATGCACCAGTGGACCCAGTATATCCACCTATACCTCTAACTCCTTGAGCTCCTGTCGCACCTTGAGGTCCAGGTGGTCCAGGGACGCAACATTTATTTATTGTTGCGCATCGATTTGTAAATCTAGACATATATATATATATGAAAAATTATATTTTTATATAAAACTTATATTGTATTGTATATAAAAAATTAATTGTTATTTTTTATTTTATATTAGAATATCATTATCATAAATATGTCTTAAGAACTAGGCAATGGCGCAAGGCACAACTTAATTTCTCCCAACGAAGCCACATTATATTTAACAACCAGAGGTAAATCGTTTTCCAGATAAATCTCTATTTGTGAACACAGGTTTGTACATTTGATGAAATATCCTAGATTTTTCAAAGAAAACTCCCCTTGAATCACCTTTGATGAATCTTGCTTCATAATAAAACCCATACTTCCATCTGACTCGGCACGATGAATCTCAGCAGAGGCAAACTGTCCAGAACATTTGAAAATTAATTCATTTCCAACTGATTTAATCTCTAGTTTATCTGAAATACATGATAAATCACGGATAATCTTTTGGAAGTCTGATGAGGGTAAATTAATAACGGATGAAAACTTCACGTTCGGATATTCAAGTTCCTCGGCTTCAGGCTCAATTAATCGCAACTTTTGGGTCTTACATTGTTTAATCTCGCCATTCTCAAATCGTAGACTTAAATGGGATACTACTCCATCCACATAATCATCTTTTTCGATATAAATTGTCAAGGTATCATCATTGTCGATAGAGTTAATTAATTTGAATAAATGAAACATATTGACTCCAATAATAATTTTCTCTTTCTTACATTCATACATTTCAAAATTGGGAGCAGCTAAAAAAAGATGAGCTAAAACAGTATGACTCTTGTCCATATTAATAATACGAATGCCATCAGGTTGAAATGTGATATTTGTTTCTAATAAAATATCTTTCAGTGCAGTCATTAGGGTTCGAAACGGCTGTATTTGAACAGTTTTAATTGTTAGAATATTACTACTATTCATATCATTTTCTACCATTACACTCATAGTTATTATTGTTTTTTTTCAAAATAGCTTTAAATCGTTATAATACAAAATATGATATCACCTTTTTATGAACAATAGTAAATAAACATGTAAAAATATAAACAATTCCGATTATTTTTTATTATAATTCCACTTTAGCAACTGATTTGTTTCCATATCCATATTTTTTTCTAGACATTTTTGCCATATGTAATGCTTTACTATTTTTACGACATCCTTTTTCCAAAATGTTATAATCTATGGCAGCGGCTTTACCGGAGGTAATCGCACTCGCCAATCTGGCGATTCCCCATGACTCTCCAGTCTGATTTGGTCTCGATCCCGAAGAAAAATATGCCCCTCTTCCCTTACTCACTATTTTTTCTAAAGACTGTTTAGAACACCCCGTCTTGACTGCTAAACTCCTACTTGGTTTAATTGATTCAATATTATATATCTTTCGTGCTTTTACTACATGTGGTGATACTTTGGATGTAAATGATGGTACTCGTTTTCTCGTATAATATTTCCCTTGTTTGTACATTTTTCTAGATTTTTTCAACATATTACGCTGTTTTTTTGTATCTTTTCTTGATAATCGTTTTGGTATATAACGCCGAGGGACTTTCTCTTTCTGTTTCCTAGTTCTGTACTTCATATTATAAAATAAGATTTAAAAACATTTACATATAATATCTAATTATGGAACATCATGAGGAAACATTAATTTCTTTTATATCCACAATAACATCACTATTTGAAAAATATAAAGATGATACCTATATGATTACCCGAATGACATCACATATTACAGATATGTTACCGTCAACACTGGAAAATGAAGAAAAACATCATAATGAACGTATTGTTCGTAATAATTTTCTGACAAATGAACAAATAATTTTTACTCAATTGTTTCTAAATAAAAACCAATATTTTTATCTACCTAATATTTCCTATTACTACCACTATACGGGAAATCATTATTCTATTGTTAGAGAAGACGTTGTACATCATCATATATTAACATCGATATCAAAGGAACGTAAATTACTTCCGTGGAAACACAAAACCAAGGTTTCCTTGTTGAAAATGATCAAAGAGCGGAGTTTGTTTCAATCAATACCTGAATCTGATACTATTCAAATTGTATTGAATCAATTATGTTCTAACTTTTTTTCGCGAAAAAACAAGGCGAAATATTTTTTGACGATTATTGGAGATAACTTGTTGAAAAAAAATACAAATAGGATGTATATCATTCCTCCAAATGTTAAAAAATATATGAGTGACCTGGACGCGATTTCTTACTTAACAACAGGAATTACAAACCTAACCAGTAATATTGTCACGAAATACAATGAAAATTATGTATATACTGATTGTCGTTTAATTGATTTTATGGAACAAGGGTCCAATAACTCCTGGAGAGACATGTTAAATGATTACTCAGTTGATTTATTATGTGTTGCTGCACACTATTCGAATCGTTATGGAAATGCCGATTTATTTTTGGAAACATGTGATGATATATCTGAATACGCATTGTATATGAAACATCATAGTCAAGAACAAGTGTTTGAGCAGTTTTGTGATCAGTTTATTGAGAAGGTTGAACAAAAACATGGCGACCTCAATGTCACATTACTCAATTGGAAAAATATGCATTATTTATGGAAACTTTTCGTATCCAAATATTCTCTCCCAAATGTCATGTATAGCAATCATTTCAAAATGTTGTTAAAGGATAAATATACATATGAAGAGTCTAACGATACATTCATAAATGTCACTAGTTCTCAATTACCAATTGTCAGTGATTTTCTAACCTTTTGGGATACATCTATCATCATGAATGATAAGGGAACTAATGAGATTATTTCTATACATGATAAACTAGATATCGAAATTGAGCTGGAACTAGACGAACTAGTTGCCCTATTTAAAATATGGTTAAACGAAAAGACTACCAAGAATGACGATACACCTTTGAAATTAACTACACATAAAATCACTGACGAAAAAGATATACTAAATATATTAAGCCATTACTATTCAAACATCGAAATTGTTAATAATAAGTTTATTATGAATGTTCAGTGTTCTTTTTGGAATAAGATTGAAGAAATGAACAAATATATTACAGACGCAAAGGAATATTATAAGATACTATATGACAAAAAAGAAATCGATACAGTATTGATACCTATTAACGAGATATATACCTTTTATATTGACAAGAAAAATACCCGATTGTCGGTCAGCAAACGCTACTTTGAGAAATATATATCTTCTGTATTACATGAGTATAGCGATTTTGATGGATTTATCTCTATTCAATGGCTTCATTTGTAACGATATCAGAAAAGAGGAGAAAAGAGGACGACTTTTAATTTTATTTTCTCATTTACAATAATTGGGTCTGTTCATATTTACGTATTTCATATGTAAATATGTATGTTCTATGTTGTTATCACAACAATATTAGGTTAGGGAAGGGATTTTTTTTTTATCTGCGAGATTTGCGAGATTTGCGAGATTTGCGAGATTTGTGAGATTTGTGAGATTTGCCTTTCTTTGCCTTGGAATCGCCTAAAAGAACAAATCCGAACTTACCCTTCTTGGTTCCGTAACCTGCTTTTACTAAACGTTTCTCCTTCTTGGCGGTCATGTGCTTCTTCTTGGAAACAATGCGACCATGCTTGTTCATGTGAAGATGGTCCTTTGTTAAACCACCACTTGTCTTATACGCAGTTCCGTGATGAACTTGAGCACGAGAGCCTTCTAAAATTTCGAACTTCTTTCCACGAATGTGGTACATACCATCTGTAGCTTTTGTGTGATACATTATAATGTATAAGAAGAAAAAAATGTGAAATGTGAGTATTTTATTTAAAATCGGTTTCTTAGAGGCAGTACTACATTTCCTAAAAAGGGTGAATTATTATATGTAATATTATTATTTCCATATACAATACTCCCACCTCTTCCGTATTTGACCGCATTTACTGCACGCTGGGTTTGGCTCAAACTTTGAATTACATCCGCATTTGAGTTTAATGATTTATTATTTGTCTCAGTATGACATGTAACAGAACTACAATTACCACTTTTACATTTTGATGGGTCGCTAAAGTTTCGTTGAATACACTTTTCTTGGTGTCGCACAAAGGAATAACGATTATGTTTATTCAAATTAAGAGGTACTTGTGGCATTGTATATATTCATCATTATATTATAAAAATTGAAATAAACATATCACGCTATGCTAGTTATACTAATTATACTAAGTATACCATGACATCTACAACAAATGAATCCTCTTCACTTTCTACTAAATATCAACAAAAAACGGATAAACAGCATATCCTGGATAATCCAGATACTTACATTGGTTCAGTAGAAGACATTGAATCGTCAGTATGGATCATGAATGAAGATAACGACAAAATTATTGAAAAAAATATCAATTACATCCCCGCATTGTTCAAACTATTCGATGAAGGTATTGTCAATTGTAGAGACCATGTGATTCGTATGCAACAACAGCTGAAGGATTCGTCATCATCCTCGACAAAAGATTCTGTGAAACCAGTTACTTATATCGATATCTCTATTGACGATGACGGAACAATTACGATGACAAATGATGGTAATGGTATTGATGTTGCGGAACATCCTGAATATAAGGTATGGATTCCCGAATTGATTTTTGGACATTTACGTACCTCTACAAATTACGATAAAACTGAAAAGAAAATTGTGGGAGGAAAAAACGGTTTTGGTTTCAAACTGGTACTCATCTGGTCTACATTTGGCTCCATTGAAACAGTGGATCATATTCGCGGACTCAAGTACACACAAAACTTTCATGACAACTTAGACATTATTGATAAACCCAAAATCATAAAATGTAAAACCAAGCCTTATACCAAAATTACATTCAAACCAGATTATCAGAGATTAGGAATGGCTAATGGATTAACACCTGAGGTTGTAGCACTTTTACGTCGACGTGTTTATGATGTTGCTGCTATCACCGATAAATCAATCAAGGTAAAATACAATTCTGAAATTGTTCCACTGAAATCATTTCCTCAATATATCGACCTATATATTGGTAACAAAGATGAATCGAAACGTGTATATGAAGACCATGGAGGACGTTGGGAATACGCTGTATCGTTAACACCCGTTGCCGAGTTCGCTCATGTATCCTTTGTCAATGGCATTCACACTAGTAAAGGTGGAAAACACGTGGAGTATATTTTGAACCAAATTACCCGCAAACTTGTTGCGTATATTGAAAAGAAGAAAAAGGTTTCTGTTACCGCCAACAGTATCAAAGAACAACTCATGTTGTTTCTCCGATGTGATGTCGAAAATCCGTCATTTGATAGTCAAACAAAAGATTATATGAATACTCCTGTTGCGAAGTTTGGATCGAGCTGTAATGTATCGGATAAGTTTATCGAAAAAGTTGCGAAAATGGGAGTTATGGATGCTGCGTGCGCAATAACAGAAGTCAAGGAAAATAAACAGGCGAAGAAAACTGATGGTTCTAAAACAAAGAATATTCGCGGTATTCCTAAACTAATTGATGCAAACTGGGCAGGAACTGCAAAATCGGGAGAATGTATTATTATCTTTTGTGAGGGTGATTCTGCCAAGGCTGGAATTGTATCTGGATTATCTTCTGAAGATAGAAACACTATTGGAGTTTATCCGATGAAGGGAAAGGTTCTAAACGTTCGAGGAGAAGCGACTAAAAAGATTTCTGAAAACAAGGAAATCGCAGAAATTAAGAAAATTCTTGGCCTGGAATCTGGAAAGAAATACAATAACAATGAAGATGTCACAAAAACCCTTCGTTATGGTCGTGTTCTGTTCATGACGGACCAGGATTTAGATGGCAGTCATATCAAAGGGTTGGGAATTAATCTATTTCAATCTGAATGGCATTCTTTATCACAAGTTCCCAATTTCATTGGATTTATGAACACTCCTATTCTGAAAGCTCGCAAAGGCAATCAAGAACGTGTATTTTATAATGAAGGTGAATATGCCGCATGGAAAGATGATCCTAACACAGATATGAGTGGATGGAAAACAAAATATTACAAGGGGTTGGGAACGAGTACAGGAAAAGAGTTTCGTGAATATTTTGCGAAGAAGAAAATTGTTGGTTTCACCTATAACGGGACCGATAGCGATAATGCGATCGATATGGTATTCAATAAAAAACGCGCAGATGACAGAAAGCTCTGGTTAGGGGACTATTCGCGAGAACGTTTCCTCGATACCAATGCTGAAACGGTGTCTTACGAAGATTTCATTCACAAAGAACTCATTCACTTCTCCAAATATGATTGCGACCGAAGCATTCCGAACTTGATGGATGGACTGAAAATTAGTTTGCGAAAAATATTATTTGCTGCCTTCAAAAAGAGATTGACACAAGAAATCAAGGTGGCACAATTCACTGGTTATGTTTCAGAACACTCTGGATATCATCATGGGGAAGCTTCTTTGAATGGTGCGATTGTCGGCATGGCGCAAAACTATGTGGGTTCTAACAACATCAATCTATTCATGCCCAATGGTCAGTTTGGGACAAGACTACAAGGTGGAAAGGATAGTGCTTCGGAAAGATATATATTTACGCAATTATCGCCTATCACCCGCGCGATCTTCCCTGAAAATGACGACAAGATTCTCAAATATCTTGATGATGATGGGTTGTCGGTAGAACCCATCTATTATGCTCCAATTATCCCGATGATTCTTGTCAACGGATCGAAAGGAATTGGGACGGGTTTCAGTACCGACATTATGTGTTATAATCCCACCGATATTATTGATTATTTGCGTCAGAATATAGCATCTTCCTCTTCCTCTTCCTCTTCCTCTTCAAAAGAAAAACAGTTTATTCCATACTATCAAGGCTTTACAGGTTCAATACAAAGTATTTCCGACAATCATGATAAGTTTATGATCAAGGGAACATATGAAAAAATTGGAGAAGACAAAATTAGAATTACTGAACTACCCGTAGGATTATGGACAGATGACTTCAAAGAATATCTGGAATCCCTCACAGATACCGTGGATAAAAATGGAAAGAAAATCAATCCTATTGTAAAAGATTACGACGATATGAGCAAAGACACACACGTTGACTTTGCCATTACTCTTCATAAAGGAAAACTCAATGAACTAGAATCTAAATCGTTTGAACATGGGTGTAACGGATTAGAAAAACAGTTCAAACTGACAACTACAAATACTACCACCAATATGCACTTATTTGATGCCGACGACAAGTTGAAGAAATATAATAAAGTATCCGAAATTATTGATGACTATATGGTGAAACGTTTAGACATGTATCAAACCAGGAAAAACTATTTGACCCAATGGTTGACTCAAGAACTGGTTTTATTGTCGAACAAAGCACGATATATTAAGGAAACATTAGATGGTTCCATTGACTTACGACGCAAAAAGAAAGAGGTCATCTCCCAAATGTTGATGGATAAAGGTTTTGTTATAATGAACGACGATGAGGATTTCAAATATTTGGTGCGTATGCCTATGGATAGTGTAACTGAAGAAAATGTCACGAAATTAGAAAAAGAAAAATGCGAAAAAGAAAGTGAATTAGAAAAAGTTATGTCTACTTCCATTCAACAAATGTGGACACTTGAACTTAATTCTTTAGAAATAGAATATTTGAAATATAGAGAAGGACGCGAAAAAATAATGAATGAAAATACTGGAACCGATGGACAATCTGGAACGAAATCGAAAACGAAGAAAAAGGTCATCAAGAAAAAAATCGTACTTGCGTGAATCATACCATCAGTGTATTGTAACTTGTAATATTTATTTGTACAACTTTATATATGTTTTCGCTACGTTTTTTATTTTTATCTTATTATTATATATAATAATGGGATATGTTCATCGTGGTAAAAAAGTTTCAATGAAACGTAAACATCATGGAACAAAAAAACATAATAAAACACATGGTAGACGTAGACATATGCGTGGGGGTATGTACAGTGATAATGATAAATACGATTCTTCTCAAGATACTGTTAGTTCTCTGGGTTCTCAAGGTCCTGAAGGTTTAGCTTTAATTGAAATGTTACCACAAGAAAATCAAGCAGAGGCAATTAGTGCAGCAGAACAGGTGGTGGGAAACAGTGGTGCTGGTTCATCTGCCTCGCAAAGTTCGAATACTACTGAAATTTCGAATCGTTCACTACAACTGGCACAAAATATCAGTAGTGAATTAGCTAATAATGGTTCATCAGCAAGATATCTTACATATGTTAGAGATTTTTTAGAAACGAGTGCGAATTTGATTAACAATGAGAATCCACTCATGATGAGTTTGCCTGAGATTATAGGAAGATTATCGATATATCATGATATTATATCCCATGTTATTTACCCATCTATGCCAGCTATTCCCATCGTCCGCATGGGAGTAATAACATCACTTGGAACTACTGTGGCAGCAATATATAATTTATTTCAACCAGGAACACACCAAACGATCAATAATATTAGCGATTATTTGAATACAATAAGAGGCAATCTTGCTCGTAATTGTAATACCATAACCAATGAGTTTAATAGACACAGACTCCAGAATATGGATGTTTCAGAGTTGACAAATGTGCTCTCCAAAAATGAACAACGAATGAAGGAAAACACGGAACAAAATAAACTTATAGCCGAAATAAATGAGTTACAAAATAAAATAGACAAATCTCTACAGTGTAAAGGACAATTACTTACTAGACCAAATTCAAGTAATCAGGACCAGGACCCTGCCGCTGCTGGAGGAGAGGAGAAGGAAAAGAAGAAGAATATACAATCGGGTAATAAAATAACTAATTTTTTTAAAGGAAATAATGAAAAGAATGAAAACAAAGAAAAACAAGGAAAACAAGGAACAAAACGACAACTAGGAGATTCAGATTCAGATTCAGAATCAGAAGAAGAAAAAGAAAAACGACCACGAACCTCTAAAGGAGGCAAGAGAAAAACACGTGCTCACAGAAAACGAAAACACCACAAACAAACAAAAAAACGGGTTCGCAGAAAAAGACACTAACTTTATCATTAGCATATAGTGGCTAGTAAATAGTATGTAATCAACAAAATCTTACATACTATCTAAATATTAGATATTTACACCCTCATTTTTTTAAAACCATGGTTTCATCTCTAATTGCTTGTCATTGGTTTTAGACATAACTGGACGATCCATAGGTGTATACATGGTACTTACATCCTCCAAATATTTATTGTATCCAATTGCCTCGGAATAAACACGTGGGATACTATAATTCAACACGAAATTATTCAATTGTTCTACCTGCTCACGAATATGATCAGGTTGATTTAAGGCATGCTCCAAAAAAATACCACGCATGATTATTTTTAAAGCGTCACAATCTTGATTGTCTATGACAAATTGTCCATTTGACTTATCATATACCCCGGCCCGAATACCATTTTGAATAATTTGCATGTTACCGGCTGAAAAAAAGGTACTGGATAATAATGAGTTCTCCCATTGGCCTTCCGTGGGATTTCTATAGGTAGCACATTGATTTGCGGGTATCTTATCGTACATTTGAAATAATGCTGTGGTATCAGGAGATTTGATATCTACTCTTCCATTAAATTGTCTACTCATATTAGCTATATACTATATAGATATAAATACTATGGTACAATTCTTCTTAAATATTTTACTAGAAATTACAATAATAGTTGTTGTTGTTGTTAGTATTGTTATTCTATTTTTCTGGATTTTATTTTATTCTCTACATTATTATATAATGACACCATTTCATAAATATACAATTTTTTTCACATTGGTAATTCTTATCATCTGGACTTTTATTTTGATATGGTTATTTAGAAAAATGTCAAGTACTTCAGCATGGCCACCTCTTGCCGGAACCTGTCCTGACTACTGGACAGATGTAAGTGCGAAATCCAATGGAAGTGAATGTACAATAAATGAAAATAACATGGGAGTGCCTGCTCTTGATGCCACAACCATAATGGACTTCAATACAGCACCCTATATTGGGTCGACAGGAAATTGTGGCAAATATACCTGGGCAAATAGTAAAAAGGTTGCGTGGGGAGGTATCAACTATGGAGTATCCAACCCTTGCCTAGTCAGTTCGTAAATAACGTTGATAGTGACTATTCCAACATCGTGTATTTTCTCAGTAATGCGTTTCATCTATTGAGAAAATATAAAAAGAATTTGTAATTATAATCATAATCACAAATCGTCGCACATTAAAATGGACCTAAATAATAAAAATTATTATTTGACACGTGAACATGAAACGATAAAACAAACCCCGAACTATTTGAAAAAAAAACACAAGAAGAACACTCGTTCATTGCTAAATAATGTGATTCGAAAATCATCGAAAATGCTACAAAAACAGTATCAATTGCCTACTCCTTCATTGCGAGGGGAATATTATTATACCGTTCACAATCTGATTATATTTTGTATAGGAATCATATTGGCTTTTAGCACACATATTGGTCATTTAGCAGTATGTTTGGTTGTAATTAGTATGGACGCATTGTCTGTTGTTGTTCTACAGGATTGTCCCCTAAGTTTACTAGAAGAAAGATATCTAAATACATCCTCTACGAGAGAAAGAAAAGATTTCATGTGTAGTTTAGGTGTTGGATATAATTGCGACCATCAATACGAAAAAATTATTGAACTCCTTATTAATGTGTGGTCTATATGTGCTTTGAAAATGTTTGTTATTATCCTACTTCGGTCATTCAATACCACCATTATCGACTACAATCATATCTATTCGTCATAGAGAATTGAAGAAGACTAATAAGGAAAATATCATACAATTATACCTCACCTTTATATATAATATATATTCGTACTTTATTTAATGAAAACAGAACAAGAGACATCCAAAAAGGAACAGGAACAAATACAAGAACAACAGGAGACCCCCACCACAAGCGAAGACGAATCTCAAACCTGGGTCAAACAGAATGAACGAAACAATGTCAAAGACACAATAGAATCCCTCAAAATGAACTACAAATCTTGGCTCACTATATTTGTATGTGTACTTATTCTCTCTAAAAATGACCCTGGAAAAGGGTTTTTATCGTTTGGGTTTATGGTCCTGCTTGCTTATTTTGTTCATCGAGCATCCCATGATAAACGTAATCTATTATCCATTTGTCATCATTATCATCACGAGAATAATAATGTGTTCTCTCATTTTATTCAGTATATTTTAGAGTTCTTGTCTGCCTGTATGAATTATGGAATTGAACTTATCTATCCTCTAGGATTACTCGACAATTGGGTTATTCTCTTTTTTTATTTTTTCTATACTACACTTCATAACATCAATTATTCAATTTTCCATGTGAATAAAATACACGAATATCATCACGAAAATATCAATACCAATATTGGTCCTGATATTTGTGATGTTTTCTTTCAATCCAAAAAGGATGCTCCCATAGAGCACTATCTGGAAAATACTGATCATTATATACCGAATATATTGTTTGGATTTATCATGGTCATTCTACTTCGACATTTCTATGAAAAGGAAGAATGGCGTCCATTGATGGACAAAATTGTACGTATTATAGTACCTTCCGCATTCATTATATTTATGGTCTCTTCTATTTATCTAGTAAAAATAGACCAGAAAGGAGCAATATACAATCCGTTGTTTATTACTTCTATCGATGATGCGAAAAAAATTATTCGTAATTACACAAAATTACAGGTATAAATATGTGATAGGAGTAGGAGTGTTGGTTACACAAATGTTACGAACAGTTTGTTTCTATTTTGATTGTTACTTACCTAGTTTCATTCTTTGTATCACCTCTTTTAGTTTGGCATGTAAATATTCATTTTGCTCCTGTAATGATTTCTTTTCATTTGTAAGTTTGTTTATTATGCTGGTATATTCTTCTATTTTCTTTGAATATTGAATCTCCATTTCTTGTCGAACTTTGTATTTTGCCGTTTCTATCTCTATTTTTTGTTGTCGTTTATGTGTTATTTCTCTCTTCTGTTCAACCACATCTGGTTTGTATTTCAATGTTCCTGGATCGTATTTATTCAACAACTTATCTATACGGTTTACAAAAAAATCATAGATTTCAACATCTTTTATGAAATCGTCCACTTTTAATGTGGAAGAAGTTTGGTATTTGTCTGATTGTTCCAATAACTCCTTTTTATCAAACGTATTATGAATATGAGAGAACACGAGTATTGTTTTCAAAGGGTCCATCTGAACAAGAGGAACCGTCCAGTTCTTTAAAAAGGCCTTCTCTTCGGCGAGCGCAGCCGTTTCATCATATCTACATGTATCTAAAAGTTTTCGACGAAATGCGAAAGTTGCCGCGGTGGCGTGATTTAAACCATATGGGCCAAAACAATACATCTGTTGGATGTGTTTAAAGTAAATAAACATTGCGCTCGACCCTGCTACTAATGTATGGGGATTTTTTTGTAATGTTTCTACAGCATGCGATACTCGTTCAGGTGGATAATAATCGTCGTCGTCCATATAAACAATGATATCACCTTTACATTTATCGTGCATCAAATTGCGTTTCTTTCCTAGCGACATTTTTGTGTCATAATAGTGGTATTTTACTTGAGGAATATCTGCTACCAAGTCTTGAATACTATCGGTTCCATCGTCTATTATAATCCATTCTATTCGTTCCAGTGGATATGTTTGTGATAAAAAACATTTTATAATGTAAGGAATGAATGGACGACGATTAAAGGTAGGAGTACATATACTGACAAATGGGAGCGACACATTTTCTATCATTGAACTCATTGGGTTGGGTTATATTGAATAATATATATATTTTGATTTACTTATACCATTTTACACCCTTGGTAATGTAAAACACATCAAAGTAGGTTATATCGTTTTTCAAGAATGATATAATAATTATAATAATTTGACATTTACAAGTCTTTTCTGAAATAATACAAACTATGAAAGAATATAAAAAGTTGAACTAACAAAAATAAACTTACTATATACCTCCATCGTGTAATTGAAATATATTGTTTGGAATAGTGAAATAAATTGTATAATATAATCAAACTAAATAAAATAGATATTCCTAAAAAAGATATACCTACAAAAAAAGTTATTACACGATCACTTGGAGAAGTGGTTTCTAGCAATCTTAACGATGCAAACGCTAATGTTGTTATTATAATTGCGTTGCTAAATGATGAATGTAGTATGTCTAAAAATTTATAAAGAGGTAGTTCCAATATATTTTTGGCCATTTTATATAATATGATATTTTTTTGTTTTGGGCAAAGTATTTTCAGCAAATCAAAAATGGACATTTTAAAATGTCCATTTTCTATTTCCCATTTGACTTTTGCGTAAACAAAAAAAGAAAAAAAGGGTTCAGAGCATAATGCTCACAATTCCGTTTTTGGATTTTTGAAATGAGAGCATAAGGGAAAAAATAGATTTTTAATAAAAAGTATTTAGGCATTTTTTTGTTATCATTATATATACAAAAATGATAACAAAAAAAATGCCAAATGATGCCACTATATATTATTGTAAAAAATGTGACTTCAAATGCTCTAAGAACAGTAACTATACCAAACATCTTTTAACACGCAAACATATAATGATAACGAATGATAACGAAAAAATGCCACACGAGAATAAAGAATCTGTTGATATATTTACATGTAATTGTGGTAATATATACAAATATAAATCTGGATTATCGAGACATAAACTTAAATGTAAAAATATCAACGGATTTCAATCTAATGAAAAAGAAAAAGAAACAGAACATGATTTTGGAAATAAAAATATAGAAATGCCACCGATATATTCATATACTATTGTATCAGAACTTATCAAACAAAACGAAGAGTTCAAAGAATTATTGATGGAACAAAATAAACATATGATGGAACTGGCAAGTGAATCCAAAATTATAAATAATACAAATAGTCATAACACTTTCAATAATCGATTCAATCTCAATGTTTTTTTGAATGAACAATGTAAAGATGCTATGAATCTTAGCGATTTCTTGAATAATATTGAGGTTAGTTTGGAAGATGTGAGCAACGTTGGGCGACTAGGATACGCAGACGGAATTAGTAGAATTATCATCAATGCGCTCAAAGATATGGATGTGTACGAACGCCCGATTCATTGTAGCGATATCAAGAGGGAGATAATGTACATCAAAGAAAATGATATCTGGGAAAAGGACGACGAGAGAAAATATCAAATGAAACGTGTGTTGAAACTTATCTCTCACAAGAATGTCAAACGATTATTGGATTGGAGGGAAGCGCATCCAGGATGGCTCGTATATGATAGCAAAGAAGAAGCCGAGTGTTTGCGTATCACAAGTGAAAGCATGGGTGGTGGTTCAGATGAAGAGAATGAGAGGCTATACAAGAAAATGATTCGCAAAATAGCACACGAGACACTTATCGACAAGAAATTAGTAGAATAGTTATATCCGATATCCGAAATAGTAAAAATGTAAGTTATGTCGTTTAATTTCTCCGAGGTGTAAAATGGGACAAACGTGTAAAACCGCGCGTTTGTATTAGTTGTTCCGTGTAATAATATACATATAAACATGATATTTAAATCAGGGTAACGTGACCTTTGAACCAAACTAATTATACATACACCATTTTAAAATTGGTGTTATATATAATTATATTATATATAATTATATTATAGATTATAACTTTTGATGAACTCTACAGTTTTTAACATGAGAGCTTTGAAGATATTAAAAGAACCAAAACCAGGTGAAAACTTAAAACTGGCTGTTTATCACTGGTTGACTGATAAAGATTCCGCACAAGAAACTTGGGGACACATTAGTGGATGGGATGTTAGTGAGGTTACTAATATGCGTGGTATGTTTAATGGTGCCAGTTCATTCAACGAAGACATTAGTGGATGGGATGTTAGTAAGGTTACTGATATGCGTGGTATGTTTAATGATGCCAGTTCATTCAATCAACCATTAAAGGAATGGGATGTTAGTGAGGTTACTGATATGTTTGGTATATTTAATAATGCCAGTTCATTCAATCAACCATTAAAGGAATGGGATGTTAGTAAGGTTACTGATATGCGTGCTATGTTTTATGGTGCCATAGCATTCAACAAAGACATTAGTGAATGGGATGTTAGTGAGGTTACTGATATGCGTGCTATGTTTAATAAGGCCAGTTCATTCAATCAACCATTAAATAAATGGGATGTTAGTAAGGTTACTGATATACGTGCTATGTTTAGTGGTGCCAGTTCATTTAACCAAGACATTAGTGAATGGAATGTTGGTAGTGTTACTAATATGCGTGCTATGTTTAGTGGTGCCAGTTCATTTAACCAAGACATTAGTGAATGGAATGTTGGTAGTGTTACTAATATGATTGGTATGTTTACTGGTGCCAGATCATTCAATCAACCATTAAATACATGGGATGTTAGTCAGGTTACCGATATGAGAGAGATGTTTGCTGGTGCCAGATCATTCAACCAACTATTAAATACATGGGTTGTTAGTCAGGTTACTAATATGAGTGCTATGTTTCTTAATGCCAGTTCATTCAACCAAGACATTTTTTTTAATGCCAGTTCATTTAACCAAGACATTAGTGAATGGAATGTTGGTAGTGTTACTAATATGCGTGCTATGTTTGCTGGTGCCAGTTCATTCAATCAACCATTAAATACATGGGATGTTAGTAATGTTACTAATATGACTGCTATGTTTAATAATGCCACAGCATTCAATCAACCATTAAACGATTGGAATATTGGTAATGTTTATGATATGAGAAATATGTTTGCTAATGCCACAGCATTCAATCAGGACCTTAGTAGTTGGAATGTTATGGATGTTAATACGGAAGATATGTTTCTTAATGTGAATATGAATGAAGGTTTCAAACCACAATTCGCGGTTCATAATGTACTTGAGGTTGAGGTGCATCGGGGGTTTGGCAAAATAAATGTTGCAGAATTAATTATGGTATTATCATCCAATGTAAATGATAAATTTACAACTAATATTGATATGAGGAATTTTATTTCTGATAAACTTAGATCATTTATTTCAACGATTGAAAATGTTGAACTAAGAACACAACTATCAAAACAACTTTTGGACATTTTTCAAATGCGGTTAAATGATCTTGAATATATAGATATATCTACATCCATGTTACAAGCTATTTATTATGCATTATTATATGTAGAAAAACAATCCCTCTCATTCAAAGAAGATTATATGACAGCGTTTGTTACAGATTGCGTAGGTGCTTATGAGGGTGAAGGACAGGCTGCGATGAGCTGTACATATGGTATATTGGAACGCATGGTGTTATCTTTGGTTCAAGCATGTGGGTTTCAGAAAAGTTCTGGTACAGAAAATGAAATTAAAGAAAATGAAATGTGTGATAGAATAACCGACATTATTGAGAATAATCGAGAAAAAATGATACCGATTGCTATTCAGGAATGGTACAAACTACATAGCACCACAGAAAGAAAGTTCCCCCCTGAAATGGAAAAAGTAGAAAAACAGGCAGATCTAAAAGCGTTTTTATTAGAAAGATTCCCAGGTAGCAGTGAATTAATCGAAAATAAGATTAAAGAAATTGCGGATAATATAGGATACGAGTCAGATGATTTTGCATATGGTGGAGGTGTAAAACGAAGACGAAAAACAAAGAAAACTAATACTAAAAAACAACAAAAAATGAATACTAAAAAAAAAAAAAAAAAAAAAACAAAAAAAAAAAAAAAAAAAAAAACAAAAAAAAAAAAAAAAAAAAAAAAAAAAAAAAAAAAAAAAAAAAAAAAAAAAAAAAAAAAAAAAAAAAAAAAAATGAATACTAAAAAACAACAAAAAATGAATACTAAAAAACAACAAAAAATGAATACTAAAAAACAACAAAAAATGAATACTAAAAAAAACAAAAAATGATTCGCAAAATAGCACACGATACACTTATCGACAAGAAATTAGTAGAATAGTTATATCCGATATCCGAAATAGTAAAAATGTAAAAAAAATGTAACAATATTTGTTGTATTTTTTGTTGGTATATTTTTTACTTATCTGTTTCCAAATGTTTGATTTGAATCAGTAATGATATTGATCCATCTTTTATAATATCATTTTCACTATACACTACATATTCATTTTGTATTTGATGTAATCGTCCATATCCTTCAATATGCCATTTATACTTTGTTTTTAGTTGGTCCAGTTGAATATTATTATCTACTATATAATCTTCAATATCTATTTTTAGATTTGTTCTTGAATCATTACATCTTTTACAACATTTTGTATATCTATTTATTCCGTGCCACGTTGTTGAACCAGCAGTATATTTCAGTTTATTTTCATCTGTTAATTCTACATTATTTGGATACAAATAAACCTCTATATGTGTTGATTCTTTTGGAATGGGTATTCCATGAAGTTCAATACTAATACTTGATGGATTATAAGGTTGTATTAGTATTTTATTATATGAATAAGGATATTTACTAAAATCAAGCATATTTTTCACCTTAATATAACTTGCTTTATCGTTTAAATATCCAAATTCATAAGTGGTGTGATTCATTGAATATACATCATCAGGGGAGAATGGCGATATTACATCATTTAATGTTTCTTCTGGAATTTGTGGTGGCAATATATTATTTTCAAATCCGTTGGTGTTATTGAACATCCAATTATAGAAAAATCTATCAATATTACAATGATGCATCCAGAATAATGGGTCATAAGCTGATAATGGAACATCACTCATATTCCCTCCTGGTCCTCCTATATAATCATGAAGGTTATTATGTGGAATTTCTAATGGATTAAACTCAATTAATGTTTTTACACCTTTGCACATTTAAAACGCCGATTTTAAGGCAGGTAATTTTTTAGTTTTCGTGTTCTATTTGATGGTTTCTTTACATATTTTTCTGTTCTATTATATGCTCCCTTAAATATATTTTCATATTTTTCTTTTGGTATATCTTTTATAACCTTTTCTATATTTTCTTTTAATTTTTCGTGTGTTAATCCATCTAACTTTTGTAATCTTGACTTTAACATACTGAAATAATTTTCAATTGAATTGGTAAAATGTTGATATGGAACTGCATATAATATATTATTATGTTTATTTACCAATTTTTTTATTCTTTCGTTTCTATGACTACTCGCATTATCTAAAATAATTAATTTATTTTTGAACTTTGTAGTTATATATTTCTCTAAAAACTCAATTAATCTATCTGTGTTTATTCCACTCTTTTCATATAACTCCCATCCTAAAACACCTTTGGTAGAAATAGCAAATATTCCAGTATATTTTTTGAATACTTCTTGACTTTGTGTTTTTATTACACATCTTTTACCAAGTTCATTATAACAATGGTTTCTTTTTTGTAATGATTTTATACTTGTTTCATCAATACAAATAATATCTTCCATTTTATATTTTTTCACTTCATCATAAAACTCTTTAATTTTCTTATTTATATCAATGTCCTTACCAAAACGCTTATTTGGTTCGTGTCTAATTCTTGTAATTTTCAAAGTAATATTATTATCATTTACTATTCGGTTCAAATGAAAACGACTTAATGTTAATGTAGGATATTTTTCTTTTAGTTTTTCAAGTAAATCCTGCATCGTAATAGTTTTATTTTTCTTTATTTCATCTAATATAAACTTCACTTGGTCTTTATGAACTTTATATGCAACAGGTTTTCGGTTATGTCTTTTTATTTCACCATTTTCATTATATTTATCAACCCATCTTAACAAACTTCGTGCAGAACATTTAAATATTTTACAAACTTCTTCCTGCGTTTTGTCTTCTGTTAAATAATATTCAACCGCAGATAATTTATAATCTTCGCTTTTATGAGTAGGCATTATATTATATAATAATTATATTATATGATATAAAAATTGGAATAAAAAAATATTTATAATAAATTATGTTTTATACTAAAATATACACTACATTATTGCCTGAATGGTTATACGACAACATCTTCATCTTCAACAATAAGAAGAGGTTTCTTTACCTTTTTCTTGATAATAACTTTGGTCTTTGGTTTTGGTTCAATTATGATTTCTTCTTCAATTTGTATTGTGTCTTGAATGACTTCATTTGTTTCAGTTGCATTTGAACTTGTTTCGGTTTGTTCTTCAACATCTCCTTTCACTTGTGCCTTTACAATACCTGTAATAAATTGTTGTGCTTGTTTTTTATTGTTTTCAATTTCTTTTTGTAATTGTTTGATAAGTGTATCATTATATTCACAATACTCAACAATCTCTTTTTGGCGTTCAAGTGATGGAATTGGGATTTTTAAATCTTTTAAATCTTTTGAATAAACATGTGGTTGTGCTGCTCCTGTTTGATTTTTATATATTATATCTTGTGTTGTTTTTAGTAAATAATACAGATAATTGTTGTCAATTATATTTTCTTTTGGTATTATTGAAAAGCAATCACTCGCCCATACTTTTTTATCATATTTACTAATAAACCCAGCATATGCACCACTTGAAGAACATAAAATACTATTTTCATTTGTATTATATTCATTGTGAAAACCCATCGGTTTTTGACCTCCACCAATAACAGGATATTCACCTTCAATTAATGTGTCTTTTTTTATTCCTTTTCCATTTTTAAAAATACAAACTTCTCCAAGTGTTTTCACCACATTCTCGCCAAATATTTTTTGATTATTCAAACAAAACTCGTTCAATTGCTTCAATTCCGCAATCTTCTCATTACTTGTTTTGTTTGCCTTTTCGTATATGAAATCTAAATATTTTACGATTTCTTGTTGGTGTTCAAGTGATGGGATTGGGATTTTTATTTGTTCTAATGATTTTTTGTTTAATGAACCATTACCAAGTATTCCTGAACCAAGTTTTGAAAAGTCATTAATAGTCAAATAGTAATATAAATATTTATTATTTAATACATCATTATTTTTACTTAATATTCCAACAATGGCTTCATTCGTATATAATGGATTACCCACAATTGCGGTTTTACCAATACTTAATTTAAATGAGAACAAAATTGTATCTTTCGCAAATAATTTTACACTGCTTTTTTGAACTCCCAAATTAGTTATTTTTTCTTTTGTATCATAAATATAACCTCCATTTAATTCTCTAACAGAAGCCCATAGATTATTTCCATTTTCATAATATTCATTTTTACTTCTTGAAGGTGTTCCTCCAATATCAAACTTACAAACTTCCCCAAGTGTTTTTACAATAACTCCTTCTTCGTATTGTTCTTCTTCTGTTTCATCTTTCATATATTCTGCATAGTTGAGCGAGTATGAATTGGATGCCAATTTTTCAATAGGCACTTCAACCAATAAATTCTTAATATCTTCATAAGGGTTAAAATCATAAAACTTGACTTTGGTGGTTTGATGTGTTTTTGAAAACTTGTAATCTCTACCAGTTTCTTTTTGTGTTTTTCCGATTTTAATTTTGGTTTCTAAAACATCTTTTCCTTCTCTCTTTTTCACAAAATAGAAGACACAAGTCTTAATACTTGTATAGGTAAATATACCTGATGGTAAATAGATAATTTCTTTCAAATCACAAGTTTTCAATAAATATTCTCTAATCGCAACTAATGTATTATTAGATTTACTGAATAAATCTTGTCCGTCAGGTAATACAACAGCACATTTACCATTAATCTTCAACATATAAATAATTGCTTGAATAAACAAGCTAACTGCATTATCTGTTTTGATAGGAACATAATCACTTTTCAATGGACTTTCAAAATCATCATATTTTAATCCCTTAATTCCAAATGGTGGATTTGCAAGAATATTATCAAACTTTCTTGTAATAGGAACACGAATGCTATCACCTCTATCAAATTTTTCAAACATATGTCCTGTTGAGATTAACATATTTGAAACTGCTAATTGATATGTATCAGGTTCTAATTCTTTACCATATAATCCTTCATTCTTAATAAAATCCCAATCAAGTTTAATATTTTTATTCTTTGCTTGTTGCATAATATTTTGTAAATAGGTGATTAAGAACCCACCTGTTCCCATTGTAGGGTCTCCACAAGTATCTATTTTTCCATCAGGATAAATTTGAGGGTCAATAAGTTTTACCATCATTTTCTTAACTAATGGTTGCGTAAAGAATTGTCCCAACACTTTACCAGTCATAATATCTTGAATAACTTCTTCATATGCATTACCTAACACATCGTATTCTGTATTTGTCAGGTCAAGTGAGTTCAATTTATCAATTAATTTTTTATAGGTAGATTTATGTTGAATATCAAACCCTTTACCCTTCAAGAATATATTTTTTGTAGTAGGATGATTTGATAAGATGTCATCCCATAAATACTTCATATTAACAGGAATATTATCTTCTTTTTCGTTTGAAAGATTTGTGAAACGAACAATTTCTAATAATTTATTTTTATGTTTTTCAATCATTTCATCTTCAATATGAGTAAAATCATATTCATAATCGTCAATATTAATTTCACCTTCAAAATGAGGTTCAAGTAATTTTAATATTAATAAATGAGACATAGTTCTTAATGCTTTTTCACCAGTTAAGCCTTCATTATCTCTCAATATATTCAAACAATTTTTGAATACACTAATGAGAGTTGTTTTATTATCCATTTTAGAAATATTTGTTTGACTAATTTGTTGCATTTCAGTTAATGTTATACAAGGTGCTTTCTTACTTTGATGTCTTGTGAAATCAATTTTTTGATTAAACATCTTTTTACACAAATCGCAGGAATATTGTTTTGACATTGCCATATATAGTTATATAAGATAATATTTCTTTATATTAAATTAAATCAATTTTTTATAATATTATAAAAAAAAGGATTTTTTACTTAATTATTCCTAAACATTTATATAATCCAAAAATTACAAAATAACACCCATTTTCTTTTTCTTATTTGTGATAGTAATTATATCTCGCAAATCCTTGACATTATAGTATTCAACCCATAATCCATTTGGTGGAAACAATTTGTCTATTTTAACCAATTCATTACTTACAATTAATAAATCCAAATAATGTTTTTTTATTTCAGGATACAACAATAAATACTCACCTACTTTATTTTTACAAGTTTCCAAATCATAATATACTCGTTCAATACTTAAATATTCTATCCAATTTGTAAATTGTCCTTTGAATGTTATTTCAGGTTCTTTGGATAATCTATTATATCTTTCACATAATTCATAATAACTTTCTTTACTTTTTATATTTTTATCAGCAATTATTTTTCTTGCTTTTTCATATGTTGTAGCAAGTGCAGTTCTTTTTATTGTTTTTAATCTTAATTTTTGTGTTAATTCATCGTCATATTCACCAAACTCATCAATCATTTCTCTTTCTTCTTTTTCTCTTGGTTTTGGTTTCTGTTTTTCAATCTCAATTCTAAACACCTTGATTTTTTGAGTAATAGTTTCATCTTCTAAACCCATTTGGTAAATAACTTCTCTTACCTTTTTCAAATCAGGATTTTCATTATTTTCTAACCAGTCATCTCTATTCAAAATTGGTAAGATGATTTTGGTTTTTTTATTTATATCATTTTTGTTTTTTCTACTTGCTCTTAATGCCGATTGAACGATACGGATATTTGATGTCATATTTTCAGCAAATACAACACCATCCAATAATGGAAAATCCCATCCTTCGCCCAAACAATAGACACAAGTAATTATTCCAAACTTCGCCTTTTCAAAATTATTTATTATTTCTTTTTGGTCTTTTGATTTCATTTCACTATGGTAATTTGAATAATACAAATCAGGTATATCAAAGTAACTATCATCTAACAGCATTTTTATATATTGAATTAATTTCAACGAATTATCCTTGTTATTTGAATATATCAATAAATGATGTGAATGTCCGTCAAATATGCTTTTCAAAGATGCAAACGCACTCAAAAACAACCTCTTGTCATTTTCTTCTATAATATGAAATCTTGATAATTGTTGTTCTAATTGTTCTTCATTTGTAATAATGGTTTGAATAACATAATCACAAATAATATTTTCATTAATCGCCCATAGCAAACATTTTCTATCAATTATTTCTCCAAAATATTCAACATTATCATTTGAAACTACAATACCATCATCGCACATACTTTCCAATTGTTTAAGTGTAGCAGTTAATGATAATTGTTTTACAGATGGAATGTTTAACATTTGAATATATTTTTTTGTAGTGTGTGCTAAACGCATATTATTTGTAGTTAAATGATGAACCTCGTCTAATATTTTCATACCAAATACAAATCTCGTATCTTGTGTTGCAGTATATACTTTATGTGCCGATGAATATGTAGTTATTACAATACATTTTTTTTGATTATTTTCTAAAAATCGCATTATATTTTCAGTATCTACACCACCTGAAACAATTAAATACGGAACACTTTGAAACAAAACACAAATAACTTCTTCCCATTGTTTCAATAATAATTTATTAGGAACACCAATAAGAATAGTATTTGAGTTTAGTTCTTGTGTAATCCATAATGAAATTAGAGTTTTTCCTACTCCACACATTAATATAAGCATACCTTTATCGTATTGTTGAAAATGTATAACTGACTTTCCAATAATAATAGTTTGGTCGTTTCTTGGTATGTAGGAAACAATTTGTTTGTTTGTTCTCTTGGATTTTAGTATATGAATTAATGATTGAATATTTATTTTTTTGATAGTTTTTCTTACTCTGTTGCATCTTACTAAATCACTAATTTCTTGTTTGGATAATTTTTTATATTTAATTCCAAGTATAATTAGATAAGGTTCAATAAGAGTAATAATTTTTTTTTTGTAAAATTCAGTTCCAGCATCATATTTAACATTTAATTCACGAAACTCATTTTGTAATAAGCGTTCAACAATTCCCATTTTTTCAATAGGAACTTCAAACACCGCTTCAAAATATCCTCTCTTAATCTCACCAGTAGCATATTGTGTATCCCTTTCAGGAATATTATTTGCTTTACCCATTTTACACGCATCATCAACATCATACGATGGATGATTTCTAACATAAATATATCCGTTAGTTTGGTTCATTTGATAAAGTTCATATAAGTTATGTAATAATATAATTATGAAATTATAAATCAATTTTTTATTATATTCAGGAAATAAAATAAAAACTTTTAAGAAAATCGGCGTTTTAAATGTGCAAAGGTGTAATATATTATTAAATAACGTATTTGAACTAAAAGTAGGATATCTTTCCGCATACAAAACATTGTTAAGCTCTTTGTTTATTACATCCAATTTTTGTATTTCTGTTAAGTTTTTAGGTGTTAGAGATCCATTTCTTTGTACAGTTTTTTTTTCTCCTTTTGTATCAAAATAATACACATTCTGGGGTGCTAATGGATTTTCAATTGTTATTTCTTGATTATCAAATAAAATTGTTATATTTGTTTCGTTCATAAAAGAGTAATCAGTACCATTATTTTCTAAAAATAAGTAAGGTAAAGTTATATAATTATCACCGTTCGAAGTATTATATTTATTCAATAATAATTCAAACTGATAAATATAAACTGTATGAAAAACAGCAAACTTGGTTTGACTATGAGCACAATAAAATGGTTCATCTGGTGTGTTTCCAATTTTTTCAACAATTGCTGGGTCAGTTGGACATTTTACACCTTTATCATCTGGTTTAAATGTATTTCCATGAATACCACATATTCTAGACCAATCATCTGACAATTGAAGATTTCTTAATGCATGAATAAAACGACCAAACTCACTTGGGTAAGTTTCTTTCAACGAAATAATATTTCTACGTACATATTTTTTTTCGACTAATTCCATTTATACTATATATCAATATAAATATAATAATTTTTATATTGATTAACATGATATAATTATATTTATTGGTTCTGTTTTACACTATCGGAAAAGTTTTTATATATTATTTTTTTGCAATAGCTTTTGTTACAGGTGCCTTAGCCGAGGTCACATTCGCGATCGCAGGTGTCGTCGCCGTCGTAGGTGCGACTGGTGTTGTAGATACAACAGTTTTGGCAGGCGGTGGAGGAAGAGGTGTCTTAGTCGAGGTCACATTTGCACTCGCGGGTGTTGTCGTCGCCATCGTAGGTGTGATTGGTGTGGTAGATACATCAGTTTTGGCAGGCGGTGGAGGAAGAGGTGCCTTTACATTTGTACTTGCGGTATCTTGTGGTGTATCTCCAGGCGCGCAAGTTAAAACATCGTATAGTTCATATACAAATGAAAACAAATCCATAAAAGAACTACATGTTCTTTTTTGTTGTTCAACTCCAGCAACTCCACTTGTAAGCATGGATGATGGACTCACCTTGTTAGTATCGTATAGTGTTGTAAACATGAATAAAAATAAACAAACTACGAATGATATTACTCCACCCATTGTTCCAAAGAATTTATTCGCATCTACAATCAAGTATAGAGATATAAAATAGATGAAAATCCAAAACTTATTTTTGAATAGGTCGATAATGGTTTTAAAGATTCCGTATTTTTTGCTTCGGTCATTAGCATATTCTCCCTTGATAAATACACTATAAGGGATGATAGAAAACAATATACCAATAATCAACGAGAGAGCCATACATATAATTGGCAATATACCACTGAATAGAGCCAGTATTGAAATCCAGAATGGCAGAATAGCATCTAAAGTAAAGAAGAAGAATGGACTGCTATCCCACTTTTTCGATTTTGATGGATCCGATGACATCATCTTACTGACTTTTTTACCATATAATAAAGGCAAGTTGAAAAACCATTGTTGTATCAAGTTCCACATATTATATACTGGGACAACTACCAATATGAATAAATAAATGAAAGGTGAGAAGATGACTTTTGCCCAGTCAGGTAGAGTGATATTGACATAATTATACATCTTAGTAGTCAATATAAAATGATATTGAACGGCCATCGTCATAATGGTTCCTAAAAAATTAAAGACAGGATTGGAAATAGAGTTATTCGGGTTCGTCATTAATTTCAAATAATGAAAGAAACGATTTTTATTCATCATTGTCATGTTTTCGTCGAGTGGAAATACTATTTTAGTAGACTTACTTTTAGCCAAGTTGATTTCTCCTTCATCATTGGTAACCTCAATTGAATTAAAATCTACAATCGTTTCCTTTATTTTCGTTTTTATGCTAGTAAATGGTTGTTTATCTCTACATACTGGCAAAATGTTGGCTTGTGCAACCCTTGATGAATATATGACAACTCCCCCAATAATAAATAATACGATAGCCGTAACGACTTTTTTAAGAATAGCAACAACAAATCCTTTAATATCATATTTTTTTGATTCATTTACTCCTTTTTGTCCCGATTTTTTCATTTGTATAATTGTAGGTTTTGATTCACTTGATCCTTTTCCCAATAGACTACTACTTTTACTACTTACTTTACCTAAGGGATTGTTTAGATTCATAGATAATAATTAAAAGTGAATAGTTTGTATTACTATAATTCAATATTATATTTTTTGATATCAATCCAAATTACATTTTTCGTGAAATATCATAACAAATCATAAAAATAGTCATCCAGTTCAAATTATTTTATACATGTATAGTAGTTGTATTCGTTCTACTATGAATTGTATATTTGATAAGAAGTCTATTCTGTTCATTTTAGTCATAATTGGAATATCGATGTATTTTTGGGTAACCAAACTAAATAATGATGTCGTAGAAGGACTAAAACCACTAACAAACCAAAATATCGACTTGCCCATCACAACAACATATGTTCCCTGTAAAAATGTATGTGGTCCGATTGGAACCTGTGAAAATACAGGTAACCAATGCGTTAAAGATACGGACTGTAAAGGTTGTATCAATAATAATGGAAACAAACCAGAGCCTTCACAAAAAAAATATCTGGGTTACAACAGTAGTGATGTAAAAAATAATTATCGAGGTGAAACTAGTGAAAATGATAATATTACTCCTTTACAGAACAATCTAGAAACGAGTTTGGTAAAAAATGCTTCACAAATAGAGAAAAATCAAAATAGTATTCCGCCTCATTATAACAAAGGTCACAGTACATGGACGTATCCTTATAATATTGGTATGGAACTATTTGCCAAAAGAGAAAATCCTAGGGTCAATAATTATGTAAAGTATACAAACAAATATACATTGACTGGAGATTTTGTAACCAACATGCCACCGTCGTATAATTCATAATTGGGTAATATGAAAAAAAATCTAATATAATATCATATGTGTCATATGATATCATATAGTAGTTATAGTAGTTATAGAAAAATCATGTGATGGGATAAATCATACTAACCATGTCATCATTCTGAGATGCTGTATTTTGTTAAATATTTTTCCATTCGGTTGATATCAAGTTGATTAATGTCATAATCTTCGTGTAATATGTTGATAATATTTTCATCGTGTTCTTGTAATATTTTGGTAAAAAATGAATAAATATCTTTTTTGTCCATATCCAACAGCTGGCACAAGTTTTGAATAAAAACTGAATTATTATATTCTGTGGAATATTTTGTTAATATTTTTGTAAAACGTATTTCGGATATTGGTTTTAATGTATGCTTATTGCGTGTATGTTGATGTATAATATGATTTGTTTTAAAGGTTTTAATCAAAGAACTCATTTCATTGAATTGCCAAATTTGTTTTTGAAATGTAATTCTATCAATATAATCAGCAAAACAAGTATTATTCAATATTTCTAAATACAAAGGAATGGCTTCGGTATTGGGTATCTTAGAAATGACATCTATTATATTTTCATGCCATAATAACGCCACGATAGTTCGATCGGCCTCATTCATGACCTCATTGTGTTGACCCATTTTTTTTTCTTTGTATATAATTTCTTTCGTAATTTTTTTAGAATCTTCATTATAATTTTTTGTGTGAAATATATTCAGAAATTCACTAGTATCATCTAGAATGATACTAGGATTGTCGCAATATAATGTGTATAATAAATGTAGTTTACGCAAGTCAGATTGAATAAAAGTAATTACTTGTTCGTGTTGTATATCATTTAATTTTGGCATAACTTGTTTTACTATTTTACTTATTTCTGAGTTGAGAGGAACGGATATTTCTAATGGTTTACATACATTCATGAGTTCTTTGATTTTTTTTTCGGTACAATAATCTCCAATACATATGACTGGACACGAAGTAGTATCTTCCTTTCGTTGTTTTTTTGTTTTCTTTGGTCGTATTAGTTTGATGAGAGAATTGATTCCACCTTTGTCTCCCGTATTCATACCGTCAATTTCATCCATAACAATGACAATTCGTTTTTTTTCTTTTTTGAACAAACTAAGAACATTGTGAGTGGACATATTTCGTTTTGTAAGGTTTTCAATTACATTTTTATTTCTTATGTCTCCAGCATCATAGTAAATTACATCGTAGTTTAGTTTTTTCAAAGACGATATTACAAAATGTGTTTTTCCTACTCCAGATTTCCCATAAACATAAATACCCTTTTCATGGGATAAATCGTTTCTATTCTCGTAGCAAGAATCTAAATAATTATGGAGTGTATGAAATGATACTTCTCTTTCATATATGTTTTTAATATCAATATCATCTGGTATGATATCTACACCATTTGTGTGTATTTTTTCCATTTTATAATATTTTTTACTTTATGATAATCCGGTTTTATATTTAAACCAGATTGACATATAATATTTAAGTTTTTGTTCGCTCGTTTTTTTACGCACATATATTCTATTACATACACACCTAATAATGCGAATGCTAATGTTAATATACATAATTTGTTTCATGTAGTGATTTACCAGTATTTTCTTCATCAACATATTCTCCAATAGCCGCAAGTCCATTGGCATTTGCGCGATGTAGTAACATATTTTGAGCCGCATCTACGTTTGCTTCATCGCCTTTCCATATTTCCATGACACTTGATTGAAGTGCTCTTCCATAAGAAAATGTTAGATACCATGGACGAAGACCCTCTACTTTGTTAATCTCGTTCAGAGCAATACTCGCTTCGATTTCTGACATTCCGCCAGACAAAAATACGACACCTGGCATACTGACCGGAACTGCTTGCTGTAATGCGTTCACAGTAAGTTCTCCTAATCGAACACAGTCAAGCGCTTCCCCTGACGACACACCTGGACGTATCATATTGGGCTTCAATAATGTACATTCAATATCCACGTGATGTCTGACTAACTCGCGATAGACCTGACTCAATACATTGACCGCAACTTCGTGGGATTGTTCCATACTATGGGTTCCATCCATCAGTATTTCAGGTTCTACAATGGGAACTAATCCATTATTTTGACTAATGGAGGCATAACGCGCTAGAGTCACTGCATTTTCATGAATAGACAGTTCGGAAGGGAGATTTTTATCCATGTCCACTTTTAAAACAGCGCGCCATTTCGCAAATCGGGCTCCCGCATCGTAATATTGTTTACAGCGAACATCCAAATCATCCATGCCTTGAGTAACCGTTTCGTCGTGTGTTCCATATAATGACTTTACACCCTTATCTACCTTAATACCAACGACGATATCGGCGTCCAACAAAGGTTGAATCAACCGTTGACCATCAGGACCTACATCAAGTAAGGTCTCTTCAAAAGTAATCACGCCGCTAATGTGTTTATTCAGAGATGGTGTTGTGAATAACATGTTACGATAAGCATATCGATTTTCATGGGTATTTGTTAATTGAATACTATTGAAACGTTTTCCAATGGTTCCAGAGCTTTCGTCTGCAGCGAGAATCCCCTTTCCGGAGGTGCAAATCTTCGCAATCGTTTGTAATTGCTCAGTCTTATTCATCTGAATACTATTAAATAATACTATTTATATTAGTTAGTTATTGTTTGTATTACCAATATAATATATTTAGTAAAATTATATTGTGTAAAGAGGAATGTGTGAACTACAAAAACCTACTGAAATGAGTGACGCCACGAAATACTCTTTTTCTAAAATAATGGAACGTGGTGATGTATTGACTTACTATACGTGTCCAGCTAAATCATCGAATAGTAAGGACCACAAAGCAATCCTTGGATATTATGATAAAGTATTGACACAAGAAAAGAAGGACAAAAAATGGCGGTGGGTATTTGATTGTGATGGTTTTGATGAGAGACATGCCTGTCAAACTAGTCTAGCTTATGGTATCATTAAATTAATCAATGAGAAACATGGTGAATCTTTAGTAGAAATCAAAATTATGAACTATACCTGGCATGTTCAAGCGATGATAAATGTATTGTGGCCATTTTTAGGAAAAAAAATGCGTTCTATTATTGTTATTGATAAGGAAACCAAAAATAAAAAGAAGTAATACATCTTTTGAGAAATATATTCGATTAGAGTTCTTCCGAGTTGTTTTGAGTATCTATATGTAATACCCGATGAACATTTTCAAAAAATATCTGCTCGGAATGTTCCTTCCATATATCATACTGATTGCCTAATTGTATCTTCATTACAGTATCAAACATTCTAGATGGTTTATTTTCAACACTTCCTCTATTCCAAGATATGTAAAAACCTCTACCTAAAAATCCCGAATTGTCAGGATGATTGATCTCTTTAGGAAAGTCATTATTCTCATTGAGTTTCCAATATCGTTCTTCCAGCTGTTTTGATGTAAGTGATAGATAACGTTGGTCGCATTCAATACGTATTTGTTCTGTTCTTGACATTTTATGAATTAGAGAACGAATAGTCACAAATATATGTTATTACTCCAGGTAATAACATATATTCAATTTTTTTTTTTTTATTATATAATATACTATAGATTTCCAAAACGTCTTGTCATTATGTAGCATAAACAAGACCAGCATTGCCACCAATAAACTTCACCATGTTATACCGTTCTTCAAACATATATAAATTAAAGTTGTAATCGTATATCCTCCATGTCGGTTTATTAATGCCTACAGGGTTACCACTTGCTGGGTCACATATAACAATAGACTGGGCTAAAGGGTCCAAAGAAGGAATGACTGTATTAAACTCCAGTTCAACATTGCGAAAAACACTCATATTAATTGCTCCAGAAGGTTGTAAATCAAACGGTGAAGAGTTTATTCCGAAATTATAACAATATAATCCATCAGGGGCATTTCCAGCAGTTCGGGTATATTTCTCAATATAATCATATACTCCTACTGGTTGGGTATTTTCTCTATAAGAACCATCTAAGATGATGGCCATATCGAGTAGAATATTTTTCACGTTTTCTATATTGTATATACCGGTAGTAAACCATCCAGTCATGGTTCCATTGGCATTTACGCCAGGACCAATATATAGTGGAACGGTGCTTCCATCCGGGTTGGTTCTAACAATTGGATAGGCTTCTGGATTCGATATTGTAGATGAATAAGTCGATGCGGGTTCAATATCGTACGGTAAATAATCGTAGGGCCAGTTCGTATAATTACTCCATTCGTTACGTAAGTTGGCATCACTTCGCTGAAAATAAAAAAGAAAACTAGAAATCATTCCTAAACTCTCGAGGTCTATTTTATTTGCTCCAGTTACATTGTAATAAATCTTTTCTCGTACTTGTTTAAATAAATAATTCTGCTCCTGTAAAGCAAACAACCGAGATTCTTGATTGGACAAAAAACAATAGGTACAATTCAAATGAATGTCTGCGTTCCATTGAGTACGAGTATCTGTATAGGATGTACTCGTAAGTTCTGTGTCTGGCGGAGACTGAAGGAAACGATGAAACTGCATATAATATTGATTGAAATTAGGCGCAATATAAGGATAGTTGTTTTCTCTGTCATATACATCACGAATCTTAAATAATTCCTGAATAGGGCGCATGGTCACATTGATATGAAGTTCATTATACTGAAGCGCGATGAGTGGAAACGCCATTTGACTTTTCAAGTTGAACCATGCGTTCAATGGAACATATAGTGTTCTTCCGCGAATAGAAGGTTCGGAACCAGTGGGATTTGTGCTATATAATGCATTCGGATAAGTATTTACACGAGCGCCAGAGTTCCCAGGACTATTCAGCTCTGGAACATTACCTATCATTTTGTCGAATAATTTCTTCTTTGTGTCAGAATAGTCGCGTTGAACCATGGCTAACAAATACGCACCTGAAAACTCCTGGATTGTTTGATTGCCACACGTAATAGTAATATTAGATATCATCTGCGCACCCAAGTTATCAATCCATCGATATTCATAAGGTATCCAGCCACCAGTATTATTGGCGGTTGATTCCGGGTCTGTTAAAGGAGGAACAATAGGAGACCATATATTAGGTAAGTCAATTGACAAATAACAATCCATCAATAAATCCGCATATCGAGGTATTTTGAATGTGAACTTGGATTCTTCGGATAAACGCAACGTTTTAGAACCATCAAAATCAACTCGGAACTTTTGTAGAGCGAAGTTAGTGTATTTTGCGAATGTTGTTTTAAAAAATGTTTTACTAGGATTTCCATTTAATAATATATTTTGTTGGCCTTCACTTACTAATTGTAATAGTCCACCTGCCATATGTTTAGTTAATATATATAGACATTTATATTTAATTCAATAATAAATATATTATATTATTATAGTAATTAATCTAGTAAATAATATGATAAACAACCAAAATCGCAAAATACTACTTATTATATTCGGTTTATTCCTAGTTATCATTAGCATTCAATATATTTATTATCGTTATAATCGACGTATGTCAGAAGGAATGACAAATAAAGGTTCCGACTCGGATACCCCAGGATGCGATACTATGGAAGCACTCTATCCAAATGGGAGAAAATCGTGTATCAATTCAGTGAATGTAGAAAATGAAAACTTCCAGTATCCATTGTTAAATTATTATATACAAACAGCATATAACGCGTGTAATACTGGTCCTTACCAAGACGGTTATGTATCGTTGTGTGCCCTTAAAGAAATACTGCGTCAAGGTGTAAGAGGTTTAGACTTTGCCATTTATTCGATAGATGATCTTCCTGTGGTATCTTCTTCCACCACCGATAATTATCATATTAAGGGTACATACAATACTGTTCCCTTTTTAGATGTCATGAAAACACTTGTATATTACGCTTTTGCGGGTGAAATGGTTCCAAATCCGAATGACCCTATTATTATTCATTTACGTTTCAAAAGTACGAATCAAACTATGTATGGTAATTTAGTAAACATATTCAAACAATTCAATGACTATTTGTTAGGACCTAAATACAGCTATGAAATGAATGGAAATAACCTTGGAAACTCACTATTGAAAGAGTTTATGAAGAAAATTGTGATTATTGCCGACAAGAGTAATGACACATTTGCGGATACAGAAGTCGACGAATACGTAAACATGACGAGCAATTCAGTATTCATGCGAGAATTAACAGATTATGATGTGAAAAATACACCTGATTTACAAGAACTACAGACCTATAACAAACGTGCGATGAGTTTTGTTACACCCGATAAAGGTATTGCGGACCCATCAAATCCTAGTGGAATTATTGGCAGAGAATCTGGATGCCAAATGATTGCGATGAAATATCAGACAAAGGATGTTCATTTAGAAGATACTATCGATTTCTTCTGTACAAATGGTAGCTCTTTTGTTTTGAAGCCAGAACACTTACGAGATATTCCGACAGTTATACCTGATCCTACCCCCCAAAATCCGACACTGTCTTTTGCAACACGCACAAACAGTACAGTGATTCCTGGATTGGCCATTCAAACCTAAATTATAATAATAATGTTCACGAGATTTATTTTGTCTATTATTATTATATACGTATCAAATATTATGACTAATAAACTATGTGATAGAGGTATGACATTTCAAGATTGTGAACTTGCGATATTAAGAACTGCTGTGGACCAAGCAGAAGAAAAACAAGGAAAAACGATTGTCAACTCACCTGATGTGAAAAAAATGATATCTATTGTGGAAAACTTTATACGACGAAAAAAATTAATATGTTACGGAGGGACTGCTATTAACGCTATTTTACCTAAACAAGACCAGTTTTATAACAAGGACACTGAAATTGCGGATTATGATTTTTTTAGCACAAATGCGTTAGCAGATGCGAAAGAATTAGCCGATATTTATTTTAAAGAAGGATTTGAAGAAGTCGAAGCGAAATCGGGACAACATCATGGTACATACAAAGTATTTGTTAATTTTATTGGTATGGCTGATATCACACAATTACATAAGGATATTTTCAAGACATTGAAAGAAACCGCAATCAGTGTTGCTGGTATATTATACTGTTCTCCCAATTATTTACGTATGTCAATGTATCTGGAGTTGTCTAGGCCATCTGGGGATGTTAGTAGATGGGAAAAGGTTCTGAAACGTCTAACATTGTTGAATAAACATCATCCTTTAAAAGGCGATAAATGTAATACAGGTGACTTCCAGAGAGAAATGGAAACTATTACAGATGATACAGATAAACGGAAAATATATGATACACTTCGTGATACATTTATTGACCAGGGGGTTGTTTTTTTCGGCGGGTATGCGATGTCCATGTATCGTCATTACATGCCTAAATATTTACGTGAAAAAATAGTTCAAACCCCGGATTTTGATGTGTTATCCGAGGAGCCACATAAGACAGCCACAATTGTAAAGGAACGATTGAAAGATAATGGCATTAAAGATGTAAAAATTGTAAAACATAATTCAATTGGTGAGATTGTGGCTCCTCATTACCAAATAATAATAGGGAATAGTGACACTGTTGCGTTCATCTATCAACCGATTGCTTGTCATAGTTATAATATAGTTAATATTCATAATGAAAAACTAAAGATTGCTACTATAGATACCATGTTAAGCTTTTACCTGGCCTTTTTGTATTCTGGAAGAAGTTATTATGACGACGAGAGAATAATTTGTATGGCCGAATATTTGTATAAAGTTCAAGAAAAAAATAAATTACAACAGAAAGGGGTGTTGAAACGGTTTAGTTTGAATTGTTATGGTCATCAAGAAACTATTGAGGAAATGCGCGCAGAAAAAACCCGCAAGTTTGAAGAATTAAAAAAAGATAGACGTAGTGCCGAGTTTGAAGAATGGTTTTTACGGTTTCGTCCGGCGGAACAATCAAAACGAGAAGAAGAAAACAAACAATCTAGAATAAAAGAGAAAGAAAAAAAAGAGAGAGGAAAAAAGAGAGAAAAGTCACACAAAGGAGTCAAAGGTGTCAAAGGAAAAACACTTAAACAAAAAACAAAGAAAATAAAAAAAAAACTCCCCAAAGGCAATAAAAAAAACAAATCAACACGTAAAGAAAAAAACCGTTTTGCTCACTTGTTATGATTCTTGATAACGGCATTGTTCACGAAAGACAAATATAATTAATAAACTGAAGTTTTCCGAAGTTTATAAACTTTTTATAGAGTAAATAAATACCAGGATATTTGTTTTTATTTATTATCATTTTCTCAAACGAAGAAACAAGATAGATATAATATATTACAAACCATTCTATTACACATTTTATAAATAGAGTGTCATATACATTATAATCTGACCATTTCGACAAATAACGACACATGGACGTGGAACTTCCTTTCATAAAAAACAATTGTGTATCTAAAGCGCCTTTTAATATTCGATGAAAGTTATTTTTTTCATTTTTCACAGAAATACTGTCTGTTATTTTACCCCATCCAAATAAATCAATATACAATCTTTGTTTATTATTTCGAATGGGTAATTTATAAGGAGTAATCCCATCAATATATTTATTCTTATATATCATTTTCCCATTAATGATATATGGTAAAAAACTCGAACGTTTCATTGTTTCGTGTAGATCATCCGCATTTGTATACGTAGATTTTATAATTTTACGACGTGTTTTCACGTTATAATAAGAACAATATAATTTTTTGGACAATCCTTGTAACAACTCTTGGGTTAATAAAGGACGCATTCTCTCAAAATAAATGTCAATAATATTTAAGTTGTGATTTGTTTTTACATGACATAGACTTTGATGATACATATCTACACCATATTCTAATTTATCCGTAAAGTACAGTAAACCACATAATGTACTTACGCTACACGCAGAGATTGTATCTACCTTTATATATTTTCTGTCCTCCATTTCTTTGAGAAACATTAACGCTCCTATTAAATAACTTCCATTAAAAGCTCCACCATCTAATATTAAATCAATGTGTACTGGTTGTTTTTGGTTGAGTATCTTGTCAGGCAACACTTCTATTAATTTATTAATATAAGTTTCCATCAACGAGGTTATAAATAATTCTATTTGTTATTGATAAATAAGATTATTTTTTACACGAACAAACATACAGATTACGGTCTAAAACTTACCGAAATGGTTGCTTACTTTGAATAGCATATAGTATAACATTCCAAACAACACGCTGGTAAATAAATATCCGTTCAACTTCATATTTCCATCCATGGAAAACAAAATCGGGAAGAACTTGAGTAGCGTTTTCCTAACAACAGGCATCTGAAACAAAAAATAAAGGACGGCTATTAATATAGGTACTTGGATTTCATCGTATAACTTGTCCAGGTTATTATACGAGTTTTCTTGATTTTCATACTGGTGAAGAATATCAATGTTATTTTCTTGCTCGGTAATATAATCATTAGTTGAAGCAGGTGCGATATAATCATTTTGAGCTTGAGGATCTTGACTAATATCATTCGTATTCTGTGGTATATCTCGGGAAGCCAGTTGTGTAGCACCACCCTGTCCCGCATGTTGTAACCCTGAAACTATTTGTTGAATAGTAGCTTCATCGAGCGACATTTGTTTATCGTCTATTGCACCTACATTACTACCAGGTGCTGGTGCTGTTGTTGAATTAGGAATACTATGTTCATTTGTAGAAATGGTAATATTACCTCCTAAATCACCTCCTCCACTAGGATTTGTAGGTAAAGAAGTTATACTAGTTGTATCCGACATATAAATAGTATAAAGAATGATGATTTTTAATATTTACGCAGAAATATAAAATTTAAATTATTCAAATGTTACATAGGGTTTTTTAGAACGACACGTTGTTGTCATTGTGTTAAAATTATAACATTTAGAATTATGAATAAATGTTTCCTCTTTGATTTTTTCTAAACTCGGAGCATAAAACTCGATACAATTTTTCCCATTACAGACTGTTTTGAAAAAAGTGGCCAGTCCAAATCCAAGCAATGCCGACATAATATATTTACCGTTCGCAGTATGTAATAATTTATCTACTGCTGCCATTTATTTGTATTCGAACTTATATAGTATCTAAAGATTATACTATTCTTGAATAGGGATTTCTTTTATTTTATCCTTTTCGTCAGGACATTTCAGTTCATTAGCAGTATATTCATAACAAATATCGGCTTTGTCTTTGTAGTGAACTTTACCGACATTATCGGGAGTAGGATAGACTACTATTTTTTTCACTTCGGGTCCCCATAAATACACTACTAACAATCCGATTACAAAACTCATAAAAAAAACTGGGAAAGACAGGTATTTGAAAAACATATATTGGACGCTATACTATACTATACTATACATATAATATTACATATATCTATCCAAAATCTTGGTATCACTTGTATTGGTATATCTATACACTTTCACTAGAATCTGTACTATAAGGTTCTTTAGGCGGAGGCGGCTTGACCATCATGTCGGAGGAACTACTGTCGTTTTGAACACGATTACCGATTGATGGTAATTCTTCTGGGGGTATGATACCTAGGTCAGATACATCAGATGACGATTTTTTACTACTAGTATCATCCACTAATTGAACTTTATATTTATCTTTGTCGTCGTTATCGTCGTCACCAGTATTATTATCTTCTATTTTGGTTTCGTCTCTTATAAATGTGATAGGTGTGTTCATGGGTTGTTCTTGTTGTTCAAGTTGTTTAATTTCTTCGTCGTCAGAGTCAATATAATCATTATTTATATTTGCTGTTTTATTTTCTTCACGGGTCATCATATTACTACTATTTTTCACTATATCTACTACGTTCTTATTACGCTGTAGTTCTTCTTCTTGTTTTCTGTCTTCGTCGGCTTCTTCTCCTCCATCTTCCTCTTCGTTTTCAATCAGAACTAGTTTTCGACGCTTTCGGGTTTTTTTACTAGATTGATTTAATTGGGTTAGTTCATTTAGATTACCCCTTTTTAAGGTTTGATTGCGAGCCTGTTTTTTCATTCCAACAACAAACGATTCGATTGAATCAGAGTTTTCACTTACGCCTAAATTATATTCGAACTCTTCTATTTCATTTGAGACAGTTATCATTCTATACACTTTGGTTACCTCATCATACTCTACATCTACATATGAATATAACAGTTTACGAATATCGCTAGATAAAGGAACTAGACTATCCGTATACAGAACAAGTGCGTCATTGACTAACTGAGAATTTGTAGATTCCTCATATTTTCTAATGATATCTTTGAAAGACAAAACATTATTATAGAATAATTTCTGGTTTTCTTCTAATTCTTTCTTTTTCTCTTCATTGTCTACCGTATCCATATATTCCTCCACGAACAATCTATATTCCGCAGTCAACTGTGTAATTCTATTGTTGAGCTTTTCAAACAACTCGATTGCTACATTGTCATTAATATATCCAAATATCAGGTCGTTCTTCTCCATAATCACCTGTCGTTTATAAATGTCCATTTCTTTTTTTATTTTATTTATATTATCGGGGATCAGAACAACCTTTCCCATATTTAATCTTATTTTTAAGGGACATGGATCGGTGCGGTCTCCACATACTGCTACTAATATTCTGCTTCCGTTAGTGACAGTTGTCATGAAGTTGGTTCCTACAGGACGTTTACAATTCAAACATTTGATTTTCTTTTTTTGGAACATCCCTCTTTTTTCTTTTACAGATTTGTCTGGTGCTTCTAAAATACTCCGTTTTATTTTAGAAATATTGTTTTCATATTGAGATTTCATTTTATAATATATGTTTACTGCTTCTTGAAAGTCTAATGTCTTACTTTTATCCATATATATTTTGTATATTTTAATTTTTACAAATCAATACGGGTAATCTAAACAATGGGATTCGGACTACAAGTTTTCCCATGAAGGTAATCCAGTGATTAACGCTTCTTGTGAGATTTTTTTAGCAGATTGGTAGTTTTTAATTTTAGATAATATATATTGTTGTTTTTCTCGCTCTTTAATTGCTTTTTCACTAGGGGTTAGCCTGCCCTTGTATTTATATAATAACATTAATCCTAAACATATAAAAAATAAAATACAAACCCCAATATTGAACAGGTTATTATAGTATATGGTTTTGTATTCTTTACATTTAGAGAGGGTTTCGCTTAAAAAATATTTTACTCCAGGTTCAGTTAAAAGTGGCCTCATTAGATTCTTAATTGATGGTGCTTCTTATATTTTATAAATAAGTTTATAATAAAATAGAACAAATAATAAAAAATCTAACTACTAATTATATGAATAGCACACTTATTTCCATATCTGCCTTTTTCATGGCAACTATCTTCTTTTATGTTGTTATGAATCCTAAACTAACGCTTGGTATTTTAGCAGATGCGAACACCATGAGAACACATGTTTTGCGTCGATATAAAATGCTCAGTATATACTTTTTTATAGTAGTGGTTTCGCAAATTGCGATTAATATTTTCATGTTAATTAAGACTTGCGGAGGCAGTGTAGTGAATAATATTGGTTCTGCTTTACTAATTACGATCATACCTTGGGTGATTATTTTTGGCGCAGTTATTGCGGTGGTAAACTTTTTTCCAGGATTTAAATCTGCGTTTTCCAATGTAATTGGATATTATGTAGTAGCTGGATCAGCCAAAAAGGTTTTGTCTGAGTTACTTGTGAATGTGGAACTAGATACTCAAATAGATGAAGCGACAAGCGGAGATACTACGAAAAAGGATGCGTTAAAAGCCACTGCGGATACAATGCTTAAAATGTTTGGAGATTTATCTGTGATGATTAATCAAATTGTTCCATCAAACTTCAATGAATACTGGAAAATGATTACTCCTATGATGAAACAGAAATATCAGGATGATAATGCGTCACAAGGTTTGAAAGAACAATTGTTGAATATTGTTGGATTGCGTGACAATATAGGAGAAGGGATGTGGTTTGTTTACACTGCGCTATTATTAATTGCTATTACCCAATACCAAATAATATCGCGAGGTTGTAAAAATAATTTAACAGGAATGAAAGAAAAACAACAGGATTTCCAGAAGGCTCAATCAGCCTCGACTGAACAAGCCAAAAAAGCTAGCGCTAAAACATATACAATATAATCATTGTATATGATTCTGAAAAGAATGCTTGCTTTTTATCTAATGTGAATACATTACAACAAACAAATAACATAATATTCCTAAAACAAGAGACATTAACCACATGGGAAAAATGGTCTTATTGCGATATCCCACACCGAATTGGCGAATACTGCCATCATCATTGTATAAACACGCAGGTTGTGCTATCTGAATTGCACTATAAATAGCTAAAAACATGATGATGGCTACATAGGTTTGATTTTTTATAATATAAGATCGTTTCATATATTATATTTACATACAATAATTATATTCTTTTCTCAATAAATATATCATCCAAAAACAATCACTATATGTTATCACCATTTCAAATGGAAACACCCTAAATCATAATAGTCTACTCGTCGTATTACATATAATCATTGTAATCTTCCACTTCATCTCCATCATAATTGCCTCCAGCATCTTCTCCAAGATATGTTGATAAATCATTCACTTCTTGTTCTATTTCAGCTATATCGTCTTCTCTCTCTAAATAATCGTCTAAATATTGATTGATGTTTGTATCTGTTGTTTCCTTATTTTTCCTCATCTTGTTTTCGGCCTCAACAAGTTTATTCATTTGATCTATTTCCGCCTCATCTATATCTTTCACATACGAAGTAAGACCCTTTTGTAATCCTTTGTTCCAGACCCCCAGTTTATTTTTTTTCAATAGAGTATCTATGTCTCTCTCTTCGTCTGTAAGCGCCTTTAACCTATCTGTAAATGTAGTTTTTTCAGATTCTTTGGATTTATATACCATGTCCATTATATCATTATAATCAGGGTCTACAATATTTTTGTGTTCTCTCATGATATTCAAATAAGACACCAATAACGATGCCACTTCTACCTTTAGTTCTTTGATATTTCCCATTTGTATATCTCGGTCTATTCCCGTAAATAAATGAGTTTCATTGTCTTGTATGTTATCTACTGTTGTCAGATCATTATCACCCTCTTCTATATTGTTTATAGTTATTTCCAAGTCTACATTCACATTTTCTTCCTCAGTTGTATTATACAACATGGTCCTGTTTTCAGCCATATCCTTATATGCATTCAAAATGATTAGTAGGTAATTCTCCATCAATAGTTTGGTTACAACACTATCGAAAATAGAGTGTCGTTTATTTTCTCCGTATTCGATGTTTGACAAATAAGGAGTGAGAGAAGCCATCTGTAATATTACATCGTATTTGTCATGAATCTGGTTCAAAACATTGAAAAGAATGTTTTTACTATAATGTTTGCGCAATGTTTCATAATATTTACTCACCTTTTCTTTTATTTCTAACTGGTCAAAGTCCGATAGTCCCAAATATTTGGGCACGTTCATATTATTGTAGTTCACATTATTCAAAATAATATATGGAAACACCTTGCCAATGTCCAATAAAGAGGTCTTTAAGAACTGTACAAGATTGAACATGGTATCTTCAGTTAATTTTGACCCGTTGCTGTCACCTTCACCCCATTTTGCGAAATTAGTTATAAAACTGAATAAAGTTTTCATTTTATTTTTCGGAAGTTTTATATTTTCGCGTAAAAAGGCAATGAGCTCTCCACGTAGTTCTTCATTGCGAATAGCCAGATAGTTTTTGATATCTCGCATTTCTTCGGTATCTTCAGTAATGGCAATATCATACGTATCCATTAGTTTATTTAGTTTATCTATCAATGTAGAATCTATATGTTGAGGTCCGTCCTCGATAGTGGAGAGTTCTCCTTTTCCATCTTGTTTAGTTTTCTCATCATTTTTTATGTCTTCTATTTTGCGTCGCAATAACTGAATCACTGAATACCCATAATCTTCATTATTCACATGTATAATATGATTGCGATTTACAAGTTGTAACAAACGCAAAAAGGACTCATTTGTATACTGAATACCATCATCTTTTAATTTCTGTATTTGATATAAAACACTGTCATTTTTTGCGAAACGTTCCGGTTTCTCGACACAAATAGCTTTAATATCTTCGGGTATAGGTACGAGAGAATTGAAATGACAAAACTCTATAAATGCCTTATAAATAGTTTGTTCGCTAAACTCGTCACTGATGGAACCATACAATATCTTCGAGTTCTCACGACAATACAATGTAGGCGCACGTGTAATAATACGTATATCCTGAATAATCTCACTCAAATATTTGGTTATGTTTATGTAAGACAATATTTCACTGTCTTCTTTGATAAAGTACTGAATAACGTTCTCTTGATTATCTGTATTACAACAAGCATTCTCCAAAAAGGGCTCGTTAGAAGCGTTTGATAGTAACCATTTCTTTTTATTAAGTACATTTTGAATCTGTTCTTGAACCCCTAGAGAGAAATATATGATTTTCGCCAAAACGACAGATATCTTATTTTTTTGACCAGTATTACCGGACTTCAGTTGACTTAACAACGAAGTTTTGAAATCTTGTGTAATGTTTTCCAATGTCTTCATTTTCAGTGGAACTAGAGGAGGCAAGAAACCAGTCCATCTACTTAGTTCATACTCTGCCGGTATATCACTTCCCGGATTTAATACAAGATATTCTATTTTTTCCTCAAATCTACGTTTTATGTCCGGTATTTCTAGAAGATAATTGTCAATATGAACCTTGATTTTTTCTTCAATATTTTGCTCTTTTTGTCGCATCAATACATTCCACGGAACAATCGTCTCTTTTCTTATTTTATACGCAATACATGTCAAATATTTTAACCCTGTCAAATCACCGACTCCTTCAAACGGGTAGCCTGTAAATGAACGAACACATCCTGGAAAGGTAGCTCTTGTTTTTATAGACGGAACCGCCGTTTGAATACCAATTAAAAACGTCCCTAATGTCAAGTACAATAATGTGGTATGGTACAGCGTTTCATAAGGAATTACCTTTTTCCCTTGTTTGGATCGTTCCTTGACAACCTCTTTATACTCCTCTTCTAGTGGAAGTATACCACCATGAAGAACATTGACTACATTTTTCACTATGAACTCTACTTGGTCATTCATATTGATACCCATAAATCCAGACAAAGAAGAAATGATGTTATAAATCATCTTATTCTCTGGGGTTGAATATTTTATTGATTTTTCTTTGGAGGAGAGAAGAGCATCGCCCGCATCCTGTTCCAATATATCTCTAGTTTTCTTTTTGAATCCATCTTCATAACCTTCTTCTGTATCAAACTCACGCGATTTAATCACATACCCACTTGATTCATCTACCCAATTGCCTTCATTATCCTCACTAACTGCGCCATTTACACGAATAATTTCCTCTACTTTCGCATCATAATTGTTCGGGTTTTCAATATAAGTAACTGCCAACGTATAAATAAAACTCGGTAACAATTTACTTCCGCTTGTAATACAATATCTCCAGTTGATATCTTCCGAAGTACTCTGATTAAAAGTAGAATTAGATACATTTGCTTCTCTCGTATACTTGATGGCAAACTGAACAATGTCTTGTTGTTTTTTTACGAAATTGCTTTGACCTAGAACGACTTGTCTGATACCAATATAAGGCGAAACCTCATTGTCTACTATTTTATCGCTTGCTAACAATCCTATCTTATATTTCTCATTATTATACTGTTCGTTATTGTTTGTACGCATTTGTTCTAACTTATTAAATACGTCCATTCGATATTGTTGGTTCGTTTCTAGTTCGGAAAGTAACGTATTGCGTGTTATCTCATACTTGTTATCAAACTGTCCTATCATGTCTTTCAATGCGTTTTCTGTTAGCTCTTTTTTATTCATGTCGTAGGACTCGCATATTGTATTATATTTGTTTTCAATCTCAATACAATCCGTTTGTAGGTTACAGAACATGTCTTCATTTGCTATGTTCATATTATTTATATTAGAGTCCTCCTTCCATTTTCCATCAACTCGCTTAAAATAAGTCATCCTTTCTTCATTCGTACTGAATATAATCGCATACTCGTCATCTCTTACAATTTTGTGTTTATTAATCAAACTTGTTGCGATTGACGGCGCTTCCGATAATGGATATTTATATTTCTCGGTAACCTCATTAACTAGCAAATCATAAAAATCGTCTGTATTCATAGTTAATCGTTGGGATTCATATTTATCTAAAATACTATAAGGTGTATTGTCATATTTCTTGTCGTAATAAATTATTTTATCATTGTCGTTCAGCATATCTTCTTTATTCTTATATTCCTTAGCAATCACAACGGATTTACATTTATTTTTAGATTCTTCTTCAGACAATTGTTTTTTTGTTAATTTCTGCTCTTCTTCGAGCTTTTTAATCACACTATTCACGCTTTCAGGAATCATCAAATCAACATTTCCACGACTAACGATTGTATCATACAATTCACCATTATCATCGGATAACATTTTCCACAACATTTCTGAGTTTGATATTTTCATTTCATACGGGTTATACTTTTCTTCCATGTCGCGCGCATATTCGTAATTGTCTACAATATCTAATAACTGTTTATGATTCGCTTCTACACCACCCTTAATATTCTTGAATAATTTCATATCACGTGACCGCTCTTTAAATCGAGTATTATACTTAGATATTCTTTCTTGTAGAAAGCGAATGATATCTTTGTATTGCATAAAGGTAATGTCGTCTGTATAGACAAGAAAAGGTTCTAGATGAGCCACTGTATCATACACCGAGAACTTACCTTGAATATATTTTCGCATGAGTCGAAACAGTACTCGAGTTTTTGGAATGATTGTATTCAAATATTCTTTGTATTCATCTGAATTATCTAAAGTCGTCATTGTTTCTTCTTTGTTCAACACGAAACTCTTGACATCCTTACCGAAGTTTTCTTCTACAAAACGAATATCTTGTTCAAAATCATCTATAAATACCTTGTCCACATTCGTTTGCTTATTCAGAAAACGCCAGTATTGTAGAGTATTCATCGTTAAATTACTCTTATCATATATACTTGTTCCTGGTAACTCAACACGGGAGTACCGCATAATAGGTTCAGGCATCATCAGGATGGATTTTAACGATAATTCATCCGGCATTGTAATATTTATTTGGGTTGTATCTTCTCCTTGACCTGGCTGTTTTGTCACTTCCATTCTTTTTACACCCAGATTATATTTTTCAATTAGAAATCGTTTGTTTTTTATTACACCATTTTCTACTACAGACGAATAGAAGTTACCTAAATTATCTATAATGACGTCCAAACTATCTTGAATTGAGATATTACTAATAATATGTTTGGATTGTTCAATATCAATATCATCAAACGGCGTCATGTAAGGATTCAAATCAGATACCAATGAATCGTAACGATTTATTTCATTTGGACCACTATCTGAACGAAAACGTTCGATTATTGTTTTCATTTCACCGAGATTATCTATCATATTCAAGTTGGTGAAATCTTTACCAGATGTATCGTCACCTACAGTAGTCAGATTATACATTTTTTTTATATTTTTAACTACCGGTAATATCCAGTATAATGATTTTTTGAAGTTGATGAGGTTGGACACCAACGGTTTCCACTCCTTCTCCTTGATAATTTTTGAAGTGACGTTTCCATAATCATCGAACTGTGAAAAAGTCTTTCTTAATTGTTGAAATCGTTCAATCAGTGTGTGTATGTTGTTCATGACACCATACGTTCGTTTATTATCTGGTATTTTCGATAACATTTCGTCCAGTAAGTCATTACTTTGACTTTGTATATCATATCGTTTTTTCGATTCATCTACCGCCTTTTCTTCTCGTACCGGTGCGAGTCTTTCTCCAATTATTATTTCATCCGCACTAATAATCATGTCTGTTAATGTATTTTGAATATTCTCTACACTCGGGTCGGGCATCATATCGTATATTTCTTCATCGTAAGAGAAGTCTTGATTCATTTGCTGTTCTGAGTTAGATATGTCTTCTATTTTTTCCCCTTTTTCTCCTTCATCCCCTTCATCCCCTTCATCCCCTTCATCCTCTTCATCTTCTTTTTTATCTTTTTCCGATGTTCCTTCTTTTTCTTCAATAGACGATTCTACTAATTCATTGACACCTTCAGGTCTCCCTCTTATTTCAATTAAATCAATCATCGAAAGATCCTCTGGGATGCCTTTATATTCAAAATCTATATAGATTATATCGTTTTCTGGGAAGGTTCTTAGTTCTATCATATCATTTTCTAAATTAGTAATTTCTGCAGTGAATACAGCTGGAACATCTCCACCGAAATAAATAGATATCCACGTGTTAGGTAGTAAATTGTGTTGTCTCGCATATCCTTTTTCCTTACTACGGTCCATTAATCTAATTTTTGTTATAGACCCGTCTGACAATGTCCCATCTGGATTTATACGTACATTTGTTTCTGTCAAGTTGTCGAGGTTAACCAGTTTTATTTTGTTGGAATCAATATATTCTATTCTAAAAGTTTTCTCATTTAATATCTCATTACGAGGTGACTCTATTTTGATAATATCTGAAAGTTGTAGTGAAATAGTTTTGTCGTTTTTTATTTCTGTATTCGATTTTTCAGCGTTGTCGTTTTCTATTGACATTGTTTCCTATATTTACGATAGAAATTTTTATGTTATTGTATTCATAATTGTTTATTCTTATTTATATTGATTTATGTTGATTCAAAATATATAATCTACTAAAATATAATATTCAACCGCTTAAAGATTTCACTATGTGTTAAATCATAGTATGGAACCTTGTACCAAATCCAATATAACTATGTATGAATTATCAAAGCAGGATTATATCAACGATTTTACAAAGAATAATAGTATTTGTGACAAATTAATCACTCGGACTTTTCCGTCTAGTATTATTAATACTAGAGTCAATACAGTTATGGAGACCGATACCGATTCCGATACCGATTCCAATACAAACAATCACGAGTATACATTGATGTATTATAATAAGAGTGTAATGGATACCACCGACTATGATTCTTTTGGTCTGGCCCGTTCCCTGATATTTGATTCAAATAAACACGTTTGTTGTTTTTCACCACCTAAAGCAATCGACTTTCATGCTTTTACAGAAAAATATCCCAAGGACGATATGATTGTACTAGAAGAAATGGTAGAAGGAACCATGGTTAATCTGTTTTGGGACCCTAGAAACAAAGTATGGGAGTTTTCTACTAGAAGAAATATCGGTGCTCGTAATGGCTTTATGGTTCCAGGAAAGGAGGAAGACAATAGAAACGAGAAAAACACTTCTAAACAACAGAAAACTTTTCGAGACATGTTCATTGATGCTACTCAATATTCTAATTTTGATTTCCTACAATTGAACCGAGGCTATTGTTACAGTTTTGTTCTTCAACATCCTGCGAACCGCATTGTCAATAAAATCAATACACCTGCGTTGTATCTAGTTGCGATGTATGAAATTACGAAAGATATGAATGTAATTTCACATGACTTATCTATCGTAAAAAATGATAGTGAGTGGAAATCTACTGGTGTGAAGTTCCCTGAAATATATGCATATCCGTGGGACTCCTATGAAGAACCAAAAACATGGTTTGGGGGTGAGAAGACTCCTATCCATATGGTAGGTGTCATGATTCATAATAGAAACAATGGTATGAGGTGTAAAATTAGAAATCCAAACTACGAGCGTGTGCGTAAAATGCGTTCGAACCAGTCAAATATACGCTTTAATTATTTGTTATTGCGTCAATCAAACCAGGTTGCTGAATATCTGAATTATTATCCTGAAGACAATGCTGGTTTTCGGTCTATGCAAAAGTCGATTCATGAGTTTACTGCAGAATTATATAAACAGTATATTTCGTGTTTTATCAAAAAAGAGAAACCTCTTATCGAGTTCTCGTCTTATTTCCGTACACATATGTTTCACCTTCATCGTAAATATTTGGATGATTTAAAACCGAATGATTTGGTCATTAACAAAGGAGTTGTTATTCAATATGTAAATAATTTGGAACCCAAACTCGTCATGCATTCTCTTCGTTATGTTGTCAATGCTGATAATACAAACAATGAGCCTAGTGTAGAAATAGAGGCATAATTGTATGACATGTATATTGATATATGTATGCTATTAGATCATAACATTCTTATGTGAAATGTTATGATTATACCCTTGAAGATTATGGAACTATTTTTTTTTGTTTTGTTTGCGTTGCCTTCTTTTGTTTGTATATTTATGTTTTCTATATCTTTGTATTTTACAGGTTTTTCTTACTTGTTGCTTATTTTTTGTATTCTTTCGTATGGATTTTTTTTTGTGTGTGTTTTTGCATTTTTTTTGTGTAGAACGTCTTTTTGTTTTTCTCTTTCCACCTCCCGCTTTCTCGCCACCTGCAGCATCACTGGTTGATTCTTTTTCTACAAGAAAGGCATTATCGAAAAATGGTTTATATCCACCACTAGCATTGATATTAACATCCTCATCTCTTCCTTCTTTCAACATTGATATAAAACGAGAAGCAGAGGGACGGTCATTTGCGAAAAATATTCTTTTTACATTACCCGTATTATCCCATTCAATAATTTCAGTATTATTGATGTAGTTAGGAGAAGAAGTATAACCACCATATTTACACAAAGCATTTATTTCTTGAAAAATATCACCAGTTCCTTTGAATAATATTCCCCATACTATTTCAAGTAATTCTTTAGATATTGCTTCAGCAGTACTGATGGTTTTTTGCTTTTTCCTTCTACGTTTAGAGTTTACTTCCTTTATTATTGGTTTGCGATACGGATATATTATTGCCTCGTATACATTTCCAAATATTCCTTCGACGGGGTTATCTTTTAATAAAAATTCAGAAGGTGTCATATGTATAAATGATGTTGTATCTAAAGGACTTGGGACATAATATATTTGTGTCCTATTATTTATAATATATTCAGATTCAAAATAGTTTGTTAAATTTGTTAATACATATTGTAATACTTTCCAAGCAATTAAATCAGGTGGTGGTTTATCTAGTTTAACAACACCAAACTTTGGAGTTTTTATATTTAATTCATATGTGGCATTCGGATAATTGTTCCAAGGTATGATGCTTACAATTCCATTATAATACATTGTATTGTTTTCGAAATCATCCCCACAATTATCTATAGGAGTGGTTATCATAAAACTCATATCACCGTATTCACCAATTTGGCCTTCATTACAATTAAGTTGACCATCTTTAACTGAAGACAATGGACAAAATACTTGCTTATTCCATGAGCTCATTTGCTGCGCAGCATTATTTATAACATATCTTTTTCTACCATGTTTATCTAGGGTATCGGTGGAAGTATATTGTGTTTTAATTGTATTCCATAAATGAGTATCAATATCTGTATTTTGACCAGGAGTTCCACATATCTCCATCAGGTTTATTTCATGATCTAATAGCAGTGTACTTGGGTTTTTCTCACTCTTCTCCCCCTCACTCTCAAATTCCAAGGCATACAAACCTAAATTCGCAATCATTCTACAAAACTGATTTTTGCTTGTCATTTCAGTAGAGGTTAATTTTCCCATTTGTTCTTTATGAGCATCCTTTTGTTCTTTTTCTATATTCATGATAGTTATAAGGTTATACCTTTCCAGTTCTTTTACATATGGAGCACGTATTAATTCGTAATTTTCGTTGAACATATCGAAGGTATATTTGTAAACTTTCGCACCCACTATTGATGCCTTTGAATTTCTAGGTAATCTTGGTAACATGGGAAATATATTATCACATTGTCCCGCACTAGTTATTTGGTCATAACCTTTAAATATTTCTTTCAAACCATTCTGTATGAGTTTTCTCTTTTGATAATATAATATTATATTATTATCATTCTCATCCTCATTATAGTTGTCATATATTATTTTCATCTCAGATACGATAGGAACAATGCTATTCCGATATGTATCAATATTATATACCATCTTATTTAGTTCGTCCTCAGTCATGGGGGTATTTTTATGGTTCGGTGGTGCTCCTCCTTTGACACCTGATAAATCTTTCAAACTCGAATACAATGATGCCTTTTTATTTTTCAAATCCATTGATTCCTTTTCCAAATCCATTGATTCCTTTTCCAAATCCGGTGCTTCATCAACCCATATTCCAAAAAAAAACACCGCAATTGTTACCATCACCTGATTTACGATATCATGTATTATTTTTGAATTTTTATATTCTCTTTGTAAATATTCTGCGACATCTGCGACACCTATAGTCTCAATCGCTTTTTTATGTTGGGAAACATTGGTATTCATAGAAGCCAGTACTGCCTGCGGTATCAATACATATATTAGACTACGTAAATTATTTATTTTAGTGAGGTTTTTTCCATCATGTTCCTCAGTGAACTCTATTAATGAAAACATATCTGATATTTTTATTTGAATAGGCCTTTTTTGTGGTTGGAACTTGTTATTACTATTGGCAAACTCATATGATATTAGAAACTCGTCAATGATAATATAATATATTTGTAGGAGTTCATTATAATATATTTGTAGGAGTTCATTATCAGATATTTGTAGGAGTTCATTATCAGATATTTGTAGGACTTCATTATCTACTGGTTTTTTTTTACTTGACTCAGTCTGAGGTGGGCTCTTGTATGTGGGTGCCTGTGCATCTTCGTTCGTCTCCATCATCAAACTATCGTCATTATTATCACTACTATAATTACTTCTAGGTGAAAAATCGCTATCAACATTAGAACCTTGGGTTGATTCTTCGTCAGAGGGAAAACCCAAACTAGACCCTCCTTTTTTTCCTGCTGAAAAAGTAAATGCTTCTGAATTAAAATTTTTTAATAAAGTTAATACGTTTTCCCATCTATCGATATTGTTAAGATAATCATGAAGAACATCATGTGATAGAATATTCAACATCAAAAAATTACACATATCATTATTATAACATAATTTACGAATGGTTTCCGTATTATTTTGTATACTATTACTATCATCCATTGTAGCCATTATACAATAATAATATATTAATTATATTATCATTAGATTATAATTATGTGTAAGAACTAACTGATCTGACCTATTTATTTCTATTTGTTTTTACATTTTTTGTTTGATTTTATTATATACTTCAAGAGCATCCACAATACATTCTTTTAGATTTTGCTTAATATTTGATTTTTCTACAGGTTCTTTGTAGGCAACTCGAATAATACTATCGGTGTCATGTGGATGCATCTTTTTAAACCCACAGAAGCTCAATGTTTTTACTCCTTCGTAAAACTTGGTATACAAGAAATATTCCATCACTTTTCCTAATGTATAATCTTCATTCACTAGAATAATATCATAGGAATTGCTCATTGTATTATCAGAAGCGTTCATATCTACACTGTTTTCTCCAAGTAAAGAATCAAACTTTTCTATTTTGTTTGTAATTGCGTCGCATCCTTTATCCACTAGTTCTTTATTCGTAAAAACACCAACGGACTCAATCGTAAAATCAAAACTATCATTAACTACGACCCGCTGGGCCTCTAATAAACGCCAATTTTTAGTTTCAAACTCGACATCCTCTTTGCTCATTCCTGCGTCTTTCCATTCTTGTATTTTTTTCCTCAGTTGCTCTTCAACACCAGACGGGTCTTGGGTATATCCATAAGAACAGGTCGATACTACATTAAACATAGAATCCTCTTTGGGTGTCGCAATGGTAAACTCGCATGTCATCTTAATCTTTTCACCAGGAATATCGTCAGAAATCTTAGGACGAAGACGTATAAAGTCAATAAAATACCCAGTCATTGAGTTTGGGGGAAATATATTCTGTGTATCCTTTTCGCTTAAATACTCGTCAGTAGTCAAGTTCTTAATTTTGAAATCTTCTGTAGTCACATACATAATAGCATCGGTTGTATTCTCGACATCTAGTTCTATGATATAATTTTTCAGAGGCATCTCTAAATCAGTAATATGAATAGGTATACAACTGAGACGTTGTTTAATGACTTCGTTGTTGAACCGAGAGGTATTGCTTGTAATTGTTGCTTTAGATTCTTCATAAGGCGCAGTTTTGAATACAACCGTGGGGATATCAGAAATAATGCTTCGACGAAGACCATTTGCGATACTCACATTGACATTGCTTAAAGTATAAAACAACTTGTTTTCTTTTTCAGTAATATTCTTGATTTGTGGGCTCATAATAATAATGTTACTTATATAATAAAATTATATTTATATTCTAATCAATAATAATAATTATCATTAAATCAATTTTATTATACATCTTTGAAAGGTTTTCCCAAATATCTCCACCATAAGGTCGCTTCTTCGATATTCGTAGTTTTCACATACATGGATGACATGTTCATCGCAGAAGATACCACAAATATCGTTGGTTTAGGAAAAAGTTATAATTTAAATTATGCTTTTACATATTTTCGTAAAATGGTTTAAAAATTAAAAGAAAAGTATTTTATTCTATTAAATGAGTTCCATATTGTATTATAGTAATTATTGCGATCATTCGAAAAAGGTTATCAAATACGTATCAGGTAATCAAGATCTGAAGAAGGATATCCATTTTATTTGTATTGATAAACGAACAAAAGGACAGGATGGGAAAATATATATTGTATTAGAAAATGGTCAACAGATAGTCATGCCTGAAACAATCACAAAAGTCCCTGCGGTTTTGCTATTAAAAGATAATTACAAAATATTGTACGGGGATGATATTTATTCTTATTACAAGCCAAAAGAGCAAGTAGCAGTTCAACGAGCGACACAAAATAATATGGAACCTAGTGCTTTTTCTTTTAGTGGGGGTGGAGGCGGAGGATTTGGTAGTGCGATGTGTGGTGTATCGTCTGACCAATATAGTTTTTTAGATATGGATTCGGAACAGTTGAACACAAAGGGAAATGGGGGAACACGACAAATGCATAATTATGTTTCGTTAGACCATTCAGATACTATACAAACTCCAGCCGATGATCATGATTATAAAAACGAACAAGGAACCGAAGAGGGTTCGTTTGAGAAAATGCAGCAACAACGAGATTCAGACTTATCCAATATATCTTATAATACGAAAGTGTAAGTAAAATGGTTTAAATAAATATATTTATATATATTTATATAACATCAAATTATGAGTGACCCATCAACTATATTGTCTGCTTTTAACGATCATTTTATAGAGTTTATGAATGATATTGTTCGAGTATTTCCGAATGATGTAGAAATATCAACAGCTAAGAACTCTGTACAAATGATTCGTAGAGCAAATCCGAAAATGATAATTAAAGCATGGAAAAGTTATATTGTTGATCAATATTCCGAGGAAATCAATAGTGGCGATATTTCATTTTTTATAGACAATGATTATTCTAATGGAATCGCTGGTAAATTAGACAATAACCAAATTATGAAGACTATTGAACGTCTACGAGCTCCAGTAAAAAATATGGAACCTGAGGACCAACAAAAAACAATGAAATATATTCAGAACCTTACCAAGCTTACATCGTTGTATTTTACTATGTAATTACAATTATTATACACTATGTATTTATGTATAATAATTACTAGAAAATAACGATAAAAGTATTTAAAACTATTTATACTACAACAATATAAATGTCGGAACAAACGGAACAAACTTCTCCTTCGCCTATTTCTACAGAGTTTATTAAAATTATAACAGATTTAGTGAGGGATATCAAGACTACTTTTCCAGAATACGTTCCAATTATTGATAAATGGTGGAAAATGGACACTGACAAGGATGGAACGATGAGAATGTTGTATGCTCATTGTACTCATATTATACCAGAAAGAATGATGGATATATTGTATCAAAACGAAGATATCTATTCAAAAGATTCTGAATTAAATACAGAGTTTTTACCAGGCATTAGTTTTAAATATTTATGGCAGTGTGATATTACTGACAAGACCCGTGAAACTTTATGGAAGTATTTACAAATGTTGATGATATCTATTATAGGCAATATCCAAGACAAAAACGCTTTTGGGGAAGATACAGCCAAGATATTCGACTCTATTGATGAAGAAGATTTCAAGAAAAAACTCCAAGATGCTTTAGGAAATATTAAAACCATTTTTGAAACGAATGATACAAATACATCAGAAGATAACGATGACACGACAACCTCAGAATCAAATATGCCTGATTTACCTTCTGTAGATAATTTACATGAACATATCAATGGAATGCTCGGTGGAAAGCTTGGTCAATTGGCACAAGAGATCGCAGAAGAAACCACTTCTAGTTTAGACTTGGATTTAGAAAACATGACTGATCCAACAGATATTTTTAAGACACTCATGTCAAATCCCACAAAGTTAATGAGTATCGTGAAAGATGTAGGAAGCAAACTGGAATCTAAGATGAGTTCAGGTGAAATTAATCAAGCAGAGTTAATGACCGAGGCTACTGAGATGATGAACAATATGAAAAATATTCCAGGTTTAGGTAATATTCAACAAATGATGAGTCAAATGGGGATTCCTAATCCGATGAATAATGGTGCTGGCAATGCTGGCAATGCTGGCAATGCTGGCGCGCAACAGCCTAGCGCCAACGATATGGAAGAAATGATGAAAAATATGCCTGATATGGAAAAAATGATGCAAACTATGGGTTTGGGAGGACGTAACACTAGAATGAATAAAGGCGCGATGCAGTCTAAAATGAAACAAGAGATAAAGAAACAACAAATGAAAGAACGTTTGAGACAACAGGTTGTAGATAATACTGCAAAACAGAATGAGAAACTAAATACGGACACCCCTACTACTCCTAATGTTCCTTCATATACTGACGATGAGTTAATTTCCATTTTTAGTACTGGGGAAACTTACGAAAAAACGCCTCGTAAACAAAATGCGAGTGTAGGAAAAAAGAAAAAAGGGAAGAAAGACAAAAAATAATAAGGTGTGAAAAATACAGCGATAAAGGTCTATTTGGTTGAAGATATATTTCGATATGGAATAATGATATCTTGGTTTAGGAATAAATATTATATTGAATGCTATTGTCATTATTCAATATGATAAACAAATGAAAAAATTAGTAGTTATATATATATATATACATACTAATAATGACAACTCATTTTTGGATAAATGAACCAACCATACTATTTGATAAAAAATATATGTTAGAATTGTGGCCTACATCAGAAATGACTTATAATCAAAAACTAAACTCTATTACCAGATTGATTATTATATTAAGTGTATTTGGATTTACCTTTACCAAAAATATTAATATGCTTGTTAGTGGATCGATCACAATTTTAGTCGTTTTTTTATTTTATAAAATAAATACTCGCAAATTAGACCGTAATTTATTGACCAAAGAAGGCTTTCAGGACGGGTTTCCTATGAAAAAAGATGGCATTGTCAATGGAAAAGAGCCATTAGGAGACTTATTGAAAACAGATTATGCTCCCACTAATTATAAGAATCCCTTGTCAAACGTTTTATTACCTGAAATAAAATACAACCCTGAACGTAAATCAGCACCTCCTTCTTTTAATACGGAGGTGTATGGTGATATCAATGACGCTGCAAAAAAAACAATACAATCCATGAATCCTGGTATAAAAACCACCGATAAACAGCTATTTGGTGATTTAGGAGAGAACTTTGAATTTGACCAGTCTATGAGGTCTTTTTATTCTACACCCAGCACACAAATACCTAACGACCAGGGTGCTTATGCGAATTATTTATACGGAGATATGCCTTCTTGTCGTGATGGAGATGGAATGGCATGTGTTAAGGATAATTACAGGTATACAATGCATTAAATGATAAAATGTTCAATCCCATTCAAAGATTAAGTGGATATATATTATTATTTAGTAAAAAATAATGTGTTCTATTATATATATAATATGGCTAACGTATCGAGTTATACCTTTGATAATATGTCTAGAATAGGTAATGATAGTTGTTCTCAAGACCAGAATACAATTCAAAGTGTTCAATCTTGTAATTATATGTTAGAAAATTATAAATTATCTGATTGTGGAATGAAAAACCCGATTGAGTTCGCCACCCAGCAACCTGGTGTAAATTATAGTGGAAGTCATAGCATGGGCGTAGGTGGATGTAACGTAGATAATAGTTCTAAATTGTTGTTAGGTAGTACCCAAACAAACCCCAAATGTCGTATTGATTTATTCCAACGTCCATTTGCTACGGTTCCTTTCTTAGGTCGTGGTGCTGTAGACCCTATTATGGAATCTCAAATACAACAAGGCGAAATGAATACGAATAAACGCACTGTTACTAAGCTTACCGAAAAAAGTTATTTGAAATATAATCAAACTCCTCTAATCCCAAGTGTTAAAGAACGAGTAACAAATGCGGCGTATAGTGTAGAAGGCGCGGCAGCCAAAGGCTGGATTCGTGGTGGGGCGCCTTCCAGAGAAATGTCACGCGATAATAACCAGTAATGAATCTAATCGACAAAAGTAGTTCTCTCTTACATGAATATCAAGATAACTATAAGATATTATAAATATAATTAAATATATATTATATTTATACTTACACGATGGACAATTACGAATCAAATATTGTTTTGACATACACTTATTACGACCCTAAACTAAGAGAAAGATTCCATAAGAACGATAAGTTTAATATTGAAGATGTGGCTGATATGGAAGATATGTGTGATTTTATATATCAAAGCGAACTAATGCGAACATTCAATATATCTACTCCAGATGAGTTATCCATCGACATATTTGACCAATTAGAAGCATCTCTAGTTTCTACTTCTTTTTTACATGTCATCAAGAAGATGGAACCAATATGTCATTTGAATAATCTATCCTTTGATCATATTATGCCTTTATTATTTTCATACGATTACTTCTTTTTGACACATCAATGTATTCAATCGTTGAAGCATGATAATATGAGAAATATTGACCAAATTACTTTAGACAAAATGTTGAACTATATTGATTCAAATCTAAAGAAATAAAATAAATATACTATATATAGATTCAATGGCGTCTACACGAAATAATAATACTCCTGGAAACTATTGTCATCAACAAAAACAATATGCTCACAACGAACAATATACATTATATCCTAATTCACAATATGGGAGTGCTTATAATACTCGCATCCCTGGAAATGGGGTCAATCCCGGTCAAGTTCCGTGGAACCAGTTGTCATACAATCCCGTAGAAATAGAGTCTTCGTTATTTGGTATCAACTCGACCAATCTGGTGAATCCTCAGCCTGAAGTAAAGCCTGAACTGCGAACACTAGAAACCGCAAACTTTTTTGAAAAGGGTCCTGTATTGATGCCAGACCCTTTAGTAATTGAAAAAAACCAACGACCCTTTCCTTCTCCATAAAGAGGGTTCTAGGTGTATCATACACAAAATACATGATAATAAACATTACTATCATGTATATCCAATGAAACAATATCAATACTAATACTCAGGCACGTGTTTTTTAAACATACATCCCGTCGGATCTAAATCCGTCACTGTTTTGGTAATCGTATTGATGTCTTTATAATCACATGATGACATCCATATTTTAATTACACAAAAGTTTTTTTTAGGTGATATTGTTATACCGGTTACATTTGATACTAACTCGGGATTTGAACTCATTGAATCACCTAATAATACATAACATAAATCCTTCCAACATTGATACACCACTTTATTTGCAATCTTGTAAGAAAAACAACCACCATTTCGATTCATTTCATCTTCCCATACAGGAGTTACACCTTCACGCATCAAAAACAACATACAGTTTTTTACTAAGGTATCAGACATTGATTCTATCAAGGCAATACTATCACCTACATTTTCCAAAGTATACATCTTTTTATAACTTTCTAATGTCCATGCTGTATCATGAGGCAGATGTGCCCACATACACCACGTTCGGGGTAACTTGTCTTGAATATCTAATGATACAGGAGTATCGAGTGGGTCTACAACAGATGTCATCATATTTGATTATAGAATATATATTATGTATATAAACACCGTTACTATATTTTTATATTGTTTTTATTATTTATTTATTGATGAGATATTCATTCTCATACAATATGATTTTATCATTATTTGTAAAAGAAACCATATTTACACAATGGTCGATTAAGCCTCCTCCATATTCTGGTCTATAATGTCCCGGATTGATTTCATGTTGTAAAGTCAACAAATACCAGATTAACCTACTAGTAATCACATTATTTATACAATAAAAACTACTAGGGATACTACTGATATCGTCGTGGAGTTTAATATCATACGAGGATTGTTTCTCTGTATTATTCTCCATCAATGTAATTTTTATATTTATGAACCTGTAATTACATTTAATTGGAACAATATTTAACTTGTCGTCCATTGAAAGTGTGTCTGTATGATTCCATATATTGTTCAAGATACACGGATTCGGATTCATGTTCACATTTTTTATGACTGTTTCTATTTTAGCTACTTCTCCTAATGCTTCTAAATCAATACTCTTTGTTATTTTTCCATCTTGTGAAATAGATATGTAATGTTCTGTATCTGTGTTGGAAGTAGTAGAATCTAGTATCAATGAACCAGGTAAGATTGAATACATCTTGTTCATACCTATTTCACATCTAGTATATGTTGTCATAGAAAACAACATCATTTTGAAAATAATCTTTTGATACGTAATAGGAAAACATATATATAAAAAGGTGTTTAGTGCTAGGATATTGCCACAAATAATAAATAACATGATTATAATTATGATTAAACAATCATAATTATATTTAAACCGATTTATTGTTATTCTTTTTCCATTTATCCCTTATTTTTTTGTTCATATATATTTTTACTTTTAGTTAGTTACTTCTCTTATGTAGACAATATCCTGTCCTTGATTTACATCAATAATTTCTTGGGGAGTGTAATCTTCTTGATTTTCCTGGATTACTATATTATTGGGTAAAATCGTTTCACTAGATGGAACCAATGTAGTATCAGTATTGACAGCATCATAAGTGTATATATAGGAAACCATTAATAATATCACACTCATAAAAATAAAAGGAATGAATACTATCATCCATGAAATGATGGATAAATTACTAATACACAGAATATTCAATAAAAATGTTATCAAAGTTGCGATTATAGCATTGATAATCGCATTGTTATATAAACCATTATAAATATCCATTATTATTTGAGTTAACGAAAACACCAGATATATTAATGCGGGAGGACATAATTTACTCATTATTTATATATCAAAATATTAAATTATTTGAAGAATCCAAAATAATTAGTCGTAAAATGATACTTCTCCATCTTTGATTTCTCCGACTTGAACTCCTGGGTCACCATTCTTATCTGACTCATAAATTGGTCCATTTTCTTCATCAATCGCATAATATGTTACATCATCAAGTTCTATCTCAAATACTTCCTCTTCTTCCTCTTCTTCCTCTTCTTCCTCTTCCTCCTCTTCTACTTCTACTTCTACTTCCTCCTCTTCCTCTTCCTCTTCCTCTTCCTCCTCTTCTACTTCTACTTCCTCCTCTACTTCTACTTCCTCCTCTTCCTCTTCCTCTTCTTCCTCTTCTTCCTCTTCCTCATCTTCCTCTTCTTCCTCTTCCTCCTCTTCCTCCTCTTCTACTTCTACTTCCTCCTCTTCTACTTCTACTTCTACTTCTACTTCCTCCTCTTCCTCTTCCTCTTCATCTTCATCTTCATCTTCATCTTCATCTTCCTCAAAGAAATCGTCTACGTTCCACCCTTCTTGACGCAAAACATCCGCCTTATCTTGAAAGCAATTCTCACATAAACCCAACTTTAAATTGTTTCCATTGACTTCTATACTCAATTCAATGATATCATCAGTATTTATTTTGATAGCACATGTTTCGCACTTTCTTTTACCTTCCTCCTCTTCCTCCTCTTCCTCCTCCTCTTCTTCTTCATCGCTTTCATCACACGCATTACCACATAAATATTGACCGTTACCTTTCATTTGAACTATATCTTCACTTTTTCCACATAAATCACACTCAGCTTCTTGATTATTTGGCTCTTCTTTTACGTATAAAATATCCCCACCTCCATCGTCGTTAAAATATCCGACACACAAGCTACATTTTACCCATTGTTGTCCATCTTCATAATTTTCTTCTGTATCTTCTTCAAAATCCCAGTCAGGTGGATATCTTTCACAGTCTATGTTTATACATAATTTAATGATTTCTTCTGTATCTTTCTTCTCTTCCTGTTCCTCTTCCTCTTCCTCGTCCTCGTCCTCGTCCTCTTCCTCTTCCTCTTCCTCTTCCTCTTCCTCTTCCTCTTCCTCTTCCTCTTCCTCTTCCTCTTCCTCTTCCTCTTTTACATCCTCGTCATCCTTTTCTTCTTCCCATTCATCACATTTATAATTTTGTTTTACTAATTCATCTTCCGTGTCTTGAAAACACATAGTACATAAAATCAACTCTTTAGATGGGTTATATAGTTCGTCTTTATAGAGAATATGAATATTATCTTTGTGACAATCAACTTGTAAACTACAGTTTTCACAAAGAACATTTTTATCCTGTTTATTCGTCTCCTCATCTATAATATTTTTTTTATTAGATACGGAAGATTCCTCTATATATTCGTTTTTTCGACTATTTAGCTCAATAATATTTAATTGAATATTATCGGGTATCTTACGTGTACTGTTTATTTTGTTATCACTTGATTTTTTTAAACTGTCCAATTCTTTTTTATAATATAATACCTCGCTTTTACATTTTTCCAATTCTTTTGTTAAATGATTCTCAGCATATTCATACAATAATTTATGTAAACCATCCTTTACTACAGAGTTCACATCATTTATAATGGAATGTGTATCTAAAATCATAGGTAATTGGCTCATCGCTATTGTTTTATAATAGAATAATTCGTTTAATATGATTTATAAAATAGTTTATTGATATTATATGGACAGTATTACTATTGTTTGCGAATCTGATATAGAGAAATATATTCCTATTATTACTAGACAAACTGATTACACAGAAGAAGTAGCGAAAGAAAAATTAATTGAACATTCTGGCGATCACATGAAAGTCATTAAGGAATATATGGGAATTACTGAAAAAAAAGAACCACCAGTCAAATCGGTGAATCAAGAAATATATAGACAAATGCGATTCAAATTAGACGCATCTATGTCTGAATACAATCAGAAACAAGAATTAAGTTTAGCATTAGAACTATCCCAAGGACAGGATAAAAAAGACGCATAACACACATAGGAAGGGATTGGATCATATGATAAGAACTATCATATGATTATATTATTGTTACGTTACTAATAGGAAAAAGTAAAAAATCAGTGATTCAATCCAAAGGTTTCATTTACAATATTATTTTTGGTTTGTTTGCTAACATTTCTCTTCTTCACCTGATATGTATTTGAAGGAATGATTTTATTATTAATCATGTACTCGTCATCATCTTCATGAATCTCAGGCATCACTTTGGAAATAGGTTTATCAATTACTAAAAGGAGCCGGTCTGATTTAAGCAATGACCGATATTCTTGAATAGTCATGTTTCCATAAAACCTATCTAAAAAATAATGAGGGTCAGGTGCGGGTTTGATATTTTTAGAATGTTCAAATATTTTACAATAAATATTATTAATCAAGCTATATCGTTCAAACTTTACTGACTTGTCTATATTTTGATTCATTAGATGTGCTACCGCACACTCGGGTGTACAGAAACACCCATATACTTGATACGAATTACGAATATAACTGGACGGAATATAAATAGGCGGATTGTCAAAATCATAAGAACACCAGAAACAAGCAGATTTGGTATTCGTAATGTTATTCAAATGAAGGTCCTTCTCCAGTTGTTTTAACTTTGTCCATATTTCTTTGGTACTGTCCTTTTCCTCAGATACTACATTTACATTCTTCATATTATTCGTATCTTGTTGTACCTCATCTATATCAGTAGTGTTAGAAGGTTGTACACTTGTATTAGGGTTCTCGATAATTTCATATACTAAATCTTGTTTAGACTGGGAAAATTGGAACGTATTATTTTCGCTAGCAGAAAAATGAAGGTCATTTAATCCCATCTGGGCTGTATTGTCTTCTAAATCCCGCAACGAACATTTCAAATGTAGAATAACACTTGGCTTGATAATGTCCTGACTTAATGTCAGGATGTTTTGTGGAACAATTTTACCACCTTTGGGTTTTCTCCCTCTTTTCTTGGGAACATTTACAGTTTCTGACGTGTTATTGTCACCAGTTACACTTTTTAAATTAGTAGAATCGTTTTTATTTATACTTTTATCTACCTTAGGTCGACCACGACCACGCTTCACTGGAATAGTAGGAATAGTAGTAATATTTGCTTCAGACATTATATGTATTACTATGAAACTCAATTTAAATACTTTTCATATATCTTTTATCGAGTTTTTGTTCATTCGTTTGAATGTCTAGATCTAGCTTTTTTCAATATAACATTTCCTACATACGGGAATATAGTTATCGCTTCCAATTATCTTTTGGGTTTTTTCTCTTGTTAAACGTAACGAAAATATTGCTTTTTTACCATTTTTACAAATACTACATAATGACTTTAATTTGATAAATTTATCACATAAAGGTATTAATCCCAATAATTGTCCAAACTGTTTTCTTTCGAAATCACCGTCCAAACCGGCTATATAAACCTTCTTATTACTTTGTAACATACTTTCAACACATACATACAAATCGTCAAAGAACTGCGCTTCATTAATTAATATAACCTGTGCTTCTCTCGTTCTGATTTGTATTGCGTCCCAGTAGTCATCGTGGCTATAATTCCATATTTTCGACAAATGTTTTGTTTGGACACATGGAATCATATTTTTATCATGTGTCGATAACATGGATTCATGATATCTTACATCTTCTACATGATTAATAACTACAACAGGTATATTACAAAACAAACATTGATTGTATATTTCCATCAGTTTGGATGTTTTTCCTGAAAACATAGGTCCAGAAATAATCTCTAGATATCCTTCATTGTTCTGAGGTTGAGTGTCATCGTGATGTTCGTACATATTACTCATCGGTAGAATGTTTCTAATATTCTTTTATATCTTATAATAGTTTTGTTGTTCTTGATTTTTCAATTTTTATCATAGTTGTATTCAACGAAATGGTATAAATATATGTTATAAATATATGTATTGAAACTATACATTAACCTAGATATATGAATGAAAATATATCTATTCCGTGGATAGAGAAATATCGTCCAACTGACTTTCAAGATATTGTTCTGGAACATACAAATGAAAAAATACTAGAAAACATCATTTGTATGAAATATTTTCCAAACTTACTCTTTTACGGTCCTCCAGGAACAGGAAAAACTACTGCGATTATTAATCTTGTCAAATCATATCAAAATGCGATAGGAGAAAATGATAAAGGACTCATGATTCATTTGAATGCTTCAGACGAAAGAGGTATTGATATTATTCGCAATCAAATACAACAGTTTGTCAATACTAAAAACTTATTTAAAAAAGGAATGAAGTTTGTCATATTAGATGAGGTCGACTACATGACTAAAAATGCCCAACAGGCATTGCGCTGTTTGATTATGAATTATCCCAGTAACGTTAGGTTTTGTTTAATTTGTAATTATATTAGTAAAATAGATGATAATCTTCAAAATGAGTTTATAAAAATTAGATTTAACAATCTTCCTAAAGATAAAATATTTTCTTTTCTTAAAAAAATTGTGAATAAAGAAGGACTGCGTATTATGGACAATGATTTGATTAAAATACAGCAATTATTTCATTCTGATATTAGAAGTATGATTAATTTTATTCAGTCACGATATCAGGTCGAAACTACTCTAGATAAAACGAAACATATGAATATTATACATGAAGAAGTATGGGATAATCTATATAGCCGATTTCAAAATGACTCTAGAGATGAGATACTTCTTCATATTCAAAAAATTAATGCGCAATACAGCATAGATAATAAAAACATCATGAAAATGTTTTTTAACTATATTATTCATAACAAACCACAGATTATTTCAAAAAAGTTTTTGCTGTTTGTAGAAGGAAATATTCAATGTACAATGGGGAAAATAAATATTATGAAATATATCATTGGTCAGATACAGTTATTCATTTTGAGTATTGATACCTAATCCCAATGTTTGTTGATACCGAATATGTAGTTTATTCATAAACTCATTGGGTGGTGATTGATTAAAAGGATCAAATAATTTATTTTGTAGCGCATATGTAAAATCCACGGGTAGTTTTGAACTTCCTTTTACACATTTGTTATTTTGTATATTTATCGCAATTGGATTGCTGGTTGGATAGCTACGCACATTATTTACCTCCATTATTTATATATAACTGATAAAATAAATAAATTGATAATCTTAATTTAAAGAACCTAGAAACAATATAGAATACACGTTAAATACCTATAAATATAATGGATGATGAATGGGAACGATTTATGTGTGATAGTTCAAATGAACAATTCGGTAACGATATTATCCATAAGTCTGAACAAAGATTACATACTAATGATAACATAAGTGATGGCGATATAGAAGAATCTACTACATTGAATAATATAATGACCCGTCAGATAAATAATCAGGATGAAACCATTGATGACGTAAAATGTCCAGAATCTACTAAACTATACATATCTACCAAGTCTATTATCAGTTATTTAAATAGTGAAATTAACTTGATGGACGTATTTTGGAACATACCCATTCTATCTTATTCAAGTTTTTCAGAAGGGGTTATCAAAAAACAGATGAAATTTAATTCTACTAGTCAAGATGAATTAGATATCATCCAAGAACACCTAAAAGAAGTGACATATTATACTGAAAATATTATATCGAGTATTAACAATCCTACTGGTCGAATCAAGTTCAAAGACATCAGAAAAATTAGTGTTGGTATCGCTACAAAAGATATTATGAGTTATCGTCTAAAGGAAAAAGGTGCGTTTTATAACTGTTTTGTCATGATAATACGTATCAATGTAAATAATATATACAAAGAGTTTCATGCCAAAATATTTAATACAGGAAAAGTAGAAATACCTGGGATACAAGACAATGATACTCATAGAGTACTATTGAATAAAATAGTTACAATCCTAAAACCATATACAAACAATGAATTAGATTTTCATGATAAACATCAAACCATATTGGTTAATTCGAACTTCAATTGTGGGTTTTGTATTATGAGGGAAAAATTGTATGATATTTTATTAGCAAAATATAATTTACAATGTATATATGACCCCTGTTCATATCCAGGAATACAATGTAAGTTCTATTACAATAATCAATTACCAGAAACTGAACAAACCGGTAAGGTTCCAAAAGATTCTAAAAATGACAATATAGTAAAAGTATCTTTTATGGTATTCAGAACAGGTAGCATTTTAATCGTAGGTATGTGCAATGATGATATTCTCAATATAGTTTATAATTTTATAAAACAAATATTAGTTCAAGAGTTTCATTATATAAAACAATATGTTCAAGGTCAACTCAAAAATGAAATTGGACCAAAGGTAAAGAAGATCAAAACACGTAGAAAAATAATTTATATTCAGTGTTAGTTGATTTAGATGGATAGGCGTAGGAGTATTTACACGTCAAATAAATATGTTATTAATTCTTGTGAATCATGGGTATTTACAAGTTCATAAAAATCCTCCGTTTTATTTAGTTTATACTTAACACCTGATACTTGTGGTGAGTTTTTATCCATATTATTTACTTCATGTAAGAAACTAATAATTTTCATTTTGTATATATCAATATTGTAATCTATTTTCTTACTATTACTATTTTTTTCAGAATGTAATTCTAGTGTATCGTTAAGGATATCAATATATTCTTCAATTATTTCTAGATGTCGGTCATCTATACAATTCATGACTTCTTTTATAGTATGTGTCATACGTTTATAAAAATATTCCATTTTACAATTTTCTTTTATAATATGATACATGTTGTAATTAAGGATTTTTTTTACGATTTCACTGTATTTCTTTAACTTATCTACTTTTTCAATACAACTCCGAGAGATAATTGTATTTTTTCTAATTTCATTGTTGATTTCATATATTGTTTTCCTATATACAAACTGAACTGCGTCTTGGCTAGTCAAATTCAAGTAGACATGTTCCTTCCCTGATATTTGATTTAAGAACTCTACGTAAAAACATACAGACTTTTGAGCATGATAATAACACATATCAATGTTCTGAGTATAATACAAAATAAATGTGAACACATGCGATATTGTCTCGTAACCACGTATAATGTAAAACATATAATTATCTTGCTTTGTAAGAAAATCATTTTCAAAAATAAATGCTAAATATTCTAGAAATAATGTATTAAAAATAGAATAAAGTCCCGCCATTTCTACATCAATATTTGTCTTATAATTAGTTAAATTATTTATAGAAAAGTGTGAATCGATGTCAGTATTATTCATAATAAACCATCATATAAATATTTTTAACTCGGAACTATTTAAAGAGATTATTCAGTATTATTACATATAAAATGTCTGCCATGACCGAAAGTGTTGAAACATCCAAATATAGATTGCCTTGTGATAAAACATTACAACACGCATCAAAGTTAGCGGTTGTCGAGGATAAACCGATATTGATGGACTACTGGTCTCAATCTCTTGATAAGAAAGTGCTTGTAGGTGTTCGTGAAAATGGTGAAAAGTTGTTGGTGAAAAGCGAAGATGAATATACCAGTCCTATTTCCAAGTTTTATGAAAGCAATACTGAGTATATTGTCATTACTGAAAACTCGATTTATATTGTTTCTTCTGATATACCTAAGCGTAGAATATCTTAATAACGTAATTTCTTTTTTTACAAATATAATTAATATATTTGTAAAAAAATATTTGAATGGAATGGTAAAACAAACAAAATAAAAAACATAATTTTGACAAAGACAATTGAATACTAATGAAAATCAGTAAAATGTTATATATTTTGAAAATAAAATATATAATATGATATAAGCCTCCTGCGAGAATTGAACTCGCGACCACTACCTTACAAGGGTAGCGCTCTACCACTGAGCTAAAAAGGCATTATGTATCTTTATATACACAATATATAAACAGTATAATTCTTTAAGTTGTTTTTTTTATAAAATGGATTTTAGTTTTTCAATTTGTTCAATGTCTAAAGAATCTGGAAACTTAACGCGAAACCATACTATCAAATTTCCTGTATGACCTTCTCGTGTTAATCCCATTTTAGATATATTCTTTTTATATTCAGGAGGAGTTATGTTTCCGGAATTATTATTAATGGAGTAATGTTTCCCGTTTAAATGAGTAAACTCAAACTTAAATCCACACAAGGAATCCTTGAGAGAAATTGTATAATCCATAATCAGGTTCAACCCATCTCGTGTAAAAATGCTATTATTGGTTACTTTCACAAATACCTTCACATCACCTATTATATGGTCATTTAATTGATTTCCTTTTTCAGATAATATTATCATTTCGTTATCATCCATACCTTGAATAATATCTACATAATACGTTACTTTTTCATATATCTTATTACCATTCTCTATAACCCACCGTTCTACCTCTAATGGTATTTTTACTCCTGTAAAAACTTGTTCTATTGTTACTATTATATTTTTTACGATAGGAGATGGTTTGGTGCTAGAACCTTTCATATTAATAGGTACACCATTTCGGAATACTTGAAATGTTCCATTATTTCCACCGCCACCTCCAATCCCACCTCCAAATAAAAGATCATTGAACAATGAATCTAATTGTTCAAATGGAACATTCATACCATTCATGCCATTCATGCCATTCATACCCATTGATGACATAAACGGATTATTTTTACTCATGTCATATATTTTTTTTTTAGTTTCATCTCCTAACGTTTCGTATGCTTCTCCTATACATTGGAACTTTCTGGTAGATTCCACATCGTTGTTAGTCTTGTCTGGATGATATTTTAATGATAACTTTCTATACGCCTTTTTGATTTCATCTGTATTCGCATCATTGGATACCCCTAATGTGTTATAATAATCATCTTTTGTATCATTCATCTAGTATTTTACAATGATAATCTTATTATTATTATTATTATTATAAAATATAAAGTTTTACTTAAATATTTGTTCCTAATATATGATATATCAGATATCACTTTTTTGTTGATTATTGAGTATGAATTATACATTGTTTATAAACAAATACCAACCCAAGTATCTAAAAGATTTCCATATGAAGGATAGCTTGTTTACAACTCTTCATACTTTCATAAATCTAAATCATTTGAATCTTATTTTAATTGGACCACATGGTTCCGGTAAAACATCTATGATTCAAAGTATTGTTAAAGAATACTATATTCAATACTCTGAAAAGGATTATACTTCAAACATTTTACATATTACTAGCTTAAATAATTTAGGAATTGAATATTTTCGCAACGATGTTAAAGTATTTTGTCAAACAAAATCTATCATCCCGGATAAAAAGAAAATTGTCATTTTAGATGATATTGATTGTATTAATGAACAAAATCAACAAGTTATCAGGAACCTAATGGACAAATATTCCAATAATGTTCATTTTTTTGCGTCGTGTTCCAACATTTATAAAATAATAGATAACTTACAATCCCGATTCACCTTAATTAATATACCTCATATTAGTCATCAGGTTACTGCCCACCTATTAAATCATATTATAGAAAATGAAAAGATAATTATGAACGAAGATGCCATAGAGTTTTTGTTAAATATATGTAATCGTAATATAAAAGTTCTGATTAGTTACTTAGAAAAATATAAATTACTGAATATGCCTATTGATATTAAAACATGTAAACAATTGTGTACCACTATTAGTTTTGATATTATGGAAGAATATACATTAGCTATCAAACAAAATGACCTGAAAAAAGCCGTTCAACTTATTTATGATATCTATCATATGGGCTATTCTGTTGTGGATATTTTAGATAATTACTTTCAATATATAAAAATCACTCAAACACTTTCTGACAAAGAAAAATACGATATTATACCTTATCTATGTAAATATATCAAAATATTTAATGAAACCCACGAGGATTGTATTGAACTATCTTTATTCACAAATAATTTAATCAATAGGTTACACGTGTAATATACCCCATTTTTTTTTCATAGGATATAATATAGATTGTAGATTATATCCTATCATATTTATTTGTTTACATTCATGAAAAATCAAACGTTCAAAACGAATGTCGACAAACAACTATTTTTTGATTTTCTCGAAAAAATATGTATCAAAACAGATACATATTATCAATACGATATGAATGCTCATAAAAAGGGAAATTATGATTCTATTTTGAATGCCTTTAAAGAATCTATACGTTCGTGTTATTACATGGCGAAACGTAAATATGTAGATAGAGAAAATACGTATAATAATATAGCAACTATTATACGTCAAATATGTAAAAGTAATAATATTACTTGTTCAACTCAAATAAAGTATGACCGTTCCATATATACCATATTTTACTTCATTTATTTTTCCAATGAAAATGATGAGACATAATTACCTATTTAGTTTACCTTGGGTGGACTTTTTTTTCCTATTAGATTGTTACCTAAATAATTCGGTTTTAGACCCCAAACGGGAGCATCGGATGGAACACGCCAATATTTAATCCAATTTTTAGATTTTTTATCCGTCTCGTCATCCATACCTTCTATCAATCCACCATCTTGCGCATCAGGACTATTCGCTAATAATATATATTTACCAATTATGACATTAGATTCTAATACCTGCTTTTGTGAAAGACGCGCAAACCATTGATAATGTCTTCTCGATAAGATTTCATTGGCTGGGATATAAATACCATACAAATTAGACGTAAACTCTATATAATCATTGCTTAATAAATTATCTACTAACACTGGAGTATCATCTTCTGTTTTTATACCAATCATTTTTCCATTCACCATATTAATTTGGTTTTCCTTTATTCCGTGGTCACACCAACGATTGAATTGTCCTAAAAACTCCATTTCTGCCGTATAATCTTGTGAAATCGATTGCTCCATAAACTCGATAAACCGTTTCATTATTTCTGTATCTTTGTTTGAACCCATAAAGTTGATATCTGGATAATATAAATTATCAACTGATGTACTGTTACGGTCGATATTCTCACAAACAAACATCTTATTGTTTTGAGTATTTCCCTCGAATAACGGATACAAATCACGCATACATAAAAAGGATGGCGGGACTATCATACCGCCATATAGATGAACCAACTTGGCTAATCCGAGATGTCTAATGTACTTTGTAATAGGTTTGGAAATACTGCTCATATCTATTGACCATCCAGGTAGAAGCATATCAAAAGAACTATCGTCTATAATACAAATTCGAAATGAGTTGTCGCATTGTTTGAGTATACTATCTACTGTTAAATACAAATAAGGCTGATTTAACTCTAAAGAACTACGAGAACCAAAACTCTGCCAGTTGCGCGCGTTATATTCATACTGGATAGGAATCCACATAATAGGTTTCTTAGACTCAGAGAGAGAAGACGGATCCCACATTAGATAATCTTGAATTGCCTTTTTATTATCTATTCCTTCTTCTCTAGCCAGCTTTTCCTGATATCTATTATAAAATATACCAATGATCATCAATACTACAAATAATATCATTATCTTCCAGTTTTTATCAATTATTTTCTGTATGTCCATGGAGAATATATATATATTTATAGATATTTATTTTTGTATGTATTTGATTTTCTATTTGAGAAAAACATATACTATATCTAGATTTATTTCATCATTTTACTTAGGGTTGGTTTATGGCTTATTTTCTAATAATCTCATTTGTCTCCAAAAATCCTCTTCACGCTTCGTCGATTCTTCCATCTCTTTTGCGAGCTGATATGCTCTTTTTGTTCCCTTATCTTCTTCTGATTTTTCGCGATTACTTAAATAATCCATCGCCTGTTGTTCAGATAACGGTTTGGTGTCCTGATTATTACGGTAACTCATTATTTCATTCATATTTCTAAACTTTTGAGTATTATTAAAATCCTCTTCGGTAACCGGGATGACTGACTCGCAATGTGCTTTCTGTAAATCTTGATAGGGTAGAGAAGAATACAAATCTGAATCAAAACTTTGAGGTGAATCTGTTGATAATTCAGATGAAGTTACGGATGTATGTGTATTAAAATCTTGGATATCATTATGAAGTACCATAGCACGAGCTTGTGATTTTTTTTTATCAAATACTTCTTTCATTCCAGCCATTGTAGAAACACTTTCTGTTTCAATGTCTTGGTCTGATTTTAACCAGTCACCATACCCTGTATCGATGTTATCGTTGTGTTGTTTACTTTTTTCAAACTGATCATTGAACCATTTGTTAAAATCTGTATTTTTTTTTTTGATTTTATCATTTTTATCGAAAAACCCATCTAGTATAGTTGTTTTATGTTCATCTGTTAATATTTCGTAATCCGTATTTTTACTAGCCAGGTCTGATGTGGTATCTCCTTTTTTCTTGAACTCCCATAACGAAATTAACATCTTGAATGCCTTTATATAAAAACGAAAATAGTCAGCTGGAAGACCCGACTTATCTGGATGTGTCATTAATACCATTTTTTTTGAACGTTTGATATCTTCTTCAGTAAAGTTTGTTGGTATCTTGAATAAATGTAAAATATCCTCAAGATTATAATTGTTGAGGTCTAAATCTATTTTATTCTCGCTCATATACTACATTTGTAGTCTTATTTCTTTATCTCATTTCAACCTCATAATATATATCTATCTATTATAAGAGTTGCTCAGCAAAATTTAAAGCAGCTAGATGATTACCACATCGTTTGAAAAAGGCATCTAATTCTACTGGGTCAGAGCCTGAGACAGAATCATCAGGTATGAAAGTATGATTCCCTTTTTTGTATAGCAATATAGCCGGAATTCCGTTAACCATTTTCTGTTTCTTCAAGTAAGCATATAAATCAAAGCTATCATCGATATCAATATCGGCACATAGAACGTTTTTTGGTGCCGAACCAAAAAATGCTTGAACTATATGCTCAATTTTCTTGCAAGGACCACACCATTCTGCGCCTAATTTCATGATGACTAATCCGGGATTAACCTTAAGTATTTTAATAAACTCGTTGCGATCAGAAAACCCAGAAATTATTTGTTTTGAAGACATTGAAACAAAATATATATACTATTTATATTTTTGATTCTATATGATTTTTGGAGTAATTCAATATATCAGATGATTTTCTATTCTACTAACTTCTTGTCGATCAGTGTCTCATGCGCTATTTTGCGAATCATTTTCTTGTATAGCCTCTCATTCTCTTCATCTGAACCACCACCCATGCTTTCATTTGTGATGCGCAAACACTCCGCTTCCTCTTTGCTATCATAGACCAGCCATCCAGGATGCGCTTCCCTCCAATCCAATAATCGTTTCACATTCTTGTGAGAAATAAGTTTCAACACACGTTTCATTTGATACTTTCTCTCGTCGTCTTTCTCCCAAATATCATTTTCCTTGATGTACATTATCTCCCGCTTGAGATCACTACAATGAATCGGGCGTTCATACACATCCATATCTTTGAGCGCATTGATGATAATTCTACTGATTCCGTCTGCGTATCCTAGGCGTCCAACATTGCTCACATCCTCCAGACTAACCTCAATATTATTCAGGAAGTCGCTAAGATTCATCGCATCTTTGCATTGTTCATTCAAGAATATGTTCATATTGAAACGATTGTTGATAGTATTGTTGCTATTGTGATTGATTACTTTAGTTTCATTGGCTAATTCAAAAAGTTGTTTATTGATTTGAACTTGTTCAAACTGATTCTTTTCTTGTTTGTCTACTAGTATGTTTTGTAAATCTTGGTTTTTTTTCATCATTTCTGTAAACATAGAAAAGACATCTTTTTTTGTAAAATCACTATCTTCGTCATCATGTATTACAATATCCTGACATTTATTATTAGTATGTTTCCATAATCCAGATTTACTCGCAAATATACGATTACATTTCTCACATTTTGGGGTTTTTTGGGTTTCCATATTTATGGAATTTAGTTCCTTAAGGTGTTTACGTGTCAATAAATGTCTAGTATAATCCTTCTTATTACACGTTAAGAACTGGCATTTTTGACAAGAAAATCTTTTGGGGTTTTTTGGGGTTTTTTTTAGTTCCATTTCTATATATATTGGAACTAAAAAAAACCCCTAAATACTTTTTATTAAAAATCAATTATTTTCCTTATGCTCTCATTTCAAAAATCCAAAAACGGAATTGTGAGCATTATGCTCTGAACCCTTTTTTCACTTTTTTCTTTACGCAAAAGTAAATTGGGAAATAGAAAATGGACATTTTAAAATGTCCATTTTTGATTTGCTGAAAATACTTTGCCCAAAACATTTTTTTTGCATTTTTACTATAACGGATTTCGGATATATCTATTCTACTAAGTTCTTGTCGATAAGTGTCTCGTGTGCTATTTTGCGAATCATTTTCTTGTATAGCCTCTCATTCTCTTCATCTGACCCACCACCCATACTTTCATTTGTGATGCGCAAACACTCCGCTTCCTCTTTGCTATCATAGACGAGCCATCCTGGATGCGCTTCCCTCCAATCCAATAATCGTTTCACATTCTTGTGAGAGATAAGTTTCAACACACGTTTCATTTGATATTTTCGCTCATCGTCTTTTTCCCAAATATCATTATCCTTGATGTACATTATCTCCCGCTTGATATCGCTACAATGAATCGGGCGTTCGTATACATCCATATCTTTGAGCGCATTGATGATAATTCTACTGATTCCGTCTGCGTATCCTAGGCGTCCAACATTGCTCACATCCTCCAGACTAACCTCAATATTATTCAGGAAGTCGCTAAGATTCATCGCATCTTTGCATTGTTCATTCAAGAAGAAGTTCATGTTGAAACGATTATTTATTGTGTTATGACTATTTGTATTGTTATGAATAACCTTATTTGTTTCTTGAGCTAATTCTAAGAGTTGTTTTTGTGTTTCTTGTTGAAATTGTTTTAGTTCTTCTTGATGTTGTTGTTTTTGTTGTTTTAGAGCTTCTTGTTGTTGTTTTAGTTCTTCTTGTTGTTGTTTTAGTTCTTCTTGATGTTGTTGTTCATGTTTTTGTTGTTGAATAATCAATAAGTCTTGTAATTCTTTATTTTGGTTCATCATATCAGAAAACATAGACAGAATATTCGTGCTATCTTGTAATGATTGATGTGTGTGTTCTTCTTCAGTAATATTCATATCCGTATTCGTATCCATTACACATTTAAGTTTATGTCTCGATAATCCAGATTGATATTTGTACATATTACCACAATGACATGTAAATATATCAACAGATTCTTTATTCTCATGTGGTGCGTATTCGTTATCATTCGTTATCATTTTATGTTTACGTGTCAATAAATGTCGTGTATATTCACTATTTTTACAGCATTCAAAAGAACAATTATTACAATAAAATAATTTGGCGTTTTTTGGCGTTTTTTTCATTATCATTTTTGTCTATATAATGATAACAAAAAAATCCCCTAAATACTTTTTAATAAATTTCATTTTTTCCCTTATGCTCTCATTTCAAAAATCCAAAAACGGAATTGTGAGCATTATGCTCTGAACCCTTTTTTTCACTTTTTTCTTTACGCAAAAGTAAATTGGGAAATAGAAAATGGACATTTTAAAATGTCCATTTTTGATTTGCTGAAAATACTTTGCCGAAAACCTTTTTTTTGTATTTTTACTATATCGGATTTTGTTTTTTTTTGGGTTTCCATATTTATGTCTAGAATAATCGTTATTATTACACGTTAATAACTGGTATTTTTTTATTGGCATTTTTTTATTAGCATTTATTAGCATTTTATGTGTTCGGGTCAATAAATGAATATTAGAATTGCTCATTTTACACGTATTAAAGGTACATTTTTCACAATAATATTATTTTGGCTGTTTTTTGCTGTTTTTTATTAGCATTTATTAGCATTTTATGTGTTCGGGTCAATAAATGAATATTAGAATTGCTCATTTTACACGTATTAAAGGTACATGTTTCACAATAATATTATTTTGGCTGTTTTTTGCTGTTTTTTATTAGCATTTAATGCTAATAAAAAAATGCCTAAATACTTTTTATTAAAATTCAATTATTTTCCTTATGCTCTCATTTCAAAAATCCAAAAGTGGAAATAAGAGCATTATGATCTGAACCCTTTTTTTCACTTTTTCTTTACGCAAAAGTGAATTGGGAAATAGAAAATGGACATTTTAAAATGTCCATTTTTGATTTGCTGAAAATACTTTGCCCAAAACATTTTTTTTGTAAAAAATCAAATAAATGTAATAATATATTTTTTGATACGTAGGATGTAGACAATAATAATAATTAACGATAACATCATTAGTAATGAAATAGCAAAACTACATATGATAGCAAACGAAATAAATATATTTTTACTAGTTACAAAAAATACGAGCATACAATGCTTATTCATGTAAAAGAGAACAGTTATATTCTCTTTTATCCTACAATATTTCGAACAGTAGATACCTAGATGTCTTGGTACATAACAAGATATTGTACCTTCACAATGAGTACACTTTTCAAACGGAACAAACTCGTAAATATATCGTCTGATGTCAATTGGTAACATTGAAATATATGTATTATTCATTTACACCTTTGAAACTAACAAGATAAAAAAAAACGGATACTTTATTTTTTTGACATTATTTTATGTACATATTTCTCCAACTCATTAATATCTAGTTCCGGAAGTTGAATATGACATTCCCAGAAATAACGACAATATGACCATACAAACTCGCAATCTGACGGATATTTATCTTGATGATCAATCATGAGATTGTCATATAATTTTTTAGGTAGTAAATCTAAACTACTTCTTGGCAATACATATGATAATTGTACTAATGGGTGAACTGACAAGAGACTATTTTCTTTAACAAACTCGGTATCAAAAAACGGCATATATTTAATTAGGTCTTGAAACAATGGTGGATAATTATACTGATAACACCATCGCCAGTCAACACAACCTGTAGTATAATATTTCATAGTCCATTCTAAACCTTGCATATAGTTGAGACATATCTGTTTGGTCCTCATATCATCAATATCTATATTAAACAATGATTTGTAATATCTCTCTCTCCATCCTTCTTTGAATGGATTAATAAACTTTTCATTTTTGCGCTCATATGTGGGAATCGCATCAAATTTTACTATTTTTTGTTGCGGGGTTTCTGTAGGAAAAAAATAGTGTTGTCGTTTATCTCTCAGTTTGGTTTCAGTTTGAATAAACTGTTCTTCATTTTCTGCCATAAATGATACAATTTTACGAAGATTTTTCCAGTATATTTTAGTTCCATCCGTTAGATTTTCATTCAACTTTCCAACAGTATGCTTGTAAGCATTTAATAATTTATCAATACCGCCTGTCCTAATATTAGCAGCAGGAAAGTGAGGAAGAAAATCGTTTCCTAAAAAAAAACATAAGAATATATAATCATAAATACGATTATTGTGTTGTATAGTTGTCATTTTACTTCCGTTGTTCATATCTGTTGTAATAATGGAAGCGAGTTCAGGGATATCTAATAAATAATTTTCATTCGGTTCCAGATTCTTGTCAATCGACTTGATAAACTCTGGTGTTTCACGAAATAGATATATATGTTTTGAAATAGGTAAATGGTTAATGGACAACATAATTAAATCCGCATCTAACCCATATATAATGGTGGTTTCATTTTTATGTTGTGTAGGATGGTCACGAATGTATTGAAATATTTTATGTTCCCCTTCTCCAGGTTCATTTGAACCACTGATGATAATTTCCCCGATATTAGATTGATGGTTTTTAAAATATGTGTTCATTGAAATATTTAATTCATTCATAAAATTAGTTCCTGGTGTAATAGCGGTAGTGTCCCATGACTTCTGATTTTTATCAAACACCTTTTCATTGACTTGTTTCAGATAATTAGATCTGAATCTTCTGGTTCTCTGTTGTTCTAATTTTGCTACAGGGGCTACCCCATCAAATGCTAAGATTACTTTATTATTCGGGTTTATAATAGTAATATATTCTTCTATTTTTCCTATAACCTTGGATATAATTTGTTCAGTAGATGGATTGGAGTCGTCGATTGTATGGATGACATCATAGATAATGGAATTACAATCCATATAAAGGTTATTAATATTAAGTTTAGAATGAATTATTTTTTTTATGATTTCAGGGTGATTTTTTACGATGTATGAAAAATAACTAGGGATTCCCATGGTGTATAGTGTAGTTTGCGAATATTATTATATATGTATATATGCGAAACTATTTATACCATTTCTAAAATAATTAACGATATGGTAAAACCTGATATAAATAATATTTACATATATCAGCAACATGATGTTGAACATAACGGAAAACAATCACAATATAGATATTGTGGTGAAAATGACAAAGAATAAGATTGTTTTTTATAGAGATGTATTACAAAAGACATATATTCACATTGTAAAAAACCATACTTTAGAAATAGTCGGAAGTATGGACATTAAACGATGTGTAAATCTTATGGAAAAAATATCAGAAAAGATAGATTATTTATATGTAGAAACCGAAAAAGGGGTCATAGCAGTGGATAATATCGTTTCTGATTTACAAAATATAAATAACGATATGTCAAATTTATTAAAAACATATGGAACAAGTTCTTTGGAAGACTTGTTATGTATATGTTTTGGGTCATCTAATCTTTACCTAGATAAAGAAGAGGAATATAAATATGAAGTACTTAAAAAATATTTCCACCCGACTAGTTATAAAACTAATTGTAAAACAACCAGTAGTTCTACCGGTGATGATAAAAATCAAGATAATTTAGAATGTGTTGATATTTTGAATGAGTGTAAAGTGTTCCATATGAAGATTCATGGCATGAAGTTATATTTCCATCATAGAGGATTGAATAAACATATATACGTATACGGAATAGTAGATGATATATTAATAGATTTTTTGAATGAAACATATGTAAATACACTGAAGTTAAAAATAACTAAAAATATTCCATCCGATAATAGTTTATTTTATGGAGGATTATTTGATAGATTTGTGAAGTCCCGTATTTTAAAAGATTATTTAATTTATAATTTTGAGGGTTTTTATAAATTATTTATAGGATATAACAGTGATACTAAATTAATGTTGTCAAAAACATTATCATGTATAACAAAAGATTTTTTATCTCAAAATATTTTTTTCAAACGAAAATCCTTGATACAATTGCTGGCAAGTTCAGATAATCCTGAAAGTAAATATATGTGTTATTTACTTTACGATTTATTATCGAATGATACTGAGAACAAAATAGATACAGAAGAACAAATGTTATTATTGAACAGTTTTTCCCACAATATTCGGTCTTATTTTAATGAGGCAATGAAAGAAACGATACAATATACAAATGAATTATCGACATATGATACAAACAAGATACCATTGGAACAACAGATATGTTTGATGAAGTCTGACGATATTGTCAAAGAAAAAGCAATGGTAAAACTAAAAGAAGTGAAAGCAAAGTCAGAAGATTCTGGTTCCAAAGCTAGACAATTTCTAGAAGGTTTATTGAAAATCCCATTTGGTGTATTAAAAAAAGAACCTATAATGGAGTTAATGAAAACAAATAGTAATGATTTACAAGATGTAATCAACCATATGACAAATAGTAAAGTATCGTCTGCGTTTGAACAAAAAGAAAGATATACCAGTTTGGAAATAGTAAAAACCTCTAATGAAATTAAAAAACTTATATTAACAAATACTCATGATGCGAATGATTATGAAAATATTAGCGTTCATATGTTTTCAGGAAAAAAACCTGATATAATCAATAATATAAAACATTTGAATGAATTTATGAAAAAATACAATAATAATAGTTCGGAATTAATAGATGTTCAAAATCAATCAAAATCAATCAAATATTATAAAACATCATTCAATAAAAATATGGAAATATACAAAAGTGACATTGAATTGTTAAAAAAATATAATGCAACCTTTGAACAAAATAAATATTTGAGTTATTATCTAAAAATAGAAACTATTTTTGAAAGAATGAACAAAATATCAAAATATATGAGTAATGTAAAAGATATTTTAGACCAGTCTGTTCATGGACACGTCAAAGCAAAAATACAAATAGAGCGAATTATTGGTCAATGGATTAACGGAAAACAGACTGGATATTGTTTTGGATTTGAAGGACCTCCAGGAACAGGTAAAACATCGTTGGCAAAATATGGATTATCGAAATGTTTAATCGATGATAACGGAGCAAGTCGTCCATTCTCAATGATAGCCATAGGAGGTGATGCGAATGGAAGTACATTGCACGGACATAATTATACATATGTAGGGTCATCGTGGGGGTCAATTGTTCAAATACTGATGGATAATAAATGTATGAACCCGATTATATTTATTGATGAATTGGATAAAATATCGAAAACAGAAAATGGGAGAGAAATTATAGGGATACTTACTCATTTACTTGACCCTACACAAAATGACAGTTTCCAAGATAAGTATTTTAATGGAATTAATCTGGATTTATCAAATGTTCTCTTTGTATTATCATATAATGATGCAGAGCTGATAGATAGAATATTATTGGACCGTATCCATCGTATCCAGTTCAGTAATTTGTCGTTGAGTGAAAAAATAGTTATTGTTCGAAAACATTTGTTACCTGATATATATGATAAAATGGGGTTAACAGATATGATATTATTTGAAGATGATGTAATACAATTTATTATAGAAAATTATACTTTAGAGCCCGGTGTAAGAAAATTAAAGGAAAAATTATTTGACATAATAGGGGAAATTAACTTGAATATTTTGAAATCAGATATATCTGCATATGATTATCCAATAAGTGTAACTATTGAAGATATAAAGACAAAATATTTCAAGGATAAGCAAGAAATACGAATTAAAAAAATAAATGGAAATGACCGTATAGGACACGCAAATGGTATGTGGGCGAACGCAGTAGGACAAGGAGGAACCTTACCCATTGAAGCGTCATTTTATCCTTGTGATAAATATTTACATTTGAAATTAACCGGAATGCAAGGCGACGTGATGCAAGAATCAATGAATGTAGCATTAACAATTGCTTACAATATGACGAATGAAAAACGTAGAAAAGAAATTATGAAAAAGTATGATTCGGAACATAAATGGGGGATTCATTTACATACGCCTGCAGCAAGTGATCCAAAAAACGGACCTAGTGCTGGCTCATGTATAACTACAACAATATATAGTTTACTGAATAATAAGAAAATCAAACACGATTTCGCACTTACTGGTGAAATAATGTTAGATGGTTCAATAACAGAGATAGGAGGATTGGATTTAAAAATACTAGGGTCTATTAAATCAGGTGTAAAGAATTTTATTTATCCTCAAGAAAATGAGAAAGATGCGGAAGAGTTACGAAATAAATACAAGAATGAAGACATTTTAAAAGATATTCAGTTTTATCCAGTATCACGAATCGAAGAAGTATTTGAAATAATTTTCGAGTAAAACATATTACATAATAATAAAATATTTGTTATTATATAATGGATTTAGTTAAAGACAAAAACAATCAAGGCAATCAAAACAATGTAAATAAGTTATTAGATATTCTGGGTGATGTATCAAAAAAATCTGGATTAATGAGTAAAAATACCTTTGATGTCGTAATGCTATCATTACCATTAATCACCGCGTTTTGTATTTTCATGGTATCTATATTCTCACAAACAGCTACCGGATTCATTTATTTGTTAGGGTTTTTAATAGTAATATTGATTCGATGGGCATTTACTTTAATGCTAGGTAGTAAATCTCAAACCACTTATAATTATTGTGATTTAGGTGGTCTCAGCTTTAATAGCACGTATAGCTTATATACAATGACGTTTACATTGTTCTACTTATTATTCCCAATGATAATGTATAGTAATGTGAACTGGGTATTAATAGGAATGCTATTATTTATCATTGTTATAGATATATTATATCGTCATAGTAAACAGTGTTATAAAGCACTCGAATGGAGTTCGATGGTTTCTAATCTATTTGGAGGCATTTTGTTTGGAATATGTATTCCCATTATCTTGATAGCAATAGGTAAGCCACAATGGTTATTTTTCAACGAATTGTCATCAAACAAAGATGTTTGTTATATGCCCAAAAAAACGCAATTTAAGTGTTCTGTTTATAAAAATGGGGAACTAATCAGTTCATCTACTTCGTAAAACAATGATGATTTTGTTGTATCCATTTTTTTAATTGACCTAAAACCATTTGTCTTTGAAATGTTTCCCCCAACAATTTCATATTTCCTTTTGTATGATAAACCGATACAAAGCTATTGTACGCATTTATCAAATTAATATGTTTATAAACACTCAGTTGTTCTTTTTTGAATACTTCCTTATTTTTTCGTTTGTTTACAATGTTGTGAAATATATGTATTAGATTCATCAAATCTTCACGATGTCTAATACCATTCACATTGACATTGCCCCAAAATTGTGAGGCATGTTGAGAACATTCCGGACAGGGCAACACTTTACATATACGAATTATAAAAGTAATCATTTGACGACCTTCGATATTGAAATGTTCATCTTTAATTTTTTCAGCTAAAGTATGTAGAAAACACCATACACGAGGCCCCCATTTATTTGGAGACATTATTATATTAATAAGATAAAAATATAAAGATTTAAATGAATATATGTGTAAATGAATGAATATTTAATAGAAGGAAATATCGATTTTTATAAAGAATTAAATGACGATTGTGAAACGGTGTTTTTAGATAATTTATGTTTGATTACGAACGATAAATTAGACAATGAACATGTAGAATTAGAATGTGGACACAAGTTTAATTATGACGCAATCTATAACGATGTGTATAATCATAAAATGAAATATAATAAAATGGAAAGATATCCTTTACGTAGCAACGAAATACGTTGTCCGTATTGTAGAAATATTCAAAAAAAACTGTTACCTACAATGGTTGATAAACCTAATATTCATGGTATTAATTATTTCAATCAAGAAGCTGAAATGATGTCTGCTATGTTTTATAATCCGAAATATAAATATGTTTCCGGATGTTGTTTCTATGTAACTGGAGTAGATGACACCAATGCGACTGAAAATATATATTGTAATGACACTCATGTAAAATATTTCCAAAAAAATCACAAATATTATTGTAAAACTCATAGTAAAATGATGAGAAAGAAGATTAAAGATGAAGAAAATATGAAGTTATTAGAACAGAATAATTTAGAAAATGTAATTATTAATATCGCATCGGATGCGAACGATAATGTAGAGAATGTAGAGAACGGCGAATTAGAATCATGTAATAGTATATTGAAAACTGGTAAAAATAAAGGTAAATGTTGTGGAAATACATTATTTATGAATACTACAATGTGCAAAAGACACTATAATCTTTCAATAGTGTAAAAATACAAAACGAATAAGTATATAAAAATAAAATGTTTAATAGTTGTATATGGAGACAAAAGAGGAATTAGTAACAAATATAAAGGAATGGATACAAATAGACAATGAGATCGCAATGTTACAAAATGAAATAAAGGAACGACGGAATAAGAAAAAAAATCTGACTCAAGGTTTAATGAATGTAATGAAGACCAATGAAATAGATTGTTTTGATATAAATGGTGGAGCTTTGATATATAAAAAACATAAAGTAAAAAAGGCATTGAATGGTAAATCATTAATGAATATTCTCCAGAGTTATTTTGAAGACACACCTAATAAAGCCCAAGAAGTAACCAAGTTTGTTATGGAAAATAGAACAGAAGAAGTAAAGGAGAGTATACGACGTAAAGTGGATAAATAATGTGGATAAATAATGTAGATAAATGATATAAATATATATTTAAATGATAAATATATATTGCCATAGATGGAAGTGTTAGACGATGATGATTATTATAAACAGTGTGAGGAACAATTAAATCACGATTATGTTGAATTACGCGATTCGTTAAATAAAATGATTTATGAAGATAAAGAAAACTTGTTTGAGTTAGTTAAAAGTGAAAATGTGAATAAAGAAGTAGACCAAATAGTTATAAATGATAATGAAATAACATCTTTAGAATGTGAACAAAATACAATAATATACAAAGGGGTCAATAATCTATTTCAAGATTTAAATTATCATTTAAATAATAATATATCTACAGACGATACTCTCAGTGAAAAAACAATACATGTATGCGGATATCAAATAAATACACAAACAAATACTCCCTTCTTACAATATTTGATGTTTAAATACGATGAAAATCATGATAAGACCCCCAATAAAGTTTGTTTCCCTAGATTTTCATTTCTTCCAGGTAGTAACATTGATATTTATAGATTAACCACAATCATTTTAGATATGATGTTTAAATGTTATAAGAAGAGTAGTCGATATATATACAAAGGATTTCAACATATTAATAATGAGTATTATGTATTTTTTGATTGTAGTGAATCTAGCATAGAAAGTCATTTGTTAACTAAACGAAACGACTTATGGTTAGTCACAATAGATGAAATGGTAAACCAAAAACAAGTATGTGGATTTGATATTGATAACGGAAACATAGATTTTTTCCTCAAGAACGAGGAATTTGTTTATTTACACGAAGACGATAATACACGGTATGAAGTACCAATGGTAGGCTATATAGGATGTAAACGTGACAAGATGGAGTTTATTTCTATATTTGGCAATCCATTGAATAATGAGGGAATATTAACTAATGGGTCTTATTATTATTTTACAGATTATAAATATTCTATAGACATGTTTAGTGATAATAATATTAATAATAGACAAAATGGAATTGTGCGATTTGCTATATTTTTGAAAACTCATTATATATCATTATTAGATGAATCGTTAGAGAAAAGAAAAGAATTATTGAATGGTTCATATGATAGTATGTTTATATCAAATAATGGTATACCCTACTGGATCATCAAAGACTATGATTCTCAAATACCATTATCGTATCATAAGATAGATAGTTCATTTACAGAGAACTCCGAATCTCGCCGAATGTATATCGAATAAAATAACTTATGTTTACATCTTTGAGAAATAAATATAAGTATAGTATAATTATGGAAATAATAAATGTTAGGAATGCGTTGATAGCTTTATCAGGGGTTTTTTTATTTGTACAGATTTTTAAGTTGTTAGGTATAGATATCAGCCATTTTACAATATATATATCTTTTTTGGTGTTTTTGATTATATCAACCGTAGTATTACCCATATCAAACTTATCTTTACAAGATTGAAAACAGTAATGTTTGAATGTGGGTTCTCTAATATACTCAGTAACAGATATAAAAAATTGATATAGCATCATTCGTATACTATAATATAATAATAACAGTAAATCTTATCATGGAACGTCGTATTAATAAAACCCTTGGGGATTACTTGAATAGTTTAAAGAATAATGTAAAAGACCAAATATTAGATGTTCAAATGGATGATGAAATAAAACATAAGCTAATTGAGTTTGTATTTAATTATGAACAGCTGACATTTAAGACAGAAGACTTCACAAAAAGAAAACGTACAAAAAATGTAGTACCTGGTTGTGAAAGATGTATAGCAAAACGCGCAAATGGTGAACAATGTACAAGACGTCGTAAAGATAATGACGTCTCTTATTGTGGAACTCATAATAAAGGAGTCCCTCATGGCATTATAAGTAATACAGACGAGGATGCTATTAAAACCCAAAAGGTTGAACTATGGGTACAGGATATTCAAGGAATTATGTGGTATATAGATAAAGAAAACAACGTGTATCAAACAGAAGATATTATTAATAATAACCCCAATCCTAGAGTAATCTCAAAATGTATTATCAATTCTGAAGGCAAATATACAATATCGTCTAATATATAAATTCGGTTTCTTCAATATATTGAATTACATATTGGTAAAAATCGTAAGTAATTGTGAATGTATCTAAAAATAACTCTGAAATGTTCATTTTTATCTAATTACAAAAAAATATTTATATACTTTTTTGTAAAATGTATAGAAAAAAAATATTGAACTAATCTATGGATGATATTAGTAAACGGATATTATTGAAGGTAGGGTTACAAACATTATCTTCTATTCACGAGATAAATACTACTACCGATAAACAAATATCGAACGAAAATGTAAATAATACTATTGGTATGGATTTTGATACTATAGATGGATTGTTTATACCTCGTGATATGTTACTAGATGAGAGCAAATATAATAGTGTAAAAGATGATATTTCTGATTTGAAAAAAAAACTTAGTTCATCCTCTCTAACAAGTCTACAAACCAACGCAAAAACAAACCAAAAATGGCCATTGATTAATCTAATTAGACAAATATTACATGTATACAGATATAATATGGTTCCTATTAGAAAGTCAGATGGATATACGAAAGATGGTGTAAAAAAGTTTAAACGTTTTTTTCAAATAAAAAAAACAGTATGAATTATAGTAATTCGTAATTATAAGAAAATATTATAACATGTATATTATATAATATATTTTATAATATGATTGAGATAGGGATAAATGGCTTTGGAAGAATTGGAAAATGTGTTTTTATGCAATTACTAAAGAGCAACACTATTTCAATAAAGGCTATCAACGCTATAAACTTTACTGCATATGATTTAGAGGATTATATTGCATATGATAGTGTGCACAAATATACAGAAAAATACGAACTAGAGATTTTTTCAGATAGTTATTTTCGAATAAATCATCATAAAATAAAAATATTGTCAAATAGAGATGCGAAGCAGTTGCCTTGGAAACAATATGGTTGTACACATATAATTGATGCTACTGGAAGTTATTTAACCACTGACAAATGTAAAGACCATGATGTTGATTATGTAATAATGAGTGCACCACCAAAAGATAATACAACCACATTTATTTATGGAGCCAATGAAAATAGATATACAGGAGAAAATATTATCTCGGGTTCATCATGTACTACAAATTGTTTAGCGCCTATATTAACAATGTTGGATGATGAATATGGTATTATATCATGTAATTTCACAACTATACACGCTACCACTGCCTCACAAACAACAGTAGATATTCTTAGCAAAAACTCCAGAACTCATCGTTCTATATTAAATAATATTATACCACATACTACTGGTGCTAGTTCGTCTATAGTAAATATTTTGCCATCATTGAAAGGAAAGATACATGGAACAAGTGTCAGAGTACCAGTAAGCAATTGTTCGTTACTTGATCTGAATATAGAATTAACAAATACTTCAGTAACAATTGATAATATTGAGAGATTAATAGAAAAACATGAATTATATGATATAGTATATAAGCTAAATAAAAAAAATCTAGTGAGTTGTGATTTTTTAACAACAACGACTCCGAGCATTCTTGATGTAAAATCATCCATAGATATGGGAAATGGAAAAATTAAATTAATGATATGGTATGATAATGAATGGTCTTATTCTGCTCAACTTATCCGAATGGTTGAATATATGAATATGTATAATGAAAATAAAATAAGTAATTCTACCATAAAATGTAAAGACCCCTTTTACATTGATAATATAAATATGAATGGTAAAGAAGTAGTAGCTCGATTTGATTTTAATGTTCCCTTGAAACGAGGGACAATTACAGATGAGTTTCGAGTTCAATCAGCTATACCCACAATTCTATCCATGATAAATAAAGGTCCAAGATATATCGTACTCACTTCCCATTTTGGAAGACCAGTTCAAAAAGATAGTTTATTTTCACTGAAAGTTATTGTTCCAATACTAGAGAAATATTTAGATCGGGAAGTTGTCTTTTTAGAAAATGGCATTTCTCAAGATTCTCTTGATATATTGAAATCAACAACTAAACCAACTATATATTTGTTGGAAAATCTCCGTTTTCATACAGAAGAAACAATGTACGCAAAAATGAACAAGAAACAAATAGAAGAATCAGATATTATTCAAATGTACCGAGATTTGGGAGATATTTTTATATCTGATGCTTTTGGATGTGTACATAGAAAACATATGAGTATTTGTGATGTAAAGGTATCGAACAAAACATACGGTTACGGGTATTTGATCAAGAATGAAATAGACAACATAAATGTATTATTTCAAGGAAACAAAAAAATATTGGGAATAGTTGGTGGAAATAAAATAAAAGATAAAATGCCATTAATTGATACTTTAAAAACGATTCCAAATACAAACATATTTGTAGCGGGTGGAATAGCATCAGTATATAAATCAAATGATAAAAATGTTGAAGTAATGTCAGATGGTTATGGTAATAAATCATTAGATGATTTGAATATAAAGTATTTTCAAGAGATGACCCCCGATTATAATATGTATGATATAGGTATGAAAAGTATGAGAAAACTACAAAAAATGATTGATGAGTGTGATATTGTGCTATGGAATGGGTCGATGGGTGTAATTGAAGATGACAGATATGTAGTAGGGTCGCAAGAGTTAGTAGAATACTTAAATTACCAAACAGAAAAAAATGTGATCATCGGTGGTGGAGAAACAGCATCATTGTTTAATAATAATAGCATAACAAGCCATATTTATGTATCTACTGGGGGAGGAGCATTATTAGAATATATTCAACTTAAGGCCATAGGAAAACATTTACCTGGATTAGAAATATTTGTAGAAGAAAAACAATAGAAAATCAATTAGTATAAATATCTGTTTTTTTATATATGAAATCTATATTATACGGATGAGTTCAGAAGAAACTGGAATAGTATGGTTTAAGGATTGTTCTTACAATAATAAACATTTAGTAGGTGGGAAATGTAGTTCACTAGGAGAATTACATTATTTAGCCAAGATGATTAATTTTGAAATTGCTGATGGATATGCGGTCACTACAACGTTATATGATAGATTCATTGAGGAAAATAATTTAACAAATATTATTCAAAAGACACTGTCTGAAATTAATGTCGAAGATATAATTGAACTAGAAGAACGTTCCAATAACTTGAAAAAATTAGTAACCTATGGAACAATGAATGAGGAAGATATGAAGTGTATCGTAAAAAGTTATCATGATTTATGTGAATTATATAATACTGAATTTTTAGAAGTTGCCGTCCGTTCCAGTGCTGTAGCAGAAGATTTACCAAACGCCTCATTTGCTGGACAACAGGATACATATTTAAATATCAAAGGTGACAAAGAAATAATTGATTCTGTTAAAAGTTGTTTTGCGTCATTATTTAATTCACGTGCTATATCGTATCGAAAAACACATAATATTCAGTTGGAAGATGTAAAAATATCGGTAGCAGTACAGAAAATGGTACGTTCTGATATAGGGTCTGCTGGTGTTGCCTTTTCAATTGACCCTGAAACCGGTTATAATAAAGCGATAGTAATTAATTCAGCTTATGGACTGGGTGAGCTTGTAGTATCAGGTGGGGTCAAACCAGATGAAGTCATATTAGATAAGCGTGTTCTTAGAGATATAGATGGTGACCCTATTTTAACGAAAAATAAAGGTGATAAACAAACCAAGATTGTTTATGGAGATACTGGTGTAATTGAAGTTCCGACAAATAATATGGAAAAAACTACATATAGTATTAATAATAGCCAGTCAATAGCATTGGGTAGATATGTATTATTATTAGAGGAGAGTTATTCTAAAATGTTTAAAAAATCAATAGGCGTTGATGTAGAATGGGCAATAGATGGCACAGACCATAAAATATATATTATTCAAACACGCCCAGAAACAGTTCATAGCAACAATAATACTTCAAACATGAAGTTGATTAAATATATATTGAGAGAAAAATCTGACATACTAGTAAAAGGTGTAGCGGTGGGAGATAAGATAAGTACAGGAAAAGTTCGGGTGATGACATCTATTCTAGACTATAAGGAGTTTAATCGTGGCGACATTTTAGTCACAGATATGACAACCCCAGATTGGGAACCTATAATGAAAATATCGTCAGGTATTATTACAAACAAAGGAGGACGAACATGTCATGCAGCAATAGTTGCTAGAGAATTGGGATTAAATGCCGTAGTAGGATGTGGAAATGCTACTGACCTATTAACAAATGATACAGAACTAACTATCTCTTGTTCTGAAGGAGAAACAGGAAATATATACAAAGGACTCTTGAAATATGATATCGAGTCTTTAGATGTGAACACTGACCTAAACTTACCTATAAAGTTAATGATGAATGTAGGAAATCCTGAGAATAGTTTTACGAGTTCTATGATTCCAAATAGTGGTGTTGGTTTGGCGAGACTTGAGTTCATTGTGAGTAATTATATAAAAATACATCCATTAGCATTATGCGATTATCCTAAAATTAGGACAGATGTTAGAGAGAAAATATATGATATATTGGGGTCAGACCATCACAATGGAAAATGGTATTTTATTAAACGACTTGCTCGCGGTATATCTAAAATTGCCAGTGCATTTTATCCTAACAATGTTATTGTGAGATTGTCCGATTTTAAGTCCAATGAATATAGAAACTTAATAGGAGGCGAACTATATGAACCGAATGAAGAAAATCCTATGATAGGATGGCGTGGTGCTTCAAGATATTACTCACCCGAATACGAAAAAGGATTTGAGTTAGAATGTCAGGCTATTCAATATGCGCGCAATAAAATGAAAATGTCAAATATTGTCGTAATGATTCCATTTTGTCGTACTCCCAAAGAATGTCAGCTCGTTTTGGATAAAATGAAGGAATATGGATTACAAAGAGGAGAAAACGGATTACAAGTATATCTAATGTGCGAAATCCCTTCAAATGTAATAGAAGCTGATTGTTTCAGTCCGATGATTGATGGTATATCAATCGGTGGCAATGACCTATTACAATTAACATTAGGAGTAGATCGAGATAGTGAGAAAATAACACATTTATCAAGCGATGAAAACCTAAGTTATAGACGTATGATAAGTATGGCAATCAAAACATATAAGGACCATGGTGTCAAGGTAGGATTTTGTGGACAACAACCATCCGATAGTACAGAGTTCTGTAATTTTTTGATTAAGGAAGGAATTGATTCTATATCAGTAACACCAGATTCGGCATTAAAGACGATAATAAATATTGGTAAATAAGTAAAATAAGTAAAATAAGTAAAAAAACAAAAAATAATATATTGATTAGTAATATATTATTATGGTTTTAGTTGTATTAAGACACGGACAATCAGAGTGGAATAAATCTAATAGATTCACTGGATGGCATGATGTTTCGCTAAGCGAAGAAGGTATTGAACAAGCAAAAAAATGTGGCGAAATATTACAAGATTACAAGTTTGATTATATCTTTACTAGCGAACTGATCAGAACAAAAGAAACCTCAAGCTATATACAATCATATCGAGATCTAGATTCTTACAAGCTGGTATCTAATGAAGCGCTGAATGAAAGAGATTATGGCTCCTTAACTGGAAAAAACAAGGATGAACTCAAAAAGGAATATGGAGATGACCAGGTTTATAAATGGAGACGCGGATATACTGATAGACCTCCCGAAGGAGAAAGTCTACAAGATGTTCATAATAGAGTTCAACCTTACTATGATAATGTGATATCATCTTTATTAAAGGAAGACAAAAATGTATTGATTGTCTCACATGGAAATACTCTACGAGCCCTTTTTGTTCATTTAGGAATAAAAACTATAAATGATGTGGAACAATTTGAAATATCTACAGGAATCCCATTATTTGTAGACCTTGTCGGAAAAACCTATAAGACAGAGAATTCTTACGAGTTTCACGGATATCAAATATTAGATAGTCGTGGCCATCCTACATTAGAAGTCAAATGTTATGATAAATCGAACAAGCGATATATTGGTTCAGGGTCTTGTCCTAGTGGGGCATCATGCGGGTCCAATGAAATGTTAGAATTAAGAGATAACAATCAGGACTTATATAACGGCAAGTCAGTATTCAACGCAGTTTCAAAATTGAGTGAAATAAATAATAGATTAATATTGAATGATACGACCATAACAGATTTACAAAGTCTGGATCAACAGTTAGTTCAACTAGATACAAGTGATAATAAGGAGAATATTGGTGGTAATACCATTACTGCGACTAGTTTTTGTATGGCTGATACTATTTCCAAGATGAAGCAGGTAGAAATGTATGAATATTTCGCAGAAACCTACAAGGTAGATGTAAATCAAGTTTCCCTCCCTATTCCCCTCGTAAATATAATTAATGGAGGAAAACATAGTGCTACAGGTCATTTAAAGATACAAGAGTTCATGATATTTATTGATGAGAAATATGCCACTGGAAAACAAGTTGAAATGATTTATAAAGTATATCAAACTTTGCGAAAACAATTAATCGAAACCTATGGAGATACCGCATGCGCCATAGGTGATGAAGGCGGGTTTTGTCCCCCCATTTATTCTACTTTGGAAGCATTAGAAACAATCGAAAAGGCAATTAAAACGTGCGGATATGAAATTGGAAAAGATGTATATATGGCTTTAGATTGCGCTGCAAGCGAGTTTTATAATACGGAAACAAGATTATACAATGTGGAGTCCGATAAATATTTGAATAGTGATGATTTGATTGAGTATTACAAAAATATGTTAGTACAACATCCTGGAATAAAAAGTATGGAAGACGCATTTCATGAAACAGATTATGATGCCTGGAAGAAATTTACAGAGTTATTTTCTAATGACATAATGATAGTAGGAGACGATTTGTTTACTTCTAATCCGAAAATAATAAAGCAGGGTCTGGTCGAAAAATGGGCTAATACATTGTTATTAAAGGTGAATCAGATAGGAACTATATCAGAGTCGATTGTCGGAGCACATATGATGTTTGAAAACAATATGGACGTCATAGTTTCACATCGGTCCGGAGAGACGAATCATGCTTATTTAGTAGATATTGCCGTGGGAATAGGTGCTAAATATGTAAAAATAGGTTCTCCTTGTCGTGGAGAACGCGTATCAAAGTTTAATAGATTATTGGAGATTGATTTTTTGTTACAAAAAAAGAATGAACAAGTCTAGTCAAATGAATGACAGTTAGAAAAAGGATAAGTTAAAACCGAGCCCCCCCCCCAATATGTATGCCTGGTGTGGTGTGGTGTGGTGTGGTGTAAAAAAAAATTGACGGATAATTCTCGTGGTTTGAAAGTGTATAAAAGTAATTAAAATAAGGTTAAAATCAAAGTTAAAAGTATGAGTTCTTTAAAGTATGAGTCATTGGTTAGTTTGTGTT